>ODAK010002248.1_pt1 | contig 20378 bp, 17 predicted proteins | sample 1539591 | NCBI WGS metagenome assembly ODAK01 (sample SAMEA3539303, study PRJEB22396) | soil metagenome | biome: tundra; feature: field; material: soil | place: USA | collected 2010-05 | depth 0.15 m | reverse complement strand
CGTCCTGGTATTCATCGGGAATGACAATGTGCATGGCTTAGTACGGCACCGTGCCCTTCACCACGGTTCGATGCAGCACGCGCCGCTCTTTGTCCATGTCCTCGTGCGGCAACGCGCGGTGTATCGTGCACCGGTTATCCCACAGCACCAAATCTCCCGGCCGCCAACGGTGCGAATAAACAAACGCTGGTTGCGTCGCGAAAGCCTCGAGCCAGCGCAGCAGCGCACGGCCTTCCTCCTCCGGCCAGCCGAGCACATGGGACGCGTGATTGCCCAGATAAAGTACTTTCGCACCCGTATCGGGATGCGTGCGCGCGATCGGATGATCGACCGGCGGCCGCTCGCGTTTCTGTTCCTCGGTGGCGAGCAGGCCGCGGGCTTGAATCCGGCTGCGTTCCCAACTGTGGACGGCACGCAGGCCGCTGATTCGTTGCTTCGTCGCCTCGTCCAGCGCCGCGTAAGCCATCGCGGTGTTGGCGAATTGTGTTTCACCGCCGCGCGACGGAATTTCCACGCCGTGCAGCATGGTCAGCAGAGATGGCACGTCGTGATACGACTTATCGCTGTGCCAATAATAGTTGCCGCGTTCGCGCGTCGGTGCGGACGGCTTTCCGTCAGAGCCAATATTGGACACCGTATGGACCGGCGTGTACTTCACCGCGTCGACCAGTCGATTGACATGCAGCCCTTCGATCTCACCGAACGTCAGAGTGAACTCGTATTGCCGCTCCTTCGACAGGTGCTGATCGCGGAACACGATGACGGGATGCGCGCGGAAGGTGCGCATCAACCAGTCCTTCCGCTCTCGTGACAAGTTCTCGGATAAGTCGACACCGGAAATCTCGATGCCACCGATCTCCGGCAACGACCGCGTCTCGTCCGGCCGAGGTCCCGTTCGAGGGATAGGTTCGATGGTCGCGCTCATGATCTCCACCCTTTTCCTGCTGGGATGGACTGTTTCAAAGCCATCCCAGCCTGTCAAACCTTTCCAGCCACGAGCGATCCGCTACCATGCGAGGACATGAGCGATTCGAACACCATCATCGTCCCGGACGCGTCCGGATGGCGCCGGACACTGTGGGCCATGGTTGGCATTCAGTTTCTGATGACCGGATCATTCAGTTTCCTCAGCCCGATCGTCCCGCTGATGTTACCTGGCTTAGGCGTGACGACGGTCCAGGGCGTGGATATCTGGAGCGGCGCGATCACCGGTGCGACCTCCTTCGTCGCGGCGTTCGCGTCACCGGTGTGGGGCCGGATCGCGGATCGGCACGGTCGAAAATTGTCACTGTTGCGTTCCAGTTGCGCGATCGCCGTGTTCACCGCGGTCATGGGGCTGTCCACCAACGTCTGGCAGTTCTTCGCCGCGCGCGCCCTGATGGGGATGTTCGCCGGATTTTCCACCTCCGCCATCGCCCTCGTCGCCAGCCAGGCCCCCGAACGCCGACTGGGCTATGCGCTTGGCTGGCTGAGTTCCGGCCAAATGGTCGGCTCGTTGGTCGGACCCGTGCTTGGCGGCATCCTCGCTGACGCCACCGGCAGTTATCGCATCCCGTTCTACATCACCTCGGCTGTCACGTTCGCCGGTCTTGGTCTGGTGTGGTTCGTGGTACAGGAAAATTTCACGCCGCCAAAAGACGGACCGAAGTCGCGATCGTTGCTGTCGGGGTTAAGTCTGTTGCTGGGATCGGCGAGCCTGATGGCGCTGTTCTTCGTGCTGTTCATGGCACAATTCAGTGTGCGCACCGTGCAGCCGATGGTGACATTGTTCGTGCAAGAATTGATCGGCTCACCGCCACAAATCGCGACATTGGCTGGCATCGCGTTCTCCATCACCGGCCTGGCGAATTTGATCTCCGCGCCGTTTCTCGGCAATCGCAGCGACGTGATCGGCTATCGCCGTGTCCTGCTGATTTGCCTGCTCGGCGCGACGTTGACCAGCATACCGCAGGTCTTCGTCAATAGTTACTGGCTGTTCGTCGCGGAGCGGTTCGCCGTTGGCTTGTTCATCGGCGGCATCCTGCCCACCGCGAACGCCTTGATTGGCCGCGGCGTATCGCGAGAAAGCCGCGGGACAGTGTACGGCATGACCGCGTCAGCGACCTTCATGGGCAACTCGCTTGGCCCTCTCTCCGGCGGCTTCATCGCCGCTGGGCTTGGCATTCGCTTTGTGTTCGCGGTGACCGCCGCTCTGCTGCTGGCCAATTTGATCTGGGTTTATTTCAAGGTGCCGGAATTTAAGGATGGTCCGGCCAATTCATGAATGGCCGGCGTTGCACGACCGCTGGATCGCCATTCAGGACCTCACAGCTGGTGTGATCGCCGTCACGGGCGAACCGCAACGAGAAATGCTCCACCCCAAGCGGGATGTTGAGCATCGTGATGTCCGGCAGCCACGGTGGCAGCGCGGGATCGATCCAGAGCCGGTGATTTGGTGCGTCCTGCTCGATCCCAAGCATGGCCTGCAGCAGCGCGAACGTCGAACTGGCAGCCCATGCCTGGGGAACGTTGGCACCGAGGTATTGAACGGGAAAGGGCGATTCGGAGCGGCCGATGCGGCGTAAAGCTCGGGTAGTTGGCTGGATTCGAAATGGCTCGCCGCCTCGCTGATGCCGCGGGCGATAGTGGCGGCGTCAGCGGCGAAACCGTAGCGTTTGAAACCGAGCGCGATAAGACTGTTGTCGTGCGGCCATACGGATCCGTTCTGATAGGAGTATGGATTATAGGCACCATGCCGGCTGGAAAGCGTGCGGATGCCCCAGCCGGTATTCATTTCCGGCGCCATCAAACGAGCCACGACGCGCGCCGCGCGATCCGGTGGGACAATGCCGGACCATAACAAATGCCCAGTATTGGAGGCGATGGTCGGCACCAGCCGCTTGTCGCCATCCAGGAGGTAGGCGTAAAAGCCGAGATCTTCGATCCAGAAGACTTCGTTGAACTTCCTGAACAGGGCGGCGGCTTTTTCCCGCAATCCGGCGGCGCGGCCGGGCTGGTTCAGGGCGTCGAACACTTCGGCCATGCGCCGCCATGCGTCATAGACGTAGCCTTGCAGTTCGCACACCGCCTTGGGCCCTTGTACCAGCGTTCCGTCGGGCCAGGTCATGGAGTCGCCGGAATCCTTCCAGTCCATGTTTTCGTAGCCGTCTTCGGTACGCTTCTGGTATTCCTGGAACATGTCGCCGTCGCGGTCGCCTTCCTCATCGATCCAGCGCAGCGCGGCTTCAGCGTTTGGCAGATAAGTTTCCAGCAGAGCGCGATCTCCGGTGGCCTTCCAGGCCGCGTGCAGCGTGATCAGATAAAGCGGGGTCGCATCCGCCGTTCCGTAAAAGGGTGTGTGCCGAATCAGGTGGAAATGCGCCAATTCTCCGTAACGCAGTTCATGCATGATTTTGCCAGGCTCAGCCTCGCGCCAAGGATCCCGTGTCGTCGCCTGCCAATGACCCAGTACATCCAGTGCGCCTCTGGCGAATTCCGGCGAGATCATAATGTTTTGCAATGAAGAAATCAGACTGTCACGGCCGAACGGTGCCACGAACCACGGGAGACCGGCGGCTGCCACGAAGACCTCGCCGTGCGCGCCTTCCACCGGTAGACGCAACGCGCCCATGTCGTCGACCGATTGGCGATACATCCGGTAGAATTCTTCGTTGCTGGTGCGGATGTTCACGACGGCATCACGCTGGTTCTCCGCGAGGACCTGGCCGCTGGCGTGCCCGTCCGGCGCCGGAAACGTCTTGTCGCCGGCGGTGAATGTGTAAAGCAGACAGGCGTGCCAACTTTCACTCACCTGGATTGAGTTTGACTTCGAAGCTCAGGCGTCCATTCGCGTAGACCACGTTCAGTTCCGGCGGTTGCACGGTAATGGTCACGGCTCGCACGAAGTCTTCGTTACGGTACGCGGTGGTGAGAGTTTGGCCGTCCGACCAACTGGAACTGATATGACCTCGCCGAATATTTCGTTTCGCCTTCACGTCGAATACGTCGGCGAAATCGGACCGAACCAGCACTTCCAGATTGAACCGGATGGCGGTGCGGCCATGATTGGTGATGTCGAGGTCTTCATGCAACCCGCCATCGACGCGGCGTGACAGGACAAAGGACAGCGTGCGGCGCGGGATGGTGCCGTCCTCGGTCAGGAATTCCCGGTTGGTCAGGTAGATCCGCGCCGTATCGTGACGCACGGCACCGCCGTTCAGCAGATCCCAGCTCTCGCCATTGGCCTGCACCGACCAGGCGCTGATCAGCCGTGTATCCAGCAGATAGAGTCCCCGATCCGAGGGCCACGGCATTTCGCCATTAGGCTCCGTCACCAGCACCGTCACGGTGTGATGAATGGCGATCTGCGCCGGCCCGACCCGCACTTTGAACGTCATGCGCGTTCCGTTCTCCCTGGTTGCGGTGTCGACGGTGGCCCGGTACGTTGGATCGGCGCAAGTGAGGATTCGCCGTGACGCCGGAAGCATGGACCTTGGAACAAATACACGACCACATCGCGACCAGCTTGCCGTTGGCGTCCCTGTTCAACATCACGGTGCTGGAAGCGAGCGAGGTGCGAGGCCGCGTGCGGCTTGGGCATGGGGAACATGTGACCCGTTCCGGCGGCGGTATCGCGGGACCGGTGCAGTTCGCTCTGGCGGATGTCGCGATTTACGCACTGATCCTGGCGGCGCGGCGAGACCCGGCGGCGGTAACGGTGGATCTGACGATCAATTTCCTTCGGCCGGCGATGACCCTGCCTCTGCTCGCGACGGCCTCACCGCTTCGGGCGGGACGGCGGCTGTTCACCGCGGAGGTGCGGATCACCGAGGAAACAACAACACGGCTGGTAGCGCACGCAACCGGGACCTACGCGCTATCAGCCTGAACCGGGAGAACGTATCATGCCCAACAACAACACCATGCTTTATGCGAGCGTGGGTGCCGACCTGATCCACTTCGATATCGACGTCGCCGCCGCGACGTTGACACGGCGAGAGACCGTCAGCGTGCCGGCGAACGTGCAATATGTCTGGCCGCATGCATCCCGCCGGTTTCTCTATGCCGCCAGCAGTGACAGTGCCTCCGGAATGGGCGCGGCCGGCGCCAACCATCATGTGAGTTCCTTTCGGATCGATGCCGCATCGGGTGCGCTCGGTGCGCATGGTGCGCCGATTCCGTTGCCGCACCGGCCGATCCATATGTCGACCGATATTCCGTCGGAGCATGTGCTGGTGGCGTTCAACAATCCGCCCAGTGCCAGAGTTTATCGGATCAACGCCGACGCGACCCTCGGGGCGGAGGTCGCGCAACCGCCGGACACCGATCCCGGCATTTTCCCGCATCAGGTGCTGGCGATGCCGGACAACCGGCATGTCATTCTCGTTGCCCGCGGCCATGACGCCGCCAGCGGCAAGCCGGAGGATCCGGGTGCCCTGAAAGTGTTCCGCTATGATAACGGCGTGCTGCGCGACGAGGTTTCGATCGCTCCCAACGGCGGGTTTGGATTTGGGCCGCGCCATTGGGCCGCGCCATTTGGATTTTCACCCCACGAAACCGTGGATTTACGTGTCGCTGCAGCGGCAGAATGCACTCGCGATGTTCACCCACGACGCGGGCCGGCTGGCGGCCACGCCGGCGTTTCAGGAAAACGCGTTGCTGGAGCCGGATAACATCCGCGGTCATCAGTTGGTCGGCACGGTGCATGTGCATCCAAACGGGCGGTTCGTTTATGTCGCGAACCGGGCCAGCAGCACCGTGGAGCAAGACGGCAAGAAGGTCTTCGCCGGCGGAGAAAACACGATTACGGCGTTTGCCATCGATCAGGCCAGCGGCAAGCCGACACCAATCCAGCACGTGGACACACACGGTATCCATTGCCGCACATTTCACATCGATCCGACCGGCCGGCTGATGGTGTGCGCGCATATCATGGGGCTGCCGTTGGCGAATGGCACCGAAATCCCACCGCGGTTGACGCTGTTCCGTATCGGTGACGACGGCACGCTTACGTTCGTGCGATCCTACGATATCGAAACAAATGGCCGGTTCATGTGGTGGATGGGCATGGTCACGCTTTGAGATGACGCACTACGATACGAACCCGTCACGGCCTGGCCGATCCATCGCTCCCGACCTGGCGTTAAACCGGGCCATGACCCAGTACCCGACGGCGAGCCGGCGATGGCCCGGCTCACTCAGCGGCCATCGCGACGGCTACCGGATGCGTCAGTGCCGCGAGCAATTCCTGTCGCCGGACCTCAGCCTTGGCCCGCGCGTGATCCTTCACCGGTCCGAACCCCCGGATCATCTCAGGCAGCGACGCCAGACTGACGGCCGTTCCCATTGTCTCCGGCCGCAACGTGATCAGCACACCGCGTAAATCCGCGATGTACTGCTCGATCAGCGCGCGTTCCGCCTTCCGCTCGGCCTGATAGCCGAACAGATCGAGCGCGGTGCCTCGGACCGTCTTGCCGTGGCGCAGCGCCCGGAACAGCGGCAACGCCAACCACCCCGGAAGCGCGACCTTGTTCCGCCGGCCGGTCCGCGGATCGATGCGAGTGATCAACGGTGGCGACATATGGAACACGGCACCGGGAGCATACGACGCCGAAGCATGCAACCGGGCCACCTCATATTCGTCCTTGTAAGCCATCAGGCGGAACAGTCCCTCGGCGGCCGCGCGGGTCAGCGCACCGGTGCGGCCAACAACCGCGACCTCGCGTGCCCGCACCTCGTCGATCACCGCACGGTAACGCGCGGCATAAGCAGCGGATTGATAGTCCACCAGAGCCGCGGCCCGCGCCTCGGTCAATTCCGGAAGCTCCATCGGGACCGCGTCGGAGTGCCCCAGAATCTCGGCGGCCAGTTCAGGCCGCTCCGCCAAAATCCGGCCCCACAGGAACGCTCGTTGGTTAAGCCCGACCGCGGCGCCGTTCAATTCGATCGCGCGCAGGATCGCCGCTTCACCGACCGGAACCAGGCCTCGCTGCCAGGCAAGGCCCAGAAGCAACGTGTTCATCGCCTGCGTGTTGCCGAACAGGCGTTCGGCCAGCAGCACGCCGTGCAGCCAGATCGATCGTGTCGCGTCGGTCACTTTCTCGATGGTGCGACGATGCAGCAGCGCATCGATCGACAGCAGCGCGTCGCGTTTGAATTCGGCCGTCGCCGCCAGGTCAAGGTTGCCGATCACGACGGCATCCCGCGCGTTCCGCTCCAGCACGCCCAAAGAGCACCCGACAGCCAAATCGGCGGCCAGCATCAGGTTCGCGGTTCCAAGCGGAATGCGCACGACATCCAGCGCGTCCGGATCGGTCGCGATTTGCACATGCGCGACGACCGCGCCGTTCTTTTGCGCCAGGCCCGTGAAATCGAGCGTCTTGACGTGGCGGCCTTCCAGATGCGCTGCCATCGCCAAGATGGCGCCCGCCGTGACGATACCGCCGCCACCAATCCCCGCGAACAGGCCGCGCCAAACATCCGGTTCGGCGATCGTCGGTTCCGGCAACGCGGCGGCCAGTTCACTCTCACGAGCCTGCCAGGTCGTATCGGCGGCGGGTGCGACCGGCGGTCCGGGCAGCGTAACGAAGCTGGGGCAAAACCCTTTCAGACAGGACAAATCAACGTTGCACGCGCTTTGATTGATCCGGCGCTTACGGCCAAGCGGTGTCTCCACCGGTTCGATCGCGATACAACCGGATTGCGTTGAGCAATCGCCGCAATTCTCGCACACGGCCTCATTGATCATCACATGCTTTGTCGCCTCCGCCATCGTACCGCGCTTGCGGCGGCGGCGTTTCTCGGTGGCGCACACCTGGTCGTAGATCAGCACCGACGGCCCCTCGTAATCGCGCAACGAGCGCTGCACCGCGTCCAGGTCGGCGCGAATATGCGTGGTCACATGCGCCATCCCATTGGGAGGCAACGCCGACTTTGGCGGCAGCCGCTCGGCCTCATCGGCGACGATGGCGATGCGTTTGATGCCCTCGGCGGCGATCTGCGCGGCGAGCATCGGCACGGTCGGCGAGCCCTCGACGGGCTGGCCGCCGGTCATCGCCACCGCATCGTTGAACAGCAGTTTATACGTCATCCGCGTGCCGGAAGCAGCGGCCTGGCGGATCGCCATGATGCCGGAATGTTGATACGTTCCGTCACCGATATTGGCGAACATATGTTTGACGTCGGTGAAGGTGGACAAGCCGACGAATGGCGCGCCCTCGCCGCCCATATGGGTGAAGGTTCGCGTCTGGTCGCCGTCGTCCAGCGCCATGAAATGGCAGCCGATGCCGGCACTCGCGAAACTGCCCTCCGGCAGTTTGGTGGAGGTCGCGTGCGGGCACCCGGCACAGAACGCGGGAACGCGTTTCAGCAACGCCGCGGGCCGTTCAATAACCGGCGGCGCCGGCGGATCGGGCAAATTCAGCCCGGCCGAGCCCAGAAAGCGGGCCATGCCGGAAGCGACGATCTCGGGGGACAATTCCATCAACGGGGACAGCAGCGGCTCGCCGCGCGGGGTGGTCTTGCCGCTGATCTCCGGGCGTTCGTCGGCCGGCAAATGATACAGCGCGTCGCGGATCTGCGACTCGACGAAGCCGCGTTTTTCTTCAATGACGAGAACGAAACGTTTGCCGCGGGCGAACTGGCGCAGGCCCTCGGTCTCCAGCGGCCAGGTCATGCCGATCTTGTAAATCGCCAGTTGCGGGTGGCGGTCCAGCCCCATGCGCTTCAGCGCGTGTAGCGTGTCCTCGTGCGCTTTGCCGACAGTAATCAGCCCGATCGGCGCGGCGTCCGTTCCGCTGATCAACCGGTCCAGCCGGTTGGCGCGGGCCCATGCGAGGGCGGCGGGAATGCGTTCCTCGATCATGCGGCGTTCGAGTTCGGCGCGCTCGGCCGGGAAACGCAGCGTGTGGTCGAGGTTCAACCCGTGCGGCGGCAGCGCGAAATCCGGCGCCACGAACCGCGACGCGGAGTGCACGATGGCGGTCGCGGCCTGCTCCATGGTTTCCGCCGTGGTCTTCATCGCCACCCACAGCCCCGAGTAGCGCGACAAAGCCCAACCGGCGAGGCCCAGATCGAGCACGTCCTGCACCGAGGCCGGGTTCAATACCGGCATGAAGACGTTCTGGAACACGTATTCGGTCTGATGCGGATAGGTCGACGAGTGCGCGCCGTGGTCATCACCCGACACCGCCAGCACACCGCCGTGCGGATGCGTGCCCGCCATGTTGGCGCAATGGAACGCGTCGCCGGAGCGATCGACACCCGGCCCCTTGCCGTACCACATACCGAACACGCCATCGAATTTCTTGCCCGGGAACGCGTCCAGTTCCTGGGTGCCCAGGATCATGGTGGTGGCGAGATCCTCATTGACGCCCGGCTCGAAGCGGATGTCATGCGCGGCCATCAGCTTTTTCTGGGCCCAAAGCTCGCGGTCCAGACCGCCAAGCGGGGAGCCGCGGTAGCCCGAGACGAAGCCGGCCGTATGCAATCCGGCGGCGTGGTCCAGACGCTGTTGCTCCAGCAGCAGGCGCAGCAAGGCCTGGATACCGGTCAACAAGACCGGCCGGTCGCGGTCGGCAAAGCGCGATGCCAGTGTGACGGCGCTTTGGTCGACGGCCATGTCCATGGCGCTACTCCCTATGGTTATCATAATGGTGGCGCTTTTCCCCCGGCTTTTCCACCACCCAATCTGCCGCGGGCAGGGAAATGGCGAAGTTCGCAAGCCTTACACCGCGCAATAATATTACGCGCAATTTTCGAACCGAGGCGACCTCATTCGCGCATGATCCTGATCAATGCGGCCGACCGCTTGCCTTGGCATGTGGTGTGACCGGGGCGTTTCCCCCGTTGGGCGTTTCCGCCATTGTAAGGGACCCAGATTGCCAAGACCGGAGACACCGTGATGCCCGTCCCTTCGCCGGAAACCGTCGATGCCGTTCTGCGCCACGCCGACGCGCGGCTGGACCAGTCGCGGGAGGCCTTGTTTGAACTGCTGAGCATCCCCTCGATCAGCGCCCAGGAGGCGCATCGGGAAGATTGCGCGCGGGCCGCGGCGTGGGTGCATGATCGGCTGGTCGCTCTGGGGTTCCGGACCGAAATCCGGCCCACGGCTGGTCACTCGGTGGTGCTCGGGCATTTCGACGGGCCGGCGGGCTACAAAGGGCCGCACGTCCTGGTTTACGGCCACTACGACGTACAGCCGCCCGATCCGCTGGACCTTTGGACCAGTCCGCCGTTTGAACCGCAGCTGGTGGACGGCCCGCGCGGCAAGCGCTTCGTCGCCCGCGGCGCGGTGGACGACAAGGGCCAAACGACGATGTTCCTGGAGGCGCTGCGGGCCTGGCACGAAGTTGGTGGCGGCATCCCGGCGAAGCTCACGGTGCTGATCGAGGGCGAGGAAGAGGTCGGCTCGCGCAACCTGGAGCCGTTCCTGAAAGCCAACAAAGCTGAGCTGACGTCGGACATCGCGCTGATCAGCGACACCAACATGTGGGATATCGACACACCGGCACTGACCACCAGCCTGCGCGGGATGACCTACGTGCAACTCACGGTGAAAGCGGCGAAGCGCGATCTGCACTCGGGACTTTACGGCGGCTCCGCGCTCAACCCGATCAACGTGATCACGCGTGTACTGGGCGATCTGCAGGACGAGAACGGCCGCATTCAGCTTCCCGGATTTTACGACAAAGTGAAATCGATCACCAACGCGCGGCGCGCGCAGTGGGACTCGCTGGGGTTCAGTGAGGCCGCGTTCCTCGGCGATATCGGTCTGTCCATCCCGGTGGGCGAGCGTGGGTATTCGGCGCTGGAACGCCTATGGGCGCGGCCCACGGCGGACATCAACGGTATCTGGGGCGGCTACACCGGGCAAGGGGCCAAGACCGTCATCGCGGCCGAGGCTTCGGCGAAGATCACCTTCCGCCTCGTGCCCGGCCAGGACCCGGACGAAGTGGTGGAACAGTTCAAACAATTCGTCGCGGACCGTCTCCCGGCCGGCGCCACGGCGGAATTCGAGGGCGGTCACGGCTCGCCTGGGGTCGACGTCAACGCCGACTCGCCCTGGGTGCGCGCCGCGCAGGCGGCCCTGGCCGAGGAATACGGCAAGCCGGCGATGCTGATCGGCTGCGGCGGATCCATTCCGGTGGTGGTGTCGCTGAAGAACGTTCTGGGGATCGATACGCTGCTGATGGGGTTCGGCCTGGACGACGATCAGATCCACAGCCCGAACGAGAAATTCGAGCAGCGTTGCTTCCACCATGGCATCCGGTCTCACGTGCGCCTGCTGGCGAAATTCGCGGCGGGCTGACGGTGAGCGGCTGAAGGAGGGTATGATGATTGTTTCCGATGTAATGACCCGTAAGGTCCTGTCGGTCGCCCCGGATGAAACCGTGGAGCAAGCGGCGAATCTGATGCTGCGGCATGGTATTTCGGGACTGTTCGTGGTCGATTCCAAAGGCACGCTGGTCGGCGTCGTGACCGAGGGCGATCTGCTGCGGCGTGACGAGCTTGGTACCGAAAGGCATCGGCCCTGGTGGTTGCGCGTGCTGGTGTCTCCCGGCCGTCAGGCGCTGGATTTCACCCGCGCGCACGGCAGGAAGGTCAGCGACGTCATGACGCCAGAGGTGATTGGCGTATCCTCCAACACGCCATTGGAAGACGTGGTCGAAACGATGGAAAAGCAACGCATCAAGCGTGTGGCGGTGACCGAGAGCGGCCATATGGTCGGTGTCGTCGCCCGTTCCGATCTGCTGCGCGCGTTGCTGAGCCATGAGCGGGAGAAAAAGCCGCCACAGGCGCAGGAAGACGACCGCACCATCCGCACGGACATCCTCGCCGCTTTGGAAGCCGCGTCGTGGGCGCCGATGACGACCCTGAACGTCACCGTGGCGAGCGGGGTGGCCGATGTCTGGGGCACGATCACCAACCCGGACGAGCGGCGCGCGATCTGCGTGATCGCCGAAAACGTTCCGGGAGTGAAAGAGGTGCATGATCACCTCGTGTATGTCGAGCCCTATACCGGCACCGTGATCGACTCGCCTGACGATCATCCGTGATTCTCGTCGCGCGGAACCTGCCCATTGCGCCTCATTGTCGTTCTCGGGCTCGACTCTACCGGGGTTAGATTCGGGATACGTACAAGAAGGAAAAATCCGCGTTGGAGATGATGTGCGCGGCGAAGCGGCCACGTGGGTGGCGACATGGTCGTCACGCACGTAGCGCCGGGAGATGCAGCGTGATCGTTCGCCGTCAAACGGCCGCGCGCACTACGGTGTCAGGACTGAAAGCTCGGTGAACGCATCGAAGTCGCCGGTGTTAAACGTATAAATTCCCTGGATATCGTTCGCTTGCATCGTCGCGACGATCTGCAGATCGAACACATCGCCGCCGGTTACAGGTCGACGGCGCAACAAACTCATCCACCCTTCCACGGCATGTGCCGGAACCGGCAGCACGTGAAGAAACGCGAGCAGCTCTGAGATCGCGTCCACTGCCTCAGCAGAAGACCGCGGCTTCGATACGCGCCGGGCATTGGTCACAACGGATCAGAACTCGCAGAGTATCTGAGACGTCACGTAAAGGGTGGCGACGCCGTCGCGCGCCGCTTCAAGCAAAGCGCGTGCCTCCGCGTGCTGTGGTGCGTCGGCGCCTGACGCGTAGACCAGAACGTTTGTATCAGCGATTCCTGGCTCAACGGACATCGTCGTAGATATCACGACGATGCAGAGCGCCCACGCTTCCCAGGTGCCAGACTGGCAGCTGAGGCTGACATTGCGCCGGATTTGTCAGCGCCGCACGCTCATTGATGAACTGCTTTAGCAGCGCATCCACGGAAATGCCCCGCCGCCGGGCCTCGTCGGCCAGCCGGGTTTCGGTGTCGCGTGAGATTTCGATGGTCATGGTACTGCTCTGGCTCAGGTATTGGTACGGTCGATAGTACCCTGTTCCGGGCTTTATAGCTACCAGTTTGGCCGGTTTGGCGCCCGACGACCGGAAACCGGCCTTGCCCTCAGCGATGACAGCGAGTGTGTTGTGTGGGTCGCGGGTAGATCGGGCCAGGCGGTCGGCCCTCATCACCATGAGCACACCGCCGGCGTCGAGCTGGTCGAGCACACGGCGCAACCGCGCCCGGCCGGTCCTGGCTGCGCTCGCGGTACCGCGGAACACCTTGCCGGCGCCGGCGGCCATCAACGCGGCAACCAGAGCGCCCACTCACTGACCGTCCGTCGATACCCTTGCACAGCCGTAAATCATGCGGCCAATACGCAGCGGATTTCCGAAGCGAAAAAATCCTGTCTTTTCAGCGATCTAATATTGTTGCGAATTTCTTCATTTTTGCATACGACGACATGGGACACGGCGGGCAGGCGTCCAAGCCGTTCGAAGCAAGCCGCCCAGCCGCCGCCACCGGATTAGGCCGAGGCTGAGCACGCTCGTCGCCACTAGCACCGAACTGCTAGGTTCAGGAACGACACGGATTGAAACGTTGTCGAGACCAATATCGAAATGGTCCACGCCGGTGCCAAGGGGTGCACTCGTGAACCGGAGAGTTGCCTGCGTAGCCAATGACCCAGTCACGAACTCGTACTCCCTGGAAACCCAAGTACCCCAGCCACCGAGACTCGAGGGTGGAGCCGTGAATAGCTGGCTCGGCGAGGAAGAGCCTGAGGTCATGGACACGGTGAGCGAGTCGCCAATGGACGCCTCGGAGGCAATAAGGAAAGTGACGGCGTATGGCGTGTTGCTATCGAGACCAGTAATCGTCTGCTCGATATAGCCAAATGCGTCACGGCCCCCCAGAAAAAGCCACCAGACACCATCGAAGCCGGGTCCGGCGTGCATTGCATTGGGGTCGCTGTTGTTATTAGCAAAGGGCCCCCTATAGGGCGGAACGGTGCCGACCGAGGTCCAGCCAGTAAGACCTGATTCAAAACTGCCATTGACGAGCACTGGGTTTGCAGCTGCAACACCTCCAACGCTCATTGATGCCAGCAGAATGACAATGAACCTGCCGAGTCGCCGGTTACCCATCGATTTTAGCCTCCTCGAATTTCACCTGCTTTTTCCTGCATTCTGCGTAAACCGCCTTGCCGCCTGCAGAGTTGCGGTGGCACCAAGTGAACAACATCCAACCCGTGAAGCGCGACGCCTGAGTCTTGCTTACATGCGCCGGGTAGCGTCGAGTATAGACTCAAACACCCTTTTTCACCAAGCGGCAATCTATCCCGCGACGGACGCGGCCTGTGCGGCTGAGTGGAACAGAAAACCGGCATAAGGCGGTTTGTTACGGAACTCTGGGCTGAGGCCCTACCGCTGCGCCCCTGGAGGATGCAGGTCCAGACGCCGCGCGAACTGTGGATACCCTCGATGATGATGGGCGCCGGGCATGAACATGTCAGAACCTACACCGCTGCATAAATCCGGTGAAAAACGGAATTTTCTTCGGACGTTGAAGATCAAAACGGTAAGTTTTCTCTGTCTCACTTTTCTTGAATTACGCAGCAGGCGCGGGCGTTTCGGCGTTTACCGGCAGTCAAGCTCGTTATGAGCCTGTGCAGGTCATGCAATTCGACGTGAGCGTCGATCTTGTAGCCGACCACCTTCCCAAAGTGCCTTTCGCCACAAAAGGGTGTCAGGCGAGTCCGGGGAGCAATACGCAAATGGTCCTCGTCCACGAACTCGCGCGGGACGCCTGAATCGCCATCTTGTCTTGGCGCGGTCCCGTGCGACACCGACGTGTCGGCGCCAGTTTGAAAAGTCACGATTTCTCCCCGATGGAAATGTCACTACGCGCAAAGTAGACATGACACCCCAGGCCGGCGGACCCACCTCGCTGGAACCGGCATCACAATCCCCCGGTGGGTGTGGCGGGACATCAAGAATATGACGAGTTCGGTCTTCGACCTCGCGATCATCGGCGGTGGCATCAACGGTGCCGGTATCGCGCGCGACGCCGCTGGCCGTGGCCTGGAGGTGCTGCTGGTCGAACAAGCCGATCTGGCGAGCGGAACCTCCTCCGCCTCCACCAAACTGATCCATGGCGGCCTGCGGTATCTGGAGTTTCGAGAATTCCGCCTGGTGCGGGAAGCGCTGACGGAACGCGAAGTGCTGCTGCGAGCAGCGCCTCACATCATCTGGCCGCTGCGTTTCGTGCTGCCGTACCGCCCAGGCGGCCGTCCCTGGTGGATGCTGCGGGCCGGGTTGTTCATTTACGATCACCTCGGCGGACGGCGCGTGCTGCCGCCCACCCGAGTGCTGGATTTGCGGAACGATCCGGCCGGCGAACCGCTCCAGACCGACCTCCGCCGAGCCTTCGAATACTCCGACTGTTGGGCTGACGACGCGCGCCTCGTGGTGCTGACCGCGCGAGACGCCGCCGACCGTGGCGCCTCGATCCGGCTGCGCACGCGATGCGAGGCCGCGCGGCCGGAGGGCGACTCCTGGACACTGACCCTGTCGGGCGGCGCCGAGGAACGCGCCCGGGTCCTGGTGAATGCCGCGGGCCCATCGGTGTCGCGCGTGCTGTCCGACGTGGTTGGACAGCACGCGCCGACCAGGGTGCGCATGGTCAAAGGCAGTCACATCGTCGTAAAGCGGTTGTTCCGGCATGATCGCTGCTATTTTCTGCAGAACCCGGACGGCAGGATTTGTTTCGCCATTCCCTGGCAGAATGATTTCACTCTGATCGGCACCACGGATCAGGATTTCTCGGGCGACCCGGCACATGTCGAGATCTCGCCTGAGGAAATCACCTATCTGTGCCAGGCGGTCAGCGGCTGGTTTCGCCAACCGGTCACGCCGGCGGACGTCGTGTGGACCTACGCGGGGGTGAGACCGTTACGTGACGACGGTGCCACCGCGGCTCAGGAGGCCACGCGCGATTACGTCCTGGAACTGACCGGCACGCCGCCGGTGCTGAGCGTCTTCGGCGGCAAGATCACGACGTTCCGCCGCCTGGCCGAGTCGGCGATGAACCGTCTGGCCCCGTTGTTTCCGGGCCTTAAGCCGGCATGGACCGCGGCGGCACATTTGCCCGGTGGCGATTTCCCCTGGGACGGGTTCGCGGCGGTGCGGGACGATCTGATCGCGCGTTATCCGTTTCTGCCGGAGCCGACAGCGACCAGGCTGACACGCGCCTACGGCACGCGCGCCTCGGCTCTGTTGGGCGATGCGCGATCCTGGTCCGACCTCGGAACCGTGTTCGGCGCTGATCTGACCGCGCGGGAGGTGGACTGGATGGTGCGAACCGAGTGGGCGCGCACGGCCCAGGATGTGCTGTGGCGACGGAGTAAACTGGGGATGCGGTTCGCGCCGGACGAAGTTACGGCCCTGCAACGCTATTTGGGCCAAAAAGCGTCTTCCTGAGGAAGAACTTGCTGTAACCCGGCGGGTAATCCGCCAGCGTGCCGAAGACCTCGTACCCCTGACGAAGATAGAACGCCTTCGCGGCGGGATTGAACGTGTCGAGGGTCGCCCTCGCCGCGCCGTTCTCGACCGCCATGTGCTCCGCCGCGCGTAACATCCGCGAGAAGACCTCGTACCCCTGGCGCAGATAGAACGCTTTTGCGGCGGGATTGAACGTGTCGAGGGTCGCCCTCGCCGCGCCGTTTTCGACCGCCATGTGCTCCGCCGCGCGTAACATCCGCGAGCCCTGACCGCGGCCGCGCAACGACGCCGCGACCCAGAGCCATTGAACATGGAGATAGTTCGCCCAGACGTAACCGAGGCAACCGCCGACCCATTCCCCGCGCTCCTGGCGGAGAAAATACCCCACGGGCTGATAATCCAGCGCCCCGGTCATCGCCATGGTGAACGTGGCGACATTGTCCTCGACGAAGCGGCGCAGGTCGTCGGAGGGAAACGGCTCGAACAGGAGTTCCGGTTCATTCAGCATGGTCACGATTCTTTCCGATCCTGGGTCCAGGCGTAAAGGCCCCTTGGCACGACAATGCAAGCACCCAGAACTGTCCAGGGGCCTGGCACGTCGCCGAACACCAGCATGGCGAGCGCCGTCAGCAACGCCCCGAGACGCGCGGTGGATAAGCGGGTCAATCGGGATAGATCATCTTACGGGTCACCCCGCCATCAATGATGAATTCCGATCCGGTGATGAACCGGCTGTCCTGGCCAACCAGAAACGCCGCCAGAGCCGCGACGTCCTCGGGTTCTCCGACCCTGCCGGCGGGATGGAACGCATGCTCCTCCTCGGTCGGCTCCGGGCCTTTCGTCAAAATCCATCCTGGGCTGATGCAGTTCACCCGCACATCCGGCCCCAGGCTGATCGCCAGCGCATGCGTCAATGCCACAAGGCCGCCCTTGGAGGCGGCATAAGCCTCGGTATTCGGTTCCGACATATGCGCACGCGTGGAGGCGATGGCGACCACGGCGCCGTTCGCTGTTCGTAACAACGATTCGGCGGCGCGGACCAGCAAGAAGGTGCTGGTCAAATTGGTGGCCAGCACCGACGACCATTCCGCCAGCGATAAATCCGCGATCGGCTTGCGGATGTTGAACCCGGCGTTGCAGATCAGCGCGTCGAGCCGGCCCTCGGTGGCGCGGATGCCGTCGATCAAAGCGCTGACCGCGGCCTCGTCCGACACGTCGCAGATGACCGAGCGCCCGACGGCGGCGGCGTCGCGATCGGCGACGACAACGTCCCAGCGGTCGCACGTCGCAGATGACCGAGCGCCCGACGGCGGCGGCGTCGCGATCGGCGACGACCACGTCCCAGCGGTCGTTGCGCAATCGTTGGGCGGTCGCGGCGCCGATCCCGCTCGCGCCGCCCGTGACCAGGGCGACCGGCATCAGTGCTCCATCGCGTGCCGGTGCGCGGCGAGCAAATCGGGAATCCGCTTCGGATCGCTACGCCCCCAGCCGCACTCAGTGGCGATTCCGAACGACGGCAAAACCTCGGATGCGGCCGCGATGCGCGCCTGATCGCCGGACGGGTCATCGTGGTGGATCAGGCCAAGATACAACGTGGTATCCTCGGGCAAATACAGCTCCCGCAACGGTGCGAAATAGGCCGCGTCGGTCCGGTCCTGGGGCACCGGCAGATGCAGAAAGTCCAGCCGCCGCCGGAGCCGTTCGATCAGGCCATTGGCGATTTCGACCAGGATCGCGGTGTCTTTCGGCATGACCAGATGGGCGTCGCGCGGGGAGCCGTAGCAGAGGTGATATCCACACTCGACATCACCCGGCACCGCGTCGCCCAGGCGGGCGAGTTCGTCCAGGATGTCGGCTTTGTAGGTGGCGAGGCGGTGCGGGAAGTATTGTTCAAATATCAGGACTTCCTGGCAAACGTCCCACTGGATCGAAAGATCCTGGTGCGGGATCGTATCGACGATCCGCTTTAACGCGGCCAGCAACGAACGCTCATAAACTGGCAAGTACTCGGCCAAAGCGGACGGGCTGATATACATATAACCCGAGGCCATCGGTGTCGGCAGACAGACCTGGAACCGGAGACCGGCGGGCAACTCGCCCGCGTCGCGCAGGCGCCGGAACACCGCGTACGAGTCGATCGCCGCCTTCGCGTAACCGGTGTCGAACGAGATCGATGCCGGATCGATGGCGGACCGGAACCGGATCCATTCGGTGGTGCGCAGGACCGCGCCATCCCATTGGCGCAGTTCGAACGGCGGGGTAACGGGGTCGATCTCCATCGCCGGATGGTTCAGCAACATCTCCCGCTGCCACCAGATCCAGCGGTGGCGGGTGCCGGTTTCGCCGTCCGGAATGCGCGCGAGCCAGGGCCCCAGCTCACGCGCCACCGAACGGAACACCGTCTCGGCGTCCGCCATCGGCACGCTGCCGACCAGGTGGATGCCGGTTGGCCTTGTCATGCGCCCGCCGCGCTCAGAGCCTGATCGAGGTCGGCGATGATGTCGTCGATATGCTCGATGCCGACCGACAGCCGCACGTAGCCGGGCGTCACGCCGGTCGCCGCCTGTTCCGCTTCGCTAAGCTGCGAGTGCGTGGTGCTGGCTGGATGAATCGCCAGGCTGCGGGCGTCGCCGATGTTGGCGACATGATAAATCAGCTTCAGCGAGTCGATGAACTTGCGGCCGGCATCGACGCCGCCCGCGAGTTCGAACCCGCACAGACCACCCATGCCCTTGGTCAGGTATCGCGCGGTCCGTTGCGCTCCCACACCGGTGTGGCGCGACGGGTGGATCACCCGCGTCACGCCCTTGCGCTCGGCGAGGTAATTCGCGACGGCCAACGCGTTCTCGCTGTGGGCGCGCATGCGGAGCGCCAGTGTTTCGACCCCTTGCAGGAACAGGAACGCATTGAACGGCGCCATCGCCGCGCCGAGATCGCGCAGCAGCGTGACTCGCATTTTCAGGATGTAGGCGATCGGGCCCAGAGGTTTTACGGCTTGCGACCAGACCGCACCGTGATAGCTGGGGTCAGGCGTGTTCAGCATTGGTTGGCGTGTCGGGTGCGCCTCCCAGTCGAAATTGCCGCCGTCGATCACCACGCCGCCAATCGACGTGCCATGGCCGCCGATATATTTCGTGGTCGAATACATCACGACCGCGGCGCCGTGATCGAACGGGCGCACGAGCAACGGCGCCGCCGTGTTGTCCATGATCAGCGGGATGCCGAACTTGCGGCCGATCGCGGCGACCTCGGCGATCGGGAACGGGATCAGCTTCGGGTTTGGCAACGTTTCGGCGTAGTAGGCGCGGGTGCGGTCGTCGGTGGCGCGGGCGAACGCGTAGTAGGCGCGGGTGCGGTCGTCGGTGGCGCGGGCGAACGCCTCCGGGTCGGTTGGGTCGACGAAGCGGGCCTCGATCCCCGTGTCCTTCAGGGTATTGGCGAACAGGTTCCAGGTGCCGCCATACAGATCGGTGGAGGTGACGATGTTGTCGCCGGCGCGCGCTACATTCATCACGGAATACGCCGACGCGGCCTGCCCGGACGCGAGACCCAGAGCGGCGACACCGCCTTCGAGGGCGGCGAGCCGTTGCTCCAGCGCGTCCTGCGTCGGATTCATGATGCGGGTGTAGATGTTGCCCAGTTCCTTGAGGCCAAACAGGTTGGCGGCGTGCTCGGAACTGTCGAACTGGAAGGACGTGGTCTGGTAGATCGGCACGGCCACGGCGTTGGTCGCGCTGTCGCGGCGCCAGCCGGCGTGAAGGGCGAGCGTTTCCGGATGTTTGGACGTCATGGCCAGGCTCCTGGGTTTGTTTCGCTGCGTGGAGCTATCACGGGTGGGCTGTGGAGGTAAATGTTGGCGTGGGGATCAGAAAATTTGGCGGCCGCGAAGGCCCAGGACGCACGAAGTCATGCATCCGGATGAGCGTAGGTGGAATCTTGATCTCTCGCGACAGTACGCGCTGGCTGTCGCGGCGGCGATTGTTGCCCGCGTCCGATCAGTTCAGCCCAACTCA
>ODAK010002247.1_pt1 | contig 20378 bp, 20 predicted proteins | sample 1539591 | NCBI WGS metagenome assembly ODAK01 (sample SAMEA3539303, study PRJEB22396) | soil metagenome | biome: tundra; feature: field; material: soil | place: USA | collected 2010-05 | depth 0.15 m | reverse complement strand
CGCGACAGCGCCTCGACCGCCGCACCGGACGGGCCGTAGGGCACGAAACCGCGCCGCACCATCGTGGCCTCGTTCATCGAGATCGTGACGATCCGCCCGCCGCCCTGCTCGAGCATCAGCGGCACGACCGCGCGCGCCATCAGGAAACAGCCGGTCGCCTTGGTCTCGAGCACGTCGCGGAAGCCGTCCGGAGGCACCTCCCAGAAGGGCTTCGGGTCCGACAGGAAGCGGGGGTTGACGGTGCGCATCCCGATGCCCGCGTTGTTGACGAGCAGGTCGATGCCCCCGAGGCGCTCCCAAACCTCCGCCACCCCGGCGGCGACGGCACCCTCGTTGCGGGCGTCGAGCGCCAGGCCGACGGCGGCCGGGCCCAGGTGGGCGGCGGCGTGCCGCGCGCGCTCGGCGTGACGGCTCGTGATGACCACGCGCGCGCCCGCGTCGACGAGCGCCCTGGCCATTGCCAGCCCGAGCCCGCTGGTGGCGCCGGTGACCAGCGCGCGGGTGCCGCCCAGCTCGGTCATGAGCTCCGCAGCCTACCGGCAGGAGCCCCCGGCGCCTGCTCTTGGGCGAAAGCGATAGCCGGCTGTGTGCCGGCGCTGGCTGCTAATTGTCGTCCGTTTGGACAGCTAGTGGCGGTCTGTCGCGGCTTTCGCTCTTCGGCGCTGATGCGAAAGCGTGGTCGTGAGGCTCGGTTCACGGCCTGGCGTTTGCTCCGCCACCACCGGATGCGAAACGCCGCAGACATACCCAATGACCCCCTCGATGCAGAAGTCCTCAGGCGGGCCATCGACCAGACCACCGCTCTAACTCTAAACCCCGCCCTGCGCCACCAACAACAGCGAACGCGACCAGCCGTTTGCCGGGCGGGGCGTGGGCTGGCGGGTGCGCTGGTCGTTTGCGTAGTGTTGGCAGCGGAGTAGGTAGGTGGCAGGATACGGTTGGCGCTTTGGCGTGGGGTGCGTACGGTTGGGTTATGAGTGCGCGCGTGGAGTCGGGGTTTCCGTTCGCGGGGCGTGTTCGTCGGGGAGGGCGCGGGATTGGTTTGCTGTTCGCCGTTGCCGTGGGGTTATTTGGGTCGCTGCCGGCGGTGGCGCAGGCCGTGGTGCCGAGCTCGGTGCCGTCCTCGACGTGGTGGGTGCCGGATGGACAGGTGGAGTCGGTGCTGCCGGCGGGCAAGCTCGTGTACATCGGCGGCTCCTTCAACTATGTCGGTCCGAATACCGGGGGAGGCGTGCCCCTGAGCCTTACGCGCGGGTCGGCGGTGGCGCGGTTTCCGAAGGTCAACGGGACAGTCAACGCGGTCGTTTCGGACGGAGCGGGCGGCTACTACATAGGCGGTTCGTTTGACGAGGTGGGGGGGGTCGCGCGCTCAGACCTGGCGCATCTAGGGGCCAACGGCAGCGTTGATCCCGCCTGGAACCCGGGCGCCAACGGCGAGGTCGGCGTGTTGGCGGTCTCTGGCTCGACCGTGTATGCCGGCGGTCAGTTCAGTTCGATCGGCGGTCGGGCGCGCAATCTGATCGCGGCGCTTGGCGTTAGGACCGGCCGTGCGACCGCTTGGAACCCGAACGCAAGGGGTCCCGCCGGCTATTCCGGCGTGTACGCGTTGGCGGTGTCGCGCTCGATCGTGTACGCCGGCGGCGAGATCTCTTCGATTGGCGGTCGGGCGCGCCACTACATCGCTGCGCTTAGCGCCGGGACCGGGCGCGCGACCAGCTGGAATCCAAGTGCCAATGGCGTCGTGTACGCGTTGGCTGTGTCGCGCTCGATCGTCTACGCGGGCGGCGGGTTCTCTTGGATAGGCGGTCATAGGCGCGACAACCTTGCTGCGCTGGACGCCAGAAGCGGTGGCGCGAGCGCGTGGAATCCCAACGCCAGAAACGAGGTCGGTGGCGCCGACGTGTACGCGTTGGCGGTGTCGGGCTCGGCCGTGTACGCCGGCGGCTACTTCAGTTCGATCGGCGGTCAGGTGCGCAACGCCATCGCCGCGCTGGATGCCAGCACCGGCCGCGCGACCGCGTGGAACCCCAACGCCAGCCTCGGCGCCGACGCGGAGTTCGGCGCCGACGTGTACGCGTTGGCGGTGTCGGGCTCGACCGTCTACGCCGGCGGTAACTTCAGTTCGATCGGCGGCGTGGTGCGCAACAACATCGCCGCGCTGGATGCCAGCACCGGCGAGGCGACCGTTTGGAATCCGAGCGCCGGCGGGTACGTGTACAGGTTGGCGCTGTCGGGCTCGACCGTGTACGCCGGCGGTAACTTCAGTTCGATCGGCGGCGTGGTGCGCAACAACATTGCCGCGCTGGATGCCAGCACCGGCCGCGCGACTGCGTGGAACCCCAACGCCAGCGCACGAGTCAGCACGCTGGCGCTGTCGGGCTCGACGGTGTATGCCGGCGGCTACTTCACCTCGATCGGTGGTCAGGCGCGCGACCAGATCGCCGCGCTGGACGCCCAAACCGGCAGCGCGACCGCCTGGGACGCTAACGCCAATCCCCCCAGTTCCTGCTTCGAGAAGTGTCCGCCTGACTTCGGTGTGCTCGCGCTGGCGGTGTCGGGCTCGACGGTGTATGCCGGCGGCTACTTCACCTCGATCGGTGGTCAGGCGCGCAACCAGATCGCCGCGCTGGACGCCAGAACCGGCGATGCGACCGCTTGGAACCCGAGCGCTGGGGGTCCCGAAACCTATGGGGTCTCTCGCGATGTCGACGCCTTCGCGCTGTCGGGCTCGACCGTTTACGTCGGCGGCCAGTTCACCTCGATCGGTGGTCAGCCGCGCAACCGGATCGCCGCGCTGGACGCCAGAACGGGTCGCGCGAGCGCCTGGAATCCAAACGCCGGCGACGTGGTGAACGCGTTGGCGGTGACGGGCTCGACCGTGTATGCCGGCGGCCAGTTCGATTCGATCGGCGGTCGGGCGCGCAATCTGATCGCCGCGCTTGGCGTTAGGACCGGCCGTGCGACCGCTTGGAACCCGAACGCAAGGGGTCGCGACAGCTATTCCGGCGTGTACGCGTTGGCGCTGTCGGGCTCGACCGTGTACGCCGGCGGCTACTTCGGTTCGATCGGCGGTCGGGCGCGCAACAATCTCGCCTCGCTCAACGCCAGAACCGGTCGCGCGAGCGCCTGGAATCCAAACGCCGGCGACGTGGTGAACGCGTTGGCGGTGACGGGCTCGACCGTCTACGCTGGCGGCCGCTTCACCATAATCGGGGGTTTCGACCAGGGCGGCTTTGCCGCCTTCGGGCCGCTGGCCCGACCAAGCAACGCAGCCCGGTAATCATCACCAGCGCCACCGTTGCCGGCAAGACTCTGGCGCGAGCCGACCCGGAACCAGCGGGTAACACGCCTCGCGGCTCAGCAGTTCGTCTGAGCAACGATAGCCAAGCAACAAAGGGGATCGAGTTCGACTGATCTGGGTGGATGTCCTTCAAGCACCGTCCGAGCCAGTGACGATTGCGAGTCCGCAGCCGGTTCTCCAGCCAACCGTCGGAGGCTCCAGCCAGCGACCGCGCTATTGCCGCTGAAACCGAGAGCGTCGTCATCCGCCTTTGGCCACTCAGACGAGGCGGGTCGGGCAACCGGCCATTTGCTCGCATCGGTGAGCGAGCAAACGCGAGGCCGTGAACCGAGCCTCACAACCACGCTTTCGCATCACCGCCGAAGAGCGAAAGCCGCGACAGGCCGCCGCTAGCTGTCGCAACGGACGACAAGCAGCAGCCAGCGCCGGCACACAGCCGGCTATCGCTTTCGCTCAGAAGGGGGCGTTCGGTCGGATCCGGCTACACGCTCGCAATCGACGAGCCGCGTAAGCCGGCATACGGAGGGCGGTTCCTGCTCTTCTGCCGAGGCAGAACGCGGTCTAACCGTCTCGCAAACCGATCCCGAGCGCGACGCACAGTGGTGGAACCGCAGCGCCCCGTCCCGGAAACACTCAGTTTCTGGACGGTTCCGTCCGGGGTTGTGCCGGGGTTGGGCGCAGGCGACACGTCGCCTGCGGTGATCGCGTCCACGGGTGACACGTCGCTGCGGGTCGGACTACTGTCGGTTGAGCGCGACCGCCAGCGACACGTCGCCGAAGGGCGGCATCGACGAACTGCTGGCGCTGCACGCGCTGCAGATGACGGCGCGGGCCGTAAACCTCGAGTCGCTGCTGCGGATCCAGCGTCCGCACTCACACGTGAGGGCTGTGATGCGATTGCGACGCGCCTCGTGGTCGCTGGCGACCTGAGAGAGCCGACGCTCGCGCGACACGCTCTCAGCGCCGGGCCGAGAGCCTCGAGGGCGCTGGTGTAGGCGGTGGCGGTCGCGGCGGGCAGAGTCGTCTGTGACCAGCCGAACGGCGGGTCGGGTTCCACGTCCAATCCAAACTCCTCCGCGATCGCCTTGAACCGCTGGTTGTGGTAGCGCCCCTGGCGGCTTGTGTTTTTGATCCCGCGCCAGTGAGCGCTCGCGTGCGCAGCCTCGTGTACGAGGGTTCCCATAACGTCGGCCGGGGGGCGCGCCAGGCCCTCCCACGTCATGAACACCTCGCCGACACTCGCCTTCAAGTCCCGGGAAATCTCCATCGCACCCTGCAAGATCGCCTTGGCCGACGCGGCAAGTGCCGCCATCAGATCGCTGTTCTCCACCGCATCGTCAAACGCCGCGACCCTGGCTTGCCACCCGCTTGAACCTGCCTCCCGGGCTGGGCACCACCCGATGGGCGAGAAGTGCCCCAACGCGACCTCTTCACGCCGCGGCGTGAGCCCGACCCCACAACCAGCACCACCGGCGGCACGTCGTGATGGCGCGCGCGAATCGCGTCCCACGCGCACGCCAGCGCGCCCAGCAACTCGTCAGCCATCGTCGCTACGCCGCCTCATCCGTGTCGAGCTCGGCGCCTGGTAGCTGGGCCAGCTCGCCGTGGAGCGGCTGGCCGGCGGTGGGATAGTCCGCGGCTGGGGCGATCGCGTGGTAGATGACGAGGCCGAGCACGATCCCCGGCGCCGCCGCCGCGCAGAGCCGCAGGCTCTTGGCCGGGCGCAGTCCAGGCCGGACAGCACTGCCTGCGTCTTGCGTGCCGATCGATTCATCGGCTTGGGCAGCGCCGGACTCAAGCCGCGACCCCGACCTGTAGCGGCTTGGCCTGCGGCAGTCGGGCGACGGCGGTCAGATGGATGTCGCGTCCCTCGTTTCCGACATCAGCCGGTTCTGGGCCGATGTGTCGGTGCGCGCTCACGAGACGCGCACGCCGCGTGGGAACTGGCCCTTGCGTGTGATCTGGTTGGAGATCGTTCCGGGTATGGGGAGGCAGACGGTGCTCCGACAGTCGCTGACAGCCGAGACGGCGATGACGTAGCGGCGCTCGATCGGACCTGGAAACTGAGCGGTCGGCCCGCCGGCGGTCATTGCGCCGCCGTCGCTGCTGCCGTTGGCGACATCGGCGGTCGTCAGCGGCAGCATTCGCCATTCAATCCACCACGCCAGATCTCTCAGAAGCAGCCGTGCGCGCAGTCCCGACCCGCGCAGCTGGGGAAGGAACTGGAACGTCTCGACCAGGCTGGCCGAGACTGCCGCAATCACAGGATACGAGGCAGCCCGGGACTGATGGCGACATCTCCACTGAGGTGCGGTGGTATCACGTCGTTGCCGCGTCGCGACGAGTCGTCGTCGTCCGGGCGCGCGCAGCCGCCTGTCGCAATCATCGTCGGGGATTTAGACGGTGATCCACTGAGAAGCGCCGGCTTGCGTGACGCCCCAGTCCCGGCAGCCGATAGCCGGCAGCGCGAGACCTGCTCTCGCTATGCCGCGGGCATCCGGCCCCAGCCGGTGGCTCCCCTCGTCTGCGCGGAATCCGGAGCCGACCGTCGGCTCGCGGCTGGGCCAACCCCGGGCGGCGTATCGCGGCTCCCCCTCTCACTCGATAAGCCGCCGCGCCGGCTGGCCGTGCGGGCGTTCGGCGCCGCCGGCGGGCGCGTCTCGCGGACCGACGCTCTACGAACATCGTTTCGTGGCTACACAGACCCTGGTTCTGGCGGAGCGGGGACCGCGTGAGGTTCCAGTAGCAACGGCGCGGAGTTGCTACTGGAACCTCATTCGAGCAAGGCTGCGACGGCGTCGACGATCGCCTGACGGCGCTTCGCGACCGAGAGCCGTCCCACGAGCCCGGCGTACTCCGGGGTCATCGAGGACCAGGTGCCAGAGAGGGTCAGGACCAGTCCGAGCAAGACGGCGGGCTCGAAACGCGTGGTCAGCAGTCCGGCGCGCTGTGCTTCGGCGATGGCCTTCACCTTGGCGGCGTTGCTCGCGACGATCGCCTCGATCGGGTCAGTGCCGTCGGCGCGCTCCAGGCGGTACCACGTCGCCAACCGCTGGACCTCCGTGTTCCTCTGATAGCGATCGAAGAGCCGTCCGGCGTACTCCGGAAGGTTGGTCGGGTCGATCGGGGTGTCTCTTAGGGTGGCCTTGACGATCCGGTCGAAGACGGCCTCGAAGAGCGCGTCCTTGCTGCCGAAGTAGTGGTAGATCTGCGCCTTGTTGGACCGGGCCGCCTGTGCGATTCGGTCGACTCGCGCGCCGGCGATACCGCGGGCGGCGAACTCCTCGGCCGCCGCGTCGAGCAGGCGCTGCCGGGTCGCTTCCGCATCTCGGACCATCCGCTCAGAGTAGCGGACTAACCGTTCAGTTGACTACTTCAGGAGGACCTGCTCTACTAGCTAACCAACTGTTTAGAAAGGAACGCCTCGTGTCTCAGGTCTGGCTTGTCACAGGAAGCTCCCGCGGTCTCGGCCGCCACGTCGTCGAGGCCGCGCTCGAGCGTGGTGATCGCGTGCTCGCCACCGCGCGCCGCCCCGCGGTACTGGAGGATCTGGTCGCGGCACACGGCGATCGGCTGCGCACGATTGCCCACGATGTGGCCGTGCCCGCCCAGGCGACCGCCGCTGTGCGGGCGGCGCTCGACGCGTTCGGCCGGCTCGATGTCGTCGTCAACAACGCCGGCTACGCCGACCTCGCCTCGGTGGAGGACATGAGCGACCAGGCGTTTCGCGATCAGATCGAGGCCGTCTTCTTCGGCACGGTGCACACCACCAAGGCGGCGCTGGCGATCCTGCGAGAGCAGGGCGGCGGGCACATCATCAACGTGACCTCGGTTGGCAGCCGGATGGCGACCCCCGGCTTGTCCGCGTACCAGAGCGCGAAGTGGGCCACGGCCGGTTTCTCCGCAGTGCTCGCCGCCGAGGTCGCTCCGCTCGGCATCCGCGTGACCTCGCTCGAGCCCGGCGGCATGGCGACGGACTGGGCCGGCTCGTCGATGACCGTGCCCGAGATCAGTAAGCCCTACCAAGGGACCGTCGGCGCCGCCGCCAGGATGCATGACCCGTCCTGGCGCCCGCTCGGCGACCCGGAGAAGGTCGCGCAGGTCATCCTGCAGGTCGCCGCCATGGACGAGCCTCCCGTACGCCTGCTGCTGGGCAGCGAGGCCTACGCATACGCGACCGCTGCAGCCCGGGCACAGCTCGCCTCGGACGAGCACTGGCGCGACCTGAGCCGGTCTACCGACCGCGACGATGCGACGGCCGCGGAACGCGACCCTCTCGGGACTCGTAGTGCGGCCGCCGTGTAGCGCTCCTGGATCGCGCGAATACGAGCACTTCTCGGCCGACCGACGCCGACCGTGTCGGTGGGCTTCGCCCCGCCGACACGCGCGCTGTCCAGCAGGACGATTGGCGGGTCCTGTCAACGCCCGATCGCCAAGACGGCCCGCCGCCCTCTGTTCCGCGCCAGCGAGGGGCGCCACGGGCTGGGGCCGGATGCCCGCGGCATGACGAGAGCAGGTCTCGGCGCTGCCGGCTGCCGGGACTGGGGCGTCACGCAAGCCGGCGCTTCTCGGTGGATCGCCGTCTCATTCCCCAACCTCCTGCGGACTGGGGCCGCGCCTGGCCGTCGCTCGACGCGGCAGAATGTGGACTGTGCTGCCGCTCGTCGCTACCCGTCGCGCGACGGTCGATGATCTTGACGTGGTGTTGGGTCACGTGCAGGCCGGCTTTGATTCATACGGCGAATTCGCGCCGAGAGGATGGCAGGCCCCCAAGGTGGCCACTGACCGTGACCGCAGCGCTGAGCTGCTCGGCGACCACGCAACCTGGGCGCTGATCGCGTTCGCCGACGGCCGCTCGATCGGCCACGTCGCGTTCCTTCCAGCGCGCGAGCGAAGCGCCGGTGAGCCGCGCGGAGCGGCGAAGACGCGAGCTGTCGTGCCCGGCCTCGCGCATCTATGGCAACTCTTTGTGTTGCCAGACTGGTGGGGGCGTGACGTCGCGGCGATGCTGCATGACGCCATGGCCATCGAGATGCGTGCGCGGGACTACCGTGAAGCTCGCTTGTTCACGCCGTCGTTGCACGCGAGGGCAAGACGATTCTATGAGCGCCGCGGATGGTCAGCGGCCGGGGAGGATTACAACGAGGAGCTCGCCCTGACGCTCACCGAATACCACCTGCGACTGCGACCCGTCTCGCTGGTCGACTGACTTCGGCACCCTCCGCGCGACCGCTGAGGTGGCAGGCGCTGGCGCCGGCGGCGTCTCAATCCGCCAAGGGTCAGCGAACACCTTGGCCCAGCGACCGCGCCCAACGGATCGGCTTTCGCTCCGAGTTCGAGCGGCCCGCGCGAGCTCTTCGGGTAGGCCAGTCAGGTACTAACGCGACAGAGCTCGAGCGCTTGCAGGCGCGTTGCCGGCCAGCGGCTCGAACTCAACATCTTCGATTCGCAGTTGTCGATCAGGGCCTCTCCGCACCTCGACCTCGGGTGCCCTAGCTGGCAGGCGTGTGCCAAGACGGCGTCTGAGCGTCGCCGCGCGGTTTGACGCTCGTTTGACGGCGTCTAGACGGGCGATCGCGAGGCTTCCTGTCGCGTGGCATTACATCAACAACAATGGAGGACGTCATGAGACACGAGACCGAACACAAGAGCTTCGGAGACCCCGACGAGGCGCGTGAGTTCCCCCACGGCAGGGCCGAGATTCTCTCGATCGGCGGCGCTGAGGTCGGCAGAATGACATTCCAGCCGGGTTGGCGCTGGTCAAACGATGTCAAACCGATCGCGGGGACCGACAGTTGCGAGGCGCCGCACTTCCAGTATCACGTGAGCGGGCAACTCGCAATTCGCATGGACGACGGCACCGAGATGATCGCCAGGCCCGGCGATATCACCTCGCTGCCCAGCGGGCACGACGCGTGGGTGGTGGGCGAGGAGCCCGTGGTAGTCGTCGACTGGTACGGGGCGAGCAACTACGCCAAGGCGAGTTGAAGTCGCGCCGGGTCGGAACGAGGTGACAGCGATGCAACGAGGAGATGGGTACGTGATCGCTCGCCGTCAGGAGCTCGAGCGAAGCGGCGATTGGACGCTGGTGCGACGCTCGGTCGGCTGCCACGCGTTCGGCATCAATCTCGTCGATATTCAACGGGGCGAGTCGATCCCCGAGCACGATGAGACAGAACGCGACCAACAGGAGCTGTTCTTCGTGATCTCCGGCTCGCCGACGCTGGTCATCGACGGACGGGAGCATCCGACGCTGGCGGGGACGTTCGCGCGCGTTGACCCTGCCCGGCGGCGTACCGTACGCAACGATGGCTCAGAGCCCTGTACGGTGCTGATCGTCTCGGCGCCAACCACCAGCGGCTACGAGCCAATGGAGTGGGCATGACAACGTTTCCAACCGTACGCGTGGCAGCGATCCAGGCGACCCCGGTGATCCTCGACGCCGAGCGCTGCGTGCAGAAGGCCGAACGGTTGCTGCACGAAACGGCAGACCGCGGCGCGCAGCTCGCGGTGCTGCCAGAGTGTTTCATCCCCTTGTACCCGTCGAATGCGTGGGCGCGCGGAGCGGCCGGTTTCGGCGGCTGGGACGAGTTGTGGGAGCGCTTGTGGAGCAATTCGGTCGATGTCCCCGGGCCATTGCTGGATCGGCTCGTGGCGGTTTGTCGCGAGCGCGAGCTGTTCTGCGTTGTTGGTGTCAACGAGCGCGAGTCCGAGCGACCCGGGACGCTCTACAACACGATCGTCTATCTGGGACCGTCGGGCTTGCTCGCGCATCATCGCAAGCTGATGCCGACCCACCACGAGCGGATGTTCCACGGGATCGGCGCCGGCGACGATCTGGCGGTCGTCGATGCCGCGCAGGCGCGCGTCGGTGGCCTGATCTGCTGGGAGAACCGGATGCCGCTGGCGCGCTACGCGGTCTATCGCGGTGGACCTCAGATCTGGGTCGCGCCGACCGCGGACGACAGCGACGGCTGGCTGGCCTCGATGCGTCACATCGCGATCGAGTCCGGCGCGTTCGTGGTCACGGTCCCGCAGTTCATCCCGTCCGACGCGTTCCCAGACGACTTTCCAGTGCCGCTTCCCCCGGACAAGCAGGTGTTCGGCCGGGGCGGCGCTGCGGTGATCGAGCCTTCATCGGGCGAGGTCATCGCGGGACCTCTGTACAACGGGGAGGGAATCGTCGTCGCCGACTGCGACCTGCGCCGCGGCCTCCACGCAAAACGGTGGTTTGACTCGGTCGGGCACTACAGCCGCGAGGACGCCCTCGCGCGCGAGACCGCAAATCTGACGGAGCCCGCGGAATGAGTTCGCCCTACCGCGGCGGCTCCCGCAGCCTGCAGGACCGATACGACACCCGCCGGCTCGCCGACCGACTCGACGAGAGGTTCCTCTCACGCCCGATCATCGACGCCGAAGACCGCGCATTCATCGAGCGAATGGACATGTTCTTCCTCGCCACCGCGGATGCGAACGGTCTGCCCCAATGCTCCTACAAGGGAGGCGATCCAGGCTTCGTCCGGGTGCTCGACGAGCGCTCAGTCGCGTTTCCCAACTACGACGGCAACGGGATGTACCTGTCGATGGGCAACCTGCTCGAGAACCCACACGTCGGAATGCTGCTCGTCGACTTCGTCTCCCCGCGTCCCTCACGACTGCGTCTCAACGGGCTCGCGAGCATCGACGAGCGCGACGACCTGATCACCCACTACCCCGGCGCGCAGTTCATAGTCCGAGTGCGCGCAACCCAGGTGTTCCCGAACTGTCCGCGGTACATCCACCGCATGGCGCTCGTCGAAAGATCGCGATTCGTTCCCCGCGCAGACGTTGAGACACCCATCCCGGATTGGAAACGATCTGACTGGGCATGCGACGTGCTCGCGAAAGACGACCCAGCGCTGATGCATTCACGGCTCGATACCTGACGACCCGCTCCTGCCGCCGCGGCCGGACGCGCACAGTTCTTGCCGGTCACTCAGGTCCGCTTGACGATCGCCTACGCGACACGTTGGGGCCGGCCTCACGGTCCACGCGCGACGCGAGCTTCGAGGCCTCGCCGCCAACACGCCGAGCCTCCCGATCCGCGCGGCCGATAGCCCAACGCCATCTGCGACGGCTGACCTCGGCTTAGATGCTCCCCAAGGGGCCGACGACGGCGCCTCGAGTCATGTTCTTGTCCACAAACGTGACCGTATTGGAGGGTTCGGATGTTCTCCGGTTCCGTCCTTCGCTGATGGCATCTTTCTTGATCGTGACGCATGAGCCGAAGGTCATCGGGATTCTCGCCCCCACGTCTGCGAGGTTGGAGCGCGACGTGGCGCAGGCGCTGCGGGATGTCGCGCCAGAACGGATCATCACGATCTCGTACGCCGTGTCGCGCATCTTTGGGTTTGCGCTCCAGCACCACGCGTTGATCGTGTTGCGCGGCGATTAGCGCCTCGGGTCACGTTTTAACTCAAAAACGTGATCATGCCGCCGGCGAAGGACCGGCTCGATACTCGCGCTGAAGCAGCCGAGCGGGGATCTCGGCTCGCCGGCACCAGTCCCGGTGCGATCATGTGCGGATGCTGTTCTTTCATCTGCACTTCAACGTTGCCGACGTGACGGACGCGGAGGCCAGGCAGCTGGCCGCAGGCTTCGCGGTCAAAGCCCGCTTTGGCTACGCGGGCCGCGAGCATCGCAAGTTCGAACCCCACCTCACCTGGGAGGAGCTGGACTCGCTGGGTGTCCGCCTGCGGCTGGTGGAGCTTGAGCGCGGTGCTGTCAACGTGGTGCTCATGCGCTCTCGCTTTCCGGAGGTGCGACTCGGGCAGGTTGGCTTTGTCGTCGACGAGCTGGAGCGGGCGGCGATCCTCGAGCGAGCGGCCAGACGGCAGCTTCGTGTGCGCGACCATGAGGTGCGCTGGCTGATCACCACCGGTCAGGGCTTCGACCTGGAGCTCGCCGACCCGAGCCGTCACGCCTACGACGACGCTGCGCGCGCCGAGCTGCGACTCGACGGCATCGAGATTGCTTGTTCCGACCCCGAGGCAGCCCAAGGGTTATTCGCGGATCTGCTCGGTCCCACAGCCAGCAGACAGGTCCGTTTCACCAGGGGCCGCGATAATCACGCCGAACTGCGCTCTTGTGCGCTGGCCGGCGCGCTCTCTGTGGCCACCGGAAGCCTTCCGCTGTAGTCCGGTGTCACAGGTCGGTTGTCTACCGGCCTAGTCCTCGCCTCGGGTCTCGATGGACGACAAGCCGCTCAGCCTGAGTTGCCGATCCCCGCGCGCACTTGCCGAGCGGCATGCTGCTGTCTGTGGTGATGAGGCCGTCCCACCCGTGAAGGCCTCGGGGCTCCTATTCGCCTACCTCGGCGGCCTCTGCAACCGAACACGGCCCGATAAGCCGCAGGTGTGGACGCTCAGCGCCGCACGCAACCCGCGTCGGGAGCCGTGGGACTTTCTTGAACGGTTCGCGGAGCACGACAACCGCGCGACCGACGACGTGTGGGCGGAGTTCAAGCTGACATCGCAGCAGCTCGCCTGCGACCCGCTCGCCGACGAGTAGTCGCAGGCGCGTCAGGGCAAGATGGCGATCCACTGCCTGTGGACGCGGAACGCCCCATCGAGAGCACCAGGCTGCTCTGCTCTCCACGCGGACGCTGAGGCGAGGGACTTCACCTGGTCCGCAGATCGCCCAGGTTGTGCGCAGGCCTGTGAGCGTCCTGCAACTCAGTCGCTAGAGTGGACTGTGTGAAACGTGAGTTCGCTGAGTGGCCGTGTTCTTTGGCCCGTTCCGTTGACGTGTTTGGCGACTCGTGGACACTGCTTATCGTGCGTGATGCGATGCAGGGTTTGACGCGCTTCGACGAGTTCCAGCGGTCGCTGAACGTCGCTCGAAATACGCTGTCGGACCGGCTCGGCAGGCTTGTCGACGCGGGCGTCATGACCAAGCGGTTCTACCAGGACAATCCGCCGCGCTACGAGTATTTGCTCACCGACATGGGCCGTGATTTCTTCCCGGTCCTTGCGAGCATGGTCGCGTGGGGCGACAAGTGGCTCGACGGCGGCGCCGGCGCGCCGGTGATCTTGCATCACCACGAGTCGGGTCACAACCTCGTCACCCAGGTGATCTGCGCCGAGTGCGGCGAGCCCGTGGTGGACTCCGACATACAGTTTTGCGTCGGTCCCGGGTATCCCGATGACGTCCGCCCCGAGCTCGACACGCGCGACCGGCTGGCACCGGCTCCCGTCCAGTCGGCGGAGCCTGCGCGTCGGGTCACAAGGTCTTCGCGCAAGGCGTCGGCGAAACCCCCGAGAGGCGTTGGCGCGCGAAATTCGACTGTCGCGGGTCGCAACGGCAGCGGTGGAAGGTCCGATACCCAGAAGGCCGCGCGCCCAGCACGTCGCGGCAAGCGCGCCGGCTGACCCTTTCGCCGGTTCGCTGACCGCAGCGTGGACCCGTTTTTCGAGGGTCACCGGTGCCCCGAACAAACCGTGCAGCTTTCGTCGCGGCCCGACGTGATCGCTGCTCGTCTTGCTGCGTCGCTCTGAGCTGAAGCGGGAGAGCCTGCACCTGCATGTTCCCGGCAGCGCGTTCACACCGTTTGCTAGCGCATCTTGGGTCGCCACGGGATCGTGATTTGCAACTAAGTCTTGTTTTTGTATGCGCTCTCTGATATGAACTGTGTCTGCAAAAGGGAGTTGGCCGGGTCACCCGACACCGCTGTCTGTGTCGGTCCTCGGTAACCACCCTCTGAGCCACCGCATTCCCAACAGGAGAGGAGTTGCTATGCCCCTTTGGAAGATCCACCACCCGGTGAAGGCTTACACGGCCGAGGACAAGAGGGAGTTCTCGGAGGCGATTACCAAGATCTATGAGGCTGTGCCGATCCCCAGGTTCTATGTCGTCGTGATCTACGAAGAGGTTCCGGCGGACTCGTTCTATGTCGGCGGAGAAGCGCACGACAAGTTCGTTCGGATCCAGATCGACCAGATGGCACGGACGCTTCCCGGTCAGACGATCCGCGAATGGTGGACGGGGAATGTCGACGCGGTCATCGCGCCCTGGGTCGCGAACCGGGGCTTTGACTGGGAGTTCACGATCACCGAACCACCGGCCGACCTATGGTCGTTGCAGGGCCAGATCCCGCCGCCGTTCGAGTCGGTCGCCGAGAAACGCTGGGTCGCCGAGAACAAGGCGACGCCCTACACCCAAGCTGAGAAGCTCCCAGTCGCCCTTGCGCTCGCTGCGGGGACCAGAAGTGGCTGAGCCCGACGGCCAGCTGTGATGGGGGCCGCGGTCGGCACCCCGCGGTTGGCGACCGCGGCCACATCCAGCCCGCTCAATGAGAGGCCGTTGGCCTCACGGAATGTTTGGCAACCCCATCACACGAGCTTTCGGGAGTGAGAGCCATGACCTACAGCACGATCAACCCAGCCACCGGGGAGACCGTCCGGACCTTCGAGGACATCTCCGGCGTAGACCTCGACGAAGCCCTGCGGACAGCCCAAGCCTGTTACGAGAACGAGTGGCGGCACCGGTCGATCGCCGATCGTGCACGCATCGTCAAAGCGGCTGCGGCTGAACTGCGAGCCAACGCCGCCGAGTACGCGCACTACGTCACCGCTGAGATGGGCAAGTTGATCGGCACCTCGGAGGCCGAGGTCGGACTCTCGGCCGCGATCCTCGACTACTACGCCGACCGAGCCGAGACCCTGCTTGCGCCGAAAGAGCTGCCCGAGTCGCCCGGAGCCGTGGTCGAGACCGAGCCGATCGGCGTCATCCTCGCCATCGAGCCCTGGAACTTCCCTTATTACCAGCTCGCCCGCGTTGCCGGACCGCAGTTGATCGCGGGCAACGTCCTCGTCGTCAAGCATGCCGAGAACGTTCCGCAGTGCGCGCAGGCTTTCGCGCGCCTGTTCGAGAAGGCCGGCGCGCCGGCCGGGGTCTACACGAACATCTTCGCCAGCCTCGACCAGATCGGACGGGTGATCGAGGATCCCCGGATCGCAGGCGTGACGGTCACCGGAAGCGAACGGGCAGGGTCTGCCGTTGCCGAACGAGCGGGGCGCAGCCTGAAGAAGGTCGTCATGGAACTCGGCGGCAGCGACCCGCTGATCGTGCTACCGGACGCCGACCTCGAGCAGACCGTCGCCGCTGCGCTGTTCGGTCGGATGTTCAACACCGGCCAGAGCTGCGTCTCCTCCAAGCGCATCATCGTGGTCGGCAAGGAGCGAGGCGAGGCGTTCCTGCAGCGCTTCACCGCCGGCCTCGCCTCGCTACAAGCCGGTGATCCGGCAGACGCGGACACCACGCTCGGGCCACTCTCGTCCGAACGGGCGCTGGAGCTGATCCTGGAGCAGATCCGCATCGCGACCGACGGCGGTGCGCAGGTAGTCCTTGGAGGCAGCCGGATATCCCGTCCGGGTTACTACCTCGAACCGACGATCCTCACTGGCATCGACGAGCAGAACCCGGCATCAGCCTTGGAGTTCTTCGGCCCGGTCGCTTCGTACTACGTCGTTGACTCCGAAGACGAGGCCATCGCCCTGGCCAACGCGACACCGTTCGGACTCGGAGCCTCAGTGTTCACCGCCGACGTCGACCGGGGCCGGAGGGTGGCCACGCAGATCGACAGCGGCATGGTCTTCATCAACCAGCCCGCATGGACCGCCCCCGAGATCCCGTTCGGCGGGACCAAGAACTCCGGTTTCGGGCGCGAGCTGTCCGAACTCGGGTTCGGCGAGTTCGTGAACCGCAAGCTGGTCAACGTCGCTCCCGCCGGTGCGGCGCCATGGGGTCCGGTGCCCGTCTAGATCGCTAGGCCCGTAGCGACCGATCAAACCCACCGAACGTCCGACACGGAGCCAGCTGCCATGCCCACGCGGAGCGTCGTCATCACCGTGGCCCCCACTGGGCCGATCGCATCCAAGGCGGACAACCCGGCCTTGCCGACCCAGCCACACGAGATCGCGACGGCGGTTCATGAGGCGTATCTCGCGGGCGCCGCGGTCGCTCATCTTCATCTGCGAGACGCCGGCGATCGGCCTACGGCAGACCTGAAGATCGCCCGGCAGACGATGGAGCTGATCGCGGAGCGGTGCCCCATTCTGATCCAACTATCCACCGGTGTGGGTCTGTCGGTTCCCTTCGAGGAGCGCGAGGCGCTCGTCGAGCTTCGGCCGCGCATGGCAACGCTCAATCCCTGCACGATGACCTTCGGATCGGGCGAGTTCCGCAATCCGCCGGCCGACGTGGCTGGCTTGGCGCGACGGATGCAGGAACTCGGTGTCAAACCGGAGCTCGAGATCTACGACACGGGCCACCTGGAGGTGTGCCTGCGGATGCGCGACCAGGGGCTCCTCGCCGACTCGCCGCTGCAGTTCTCGATCGTCCTCGGGGTCCCCGGAGGCATGGCGGCGACTGCGGACAATCTGCTGGGCATGGTGCGCCGCCTGCCGGAGGACTGTGTCTGGCAGGTCATCGCCATCGGCCGACCCAACCTGGAGCTAACCGCAGTCGCTCTGGCTCTGGGAGGCAATGCGCGGGCCGGGTTGGAGGACACCCTGCACCTGCGCAAGGGCGAGCCGAGCCCCGGCAGCCTGCCACTCGTGGGGCGAGCCATCGCTCTCGCGACCGCCCTTGACCGTGCGACCGCCTCAGTCGACGAGACCGTCGCGATGCTGCACCTCCCGGATCGCTAGCAGGCGGTTCACGTCGACCCGGCACAGGCTCGATCAGGTCGCTGCGCAGGTTGACCCTCACCACACCCGTACCTACCACTCGAAGATTGGAAGATCGTTGATTCCGAACACCGAACAGCCAACGCCCGCCGCGGCCACCGCCAGCGCCCAACCACTCACGATGGTCATGGACGGAGCAGTAGCCGTCCTGTCGATGGGCCTGGCGCCGTACAACCTGATGGACCGCGCACTGAACCGCGCACTGATCGGCGGACTGGACTGGGCGCAGCGTGAGGGCGCACGCGCAGTCGTCCTGCGCAGCTCGCTGCGGCATTTCTCGGCGGGGGCCGACCTCGATGTGATGCTCGCCGACGCGGAGAAGACCGATGTGCTCGACTGGGGCTTCGTCGAGACGCTGCGGGCGTTCAACGAGCATCCGGCACCCATCATCGCCAGCATCCACGGGGTGTGCGTGGGCGGCGGCTTCGAACTGGCGCTCGCGTGCGACCTGATCGTCGCGGCGGAGTCGGCCAAGATCGGCTCGGTCGAGGTCACGGTCGGCTTGCATCCCTTGATGGGGGCCGTGCAACGGCTAGCACAACGTGCTGGTGCGGCGCGGGCCAAGGAGATGGCGCTGCTCGGCCGGCGTTACCCGGCCGCCACCTTGGAACGCTGGAACATCATCAACTGGGTGGTCGCCGACGAACACCTCGACAGCGCGACGCTGGTCCTCGCGCAGGAACTTGCCCACGGACCCTCGATCGCGAACACCGCAACCAAGCGACTCGTGTCGGTCGCGATCAACGACGGGGTCGCGGCGGCTGACGAGGCCATGGCCGAGATCCAGCGACCGATCCTGGGCTCTGCCGACTTCCGTGCTGCCGTGAAGTCGTATCGCGAGAACGGCGTCGGCATGGCCGAATTCGAGGGGAGGTGACCGGCATGTCACTTCCCCTCGAGGGCATCCGCGTCGTCGATTTCTCCCGCGTGCTCGCCGGGCCGCACTGCGCCAAGGCGCTGCTCGACCTCGGCGCGGAGGTCGTCAAGATCGAGCCGCCGAGCGGCGACCTCTCACGCCGCGCATTCCCCCGCTACGGTGAGATCTCCGGCTACTACTCCCAGCAGAACGCCGGCAAGCGCAACGTGAGCATCGACCTCAACGTGCCGCGGGCTCGGGAGGTCGCCGCTGCGCTCTGCGACACGGCCGATGTGATCGTGGAGAACTTCAGGCCCGGTGCGCTAGCCGCGTTCGGGCTGGACTACGAAGCCGTCTCGGCGACCAATCGCGGCGTCGTGTACGCCTCGATCAGCGGCTATGGGCAGCACGGACCGTGGCGCTCGAGGATGGCGTACGCGCCGACCGTCCAGGCCGAGACCGGCATCACCGCCAACACGGTCGAACACTTCGACCGCACCGACCAGCTCCGCAGCGACTCGCTCTCCCACGCCGACGTCTACTCCGGCCTGCACGCTGCCATCGCCATCCTCGCTTGCCTCACCGAACGGGCACGCACCGGGAAGGGCCAATACATCGACGTCGCCATGGCCGCCGTGATGCTCTCGGTCAACGAACGGGTCCACGCCGACCTCTCCGACGAGGAGCTCGGCGCCGAACGGCCGATCCTCGGCGCGACCGACGGGCCGTTCTTCGTCGGGCCCCACGGCGAACGCTTCGCCAGCCCGATGAGCCTCGTCGGCAGCATGTCATTCCCGTTCTATCTCGCGGCGATGCGCCGGCCCGACCTCGGCCGAGACCCGCGATTCCTCACGCCAGAGCTGCGACTGCGCAACCTGGACGCCCTGCACCACGTCATCCAAGAGTGGATCTGGACATTCGCCGACATGGAGACCCTCGACGCCCAGCTAGACGAGGCGAAGATCGCCACCGGCCAGGTGCGCAGCATCAAGGAGTTCGCCGCCGGCGACTGGGCGAGAGAGTGGAACGCCGTACGGACCATCTCAGACCGGACGGGCGGCGAGATCAAAATCCCAGGACGACCGTGGCACTTCGCAGACCAGATCGCACCCGACGATGAACAGCTCGCGGCGCGCCAGGGTGAACACAACACCGAGGTGCTGAGCGAGCTCGGGTTCAGCGCGGCGGAGATCAGCGCATTGGAGGCCTCAGGTGCGCTGATCCAGCCGAACCGGAACCCCACCTCGGACTCAGCACCGGACCCCGACTCACATCCCGAGGCGAACACCCAGACCGCGCCTCCGACCGCGCTGCGCCCCGAACTCGAACTCGCGCTCGCTCCCCCGGGCGAGGTGTAGCTCGCTCGCGTTGCCGGTCATGCAGCCATCACGGGCAGTCGCGTGACACAGCTCCTCCTGGTGCGACTCAGCAGCGCGCGCACGCTGCCGTGAGCGCCGAGCCGGGCTACTCCGTTCGTGCCGCAGGCGTCCGCGGCTGGACGCCCGCTTTGCCACGGATCCGATCGCGCCAACTGACGTCGGCGCGGCCAGTGCGGTTCGGCTGCGCGCACCGCATGCCGCCTTCTGCTTTCAGTCCGATCGGCGCGGACGACGCGCTTGCGCTTCCGCGTGCGACGAGCGGCGATCTACTCGCGCACGTGGTGCCGGGCAACCCGCTTCAGGGACGCGGTCAATGCGTCCGGCGGGATCGTGGCGGGCAGGAGGCGGTATCGCTGCGCGTAAGCGCTGAGCAGAGCATGCTCGACGTCGTCGACCCGCACGCCGGGCGCTTCCTCGGCAACGGCGCCTACCGTGGCAGGATCCCACTCCAGTTCGAGCGCGTCGTAGACGCTCTCCAGGACACTGCGCACTCGCGCTGCGCTTTTTATGACCAGGACCGTGGAGAGCAGCCAGCCGCCGGGCACCGCGCGTTGGGCTGACCCGATCAGCTTCTTGCTCCCGCCGGCGTTGACCGTGAACGCGCCGGGGCAGTATTCCCCAGGCACCTCGCCAACTCGAGCGTCGATCCCGAGGCCACGCAGCGCCTGCGCTTGGCGTTCGGCTTCGCGCGCGAATCGGTCGCGGATTCCCGTCAGCGAGTCTTTGGCCGGCATGATCTCGTCGAGCACGAGGCAGCCCTCGTCGTAGGCGGCCGCCCGGCCGCCCGGCGCGCGGACATCCGAGCAGCTTCCCACCAGCTCGTTCTCCGAAGCGCCGAAAACGAACGCGGCGTCTATCCGCACATTGCGCCAGCCGGCGAGCCCTGCTGCCCGCACGCGGTTGCGCAAGCGTGCCGCGTCGTCCGAGCCAGATGAAAGCGGAAGCGGGCCGAGCCGGCGGATGACCGCTACTCAAGCTGCGCCCAGCGCCAACGGCGCGCCCGGAATTGGACGAACTCGAGAGCGAGCAGCCGCGCGCCGGCGGCCAGATAGCGACGATCGCTGGTAGGAAAATACGTTCAGGGTGCGACCGCCGCCTCGGCCGTTGCCGTTTGT
>ODAK010002245.1_pt1 | contig 20389 bp, 21 predicted proteins | sample 1539591 | NCBI WGS metagenome assembly ODAK01 (sample SAMEA3539303, study PRJEB22396) | soil metagenome | biome: tundra; feature: field; material: soil | place: USA | collected 2010-05 | depth 0.15 m | reverse complement strand
CCCCGCTCCCCATGACGCGGCGGTGGCGCCCAGGAGCTCGCGTGCGCTGCCCTCTCGCCTCGGAAGGAGTGCCGCGAACCGCCAGGCTCTTCCGATCAGGAAGCAGGCCGCACCGAGCACCGCGAGCGCGACCGACCCCACGGACGGGGTGATGCCCTGCCAGCGGAGGTGGTTCCCCCCAAAAAGGCGCCAGACGAGCAGGAGGACGATGACGGTGACGACGCTGGTGATCGCCGCCCGGAGCAGACGCCCGCGGCGAGCAGAACCCGAGATCGACACGAATGCGATTGTCGCTCTTTTGTCCGCCTCCAGGTCGATCCCTGGCGCAATTCAGCTACGCTCATTGCGGCGCTTTCACGCGAGCAATCGCACGCGCATTGTGGCCAGCCGGCGGATCGTGAAGGCATAATCCCAGTCCATAACCCCTCCGAAAGGTCTTCTTTCCGAAGGTCGCAGGGTCCCAACACTCCCAGGAGCTTCTTGCATGCGCAATCGAACGGTGATCGTGCTCGGCGCGGACGGCTATCTCGGCTGGCCGCAGGCGATGCACCTGTCCAAGCAGGGCTACCGCGTGATCGCGGTGGACAATCTCGTTCGCCGTCGCTGGGACCTTGAGTGCGGCACCTCGTCGCTCATACCGATCTCGACCATGGAGCGACGCGTCGAGCGCTGGCGGGAGCAGGGCGGCAACGACATCGAATGGCGCCTCGTCGACCTCACCGACGCCGACGCGCTTTCGGAGTTGATCGCATCGACGAAGCCCGACTCGGTGGTGCATTTCGCCGAGCAGCGCTCCGCCCCATTCTCGATGATCGACCGCGAGCACGCGGTCTTGACTCAGCTCAACAACGTTGCGGGCACGCTCAACCTGCTCTTCGCGTTGCATGAGCATGCGCCTGAGTGCCACCTCGTGAAGCTCGGCACCATGGGCGAGTACGGCACGCCGAACATCGACATCGAGGAAGGCTTCATCACCATCGAGCACAACGGCAGGACCGACACGCTGCCGTATCCGAAGCTTCCCGGGAGCTTCTACCACCTGTCCAAGGTGCACGACAGTCACAACATCCATTTCGTGTGCCGGGCCTGGGGGCTCGCCGCCACCGATCTCAACCAGGGCGTCGTGTACGGCTGCAGCACGCCGGAGACCGGGCTGCATCCCGAGCTCGCGACTCGCTTTGATTACGACGGCATCTGGGGAACGGTGCTCAACCGCTTCATCGTGCAGTCTGCGATCGGCAAGCCGCTCACCGTCTACGGCAGTGGCGGCCAGACACGCGGGTTCCTTGATATCCGCGACACCATGGCCTGTGTGCAGCTGAGCATCGAGCATCCAGCCAAGCCGGGAGAGTTCCGCGTCTTCAACCAGTTCACCGAGCAGTTCTCGGTGCTGCAACTCGCCGCGCTGGTACGCGACGCGCGCGCCGCGCATGGTGGTGAGACCGTCATCGACCACACGCCGAATCCGCGTTTCGAGAAGGACACACACTTCTACAACGCCAAGCACCAGTTGCTCGTCGACCTCGGGCTCGAGGCGCACAAGCTGCGCAGCACGCTGATCGACACGGTCATCGAGGCTGTTGAGGCGCACATCGATCGGGTCGACCTCTCCCAGGTCGGCGTGTCGGACGTCGAATGGACCACCGGTCGTTCCCGGACGGCAACCGGTAAGGCGCAGGTCGCGGCTCCAGCAGCGGAGACGGTGGCGTAGCGCCGGTGGCGCTACCCGAGGTCGACGTCAGTCTGACCATCCCGGCCCACAACGAGGCCGAGAACATCGGGCGCGTCCTGCAGGACGTCATGGCGGTTCTGGCCGAGGGCGGCCGGACGTACGAGATCGTCCTGGTGGATGACGCGAGCCACGACGACACCGTCGGCGCGGCCCGCACCGCCATGGGCGAGGATGCGCGAAACCTCACCGTGGTGACGCACACACAGCAGCGCGGCTATGCGGTCACGGTCTGCGACGGGCTGCGCGCGTCGCGCGGGAAGGTTCTCGCCTTCATGGACGGCGACGGGCAGTTCGATCCGCGCGACCTCGGTCGCCTCATCGCCGCGCTCGACCACGCCGACATGGTTGCCGGGATCCGCAAGCGTCGGGCCGACCCGTGGTATCGCTCGTTTGTGAGCGGCGTGTACAACCGGGTGGTCCGCATCGCCTTCGGCATCCGCGAGCACGATTTCGACTGCGGGCTCAAGACCTTCACGCGTGAGGTGTGGGACGGTGTGACTCCGATCCGCGCTCGCTCGGCAGTCTTCAATCCCGAGATGTTCTTCAAAGCCCACCGGCTCGGGTTCCGCGTGATCCAGATGCAGGTCGAGCACCTGCCGCGAATCGCCGGACGCCGCTCCGGAGGGCGTTTGATCCCCGTCGCGCGAGCGATGCGCGACGTGATCCGCCTTCGCGTCTCGCTGGCGCTGAACTGGCGACCGGAGGGCGCCCGCCGGGAGCGAGCATAGGTGCGCAAAGCCGCCATACCAGGACTGGTCACCCTGGCGGTCCTCCGTCTGCCGTCGCTCATGGAGCCGCACTGGTACACGGACGAGGCGGGATACGTGAATGTTGCGCGGGAGCTGCTCCAGGGCAAGGTCCTCTACCTGCAGACCTGGAACAACAAGCCGCCGGGCATGCTCTGGACCATCGCCCTGGAGGTGAAGCTCTTCGGGACGAGCGAGCTCGGTCTGCACGTCATGACCCTGATCAGCGGGCTGATCACCATCGGCGCCATCGTCTGGGCGGCCGGCCGCCTGTACACGCCGCGGCGCGCGCTCATCGCCGGCGTCATCGCAGCGGTGATCCTGGGCCCGCCGTTCGTGGACGCCGAGCTCGCGATTCCCGAGAGCCTGATGATCGCGCCGCTGTCGTGGGCGGGCGCCATCGTGCTGGTGCGGATCCTGCGCGGGGACGTGCGCGGGAGCTCGAGGCGGATCCCGCGGTGGCCGCTCGCGGTCGGTGTGCTCATGGCAACCGCGATCGCCTACCAGCAGACCGCGGTCGCTGAGACCTCGGCGTTCTTCTTCGCGATGCTGCTGGCGCCCAGGCTCCTCCGCCGCGACGCGTTCGTCTTCCTTGCCACCGTCGCCGTGATCACGCTGACGTGGCTCGCGGCCGCGATCATCACCGCCGGAGCCGGCAAGGTCGCGTTCGCCCTCGCGGGCTTCTACGTCGGCTACACGCAGAAGGCGCTCCCGACCACCGCCGCCGGTGGCATCGCGCATTTCGGCCTCGCCGTCGGCGCCGCGCTGCTCATTGCCGCGGGCGCGATCGCCAACCGGTACCGTCCGCGGGTGGACTGGGTGCTCGCGCTCTGGGCGGGCGCCACCCTGTTGGTGAGCGCGGTCGCCGGGCAGGCGTATCCGCACTTCCTGGCGCCCGCCGTGGCTCCACTGACGCTCTTGGTCGCGGGGGCATCCCTCCCGGCGTGGAGCCGCTTCCACGCCGGCGGCCGCCGATCACTCATCGGTCCGGGTCTGCAGGTCGGTGGCCTCGTGATCGCGATCCTCACGGCGAAGGTCGCCGGAATCGACTGGCTGCCGATCCCCCCCTCGGCGACCAACTCCCACACGCTGAGCGACTACTACGGTGGCGCCGTGGTCGCCGCCTTCGACCCGAGCTGGCGGACGCGGTGGCTCAACGACTTCGACTCCCGCGTTGCGGGCGATGCGAACGTCACCGCCTGGATCAGGGCCAAGGGGCTCAGTGGCCAGACCGCCGTCGTCTGGTCGTATGACGCGTGGGTCTATGCGCTCGCAGACTTGCAGATCGATATGCCGACTCCGCCCATCTACAACGACGAGGTGCTCCTCGGACACGGCGGCCCTGTCGAGCGGTACGTGGCAGCGGAGCGGCCGGTCCTCATCGTCGTCGACTCGGTGGCCCAGGCGCTGTACCCGGAGATCGGGACGCTGCTCGCGAGCGGCGACTACGTGGACGAGTACCACAGCTCCCCGGAGACGGTGTGGGTCCGCGCCGACGTTGCGCAGCGACTCCCATGAGCGCGGCCGCGCTCCTGGCCCGCGTGGAGTCGCGTCACCGCTGGCTGCTCGCGGCGACGGTCGCAGTCTTCGCCGGATTCGCGGTGGCATACACGCGCATCACCCCGGTCGGCGCGTCGCCCGATGAGCTCTCGCACCTGCACTACATCACCGGCATCGCCGACCATCTGCGCCTTCCCCCGGCAGGCCAGCCCGAACGACAGCAGCCGCCGCTGTACTACCTGCTCGGCGCGATCATCGCAAGGCTCACCGGCGACGACGCTCGTCTCATCCGGCTGCTGTCGGTGGTCCTGGGTGTGCTCACGGTCCTGACCGTCTACGCGGTGGCGCGCCGCCTCTTTCCACTCAGGCCCGCGCTCGCCGTCGGCGCGGCGGCGCTGGTCGCGCTGTTGCCCGAGACGCAGTACATCGCCGGGGCGATCAACGACGACAACCTTGCGTGGCTCGCCGGCGCGCTGCTCGTGCTTGCCGGGGTGATCGTGATGCAGAGCGAGTTGCTCACGCCACGCGTGGCCCTGGGGCTGGGGCTCGTGGTCGCGCTCGCCGTGCTTGCCAAGGAGACCGTGTGGGTGCCGGCGCTCCTGCTGCTCGTGCTCGTCGTCGTGCGCCATGCGCGACAGTTGCGCGCGCTCCACGCCGCAGCGCTGGTCGTGCCCACGGTCGTGCTCGCGGGGTGGTGGTTCATTCGCAACGCGGTGGAGTTCGGGAGTCCGCTGCCGCCGCTGCATCCGATCACCGCGCAACCCCAGGTGTTCGACTCGCTCGCGCAGGTGCGTGGTTACCTCGCCGCGACCGCGGTCAGCCTTGTGGGGATGTACGGGAACGGGGCGCATTTCGTGGCGATCTCGATCCTCGGCGCGTGCCCGCTGCCGAGTGCGGTCGCCGCGGCAGCGATCGCGGTCATCAGCATCGCCGCGTGCGTCGCGGTGGCACGGTCATGGAGGCGGTGGGACCGGTCGCGGCGAGGGACCGCGATCCTGCTGCTGGTGGTGCTCCTCGTGGCAGCGGCGCAATCGGTGCTCAACTCGGCCACGTTCGATCTCCAGCCGCAGGCGCGCTACCTGCTCGTCGCAGTCGCGGCGGCGGCGCCGATCACCGCGTGGACGATCGCCTGGCGACGCTCCGGCCCACTCACTGCGGCGCGGGGCACGCTGATCGTCGCTTTGATCGCCGTGGCCCTCGTGCTCGATGTGTCCGGCCTCATCACCGCAGCCCATACCGCCGTGTGATCACCGGACCTGGGTTCGGAAGCTCTCGAGCGTGCGCGCCAGCCCGTCGTCGAGGCTGACGCCAGGGATCCATCCGAGGCGATCCGCCGCCAGCGAGTTGTCAAGCGCGCTTCGCGCGACCTCGCCGGGCGGCAGGGGCTCGCGCTCCGGATCCCCCGAGTAACCGGCGAGCGTGCACAGGCGATGGACAAGATCCCCGATGGCGGTCTCGCGGCCGGTGCCGATGTTGAGCGCACCGGTGAGGGTCGAGGTCAGCCCGAGCACGTTGGCCGCGACGATGTCGCCCACGTAGGTGAAATCGCGCGTCTGATCCCCGTCGCCCCGCACGACCGGCGCCTTGCCCGCGAGCAGCCGGTGACTGGAGATTGCCACCACGCCTGCCTCTCCGGTGCCGTCCTGCCCGGGCCCGTAGACGTTCCCATAGCGAAGCGCCAATGCGTCGAGCGCGCCGGCTCGAGTGAAGTGGCCGAGGTAGTGCTCGATGCAGAGCTTCGCGGTGCCGTAGGGTGACCGCGGCTGCGCCGGCTCGTCCTCCGGGGTCGGCAGGCGCCGCGCCGCTCCGTAGAGGGCGCCGCCGGAGGAGGCGACCACAACTCGCCGGCATCCGGCCGCCATCGACGCCGCAAGCATGTTCACCGTGCCGAGCACGTTGATGTGCGCGTCGGCGGCCGGCTCGCGCCAGGATCGGTTGACACCGCCCTGGGCCGCAAGGTGGAGGATCGCTGTTGGCTTCCAGGCCTCGACGGCGGCGCGCGCGGCCCCATCGGCGACATCCGCCTGCTCCAGTCGCACAGCGCTGGGCAGCGGGCGGTACGAGGCGTGACGGAGGTCGTCGATGACGAGCACGTCGGCCCCAGCCTCGAGGAGCGCCTCGACGCTGTGGACGCCGATGAATCCGGCGCCGCCGGTGACGACGACGCGCTGCCCGTTCAGCGCCGGGGACATCAGTTCCTGCTCATGAGCGCACGCAGGAAGAGCGCTGTGTTGGCCGGTCGTTCGGCCATCCGGCGCATGAGGTATCCGTACCACTGCACGCCAAAGGGAACGTACACGCGCACCGTCTCACCGTCGGCAGCGAGACGCTGCTGCTCCTCGGGTCGGATCCCGTACAGCATCTGGTATTCGTGCTGGAATCCGCGACCGCGGATCTCGCCGACCAGGCGGTGGGTCGCTTCGACGAGCCGGGGGTCGTGGCTTGCGACCATCGGCAGCGCGCCACCGGCGATCAGGATGCTGAGGCAGCGCAGGTACGAGCCACGGATGTCGTCGGGGCGCTGCCAGGCGAGCGACGACGGCTCCTGATACGCGCCCTTGCAGAGGCGAACGCGAGAGCCGGGGACTCCCAGGCTTCTGCAGTCATCCTCGGTCCGGTGCAGCGATGCCTGGAGCACGGCTCCCGTCGCCGGGAAGTCCCGGCGGATCAGGCCGACGATTCGAAGGGTCGAGTCGGTGGTGGTGTGGTCCTCCATGTCGATCGTGACCGACGAGCCGGCGGCGCGTGCCGCATCGCAGATCGAACGCGCGTTGTCGAGCGCCATGGATTCGTCGAGCGCCTGCCCCACCGCGGAGAGCTTCACCGACATCTCGGCACTCGCAGCCAGGCCTTCCGCGGAGAGCCGCGCGGCCAGCGAACGGTAGGCGTCGACGGCTGCGCGAGCCGTGGCGACGTCCAGGGTGTCCTCGCCGAGATGATCGAGCGACACCCGCAGCCCGGCGTCGGTCAGTGCCCTGGTGACGCGGAGCGCATCGTCGATGGTCTCGCCGGCGACGAACCGGCGGACGACGTCGCGGGTCACCGGCGCCGATGTCACGACGCGCTTGATCTGTTGGCGTCGCGACGCCCAGAGCAGCACGTGCCGGAGCGCGGCCGACGGACTCGCGCCGGGGGTCGGGGAGGACGGCTGAGATCCCCAGGATTGGCTGGTCACTGGGCGGATTATGTCCTTCGAGCCCTGGGGTCCTGGTCAGACGGTCCAGCGGGGCGGGCGCCGTTCGAGGAACGCGGTCATGCCCTCATGTGCCTCCTCCGACGCGAAGAGCCGCGCAGACAGCTCGACCATCTCGTCGCCATGACGTTCGATCGCCGCTCGAACCGAGCGGTTTGCGAGGCGCTTCGATTCGACGAGCCCCTGGGGTGAGGCCTTGAGGAGGTCGGCTGCGAACGCCGCCACGGCGCTTTCGACGTCGTCCGCGACGACGGTGACCAGCCCGATGCGCTGTGCTTCGGCGGCGTCGAAGGCGCTTCCGGTGAGGAAGTAGCGCGCGGCGGATCGGTCGTCGATGCGGGGGAGGACGGTCACCGAGATGACCGCTGCCGCGAGTCCGAGACGTGCCTCCGTGATGCCGAAGGTGCTGCTCGGCGCGGCGACCACGATGTCACACGCGCCCAGCAGGCCGATGCCGCCGGCCCGAACGTTACCGTGGATCCTGGCAATAACTGGCCGGGGCAGTTCGACGATGAGGCGGAGCAATCCGAGCAGGCCGGCCGCGGTGCCGGCCATCGGACCCGTCGCCGCCTCGGAGAGGTCGGCGCCGGCGCAGAACGTCGTCCCCGTGTGCGTCAGGACGATGGCGCGGACGTCGGGGAGCGCGCTCGCGCTGCTGAGCCGATCGGTGAGCTCGGTGACCAGCTGTCGCGAGAGGGCGTTGCGGTTGTGCGACGAGTCCAGCGTCACGGTTGCGATGCCCGCGGCCACGACGAGATGCACGAGCTCGGTGTCGGTCATAGGAGTTCCTCGGGTATGTCGATGGTGCGCGAGCGGAGCCACTCGCCCAGGGCCTTGGCCTGCGGGTCGAAGCGCGTCGATGACGCGACTCCCTCGCCGAGCAGGCCCTCGATGACGAAGTTCAGCGCGCGCAGGTTGGCGAACACGTGACGCCGTACCGGGAACGCCGCCGTCTCCGGGAGCAGACGCCGCACCTCGTCGACGGTCAGGGTGCGCGCGAGCCAGGCCCACGCGGCGTCAGTGCGCGCCCAGACACCCACGTTCGCGTCGCCTCCCTTGTCACCGCTGCGCGCCCCGGCGACCGCGCCGAGCGGCGCGCGCCGAGTCCGTCCCTTTGCAGGCGCGTCGGGCGCCGCCGCGGCTGCGTCCTGTGGTTCGGAGTGGGCGGTGCGCGTTTCCGGTGCCGGTGCGATCGGGATGCGCGTGCCGTCGTCGAGCACCGCGACGTGATCGACCGCCTCTGCGGCGACGAACCCCGGGCGGTAGATGCCGACCGGCGATGCGTCACCCGGAGGGGCGGTGAGGTGGAAGCCGGGGTAGCTGGCGAGGCCGATCTCGACGGCGCGCGCGCTGAAGGCCCGCCCGGCGATCGCGGGGTCGGAGTCGCGCACCCGGCAGTGCAGGAATGCGCTCGCCGCCTCCTCGTCGTCCGCATCGGCGTGGTCGGTCCGCGCCAACGTCCAACGGACCTGCTCCGGCGGATCGTCGGCGAGCGCCGCGTCCATCTGCTCGCGAACCAAGGCGGCCTTGGCCTCGATGTCACTGCCGCACAGCACGAACACCACCGAGTTCCGATAACCGCTCAGGGTGTTGCAGCACACCTTGAGGGTCGGCGGCGGCGGTGCGCCCCGGACGCCGGTCACGCGCACACGATCAGGACCGTCGGCTGCCAGCGAGATCGTGTCGAAACGGGTCACCACATCCGGACCGAGGTAGTTCGGGCCGTCGATCTCATAGAGCAGCTGCGCGGTCACCGTCTCCACGGTCACCGCGCCGCCCGTGCCCGGGTGCTTCGTGATCACGCTCGAGCCGTCCGCGTGCACCTCGGCGATCGGAAATCCTGGGTGGCGCACGTCGTGCTCGGTGAAGAAGCTGTAGTTGCCACCCGTCGCCTGCGCTCCGCACTCGAGGATGTGGCCGGCGACGGTTGCGCCGGCAAGTGCATCCCAGTCGTCGCGCCGCCAGCCGTGGTGCGCCGCGGCGGGTCCGATGACGAGGCTTGCGTCGGTGACCCGACCCGTGACGACGATGTCCGCACCGGATCGCACGCACTCGGCGATGCCCCAGGCGCCGAGGTAGGCGTTGGCGGCGAGCGGAGTGCCCAACCCGAGCTCCCCGGCCCGGGCGGTGATGTCGTCGCCTTCCACGGAGGCGACGTTCGCGCGGATACCGAGCCGGCCGGCGAGGTCACGGAGCGCCGCGGCGAGGCCGGAGGGGTTGAGACCGCCCGCGTTGGCGACGATGGTGACCCCGCGTTCGAGGGCGAGGCCGAGGCAGTCCTCCATCTGGCGGAGAAAGGTCCCCGCGTAACCGCGCTCGGGATGCTGCAGTCGCTGCCTCCCGAGGATGAGCATGGTGAGCTCGGCGAGGTAGTCGCCGGTGAGGACGTCGAGTTGACCGCCTTCCAGCATCTCCCGAAACGCGGAGAAACGGTCGCCATAGAAGCCGGAGGCGTTGCCGATGCGCAGAACCGTGTCCACAGGCCCGGCAAGGCTACCTTGCCCGGGCAGTCGGGCGAACGTCGACGCGATGCTCAGAGCCCGGGATCCACCCGCTTGAGGAACTCGTCGAAGAGCGGGACGGTGAAGGCGGTGTCCCCGTGGGCGGGGCTGTAGATGATCCCCTTGGCGATCAGCGCGGCGCGACGTGGCGCGACCGACTCGACACGCACCCCGAGCACACCGGCGATGTCCCCGGACCGATGCGGTCCGGGTCCGAGCGATGCCATCGCGACCAGGTACTCGCGCTCGCGAGGGGTGAGCCGGTCGAGCCGGACCAGGAAGAAGTTCTGGTCAAGCTGGTCTTGAACTCGCGGCGCGGCACGCTCCACGTCGTCGGCGGTGATGGGACTCTGCGGCGCGACATTCCAGACGTGGTATCCCCATTCCTGGAGGAAGTACGGGTACCCGTGGGATCGCTCGACCATGATGTCGAGCGCATCGTCGTCGATCGACGCTCCGCTCTCCTCGGCGGGGACGGCGAGCGCGGTGCGCGCATCCTCGGCGCCGAGCGAGCCGATTTCGGGGAAGTCGAAGAGGCGCTCCGCGTACGACTTCGCCTCACCGGCCAGCGCCCGCAGCTGGGGAAGACCGGCGCCGGTGAGGATCACCGGGAGGTTGAGCTGATTGGTCCGGTGGATCGCGACGATCAATGCAGAGAGCTCCTCGGGTCGCACGTACTGCAGTTCGTCGACGGCGAGGACGATCCCGGTCCCGCGGTCGCGCGCCGCCTCACCGCACGCCACGAGCAGGTCGGTGACGTCGTCGGCGAGATTGCCCGAGTCGGCGACTCCCCGGAGAGCCTCGACGTCGATCGAGACGCGGGTGCCGTCCGGAAGCTGGAGCGTGAACGTCTTGAGCACGCGCAGCGCGCGGGTCACCGCGGCCGAGACGATATTGGTGCTGAGCGGCAGGAGAATCCGTCGAAGCCGGGATGCGAGGAGCGACGGGAAGTGACCGTGTTCAGGCGCCTCGATCAACCCGACCCGGAATCCCTCCTGTTCGGCGATCTCGACGAAGCGATTGAGCAGGACCGTCTTGCCCGCCCCGCGCAGGCCGATCATCAGCAGGCTCTTTCCCGGGCGGCCCGCGACAGCCCGCCGGAACGCGACACCGAAGCGGTTGATCAGCTCGTCGCGCCCGGTCAGCGCGGGGGGCGGCGTGCCGGCTCCAGGGCGGTACGGGTTTGCCAGTTCATCCATAGGTTTGACCGAGCTTACCGCTCAATACTGACCTTATGACTCTTAGTGGCATTAGTGTGATAGGGGTAAAGACACCCAAAAAGCAGGGAGAAATTGGGCGGATCTCCGGGACTTCGCAGACCCAGAAGGTCATTGCGCGCCTGGAACTGGCGGTGACGAGGCTTCGGAGCGGCTATACGGCTGCGACGACCCGTGCCTGGCGGCTGTGGCGGACGCCGTCGAAGCCGAGTATCGCCAGGGCGATCCAGACGAGGGCGAAGCCGCAGAGCAGCGCGAACGAAGTGGCCTCACGGAGGATGAGCACGCCGATGGCGAACTGCATGACCGGGGTCACGTACTGGAGCAGACCCATGGTCGAGAGGGGGAGCCTGGTGGCGGCGCCGGCGAAGAGGAGCAGCGGCAGTGCGGTCACCGGGCCGGCCGAGATCAGCAGGAGGATATGGCCGGGGTTTGCCGCGTGTCCGGTGAATGTCGCGCTCCCGGTAAGGGCGAGCACGGCGAGCACGATGAGTGCCGGGACGGCGGTGATCGCCCCCTCGACGAGCAGGCCCTCGGGCGGGGAGGCGCGCACGCCCTTCTTGATGAACCCGTAGGTGCCGAACGAACAGGCCAGGACCAGGGCGATCCAGGGCGGCCTCCCGTAGTCGAAGCTCAGCACGGCGACTGCGGTCACGCCCAGCCCCACCGCAATCCACTGGATGGCGCGAAGGCGTTCGTGGAGGATCACCACCCCGAGGCCGATGGTCACGAGCGGGTTGATGAAATACCCGAGGCTCGTTTCGATGACGTGTCCGTTGTTGACGCCCCAGATGTAGACGCCCCAGTTCAGCGCGATGGCAATGCCGGCGGCGCAGAGGCGCAGCACGGTGCTTCGATCCAGACGTCGCATGCCGCCGAGTTCGTGCCGCAGCGCGAGCAGCGCCGCTATGACCGCGAAGCAGAAGACGATGCGGCACGCGGTGATCTCCAGCGAATTCGCGGGCTCGAGCAGGGGCCAGAACAGGGGAAAGAGCCCCCACAGCAGGTATGCGCTGAGTCCGTACAGCAAACCGCTGGCGGCAGGCGTGCGTCTCTGGTGTGTGCTCATGTGCATCGTTGTCGGAGCCCGGCTCACGAAGGATATGCGGGTCCGAATCCCCGGCGGCAACCCAAACGCAGTGCGAGCAGCGCTAGCTTTCGAGTCGCTCTTCGAGGTGGACGGTGACGGTGGCGCCCGCCTCCTTGTCGATTGACCTGCGGACGTCGGCCTTCACGGGAAGCTTGTGCGTGCCGTCGCCCATCGCCATGAACGCGCTTCGAAACGGGTGGCCGTCGATGGTGCCGCGGACCTTGACCAGGCCGCGAGTGCCGAAGTATTCCGCGGAGCCCGACATGACCACATAGGTCCATCGACCGCCACGCCACCACTCAGTAGAGGAACCCCTCCACGTCGTACAGCGATCCGATCTGGCGCTGATCGACGACTCCGAGACCGAGCATGTTCGCCTCATTGACGGTGAAGTTGCTCGATCCCTGAACGGAGACGACGTAGGCGACGTGTCCAAACTGGCTGTAGCCGTGCCCCGGCCCGAAGACGACCAGGCTTCCGACCCGCGGTGTGCGGCCCTCGGGGACGCCGGCTGCGCGGGCGGTGTATGCCCACTCCCAGGCGTTGCCGCTCCAGTAGACGTTACGCAGCGAGGCGACGTACCACGTGCACTGTCCCCACGGGTAGTCGTCCATGCGTGGCCCGAACGCGAAGGGGCGCAGCGCATTCCCGATGACGTGGGCGGCGCCCGCGCCTGCCGCGGCCGCGGCAGCGGCGGCGGCCGCCTCCTGCTCGTGGCGCACCGTGACGATCTTGCCCTGCACACCCTGCAGTTGCGCGAGCAGCGTTGCGGCCTTGCCCTTCAACGAGGACGCCTGCTGGCGGTACGCAACCTCTTCTGTCTGCTGCTGCCCGGCCAGCGCCTGAAGGCTGTCGACGAGCGCGTTTGCGTGCTGCTGATCCTGCTCCTGTTGTTGCTGCAGCGCATCCAGCTGAATGCGCTTTCCCTGGATCTCAGTCACCAACTGCTGCACGCGATCGCTCACGTGATTGGCGCTGGTGAGCGCATCCATTGCATCGATGAAGCTCTTGCTGTCGACAAGGATCGCGGTGACGGAACCGTCGTCGGTCAGCTCGTAGACATGCTTGAGGATCTGAGCAAGGTCCGCCTGATCGGCTGTGTACTCACTGTGAACGATCTGCAGTTGCGCGCTCGTGTCGGCGAGGCTCCTGTTGGCCTGGTCGAGCTCCAGCTGTGCCTGCGCGAGCTGGCCTTGCGTGTCAGCGATCGCGTGTTCCGACGCCAGGGCATTTCCGAGTGCAGCCGAGCTCGCGCTGCTCAATGATGCGATCGAGTGGCTGAGTGCTGCGGCCTCGGCTGAGAGCGTCTGGATCTGCTGGGTGAACTGATCCGCAAGGACCTTCCCCTGACTGAACGGGGCGCCGGCCACCAGCAGTGCGATCGTGCCGGCAGCGGCGACGAGGGACACGCGGCGAGCGAGCAACAAGGGCCTCCATGAGATGGACGCGAACTGGTCTGGAACGGTCCCCGACCGTAACAGGCATGCTCTGAACGGTCAACCCCATTCCGACGCGTTTGTCGATTGCAGACCGCCGAATCCTGCGCCGACACTCCAGACGTGTCATTCGCGTCGCGAGGGCGAGGTAGACTGGAGCCTGGAATGGATATCGCCGGCCACCTTCCCGAAATCATCATCGTTCTGGTGATCGTCCTGATCATCTGGGGACCGGGCAAGCTGCCCGATGTCGGAGCCGCCATGGGGCGTGGCATCCGCGAGTTCCGGAAAGCTTCGGCCGAAACCCGTGACGCAGTGCGCAATGCGACGGCCGAGCCTGCGGCGCCGGCCGCGACAGCGCCGGGACCGTCCGGATCTGCTGGCGAAGCCACTCCGACGACTCCCTCGGGAGGAGCCTCGAGCACCGACGCGGGCTGACGGGTCGCGCGGGCTACCCGGCTTTCGGCGCTCCAGTTTCCACGGCGCTGACGGCTTGCTCGCGGGTCCGGTAGTCGTCGATGCGCAGGATCGCTCGGTCGCGGACGGTGAAGACCATGAAGATCTCGCCATCGAGAAAGGGGATCTCCCGAAATCGCGGACCCGCGATGCCGACGATGACGCGATCTCCGGCCGCGTTCAACTCGAGGTGTTCGATGCCCGTGTCGCCGCCTTCCAAGGAGGCGCCCATCCGTTCCAATACGGCACCTCGACCGTTGCAGACGAGGTCCGGGAGCACCCCCTGGTGGATGACCTCAGGATCGAGCCCGGCGGCGATGGCGTCGAGGTCGTGCCGGCGCCTGGCGTGGAAGTGGTCGAAGACGGTTTCCATGGCTGCGTCGCTCATTGCCATCTCCTTCTCGCGGCCGGCACTTTCTCGTCCATTAGTATCGAGCACGCCCATGCTGATGCAAGCGAATAGAAAGGACCGACCGTGCACCATGGTGATCGATGAACGATGACCGCTGGGCGTTTCCGCCCCAGCCGCCGGCATGGCCGCCCGCGCCGTCGACCACCCCGCCGAGGCGGGCGTCGCGCGTCCTCGCGGCCATCGCGCTGTTCGTCGCAACCGGAATCGTCGCGGCCGGGATCGGTGTCGGCGGCGTGCTCCTCGTGCGCCACATCCAGGGCAACCGGTCGGTGGCAAACTCGCCGACTGCGGCGCCCGGTACGAGCGCGGGTGCCGGCGAGGCGAGAGCGCTCTATCAGCAGGCGACGACAGCGACCGGAGCCTCGGCCGGCTTTCATTACGTTGCGGTCTCGAACAACCCTGCCCAGACGATCGTGGGGGATGCCGGGCAAGCAGGAGGGCGGCAGGTGATCACCTTCGATTCCAGTTATGGCGCCGAGCAGTTCACGTTGCTGCTCGTCGGAAACACCGTCTACTTCGAGGGCAATACGCCTGCTGTTGAGGATCAGCTCGGCGTCGTGGCGGCCAGCGCTCCGAGCGTCGCGAGCAAGTGGGTCGCAGTCGTGAACGGCGACGGTCCGTACAGTGTGCTGCAGCCGGGCATCACGACTTCGAGTCAGGCCGGCGAGATGCCCCTCACACCCGAGTCGAGCGCGAGCGTCATCGTGGGCGGCGTGCCGGCCACCCGAATCTCCGGGATCGTTCCGGCAACGAACAATCTGCCGCAAGGGACGGGCCATCTCGACATCGTTCCGAGTACCGACCTCCCGATCACCTACTCCTCGACCATCTCGGGCGTTGGTGTCGTCGTCTCCTTCTCCGCGACGTTCAGCGCCTGGGGGACGGCTCCATCCGTGACCGCGCCCACGGGCGCGGTCGCATGGTCGAGCTTGACGACCGCGACGCCACCGAACGGGTTTGGCAACGGAGGAGGAGCCACGCCCGCTCCCACCGCGACGCCCGGAGCCATCTGACCAAAGGTCGGGCGATCCGCGACCTGAAAGGCCGCCTGGCCTATTCCACGAAGCGTTCGGCGAGGAGATCTTCGAGCACGCCGCGACCGATTGCCGAGGCCGCGGTGTCGTTGACGGCGTGCGGATCGAGGTCAGGGAAGAAACGCGCCACTCCCGCGGGATCCTCGTCGGTGAGCCAGCGTATCAACGCGTGTCCGAACTCGGACGCCTTCTCGTCGGTCAGGTCCTCGAGTTTTGCCATCTGCGCTCTCCTCGCGTGAAGCCCGCGGCGACGGGGTCGCCCGGTCGGCCGATTATCCGCGTTCCCGACGTGACGACCGAGGTATGACCGCCAGGAGCAGGAGGGGGAGGGACGCTCCAGCGGCGGCCATACCCGTCAGATCGTTGGAGCACACACGCGGCTCCGTCGTTCCCGGAGGGGATCGACGCTGTGCGCGAGTGGGGTTGGGAGCGCACCCCGCCATTCCTTTCCGAGGATTCGGATTCTGTGCCGTCCACAACACCGTTGTCGGTCCGCAAGCGCACACACTCGCCGATCGACGCGAAGCCGGTCGGCTCCGCGAGCGGCACTGCTTGACTCTCCAGTGACTGGAGGCTTCAAGGTCGTGTTGTGGATCTCTCGATCGGCGAGCTGGCTCAGCTCACAGGACTGCCTGTCAAGACCATCCGGTACTACTCGGACGTCGGCCTCGTGCCCGAGGCGCGCCGTACCGACGCCGGATATCGTCGTTACGACGCTGCCGGTCTGGCGCGGCTCGAGCTGGTTCGGGCGCTCCGCGACCTCGGCATCGACCTGACCAGCATCCGCCGGGTCGCGGACAGACAGATGACTCTCGAGGAGGTGGTCGGCGCCCACGCCCACGCCATGGACGTGCACATCCATCAGCTCACATTGCGACGAGCCGTGCTTCGGGCGCTCGCCCGGAATGGCTCTCGACCAGAGGAGGTACAGCGTATGACCGCGTTTGCGCACGCATCTGCCGGCGAGGCGAACCGCATCATGGAGGAGTTCCTCGCCGCCGTCTTCGCGGACCACGATACCGACCCGTTTGCCGAGCGCATGCGAGCGGCGCTCCCGATGCTGCCGGCGGAGCCGTTGGACGCGCAGATCGACGCCTGGATCGAGCTCGCCAGTCTCGTCGGAGACCCGGTATTCCGGCAGCGGATTCGGGACATGGTGGTCGAAGGCCGGCGTCAACGGCCGGCAGCCGGCGCCCAGGGGGTCGAAGCGGCCAACCGGAGCGCGGGCCAGGCGGTCGTGGACCGAGGGAGCGACGCGATCCGGCGGGGCATCGATCCGGGCTCGGCCGAGGGCGCCGTCATCGTCACCGAGCTCGTGCGTGGATTCAGCGCGGCATCCGGCGGGCAGGACTCCGCCGCCCACCGCGCGGACCTGGCTGACCGGCTCGCCCAGTTCAACGATCGCCGTGTCGAGCGCTACTGGCAGCTGATCGGGACGATCAACGGCTGGCCCGCACAGCCGAGCATGGTTCCGCCGTACGAATGGTTCATTTCGGGACTGCGCGCATAGTGGAGACATGAAATCAAAGCGGTGGAGCACCGGCGACCTCCCCGACATGACCGGCAGAACGGTGATCGTCACCGGTGCGTCGAGCGGCTTGGGAGTCCCCACGACCCATGAGCTCGCGCGAGTGGGGGCACGCGTCGTCCTTGCGGTGCGCAACGTCGCCAAGGGTGAGGAGGTCGCGCGGAGTGCCGGCGGCCGCACTGAGGTGCGCCAGCTCGAGCTCACCGACCTGGCATCGATCCGCGCTTTCGCGCGCGCATGGACCGGCCCGGTGGACATCCTCATCAACAACGCCGGGATCATGATGGTGCCATTCGGGAAGACGGCCGACGGCTTCGAGCTCCAGATCGGCACCAACCACCTCGGACATTTCGCACTGACCAACCTGCTTCTCCCGCACATCACCGATCGCGTGGTGACCGTCTCCTCGCAGCTCCACCGGAGCGGCTACATCGACCTTGACGATCTCAATTGGGAGCTGCGGCGCTATGACCCGGGTCGCGCATATGCGGACTCGAAGGAGGCCAACCTCCTGTTCACGCTCGAGTTGCAGCGACGCCTTGTGGCGGCGGGAGGACGCCTGCGCGCGGTGTCGGCGCATCCGGGGTACGCGAGCACCAATCTGGCTGCGCATCTCACCGGCTTCAGGGGAATGGTGGCCGGTCTCGGCGTCCGAGTCCTCGCCCAGGATGCGGAGCACGGAGCGCTGCCGACCCTCTACGCGGCTGCGGAGGACATACCGGGGAACTCCTACGTCGGGCCTGGCGGTCTCGGTCACATGCGCGGTCATCCGGTTGTGATGGCACCGTCGAAGGCGTCCCAGGATCCGGAGCTCGCCGCTCGTCTGTGGGCTCTCTCCGTGCGGCTCACCGAGGTGGACTCGCCGGCGCTCGCTGCGGCCTGATTTGAGCGTGTGCGGCGCGTCACCCTTGCGGTGACGCCGCGCGAACCACTCGCGCATAGCAACCGAGAGGCCGCCGAAGACGACGAGGAGCACGATGGTCGTCACCAGGGACGGTGAAGAAGCAGGCGGTCCACGCCGCAGGTCGCCACCGGCGCAGATCCCATCCCGGGAGGAATCGCAGCGGGAGCAGAGCTATCATCGTGCCGACCAGTCCGCCGACGAACACTGACGCAAGAAAGTCGTCGAGGATGACGAGCGCGAATGACGCGCCGGACCGGGTCGCGATGCTGTTCACGGGTATCCACGCGAACCACGCGAGCACTGCGACCACAACCGTCGCAACTGTCGAGATCGCGACGACATGTCCTCTCCTCGTCGTGTTCAGCTTGGCCGTGAACGTGATCCCGCAGATCACGCCGTAGAGATAGCCGGGCTCGAATTTCGTCAGCCGGGACACGACCACGCAGACCACTGCGACGGCGAGGCCTCCCAGGATCGCGTGGGGCTTCCAGGCTCTGTTCTCACCCCTGACGCGGTGGTACGTGCCGGTCGCAAGCGCCGGCACGGCAATGCCTGTGCAGATCGCAAGCAGGATCGCAACGTACGTGTCGACGCTCGAGATCGACGATCCGAAGTTCGGGTCGAGCAGGGCGCCGGTGAGCGCTCCGAGCACCAGGACCACGCCGAAGGCGGTCCATTCCCGTGCGGTGCTGGAGACACGGACCGGTCTGCGATCAATCCGCACCACTTTGCGCGTGAGCCGGCGCCACCAGTCGCGTATCTCGGCGTAGTTCACCTGGAAGGTGAGGTTGAACAACTGCGACGGGAAGGTGATGAACAGGATTGCCCCCATGGCGATGGCTGCGCCGACCGCAACCCTCGTCACCGATGCGAACGCTTCGGTGGGGGACGGGAGGTAGTACGCGATCGACGAAACCTGCGGCGGCGCGTAGCCGGTGTTGATCTCGTACAGGGAGTTGTCTCGCGAAACGAGTGCGACGGTGTCGTTGGGGCCGGCTGCGACCGCCGTCGCATCGGCGTTCCTTGGGTCCGGCTGCACGAATGGGCGCTCGATCTTGCCGCTCAGGTCGTAATAGCCGTACGCGTTGGCAAAGTCGTTGGCCGCAAACCACATCCGTCCGTCGGGTCCGAGGACCATCGAGGTCGCTTCTGAGAAGAACTTCCACGGCAGGATCTGGACCGAACCCCCCGTTTCGAGCCGCCCGAGGCCCCACGGCACGGCGCCGTACGAGAACCACGGCAGGCCATCCGGCCCCGGCGCCACCGTCGTGACCGAGCCTCGGGGAATCCGGTACGTCCGCACCAGTGTGTCTTCGGGGTTGATCTCCTCGAGAGCGAGCCAGCCGTTCGGGTTCGCGCTCATGTTCAACGCGTTCACCCATGCCGTCCCGTCCGGCATCACCGCGATGCTGTTCGGGCCGTGCCCACTGAAGAGCGCCGGCAATGCGAACACGTGGATCCGTCCCGCTGAGTCGATCTTGCCCACCGCGGCGGCATGGAACTCGGTGAACCAGATGGATCCATCCGTGCCGGCGGCGAGCGCGACCACTTAACCGTCATCGCCCGGGGGATTGAATGTCCGGGTTGTCCTTCCCGCAGGATCGAATCGAATGATGCTGCTGCCGGCCGCGAACCACACGTTGCCTCCCATGTCCACCGCGAGGCACTGGGGTCGCTCGGAGATGAGCGTCGGGGGAATCGCGAACTGCTGCACCGACCCATCCGGCTTCACCTGCGAGAGGCGTGACACCGGCGCTCCACCCTTGACGGGGTAGCCGTTGCCGAGGGTCCAGACGCTGCCGTCAGCGGCCGCGGCAAGGCACCAGGTGGTCACCGTCTTTGGGCCGAGCGAGATTGCGCGCAGCGACCCGGCGCCCGAGGTCGGGTCCGCTTTCGGGGCCGTGAATGCCGCCGAGCTCGTCACTGTCTGACCAAGCGCAAACACGGCTAGCGCCAGAGCCCCCAGCGCCCTCGCCATGAACCGCCATCCCCTCGGCCGCACGGGAGGGATTGTATTCGCCGCGGGTGTGGCTCAACGGCGCTCCGCAAAGGACCCACCCGGCTTGCGACCCGCACAACGGCAACCCAGTTCAGCGCCGAGTAATCTTGCCCGGATGACTTGCATGCTCGTGAGGGTCGTGACGCCGATGTCGTGTGCACGTCTCTCACTGCAATTGCGATGTTCGAGCAGCGCCAGATGCCCTTCTGGGTCGCTGTGACGCGCTTGGAATTGGGCGAGTGGATGCTGCAGCAGGGCCGCCGAGACGAGGCTGAGGCATTGCTGGGCCCGGCACGGTTGACATTCGTCGAGCTCGCGGCGACGCCGTGGATCGAGCGGCTCGACGCGGCGGCACAGGATGCCGGCGCGACCACCGTCGATCAGCACGCCCTGCCCGCCTGACCATGTCCGCGACTGACGAGGCCGACAAGGCAAAGGTCGGCTACCGCGCGCTCTTCGGCAACCGCGATTACCGGCTGCTGTACGCCGGGTTGGCCATCTCGATGAGCGGATCCTGGGCGTACAACGTCGCGCTCGTCGTCTTCGTCTTCAATGCGACGCACTCCCCGGCGTGGGTCGCCGCGGCGTCGATGACGCGGTTTCTCTGCGCGCTGGTCGCGAGTCCGTTCGGCGGACTCCTC
>ODAK010002244.1_pt1 | contig 20401 bp, 15 predicted proteins | sample 1539591 | NCBI WGS metagenome assembly ODAK01 (sample SAMEA3539303, study PRJEB22396) | soil metagenome | biome: tundra; feature: field; material: soil | place: USA | collected 2010-05 | depth 0.15 m | reverse complement strand
CGGCGATCGCGATGCTGGTAGCGTTCTTGCTCCTGTCGAGCGAGAGCTACCTGGCTACTTACACCTTATCGTGCTTTCAACTTTCGCAAGGCATCTTTGGCCCTACGGAGATTCGCATTCTTCTTATCATCGGCAACCTGGCACTGCTGCGCAGCCCCTACTCGAGTTTGTTCGGGCACCGCATGTTGCTGTTCGATCTCGGAGGATCCATTGCGGCCATCGGCATGTTCTCGATGGCGATCCTCGTTACCGTGCGCCATACGGTGCAGCTCTATCGCCAAGAGCCGTTGCCATGAACACTTTCTTCCGCTGGGGCAAGTTCAATCTGGTGGGAGCTATTGGCGTGGTCTTGCAGCTTTCCGCACTTACTTTGTTCAACCGATGGACCGCAGGCCACTACCTGATTGCATCGGCCGCGGCGATCGAACTCTCACTATTGCACAACTTTGTTGCCCACCTGCACTTCACTTGGCGAGACCGCCGCAATCGCTCCACGCGTTTCGCTCAATTGGTGCGCTTTCATCTCTCCAATGGCCTCGTTTCCATGGTGGGCAATCTTGCGCTGATGCAAATTCTGGTCCATGAGGCGCATGTGCCCGTGCTCATCTCCAATGGCATCGCGATTTTGTGTTGTTCCATGGTCAACTTCTGCGTGGGAGACAACTGGGTTTTCGCGGTCCGTTCGGATAACCGTGCCGACACTCATCTGCACGATCAATGCGCCGCATGGAAAGGCTCCCTTGATCAATAAGCTTGCACTCTCCAACCTCGCCCATCGGCCTGTGCGGGCGGTCCTGAGTGTGCTTGCGATCGCCGTAGAGGTAGCGATGATCCTCACCTTGATTGGCGTAAGCTTTGGCACGCTGGACGGAACCGCGCGGCGCACTCGCGGCGTCGGCGCCGACTTGATGATTCGGCCTCCGGGATCTGCGCACGTCAACGGCGGTGCCCCAGCTTACCTGACTCAGAGTCAACAGTAGCGGAAGCTACTTAATGGGTCACCCGATTCTGCTGTTGGAGGCTTGTGAAGCAGGCGAATCGTCCGGACTCCGTTGTTCCGTTGAGCGGTCCCCGTTACTTGCCGGACGAAGTTGCCGTCGTTTGAATACGAACCTCATCCCCGGAATGGATCGCATCGGACGCTGCTTTTACCACCTGATCGCCCTGGGACAGGTCACCAAATACTTCGACTTCTCCATTGACTGTCTGACCGGTCTGAACTGTGACCCAATCTGTCTTGTTATTTCTAACTCTTATAACGAAGGTGTGTTGTTGATCGCTCGTAACAGCCGACGCCGGAACAAACAGAGTCGGATAGCCCCGCTCCAGCGGCCATGAAACATTCGTGAAGCTACCGGGGGAAAGTTTGCCGTCGCGATTTTGAACGTCGAGTTCTACGGGCATGGTACGCGACTTATCGTCCACCTCGCGAGAGATCCGTTGAATGGGCGCCTTGAAGATTTGGCCGGGATAGGCGGGAACAGTGAAAGATACAACCTGCCCGGCCTTCATATCGCCCACCTGCGCTTCAGGAACAGGTACTACGAGGCGGAGACGCCTATCGTCGACGATCTGGAGGATGGGCAGTGCGCCGCCTTGGCCTGAAGCAGGTCCAATCAGCGCGCCCGGGTGAAGGTTCCGCGTTGTAACTACGCCTGCGAATGGGGCGGTGATATTCAAGTAAGACTCCAATTGACTTATGCTTCGCACCGCATCGCGGGCGGCGGATATATTTTGCTCGGCGGCATCGACCTGGCCCTGATCGGCTGAGACCGCCTGGTTTGCTACGGCAACATCGTTCTCTGCAAGAACGCCGGGAGTCTTCGCTGCCGCCACCATATGAAGATAAGTTCCGTTGTCTGAAGCAAGCTTGGCTTTGGCCGTAGCGAGTTGAGACTGTGCGGCGCGAACCGCGGCCTCGGCCTGCGAGCGCTGGCTGTTGAGCTCCGGCGCTGTGAGCCGCACGAGCAACTGTCCACGCTGAACGCGAGAGCCACGATCCACGCTCACCGCGTCTACAAAGCCCGTCACCTTCGGATAGATATCAACCTGTTCGTAAGGCACAAGTTGTGCCGGCAGCGAGATAGTCGTTTGCAGCTTTTTTGAAGCTACAGAGATTGCGGCTACCGTAGTGGGAGCAGCAGCGGCTTGCTTTGCTGAGCCGGCACTCTTGTCGGAAGGCGCGGTGCTGCATCCAACAACTGCTAAGACCAGCGCAGAAGAAACGAAAGACAAAGGATTCATCGCACAACCTCCGATTGCTGTTCGAACCACTGGCTTTCCGGATCTTCAGGATCAAGAGATCGCGAGCCGATTGCGGCGTTTCGCTGCACAATGCCAAAGACCATGGGCAGAAGAAAGAGCGTTGCGAGCGTGGCAACCGACAGGCCGCCAATGACGGCGCGGCCCAGCGGCGCTGTCTCCTCGCTACCCTGGCCGATCGCAAGCGCCATCGGCACCATGCCGGCAATCATGGCTGCGCTCGTCATCAACACCGGACGAAGGCGCTCGGCCGCTGCACTACGCGCGGCTTCTCTTGCGGGAATTCCCTTCAGCCGGTTTTGCTCGGCGAAGCTGACCAGCAAGATAGCGTTTGCACCAGCGACGCCAATGGCCATGATCGTCCCCATAAAGCTCTCCAGATTCAGGGTTGTTCCTGTAATGAGCAGCATGAGAACCGAGCCTGTGAGCACAGCGGGCGCAGTGGAGAGAACCGCGAGCGCAAGCCTCAACGATTGGAAGTTTGCTGTGAGCAGCAGAAGGATGACTCCAATTGCCGCCCCGAGACCGATGACGAGTTTACCGAAGATCTGGTGCATCGCGCTCACTTGCCCACGGATTTGTGTCCTCACTCCGCGGGGCGGCGCTCCGGTGTCTTTAAGTGCCTGCTCGATTGCATTGTTCGCTATCCGCAAATCTCTTCCAGCTACATTCGCTGAGAGTGCGAGCATCCACTGCCCGTTCTGCCTGTCGAGCTCGCCGGGGACAGTGCCGGTTCGCAAATCGGCAAGCTGATTGACAAGTGGTCGAGCGCCCGTGGTGCTGCCGACTGGAATATTGCCAATGTCGGCGATTGAAGTCATCTTGGCCTGCGGGACCTGAACCTGGACCTGGTAACTTACACCGGACCTTGGGTCGCGCCAGTAACTAGGGGCAATGAAACGGCTGGAAGCTGTCGCAGCGACAACAGCCGAGCCGACAGCATCCGCGGTTGTTCCCAACTGCCCCGCCATCAACCTGTTTACGCGAATATCAACTGTTGGATAATGCAGCGGCTCTTCGTATTCGAGATCCCGAAGCACGGGAACGGCGGCCAGCTTTTGTCGCACTCGCTCAGCGTAGCTCGCGACATCCGCATACTGCGGGCCGGTAACTGTGACCTCGGCAAGGGACGCGGAGCCGAAGCTGAGTGTCTGGTTGATAAGATCGCCCGGATCAAAGGAGAAGTGCGTGTCGGGAAACTTTTGGGGAAGTGTTTTCCGCAGACGTTCTTCGAGGTCGGCAAGCTTTAACGAGGCGCCTTGCTTCAGGCCAACATTGATGATTGCCTGTTGCGGGCCGCTCGTCCAAAGGAAGACTGAATTGATGGGATAGGAAGAACCTTGCGTACCAACATATCCGAGACTCAGGTCGAGATTCTCGATTCCGGCCACCTCCTGAATGGAGGCGAGAACTCGCTTCACCATCTGCTCGGTCACCGCTACGCGAGTTCCATCCGGTGCGTCGATCCGGAGGCGGAACTGAGTTGAGGCAGCGGACGGGAAGATTTCTTCGGCAATGCGCGGCGTAATGAAGAGCAGCACCAGGAGCGCGACGATAATGTAAATGCCGAGGATCAAAGCCGGAACGCGCATGACCCGCTCAAGAGTGCTCTCGAATCGGCGGCGGAAGCGATCAAAGCTGCCTTCGACGTGAGCAGCATTTTTTTCTTCAGAAGATTTTGCCTTCAGCATCCAGTTCGCCAGAACCGGAACCAGCGAACTTGATAGAAGATAGGAGGCGCCCATCGCAAAGCCCACGGCAAGCGAAAGCGGAAGGAACAGAGATTGAGCCGGCCCTGTCATAAAAAAGGATGGGATGAACACCGCCATCACGCAGAGCATGGCAAGCAAGCGGGGTGTAGCGACTTCACGACTGGCAAGATGCACGGCGCGAGCCGTATTTTCGCCTTCGTCCAAATGAACATGCATATTTTCCAGTAGCACCGTGCCTTCATCGACTAGAACACCGACGGCCAACGCGAGACCGCCTAGCGTCATGATGTTGATCGTCTGGCCGGCGAGCTTGAGCAGCACAACCGCCGTCAGCAATGCGAAAGGAATGGTAATGACAACGATCAACGAAGAGCGCCAGTCGCGAAGGAAGAGAAGCAGCATGAGCCCGGTAAGGAGAGCTCCAATGATTCCCTCGCGCAACACGGACATCAACGCGTTCCGCACATACTGCGACTGGTCGAACTCGTATGTGATCTTGACGTCTTCGGGAACGAGCGATTGAAAGCGGGCCAGGCTTTCACGGACTTCTTTTACAACTGTGAGAGTCGAAGCGTCGGGCCGCTTTGTGACCGGAATGTAGATGGTCCTCTTTCCGTTCAAAAGAGCGTAGCCCGCCAAAAGATCGGATGAGTCGGAAACGCTGCCGACATCGCGAATATAAACAGATGCGCCTGGGCCGAGCTTTAGCGGAATGCTCAGCAGGTCGCCGATCTGCGTCACGGTCGTGTCCGTTGTAACAAGTGTATGCGCGGTTCCAATGTCAGCATTGCCGGCGGGCTGAATGCTGTTGCCGCTGGTCAACGCCCGTGCGACTTGGTCCGGAGACAACCCATAAGCTTCGAGCTTCTGCGGATCGACGTTGATAACGATGGTTCGCTGATTTCCTCCAAAGGGCGGCGGAGAAGATACACCGGGAAGCGTTGCGAAAACCGGGCGAACCCGATTGAGCGCCAGGTCCTGAATCTCGCCAAGCGTCCTGGATGGACTGGAGAAGACCATGTACCCCACAGGCAAAGTGCCGGCGTCGTAACGAATGACGAATGGCGACACAGTTCCCGGGGGCATGAACGCGCGTGCGCGATTCACATATGAGATCGTTTCTGCGAGCGCCTCGCTCATATTGGTGCCGGGATGAAATGTGAGCCGCAAGAGAGCCGTGCCCTGGATCGACTTTGCCTCGACGCTCTCGATTCCGTTGATATAGAGGAAGTGGTACTCGTAGTAATACGAGACAAATCCCTCCATCTGCTGGGGACTCATGCCGCCATAAGGTTGCGCAACGTAAATCACTGGAAGATCGAGATTCGGAAAAATGTCCACGCGCGTTCGCATGATAGCGAGAATGGACGAGAGCCCCAAAGCAACCACAAGAACAAGGACAGTGATCGGGCGTCGGAGAGCTGCGCGAATTAGCCACATGGACTGTTAACGTCCTTTCGCCTGATTTTGCAGCAACTGAAGAAAGGGTTGAAGATCGCCCTGCGCAGCCGCAACCCCAAGTTCGGCGCGCCATATTCCGAGGCGGGCAATCAGGTCGTCGGCTTCGGCCTGGACCAGCACACCCTCAGCCGCAGCCACATCTACGACTGTGGCCAGGCCAGACCGATAGCGAGCCTGTTGCTGCTGTTCGCCGGCTTGGGCAGCAGACAGTTCCATTGGCGTATTGGCCGCGATTTGTCGGGCGCCCGCAAGGGTTGAACGAGCTTGCTCGATTGCGGCCGAGACATTTGTCCGTGCCAGGTCGTAACGTGATTGTTCAGCATCTACTTTGGCACTTTGAACCTTTTTCTGATCCCGAATACTGAAGTAGTCGAAGGCTGCGAATGTGACCTGGACACCGGCGGCCCAATTGAATGTGCCTGGCGCAAGGCCCGCAGTGCCGCCCTGAAACTGGCCGGTGAGGCCTGTTCCGGCGCCGCGCCCCGATAAAGAGCCTAATGCACGGAAGACTGGAACATAACTGCGGTCGATCATGCGCCTCTGAGCTTCTTGCTGTAATGACAATGCGTTCTCTTCCAGCACATATGGATGGACCGCTGCCTCAGTTGCTGCAAAATCAGACGTTGGATTGGCGGCGAGAAGTTGCGATGCGTCTATCGCCACCTGCTCGCCGCGTTTATCGATATAGGCTGCCAACACCGAACGCTTGACGGCTTGCTGAGTCTGCGCCTGGATCAATTGATTCCGCGCCAGCGCGAGTTGAGCATCGGCAAGGGAAGCGTCCGCACCGGGGCGGAGCAGGTTGTCCACCAGCACATGTACAGACTGGTCGAAAGTTTCATTGCGTCTGACGTTTGCCTGCGCGACCGTACTAATTTGTTGTGCGGCAGCCAGGTCGAGAAACGCACTTCCTGCCGCCGCCGTAACCTCAAGTGTCGTGAGGGCGGCCGCATGTTCAGCCGCAAGGCTTCCTTCCCGGGCGGCAACTACCTTTGCACTTCGCACCCCGAAATCGAATGGCTGCCAACTGAGCAGGGCGCCACCCCCGCTGCTCCATGCGCTTCGCGTAACATCCGATGAGATGACCGGTCCGGAGATATTGGGAATCACGCCTTGCGGCAAAAGAAGGCCGTAAATATTGTTTGCGGTGGCTCGGTTTGTCTGCCAAAGAAGATCGGTACGCGGCAGATAGTCCGTCTTTGCAACGCCGATGGCTCCTTGCGCCGCACGCTGTTGTGCTTGTGCTGCTTTGATGGCAGGATAATGTGCCCTGGAAAATTCGATGACCTGTTCGATCGTCACCGGAGGGGAGCCATTAGTCTCGGGGGACTGCGCTGGAGCGCTTTCTAAAATACCCGGACCAACGATGAAGAGCGAGCCAACGATGCATGAAAATGCAAACAAGGGTCGATGCATAGAGGTGAGCCTTGACTCCAGGTTGGAGCGACCTTTACCGTCTGAACAGGATCATACCATCGAAATTCGATAGTACGATTGCGGTTGAAAGCGAAAGGAGACTCTTTGGCGGCTCCAACACACCAGCGGGAGCTTTTTGCCGGCCTTATCCGCATTCACGCGCTGGTGCATGCTTCCTGCGAGCCGATCTTCGGGTTGGCGATGATGGAGGAACTCAATCATCATGGCTATCGCATCGGCCCTGGCACTTTGTACCCGCTGCTTCATGGGATGGAACGGGATGGGCTGCTTAAGTCGCAGTTGAAGAGCGCTAGCGGGCGCAGGCGCAGGATATACAACATAACTGCATTAGGAAAAAAGGCCCTGGGTTTGGCCAAAAAAAAGATAGACGAATTGCATGATGAACTCCACGAAGAGCGCGCCAGCCTGCATATTTCAAAGCGTCGCTGAACGCCAACCATTGCGCCAGCCGCAAGATTTCCAGGCCTCCGCGCATGATGCGCAATCGTTTGATTGCATAGTGGGACGCCGCTTTGACTTCTCTGAATTATTGGAGTATATATTGCAGTTCTCACAATAACTCCCCCCTCCGATGATGAAAGAGATGAGGCCTATGTTTCAGGTTGAGGGGATTGCCGTATTCGGATTAGCCGTTGTCACATCAATCTCAGGCTTGGCGCTGGCTGCGCAAACCGCGGACCCCGCGGTCATTCAAGCGAGACTCACTTCACAGTTCAAATTGACCACAACGGCAGCCGACCGTTCGGAAATTGTCACTCCCGGTGCGGTTGTTGAGATGCACCGCCAAGGCATGATGATTTACAGTGTCGCGGCGCCTTTGCCACCTTCAAACACTTACAAGAACGGGAAAATAGGCCAAGGTTGGGGCGGTTTTGGAAAGGACCTTGCCATCACCATGTTGGCGCCGGGAGGGGCCACGTCGGACAGTTATCCGAAGGCTCAATTCGCGATTGGGGACAAGTGCTGGGTCACAGGGCTCAAAGTTCAAAAAGACAGTGTGGTTTTTCAGCTTTACAGCGACCCCATCGGCGATACCCGCTACTACGGGAATCTGAAGATTCCTTTTCCCAACAAGAAGGAAATGCCATCGTTAGATGCCGTCCTGCAAATGGTGGCAGAGGTGCTGACGGTTGTACCGACCGGGGATGGGTCTGCAACGGATGCAGGCAATCAACCTGCTCCGGCGCCCGGCATGAACCCGGCGGAAGGCGAACAACGGGCCCTCGTCTCTGGAAAGTACATCCTGACGGCCAAGGGCGCGGAACTCGTTTTTGTTTCCGATACCGCCGCGATCCTGCTTATCCCGGGCGCTCCGCAGAGCCGCGGCGCCTATCGCGTGACCGGAGATTCGTTGACGCTGACGGTGAATGGGAACTCCTTCGGTTACAGGATTCAACCTGACAGGCTGGTCGCCGCCAACGGAGAGATATGGCTTCGGCAGGGGGGCGCACTGCCGCCTGATTCTGGGTCGGCTTCATTTCAAGACACAAATTCCTCTCCGCTTCCCGCGCCACGCCAATATGAAGACGTTGCACCACCCCCGCCGCCGCCTGCTCCCGCGCCAACCATCGCAATGGGCCAGACGAGGGATCAAGTGACTGCCGCTTTCGGTGAGCCACAGAGAAAGGCGGCGGCAGGACAGAAGATGATCTTCTTCTACACGGACATGAAGATGAAGGTCACTTTTACCGGAGGAAAGGTCAGCAATATTGACTAGGCGTCAGCGCAGTCCAGCAGAGATAGAGGAGAAACACATGCGAGTTGCAATGCGGAGTTTGGCCCTGTCAGTGGCGGCAGTGGTGTTCTGTAGCATGACGCCGCCCACAGCCGCCCAGGGGAGCGATCCGTTAACAGCGATTCAACAAAAGCTCACGGAGCGGATCGCCTTGGCCGGGTTGGATAACAATGGAGAGATTGTCACCGCTGGGTCCGTAGTTACCTTGCAGAAGAGTTCGTTACAAATGTGTGGCACGACTGCTCCGGCCAACGCAGGCGCTCCGAACAACAGCTACAAGAACGGCAAACTTTCCGCTGGAATGTTCTCGTGGAATCTGGGCCTGGGCCTGCTGCATATTGACCCGAACTCGATTCCAATGCACACGTCCGCGGCCGGGGAAAAATTCTGGATCGTCCACTTCAATGTCAAGAAGAACGGGGTTGAATTCAAAATATGGACCGACCCTGACGCCAACAATATCCGCTACTATACGTGGTTGACGATTCCGTTTGACAAGAAGCAAGTCCCATCGCCCGACGAATTCATGAATACCCTCGCCGAAGTCCTCGCGGTAGAGCCGGTTCAGAATCAAGGAGGGCAACCTGGGCAGGCGCCAAGTGATTCTGGCCAATCAACTCCCGCGAACAATGATGGCGTCGGCCAGGATAACGCGGCATCCGCCCAGGGAATCTACTTTAGGCGAGACCTGAAAAGCGACACCATGGAACTTGGACCCAACGGTGTGTTCGCCCTCGTGCAGAACGGAAGGAAGTATGAGGGAAATTATTCGGTCGAAGGCCAAATTCTCACTGTGTGGGGCCCTAAGATCCCGGGCCGGCAGAAATGCAGTTTGGTTGGCAACGTCATTACAGATCCTGGAAAGACAATCTGGGAGAACCCGGGCGCGCCACAGAATGTTGCCGCGACGCCAGCCGTACCCCCTGCGCCCGCGGCGGTTACGCCCCTTCCCCAACCTCCCCCGCAGCGTGTGTATGAAGAGGTCGCGCCCCCGCCCCCGCCCCCGCCTCCTGCGCCAACCATTGCAATGGGTCAGACAAAAGACCAAGTGACTGCCGCATTCGGAGAACCACAGAGAAAGGCAGCCGCAGGACAGAAGGAAATCTTTTTCTACACAGACCTGAAGATGAAGGTCACTTTTACCTACGGGAAAGTGAGTTCCATTGACTAAGCGTCAACACGCCCGAAACAGAGTGCGGTACCCGAAGATCGAGAAAGGCAAGAGAACCCAATGTCCACTTCAATCCTTAGCAGGGCTAATGTTTCAGCACTGATCCTCGCCGGGCTTCTTGGCACTTGCGCCCTGGCAAGCGCCGGCCCCAACAAACCGGCCCCTCCGCCTCCGCCTCCCAAGCCTGCGGCCGCGCCTGCTCCCAGACCGGCGCCGCCTGCAGCTCGGCCATCAAGCAACCCGGGCGGCGGTGGAATGCAGCGGCCCAGCAATGGGCCTTCGACTTATCACCCGAACCCGAGTGGTCCTTCTGCGAATCGCCCTAATGCGGGCGCTCCTTCCGCCAATCAACCTTATTCCGGTGGTCCTTCCGCCAACCGCCCAAACACTGGCGGGCCAGGCGCCGGCCCCATAACCAATGGTGGAGGCGGGCGCAACATCACAAACGGGAGCGGCCCCGGCACGCATATTCAGCCAGGTGTTGGCCGGCCCGCTGGCTTTGCCGGAAGCACTCCCCATTCGACGATCAGAAGCTCTGCTCCAATCGCTCCCAGAAACTCCAGGGAACTCACTGCCAGAAGCGGCAGTGCTGTCCGCATGCGTTCCGACGGGAGGGCCAGCGATGTGCATGACGTCAAGCGCGGCATGGACATCCACCACGGGCTGAACGGCGGTCACATGGTCTCTGTCGATCGCCCGGACCACAGCCGCACCGTTTATCAAAAAGGCCGCCCAGGCTACGTGCAGCGTCCGTATAGCTATCACAACCACGAATTCGCCCAGCGGACTTACAACTACCATGGCCGCTCCTACAGCCACTCTTACTATGGCTACGGCTATCGAGGCGCGTACCTGCACGTTTATGCCCCGGGAATGTATTACGGGCCGGGCTTTTACGGGTGGGCATACAACCCTTGGGCAGCGCCGATAACCTTTGGGTGGGGATTTGGGGGCAGTCCGTGGTACGGCTATTACGGGTACTACTTCACGCCTTATTCGGCTTATCCGTCTGCTTCGTATTGGCTCACCGACTACATGATCTCAAGTGATTTGCAGACAGCCTACGCGGCGCATCAAGAGGCCGGCGAGGTTGACGGCGCGGCTCCCGCGCAGGGTGGACAACCGGAAATGACACCCGAAGTAAAGCAGCAAATCGCCGATGAAATCAGAAATCAGTTGGCGCTGGAAAACCAGGAGGCTACATTCAACGCGCACCAAATGGATGTTGACCCAGGTTCCAGCGGCATCGATCGCATGCTGAGCGATGCGGCCAAGGGCAAGCAGCATGTATTCGTAGTCGCCAACGCGCTGGATGTGGTGGATGCATCGCAAATGGAATGCACATTGAGCGATGGCGACGTGCTTGCGCTGCAAACCTCGCCCCCTGCCGACTCCAAGGCAGCGGACTTGGTGGTACTCTCCGCCAAGGGTGGCCAGGAGTGCCAAAAACAGGCGGTGGTTTCAATCGCACTGGAGGATCTGCAGGAGATGCAGAACCACATGCGGGAGACCATCGACCAAGGGTTGCAGGAACTGCAGGCCAAACAAGGCAAGGGCGGATTGCCCGCAGTACCATCAACCGTTCAGATTCAGGCAACACCTGCAGTTTATGCCTCAATCGAACCTCCTCCCGATCCGAACGCAGCCACTGAGATTCAGCAACAGGCCCAACAAGCCGACCAGGCTGAAAAAGAAGTGACTGCGGAGGCAACGCAACCCAACGGAATCCAGTAATCACTCGCCCCGCGCCGGCAGCCCGGCGCGGGGGCGGTGACCACTGTGGTGTCGGTTAAGCTGTTTGCCCGGCGCGGGGGCGGTGACCACTGCGGTGTCCTGTGCGGCAAACAGCTTAACCAGATCAGTGATCTCCTCCGTCCGGATTTGAACCTGTGTGCAATCCAGACAGCGCGAACCAAATTCGCGCCGGGAGAGATGAAAGGAACCTATGCAGATCTTTGCTTTTCTCGATCCGTTTTTCCACGCATTGAGCGATGGGAAGCTTATTCGCCTCACGGTGGCCTGGGTGCTTCGGGTCCTCGCGGTCCTCGTTGCACTCATCGGACTGTTCTGGTTTATTGCCTTTATCGGCTTTGGATTCAAAGCCAGCGAGAACGCGTTGGGAACCCGGTCTGCGGGCATACTGATTGGGTGCGTGCTTTTCGCAATCTTCGGCCTGGCCTGGGGCTACCTGGCGGTTGGAGTCATCATGTTCCGCGCACGCTCGATAACGGAATTGGGAGATAGCCATTTCACCGTACTCTCCATCCTTTCCATGCTTTTCAGACTCAACGGCGAGGTGTTGTTCGTTACGTATTCCCTTGTCGGCGTGGGCGGATGCCTCTTTGTTTGGTTCACAGATTTCAGTCCATTCTCTCAACTGGGCATGCTTGGCGAACGGCTGCCATTTGCCGGGGGCGCGAGTAGTGGTTTCCTGGGCGGAATCGAATTGGCGGTTCTTTTTCTTCTGCTCGCTTTTGCCGGCATCGTCTTCTTCTACGCCCTGGCGGAACTGAGCGTTGTGCTTGTTGAAATTGCCTTGAATACAAGGGGACTGATCGCCAAGCCAGTGGCAGAAAGCCAGCCCGCGGCACCCTCAGTCACAGCCGCGATCCCTCAAGTGCAGCCACCGCCGCCCCAGGTCGACCAACCCGTCTTCCGTGCCAATAGCAAGTGCAAGAAATGCGGACAGCCACTCGATACAGGCAGCACTTTCTGTGACGAGTGCGGAACCGCGGTAGGCTGACATGGCGAATAAATTCTGCTCAAAGTGTGGAAAAGAACTGGCTGCAGGCAGGCGCTTTTGCGGAGGATGCGGTCAGCCAGTCGCTGTTCCGGCTATCCAAACTCCGCCAGAGTCTGCGCTAGCATTCAAGGCGGCAACTTCCATTTGTGCAAAGTGTGGAACTGCCCTGCCCCCAGGCAAGCGCTTTTGCAAGCAGTGCGGTCATCCGGTGGGCGAGCCGGTTCCGCCAGACATGCAAGCTCCAGCCGCCGCCTCCTCCGTGTTAGCGAAAGGCCCGACAGTCCAGGCCTGCAAGCAATGCGGCTCAGCTCTCGTGCCCGGCAAGCGGTTCTGCAAAAGCTGCGGACATGCCACCGATGCGCCGCCCGCAGAGTCCGTTCCTGCGCCGGGGGGAACTTCCCTGCCTGCAAAGGACGAACCGGCTCCAATTCCGGCGAACCTGATAGCAGCAGTGGAGCCGGATCTTGCACTTCACCCGCAAGACGAACCGGCATCCGTTTGGCCATCCTCCTGGGAACCCGTGGAACAGAAATCCCCTTTTCCTCCAGTACCGGCCGCAATATTCAGCTCCAGCATTTCGCCCTCAGTGCCGCGCCGATTTTCAATGCAGCAGATCGGAATCGCGATTGGGGTCGCTGCTGCTTTGCTCGTGGCAGTCGGAGGCTGGGCAGTGTACGCTCATTCCCATCGAAGCGTCTCCTCGGTAGCAACAGTGCCTTCCACACTGCAACCAGCATCCACACCGGCTGAGCAGCCATCAAAGTCATACCCGGGCATTCCCGGACCCGCTGCCTCCGCCACCCGTCAATCGCAGCCCAGACCTGCCACAGTTCCGCCCTCGGCACCTGTGCCATCGAAGGTCACGCAAGATTCAGGCCGGCAATTGGCAAAGATAACCCCGCCACCCCAAATGGAGACGCCTCCGCCCTCGCTCCCGCAACCTGCCGCGGCGCCACACTCAGGGACTCTGCACTATCAAGGACCACCGGTACCTTACAACGGAACGGTCGTCTTCGATCACCTGCCCCTGGCGCGGCTCAAGTTCAACTTTGACCGGCAAGCATGGACTATGACGATCAAACCCAATCCGGACGGCACGAAGCGGGTGTCCATGATTTCGCAAAAGGCGGGCTATCAGGCGAATTGCGACCTGAGTTGGGAAGTTGTCCAGTAAGTACGGGCCCCCTGCATGACAGCACCAATGACGGCTGCATCGCTCATCCTGTAAACGCGGTGCAGCCGCCTGGAGGGTTATTGTGAAAGCTGCATGTCAGGGTGCATATTGAATTGCTCCGACAGAAAATGTATCGCCTGCTGCCGTTCGACTGACCCATCCTCTTTGGTGCAGTTCAGAAAACGCATGTAGGCCTCGGCGGCCCCGTCCACGTTTTCATCGTGCTCCTTTGCTTTGGCCTCATCGTAGATCACTCGCGACAGATCTCTCACCTTCGACCGCACTGCTTCTATCAGTTCAACGCGGATTGAATTCTCCAGCGCCGTTTGTAGCGCCATGGTGCTCGGAATGGTCCCTGTCGGCTTCACTCCCTCTGTGTCGTCCGCCTTCACATCCTCCACCATAACAAACTGCTTGGGGTCTTCCTGTTGAACGATCACCGCGTCTCCCATTTGCGAATTAAGTGTCTCGCCAATTCGAAACTGAAGTTTGATCGTGTCCTTGATATCGACGGTCTTCCGCGTGTAGTGGTATGGGCGAATCACATCGGCAGTCACGGTCCTGGGCAATGAGTCCGCCACCGCCTGCGCTTCCGAAACAAGCTTCTGATCCTCGCTGAGCTTTGCAGTCAATTCCTTGACTTCCTTTTTGTTGCCCTTTGCTGCCGCTCCTTGCAGTGTGGACTGATCCGCTTGCAATGCACGCAGCGCCGCTTCATAAGCACGATTGGCTTTGTTCCACTCCTCTCCGGGAACGTCATGGGTTCCAATGCGATATTTTGACTCCCTCGCATCCATTGTTGGAGTCTCGGTAATCTGATGCTCCAGAACATCCCCGGCGAGCTGGAAATCCGGCTCGACGCCGTTAGCCGTTTCCCCAAATCGAACCGCCTTGACATTCGGCATCTCAAGGCCGGAGATAATCGCATCTTCCAGTTGGTGGAGGAAGCCGGTACTGTCGCGTAGAGAAGTCTGATCGCGGAACTGAACACGAATGGAAAGCTTTGAATGCATCGCATGAGCCGGCGCCGCAGCTACCTTCGCATCGTGTGCCTCTCTGTTTGCCGGTTTGTATAACAGAGCTTCTTCCAGATAGGCCCACCCCAATTCCGTTCCCGATCCGGATGGCTTGTCAAGGTAGCGCTTTGCCTGGCCGACAAAGTAATTGCTCAAGTCGTCTCCAAGGATATCTAACATGTCACTATAGGAGTCGTTGTTGCTAAGTTCAAAGGCGCGCTGCAGATAGTTGTACGCTTTCTCAACTCCAACCTCATCTCCGAGCCCGCGGATAGGATCATGTGATTTTTGCAGTTCCTTTGCCATGCGAACAGCGCTTTGGATATATCCATCCTTCAGCCTTCCAATATCGTCAGCGACCAGCGCCTTCTGAGAAGAGGGCAGTTCGTACAGCACATCTAAAGCACCGATGCTGTCGTGCTGTTCCTCGAGCGCCTTGCTACTCTCCAGGGCTTTAGCGGCTGAATTCTTATTTTGAGTAATCACCACTTGTTTTTGCGCTCCACTCAGAGCATCTCGCGCCTTCGGAGTGTCCTTTACGTTCGTCGCCTTCTCAAATTGTTTGACGGCGCCCTTCCAATCTCCCGCTTCCGCTAACTGCTTTCCCTGTTGCAGATCGTATTCGTAAACTGCATCGACCACAGCCACGATGCGTGGCTCTTCGCTCGAGAATGCGCGCAATGGCGTAACAACCTCTAGCGCATTGTCCATCTGCTTCTCAGTAACCGACGATTCCGCTGACCGGAGGGCACTATCGAATCCATTACTCGCCTGCAATGCATCGGCAAGGAGAGTCTGTCCTGCGGTGAAGCCGGCATCGATTGTGCTGATGATGTATGCTAGCTCCCTCGCATTCTTCAAGTGAATATAACCAGGAGCATGCCCCTGCAAATCCGTGTTATAGGTGTTGAGTTCGTCTCGCCCCTTCACAACAATTGCCGCCAGCTCTCTGCGAATTTCCCCCGAAAGTCTTGCGCTTTGTTCGAGGGGCACTTGTAAGGCCTGGGCTTTATCGCCTTGAACTTTGGCGTCCTTCAGATCGTTGTAAAGCGGCGAATCCGTGGCAAGAGACTCACGGTAACCGGCCAAAGATGCTTCCCCGGCTGCCACATAAAGAACTCCAAGAGCGCGTTTAGCCTCTCCGGCATGAGGTGAAGCCGGATACCTTGAAAGAAAGTTGAGCCAGCCGGAAACATCCGCGGCTCTCTGACCGCGCAGGAACTCTGCAAGCTCAGCGTCAGGCGCGGCGACAAAAAATAGCTTAACCCCCTTCTTCAAGGGCGGCGGCCCGGTTGCTGCAATGCCCGGCGTCAGCGGAGTTCCCGTCAACTTCGCCTGGTCAGCCATGTCGGACAGCGAATAATATGCGTTGTGGTCGAACTTCACGTTGTCCGGCACCAGGCAAAGGCTGGGACCTGCGCCCGTACTGTACCGGAACACCCCTTCTCTATCGCGCTCCAGAAGTGCTCCCGCAGACAGGGTCACCTTTTGCATTTTCCCATAGGTTGACTTATCCACTGCGACCGTCTGAAACTGTGTGCAATCGCGCAAATACGCCTTGCCGTTAATCAGCACGTCCCCAAACTGCAGATAGGCAGCGCCATTCGGCCCGTCATAAAGTTGAATTGCGGTCAAGACAGGCTGATTTGCCAATAAAGCCGGCGTAGAAAAGGCTAGCGCCGATAGCGACAATGCAATGGACCTGCACATTAAGCGATACATTGGATTCACTTCAAGTCGAAACCCGTGCGATGTCATAAAGTCCCCAATATCTATCCAAAACTGGCGGTTCAAATCGTGCTTGCAAGTCACATGCGGCACGAGGTTGTTATCGATGTTGAATATCAAGCAAAGCAGTTTCCAGGCCGCTGCGGGCGCGCGCGTTGTTATGGTCGCAGGATAAAACGGCGCGATACTGCCTCACCGCTGCGGGATAGTTGCCTTGCTCCCGGTTTCTCTCCGCCTGATCCAGCATCTTGGGGAGAATGTTTGGGCTCAGACTGCAGTTGTCCCCTTGAGTTTTTTGTTCTGCTATCTGAGATCTTGTCGGAGCGCTTTCAGACGGTCTGCTGTCTTCAGGTGCTTCCTGCCTGCGATTCTTCTTCTTTCGCGATTCCGGCTTTGTCGATGCGGCCGGATTCCTCGTAACCGCGACCGGATTCGTTGGCTGACTCTGTAACGGCTGGCCCGCAGTGGAAGCAGGAATCGCCACGGTTGGCAGCGCTGCCTGAGTCGCCACTTGCGCCGGGTTACTCCCCCAATGGTGAGTTACGGCGAAAAACAACACGATGCCAACCGCGACGGCAGTTGCGCATACTGCCCCAATCAACGGAAGAAGATTTCTATTTCCTCGCGATGTTGAGACTTTGTCATTGCGACGGAGTAAAGTGTTCCCACCGTATGCCGCTGCAGATCCGCCCGTTGTGATTGCTCCGTGCACATGGGCCGCGCGAGGCTCGGCCTGCACCTCGGGCGGAGCCGAAGTCTCTTGTTCCACGCGATCCAGATTTGTGAGTCGCGAAAAACTCCTTCCAATGGATGAGAGATTCGGGCTCTCCTCGGAATAGAGCCACGCAGGCTGATCCTGTTCGGACTTAGGCACGGCTTGCGAAAGCAGAACCTGCGAGGGCTCTAGAGGTATAGCGACGGACAGCGTCGGCAACGGCCCTGCCTCTTCCGGCGCAGGCTTGACGACATTTGCAGCCTGGATGTGTACGGCAGTGGCTTCGTGTTGGATCGCAGCCCTTGGCGCGGTCGTACCAACGGCGTGGCCGCACTGCTTACAGAAGCGCTTGCCCGGAGCATTAGGCGTTCCGCACTTGACGCAGAATCGCGCCGTTTGCTGGGGCTGAGCCGGCTCTGCCACCACCTGCAGGGTCCCGCCGCACCCACCGCAAAAACGCTTGCCGGCAACTGCTTCTCTCCCACACTTCGTGCAAATCATATCTGCCATTGCAATCTACCGGAAATCCTTTTTACTTATCAGAGCGATTTGCCGCAGTTTCCGCAGAACGCGGCGCCATCTTCAATTTCGGCGCCGCAGTGACGACAGAGGCCTTTTGTCGCTTCGTCAGGCTGAACTTGTGTTTCCGGCTGGACAGGCTCGCTGCCAAGCGGCACCTCTGGCCTCTCCTCTGTTCCTGGCTCTTCCTGTTCCGCAAGTTCCACATCCAGTGCAACTGGCGCGATTGGCGGCGGCGGTTCTATTGTCTCTGCCACTTCTGCGAGCGGGGACGGCACGGGCTCAGTTGGCTCACTCACTTCCGCACCGGCGCTCGGAACGGTTGGCGTTGCCAAAGTCGGAGTCAGGCCATTCACGATGGATGCGAGATCGAAGTCTCCACTGATCGTCGAAACTGAAATCTTTCCAAGCAGAATGTCAAAAAAGAAATCCGCAATTCGCGCGGCTGTCAACTCCACCGGTTTCCCATCGGAACCCGCACCCAGGTCGTAAGTCTTGAGCAATTGGTTCCCCATGCTGGCACAGGAAATGAGGAACTGGTTCTGCAGCCGGTCATAATCGACCAGGCCCGTCGCCAGCACCTTCCCAACCACAGAGTAGGATCTGAGGATTTGCTGGACCCCATCGGCGGATAGGACAGTCTTCACTTCGTCCTGCTCGATATTCATGCGAATCTTTCCGGTATTCTCTGCCTCCGGAACGCCGCGCATAAGTGCGCCAAGATCGGCCAGCGTGAGGCTGAATAACTCGGAACCGGGAAGATAACTAATCTTCTCCACCGAAAAGGCACTGGGGAAAAGAAGATATACCGTCTTTGAAGAGCGCACCACGGGGCTGTTGAAGGTGCCAACCACGCAGTCGCTCAGTTCAAGATTACGGGTGGCAAATACTCCTCCGATCACCACGCAATTGTCCAACACGATCTCGTCGGCAAAGATATTCGCGGCTACGTAAGCATTGCTGAGCTTGACCTGTTTGGCGCTTACATCCGCAAGAAAATGCGTGCGCGCTCTTGGCGCCAGCGCAACAACAGCGTTCGACGATCCGACGGCCTTTTCAAAAACCACCGTTCCCGTTGCATCGGTATTCACATGCAACTCCAGTTGCGTATAAACGCAACCCTTCACGCGCAGCGGGCCCTGCTGCACTTCAAGATTCCGCGCAAAGACTGCCCCCTCCACCACGCATTCTCCCTGCACCACGACATCGCGCTCCAACTCATGCGAAGTTTTGGGAAGGATAGGCGATCTGACGATGTGATCCTTCAGCAACATGCGATTGTCGTTCAACCGGAGTTCGTTCAATACCTGCATGGCTCTTTCCTCGAATTCTGCGAAGCGCCTAAAATGGCAGCGCCTCTGGAGTATGGTTCTTCCAAAGCTGAAGAATCATTTTCCGCACTCGCGCATCCTGATCCTGCGAAGGAGTATGGATTGCATCTATCAGCGGAAAAAGAAACCTTTCAATCTGATTTTTGCTCTCGCCTGACAACGGCCTCCAGGAGAGGTTCCGTTCCCGGAATTGCGCAAGAATCTTGCGCTTCATCTCCGGATCGTTGGTAAGGGGCCCCGGCGCTGGAGGCGTAACAATCTTCTCAGTGGGCGCAGGAGTCGATTCCCTGGCTGCCAGATACATGACCGGCAGACACACCGTGGCAGAATCGTCGCGGCCGCCGGCCTCGAGCATTGTACTCACGGCATTGCTGGTTCTCTTTTCCGATGCAAGGTATGCCATCGCGCATTGCAACAAGCCATTCATCCTGCTGCGCAGGGCGCTGGCCAATAGAACGCTTTGGGCCTGCGAGTTCTCCTCGGCGAAAATCGTTGGGACCGTGGACAGCGTGCTGTCAAAACTCCGCCGGTCCTCCAGGGAAACCTCGCGCGCGAGTGCGTACGCCGCCTCATCGAGACTGGCAATCCGCTTCGCCAACTCCCGGTCCATTTCCTCGAATATTGCACTATACCGGTCTGTGATCCGGTGATAGTCCTGCTGCATATTCTGTTGAATGCGCTGGCAGGCGCTCTTCATATCGTTGAGCTTTAGAAACAGGGAATCCACCCGGCTCTTGAGCGCCACCATCTGCTGAGTAATTTCAGAGCCAATGAGGCGGAAGAACCCGCTTGTTACGCTCTGGCCGATAGCATTCGCGCTGCGCACCTTTTCTTCTAATTGAGCACTTTCAGTCGCGATAACCGCAACCGTGAGACCGTCGATGTGGTGCTTGATTGTAGATACACTATGGTCGAAGCTGGTTGTGTCCACGTGGATAGTAATGTTCACGTCCTCTGACCAGTGGAAGGAAACGGTTTGACTGCCTCCGTTCTCTGAGGCCGGGTAGTCAAAATTTTCATACTCCACGCCGGAGATTGTCTCGCTATAATGCTGGGTGTTGCTCATGACCGCACCCCAGCAATCGCCTGCGGTTGCGCGGCGGTAAGCATGCGGATCACGTGCGCGCGGACTCTCTCATTGAGCTTCGATTGATCCACAATCAGGTGAAGATACCTGGCAACATTGTCTCGTTCTCTTGCCTGCTGCTGACGCCAGTCTACTCGCGGCAAAGCCGGGAAGACGCCCCGCTCGATGGCTCCCTTGATTTGCTGAGCAACCTCGGGGACTGGCGGCGCCGGCGTGTGATACTGCCATTGCCGTTGCCGGGTTTGCAGGCTGTCGCATTCAACCAAAGCGAAAGGCAGAAGCATGGTGGAGTCTGTATCCGCGTTTTCGA
>ODAK010002243.1_pt1 | contig 20402 bp, 20 predicted proteins | sample 1539591 | NCBI WGS metagenome assembly ODAK01 (sample SAMEA3539303, study PRJEB22396) | soil metagenome | biome: tundra; feature: field; material: soil | place: USA | collected 2010-05 | depth 0.15 m | reverse complement strand
GGCAAACTCCAGTTCTTCTATTTCCTTATCAAAGTCAACTTTGAACTCCGGCCATGCACATGTTTTTGTGCTAAAAGAATCATTGATCTTAACTTTCAAATCATCGTTCTTTTTCTTTAAAGTTGTAATTTTTATGTCGTATTCTAAATTAGCACTTTCACTTGTATTCCGCTTCTTAGCCTGCAACTCAGCAATTTTATTTTGATTTAAAATGATTTTCTCGTCCGCTTCTTTTTTAAACTTATGATAATCCGCATCAGAATCTAATCGGGACTTTATCAATTTTTTTTCATCTTTGATTTCCACTATGTTTTTACAAGCATCATCTGTTTTTTTACTCTCTTGCCCGAATGCTGTTGAATTTGTTGCTATTATAACTCCTACAATAGCTAATGTTAATATTATCTTTTTCATGTTTTTAGTTTTTATGATATTTAATTATGGTTGCATAAGTTATTTGTTGCTGCTGCTATAAGTATTATATAATTTTTAAAACATGTTACATCATTCACACTTTATTTATTTTGCAGATAGGTAGTGTTGGTCCTGAGTTGTCAGTTCGAGCGGAGCCGAGAACGAGCGAAGGCATAAATAAAAAATTGTGGAAAATACGCCAATATACGTTCTCAACTCCGCTCGAACTGACTGCAAACACACATTACTTTTAACTTCAAACTTTAAATGTTAAACTATATTTTTTTATTATATTTGTCACAAATGAATATTTCAATTGTAATACCTTTATTAGACGAAGAAGAATCGTTACCGGAACTTTGTTCATGGATTGAGAGGGTTATGCGTGATAATAATTTTTCTTACGAGTTGATATTAGTTGATGATGGGAGCAAGGACGATTCTTGGAAAGTGATAGAGCAATTATCAACTAAAAACGAACACATCAGAGCAATCAAATTTCGTAGAAATTACGGGAAGTCTGCTGCTTTGAGTGTCGCATTTGAAGCGGCTCAAGGAGATGTTGTTATTACGATGGATGCCGATTTGCAAGACTCGCCAGATGAAATACCCGGATTATATAAAATGATAATTGACGATGGATTTGATTTAGTGTCGGGATGGAAAAAGAAACGTTACGACCCTATTACTAAAACTTTGCCAACTAAATTATTTAATTGGGCAACCCGCAAAGTAAGTGGAATCAATAATCTTCACGATTTCAATTGTGGATTAAAAGCATATAAAAAAGATGTTGTAAAAAATATTGAAGTATATGGTGAAATGCATCGTTACATTCCTGTAATTGCTAAATGGGCTGGTTTTGTTAAGATTGAAGAAAAAGTTGTTCAACATCATGAACGTAAATATGGCAAGACAAAATTTGGTTTTGAGCGCTTCATTAATGGATTTTTGGATTTAATGTCTATCTCTTTTGTATCAAGATACTCCAAACGCCCTATGCACTTTTTTGGTTTGTGGGGTACTGTTTCATTTATGTTAGGTGGTGCGGTTGCGTTATATTTGATTGGAGAAAAAATTTACAAATCAACTTTCTCAATGCCTACGCGTGATGTAACCGATAAGCCTTTATTTTATTTAGCTTTAGTAGCTATGATAATTGGTACGCAATTATTTCTTGCCGGATTTCTGGGAGAACTCATGTCAAGAAATTCTTCCAACAGAAATCACTACCTGATAGAGAAAAGGTTTTAACCTCCTACGCATAAGGCGTTAAGACGAATGCGAAACAAAATTTTGCAAAAACGATACGAACCTTCGCATAGCATTCCCATTTTGGATAGATAAGCGAAGGTTTGTATCGCCTATAAACAAGTTAGCAGCAAGTGGTAGACGGACACAATCAAAATATCATGACAATAAACAACGGCATTGACAAGACTACAAAATTACTATTGACCTGCGGACAAATCGGTTGCCTTTTCTTCATTGTTATGTTTTTAATTCAAGGACAACTTAGAGACGCTTATTCGCCACTTAAATTTCCAATTAGTTCTTTATCAATCGGACATTGGGGTTGGATACAAAGAATTAATTTTTGGGTTTCAGGTTCGCTAATTTTTCTTTTTGCTATTGGTTTTCGACAGGCGACACCGTTATTAAAAAGCTCTCTTTCGACATCAAGACTTATTGGTGTGGTTGGACTTGGACTGGTTGGCGCAGGTTGTTTTTCTTCCGACCTAGTTTATGGTTATCCAATGACTGAACCAATCAGAATCGCTCAATTTACAATTACAGGACACCTTCACGACTTTTTTTCAATTTTCGTCTTTGTTTGTTTACCCATTACTTGTTTTAAAATGCGAAATAGATTTAAAGAATTCAATAATAAAAAATGGTCGACCTACACTTTAATTTCAGTTATAGGTATGTTGACAGCTTTCATTCTTGCCGCAATAGGTTTTAAACAAGTTCCAGTATTTGTCGACTTCGCAGGTGTTTTCCAAAGACTAAGTATCATTTTTGGTTTCGTTTGGCTGACATCATTATCAGTATATGTTATCAGGAATTCAAAGCAAGTATAAATAACCACCAGCTGCTAACACGGGTTTTGCGTTAGTGGGCGGAGGGCGGACAGTGCGAATAGAAACATTTGAGCAATTAATAAACTTTGGTGCTGGCAGACAGTTTTCGGTTTCAAAAGCCCACCAACGCAAAGCCCGAAACCGTTAATCTATTGGTTATAATTTCAAAATTATTTATAGATTAAAAAAATAGTCGGTCGTTTATTAATATCCGGTATTTGTTTTTTCCAATCAATAATATTTTTTGTTTTAATAAATTCTGTCGGAAGTGTGATATCGCAAGCAATACAGAGCATCGTTTTGTTGTCGCAATTCGCTAATATGTCTTCAAGTAAATGCATATTACGATAAGGAGTTTCAATAAATAATTGTGTTTGATTTTTTTGTTGCGCTAACTTTTCTAATTCTTTTATTTTTTTAATTCTCTCGCTACGTTCTTTTGGTAAGTAGCCATTAAATGTAAAATTTTGTCCGTTAAAACCGGATGCCATCAAAGCGAGTAGGAGGGAGGATGGACCAACCAAAGGAACAACTTTAATATTTTTTTGATGCGCTACTTTTACGACTTCAGCGCCGGGGTCAGCAATACCGGGGCATCCGGCTTCCGAAATAATTCCTATATTTTTACCCAATGCAATTGAATTCAAATATCCCGACATTTCTTTCGCTTCAGTATGTTGATTTAGGGGATGTAAAATAATTTCCTGTAATGATTTTTTTATTCCGATTTTCTTTAAATAATGTCGTGCTGATTTTTCATTTTCAACAATATATTCGTCAATAGTATTTATTATCTCATTAATTTTAACAGGAATAACATCTGCTGTTTCGGTAGTATCTCCAAGTGTTGTAGGGATTAAATAGAGGATTCCTTTGTCTGTCATTTTTAATTTATTTTAAACTTTGTAGCGACTTAGCAATTGCATCACATGCCTTGTTTAGCAATTGATATACATTCTCAAAACCTTGTTCACCGCCAAAATAGGGGTCAGGAATTTCCATATTAGAATTAGGATAAACACGATTCAAAATTAATTCCACTTTATTTTTATCCTTTTCATTACGCGACATTACCAATACATCAGCATAATTATCACTATCCATTACAAAAATGGTGTCGAATGTATCAAAATCCGCAACTTGAAATTGTCTTGCTTTTAATTTAGAAATATCAATTCCGTGTTTTTTTGCATTTAATACCGTGCGATTGTCGGGATGTTGGTTTACGTGGTTATCAGATATTCCTGCCGAATCAACAATTACATCGAGATTTAGTTCTTGTATTTTCTGACGCAAGATGCCTTCCGCTAATGGCGAACGGCAAATATTTCCAAGACAAACCATTAATATTTTATTCATGTTTTAATTTTTAAATTCATTACTCATAAATAATCCTTAAGAGATTTCTTACGCTGGTTTCTCGACTTCGCTCGAAATAACCACGTGCGCTTGTCAGTTCGAGCCCTTCGTCTTCGCTCTGGATAAACTCTGCCGAGAACGTGTGTTGGATTAATATTAATAAATTTACACGATAAAGGAATAAAAAAAATAGGAACCAAATATTCTGATTCCTATTTTTTTATCAAAGAGTTTTAAACTTTATTGAATGGTTATTTTGATATTAAGTTCTTCAATATAATTTTTAAATCGTTTATCAGTATCCATTAGATTGTTGACAGTACGGCAAGCATGAAGAACAGTTGCATGATCTTTACCTCCACAATGTAATCCGATAGTTGCTAATGATGATTTTGTCATACACTTTGAAAAATACATTGCTATTTGTCGCGCCTGAACAACTTCACGCTTACGTGTTTTAGATTTTAATAACTCGAGTGGCATATCAAAATAATCGCAAACTACTTTTTGTATGTAATCAATAGAAACTTCACGAGCAGTATTTTTAACAAACTTGTCAATCATTTGTTTGGCAAGCTCCAGCGTGATTGCTTTTCTGTTCATGGATGATTGTGCAAGCAAAGAAATAAGAGCACCTTCTAATTCGCGAACATTGGTAGTAATGTTGTAAGCTAAGTATTCAAGCACTTCTTTGGGCATATCAATTCCATCAGCATATACTTTCTTTTCAAGAATGGCGATACGTGTTTCCAAACCGGGAGCTTGTAGGTCGGCAGACAAGCCCCATTTGAAGCGGGAAAGCAAGCGTTGTTCAAATCCTTGTAATTCAACAGGTGCTTTGTCGGCTGTTAAAATCAACTGTTTTCCTGTTTGGTGTAAATGGTTAAAGATGTGAAAAAATACATCTTGCGTTTTTTCTTTACCTGCAAAAAATTGCACATCATCAATCATTAATGCGTCAATCATTTGATAAAAATGAACGAAGTCGTTTATATTATTGTTACGGACAGAATCAATATATTGTTGTGTAAATTTCTCTGAAGAAACGTAAAGAACTGTTTTGTTTGGAAATGCACTTTTAAGCTGAATCCCTATTGCCTGCGCCAAATGTGTTTTACCTAAACCTACGCCACCATATATAAGAAACGGGTTAAAGGATGTACCTCCATTGGTATTACCAGGTTTAGTAGCTATGGCAAAACCGGCAGAGCGCGCTAAACGATTACAATCTCCTTCTACTAAATTTTCAAATGAGTAGTTGGCATTAAGTTGCGACTCAACATTTATTTTTTTTAGTCCGGGAATAATAAATGGGTTACGAATAGTATTTTGGTTCAAATCAATTGGCATGGATACCGATGGATTTTTTAACTCCTTCTTATTGTTAGCCGGAACCTTTACTGTGTATGGCTTTGATGTATTAGTATAATTATTCTCCATAATAATACTATATTCTAAACGACCGGTAGCTCCCAACTCTTTTTTGATAGTCTTTTTTAGTAAGGTGATGTAATGTTCCTCCAACCATTCGTAGAAAAACTGACTGGGAACTTGGATGGTTAAAATATTGCTGCTTAATTTGATTGGCTTGATGGGTTCAAACCATGTTTTGAAACTTTGTGAGCTAACATTGTCCTTTATTATTTTTAGACAACTATCCCAAACTTTTGTGTAAGCTTTCTCCATTCGATATTTTATAATGTGGTTAAATTTATATTCAAAGTCCTATATAGGCTGTATTTGCGGTTATTGTGCTGTAAATATATACAACTTTATTTACTAAGCAATATTTATTAACAAAAAAAATAAATTTATTTTTTTTAAAAAAATCAAATTGCTATTGACTTTTTGAATTATTCTATTTTGTAATTTTTTTTAGTGCTTTTAATCTTACTTTTTTTGAATTTGTAATTAATTTTTTGTATCGCTTTTTTACAATTATTATTTTTTATCCGGTAAAAATGAAAAAACTTACTTGAATGTCATTATGTGAATATTGCTATAAAAGTGCAGTATCGTTGCGTATGCAACTATTATATTTGCATTTATTGTATTTATATTTTATGTTCAAATAATTCAAACGTAAATAGGTTTGCGAAAAATGAACATATGAGATACTTGCACAACTTACAAAACAGAAAAAGTATCCTCGATAATAAAAATAGCTTTGCTACATATAAAAAAGAAAATCTCATCATATTGTAACGTATATAAAAAAAATAATTATACTGGACGAACGAACATGAGTTTGCGAAAAATTAAGCAGTAAATAGTTGAAATTTTCCGCTCATTAATATTTCATTGGATGGAACAAAATTATCAAACGTAATAATATAAATATTAGAATGGAAACCGCTTTGTCTTAAAGGAGCGTCATTAAGAAAAATTTGATTTATCTTCTGCCACCACCTCTGCTACCGCCACCACCTCTGTTGCCACCGCCACCTGATGAACGATTAGGTTGAGAAACTGGATGTGGAGCAGGTTGAGAATTATGTGGCTGAGACTGTCCTTGCCAGGTACTTTGATGAAACTGTTGAGCATTCCTCGTCTGGTTTGTGTTGGAATGTTGCGATACCGAAGGTGATGATGTATTTCTGTTATCACCTTGATTTCCGCGATTTTGTTGATTGTCTCTGGATTGTTGTGGTTGTGAGTTGTTTCTTTGATCTTGAGAATTAGAGCGTGAATTGTCCTGATGAAATGAAGCCGGAACATTTACGCGAGGGTTGCTATTCGGAGCATGCATTTCAGACCTTGATCTTTCATTAGAGACTGCTGCAACTTTGATGGAAGGATAGCTGCTTCTGTTTTGATTGGCGAATTGGGAGCGTTCCATCTGATGTTGAGGATTGCCTGCGTTGTATTGGTTTCTACTCGTTTCCATTTTTCCAAATTGTCTGAAACGTTCTGTACGACCGGCTTGGTCTCTGTTCCAATCTTCATTTACTACATCTCTGTTTCTACCTCTCCATTCGTTCACGCCCCTGCTTACATTATTACTATATCGGTAACCGGGATGATTTTCATAATAGGAATAACAATGATTTCCAAATACCGGATAACGGCTCCAATTTGCGGGATGATAAAAATACCAGTTCATAAAATGCGCTGATGGCATTCCGAAAAAAATAGGTATTCTGCCTGGTCCATAATAAAATCCCAAGTCATACCAATATGGATATGGATCCCAATAGGAATAGGGATACCAAGTAGGATAACCATACCACCAATTATAAGAATAGGTTGGGTATCCCGAAATATCTGTTGTATAGGGAGTATTATAATCAGTTGGTTGCACATTGTTTTCCTGCGCGTATTGCTGAGCCGCATCTTGATATTCCTTAAGTGCCTGAGGATTTTCATTCAAACTTTTTTGCCATTCTGCCGCTGCATGTGTATTTTGTTGAGTTAATACCTTATTCAATGAATCTGTTTTGAATAATACCCATTGTGGATCATTTCTGTATAGATCACCGAGTAAAACAGTCATTTGCATATTATCTGAAAGTATATTTAATATCTCCGGTTGGCTAATCAAATTTTTATATGCACCAACAGTAGCAGGTGGATAATTACGCATTAGATCATCAAAATTTTTTTCATGTTGTTTGTTTTTTTCTGCAATCGTATTGAGTAAATCATAATTTTTTATACCTTCTTCTAAAGCGGTAGCGCGTATTTCTTCAGGGTAATTCATCACAATACCATTTAACTCATCTTCCGATTTTGGATGTTGGAATGCTATGTCCGATATAAGCGCAGGGTAGCGAGTCAAGTTCCATATTTTTTCCTGCTCCTCTTTACTGTATGGTGCAAGCAGTTCAGTAAATTTTTCTTTTGATGTCTTTTGTATGGCATCCAAACGAACAACAACTTCCGGATATTTAGATGCTTCCAAAATGTCACCTCTTGTTTGTTCAGGATACATGGCAATAGCATCTATTGCTGTTTGGTCGTTCTGTTCAAGTTGCAGGAGCATTGCTTCTTCATCCTCTTGTGCATGGATATTATAACTAAAACAAATTGATGTTAGTGAGAAGGCGAGTATTCTAAAAAAGTTTTTCATTTGTATTTGAATATTATTTAATTACAAAATTAGCTATTAAATTTAATATTTGGATTGTAAAAATAGTTTAACAAAAATTAACTTTTCACAAATCATTTTTTTCAATAAGTCTGAACCATTTGTCCAGAGCCAATAATAACTACATACTAATAGCAAAATCTGTTGAATGATTAAATAAATTGGCAAACTAATTGTTATCTTTGGTTTTATATTCGCAATTTTAAAAACACACTGTCGTTAATTGTGGGTTGTATCTAACTAACTTTTATTTTAAACAATTTAAATCCAAAACAAAATGAAAACAAATCGAATTATTCTGATTGGCTTTACTGCCATTGTTAGTTTTGCTTCTTGCAAACATACAAAAAAACTTCAAAAAGTTACAAAGGCGCAAGAGATTACAGTACCATTCTCTGAAAATAAATATAAATCAGATAAGGATTTTTTCAGAGCAAAACAATCCGGTAAAAGTCCTGACTTGGCAACAGCTAAAAAAATTGCATTGCAAAATGCAAAAGCTGAATTAGCCGGCAACATACAATCTCTTGTTAAAAGAGTTACCGACCAATACACTAATCAAAGAACAGTTGGTAATAAACAAGATTTTGAAAATAAGTTTGAGGAACTATCAAGAGAAGTTGTTGATCAAACTCTTACCGATGTAAAAATTATGGACGAGAAAATCTTTAAAGAAACAGATGGAAGCTACACATACTGGGCAGCAGTTGAAGATTCAAAACAATCCATTTTAGACGGAGTAGATAATAAAATTTCAAAAAACGCATCACTAAAGTTGGATTATGATAAAAAGAAATTTGAAGATATCTTCAACAGTGAAATGGATAAGATGTCGAAAGATCAATAATTATTTCCTGTGTTTTTTAATTCTGCTTACAGCGAACAATTTGTTTGCACAAAAAGTATCGCATGTAAGCGGAATTATTGGCGCAACATTTATTGCCGGTGATGTAAGCCCCAATCAGGCGAAAACGCAGGCATTGAACGATGCAAAAACAAACGCTTTGAAAGCCGCAGGAATAGGCGAACATATTAATTCTTATGAATTACTTTTTACAAGTCAGCAGAAAAATGATTATTCACAATTTTTTAGTTCCGATATTCAATCGGAAATTCAAGGAGCCGTTCAATCATACCAAATAATAAGCGAAAAAACATATTGCAAAAGTGAGTTTGAAATTATTTATGAAGTAACCATTGACGCTTCTGTAATAAAATATGAAACCAAACCTGATGTAACATTTGACGCGAGCATTGAAAACGTAAAAGGCGCTTACAACAATGATGATAAATTAACTTTCAGTGTTAAAACAACTCAACCTTGTTACTTGACAATTTTTAATATTACCGACAAGGAAGCATTTATGTTATATCCCAATGCATACGAAAAACAGGCAATATGTAAGCCTATGGAAGTATGTACCTACCCGATTGCAAAAATTAATTACACGCTTCATACTGATTTGAAACAGCAGGAAACCAACCGTTTGATTTTTGTTTTTACAAAAACACTTTTCCCATTTATTAAAATGGATAAAGACCAAATGACAACCAACGAAAATATTTTTACCTGGATTTATTCCATAATGCCTGACCAAAGAAAAATTGAATACTTAACATTTTCAATTTCAAAATAAAATGAAAGTACACGTTCATATATTTAAAAACAAATACCTACTTTTATAATAAAAATAACGATATGCAAGCAACAAGAATAATAAGCAAAGTGCTACCGAACGGAAGCATTGCACTGCCAAAAGAATTTTCGAAAAAGGCAGGAGAAGTTTATGAAGTTATTTTGATACCTGTGGATGATGCCGGAATATACGCATACAGCGAAAGTATTGCGAAAGAAAAGAAAATTCCACGTCTTACAGAATCTGAATTGGCAAAAATAATTCATACTTCCAGAGGTGTAAAAATGACAGATTAAAAATTTTGATATGAAATTATTATTTGAAACAGAATGTAAACTGAATAAAAAAATTCGCATTTCAATTGAGCATTGGGAGCACATAAAAACGATAAAACATCCTGAAGTAGAGGGCTTGGAAGAAAATATAAAACAAACACTTATTAATCCTTTAGAAATAAAGAGAAGCAGTTCGGATAAAGATATTTACTTGTATTATTCAAATTATAAAATCTATTTTTTATGTGTCGTGGTAAAGCATTCTAATGGAAACGGATTTATCATTACATCTTATATCACATCAAAAATTAAAAAAGGAGACATAGTATGGAAGCCATAAAAATAACTTATGACAATATCGGCAATACGCTGGATATATGGTTCGTTAAACCGACCAAACAAATCATCTGCGATGATTTGGACAATGATACCATTGTAAAAAGAGATAAGAAAGGACGAATAGTCGGCTTGGAAATACTCAACTATGTGAAGAATAGAAAACACAAAGTGGACGCAATCCCTTTAGAATTGTCGCTGATATAACACATCTACGAACTCTTAAAAATTTTTAACCGGTGGAAAATTTCCACCGGTTTGATAATCTTAAATACTTCTCTTTGTCTGCTAACGAAAGCGAAACATCCATTGAATTAAACTTTGCCGTTTTAAAATTTAAGCATACTATTAAAAAGAAAAAACAAAACAAATAAAGACCAAATGACAACCAACGAAAATATTTTTACCTGGATTTATTCTATTATGCCCGACCAACGGAAAATTGAATACTTAACATTTTCAATTTCAAAATAAAAAAATGGAAAAAGAAACTATAAACAAACTCAACAAAACATTTGAAGAATGTGCATACCAACAAGAAGGTATTGACTATTGGCTTGCAAGAGAACTACAAGAACTGTTGGGCTATTCCGACTGGCGCAATTTTTTAAATGCAGTTGATAAAGCTAAAGAAAGTTGCAAAACCACTGGTGAAGCTGTTTTGGATCATTTCGTTGACGTCACCAAAACGATACCAATGCCAAAAGGTGCATCAAAGGAAGTGCCTGACATTATGCTTACCCGCTATGCCTGTTATCTCATAGCTCAAAACGGAGACCCGAAGAAAGAACAAATTGCTTTTGCTCAAAGTTATTTTGCTATTCAAACCCGCAAGCAGGAATTGTTGGAAGAGCGCATCAACTTGATGGAACGCCTTCAGGCAAGAGAAAAATTAGCTGCCACTGAAACCGAACTTTCTAAAAATATTTTTGAAAGAGGTGTTGACAACAAAGGCTTTGCTTTTATTCGTAGCAAAGGAGACAGCGCTTTATTTGGAGGATATAACACTGCTGCTATGAAACGAAAATTAGGAATACCTGATAGCAGACCATTAGCTGATTTTCTTCCTGCCATTACAATAAAAGCAAAAGACCTTGCAACTGAAATTACAAATTTTAATGTAAATAAAAATGATTTGAAAGGTGAAAATAAAATTACCAACGAACACATTAAAAATAATATTGATGTAAGAGCATTATTAGGTAAAAGCGGCATAAAGCCTGAACAATTACCTGCTGAAGAAGATATTAAAAAATTAGAACGAAGAATAAAAGCTGCCGAAAAAGAAATAAGTGTGAAAAAACTTAAAGGAAAAAAATGACAACACACTCAACTATTTTTAATGGATTTATTCTATAATGCCCGACCAACGAAAATTGAATACTTAACATTTTCAATTACAAAATAATTATGAAAACTAAAAAAATATTACTTCTGTTTTTTTTATTATCTACGCTGCATTCTTTTGCTCAACCAGGTTGTGTTTCGGGTAATTGTGTATATGGGCAAGGAACTTATATATTTCCTCATGGTGAGAAGTATATAGGAAAATGGAAAAATGGTGAAAGAAATGGGCAAGGAACTTATATATATCATAGTGCAGCTGTGTATGTAGGAGAATGGAAAGATGGAGTGCAAAATGGACAAGGAACTTGGACAAGTTTAAAAGGAAATAAATATGTTGGGAAATGGAAAAATGGAAAATATAATGGACAAGGAACATTTACATTTTCAAGTGGATGTAAGAAGTGTACAACAGAGGAACTTTTTTATATCATGGAAGAAAATTATGATGGAACAGGAACTCCTGAATATCCTAGTGGAGCTAAGTATGTAGGAGAATGGAAAGATGGTTTACAAAACGGACAAGGAACATTTACAAATATAAAAGGTGAAAAGGTGGTAGGGGAATGGAAAGATGGTAACTATATTGGATATATTGGACAAAGATCAATTAAAACTGTAACAATACCAAAACCCTCAGCTCCTGCTAATTTAATACCAAAGCCCACAGCTCTTGCTAATTTAATACCAAAGCCCACAGTTCCTGCTAATTTAATACCAAAGCCCACAGTTCCTGCTAATTTAATACCTAAACCCACAGCCCCAGCAGATTTGCTTATATCAAATATCACTTTCACAGACAAAAAAGGAAATGACAATCAACTATTAGATGCAAATGAAAATGCGGAAATAAAATTTACAGTAGCAAATAACGGGAAAGGCGATGCTTATAATCTTGTTGCGGAAATAGAGGAAATAAATAAGGTGAAAGGAATCCGGTTTTTAAAAGAGCAAACATACGGGAACCTACCGGCAGGTAAAGAGGTGACAATAAGTATTCCTATATATGGAATTAATGCTTTAGAAACCGGTAAAGCGGAAATTCAGATCATCATAAAAGAAGGCAACCATTTTGATTCCGACCCTTTTAAAATTTCTTTTAATACCCAGGAATTAAAATCTCCTGCTATTGTTGTAGCCGATTATAAATTTACCGGCAACGAAGAAGGAAAAATTAAATTAGGCAAAATAGTAACTTTAAATATTGTGGTGCAAAATAAAGGACAAGGTGAAGCCTCTGCTGTTACTGTTACTTTGGAAAACCCAAAAGATGTTTTTGCTTTAGATAAATCAAGTTTTAATATCAACACACTAAAACCAAACGAAAGCAAAACTATTAATTACGAATTTGTCGCCAACAAAATATATAAAGGTTCTGAAATACCTATACAGGTTATTATTTCGGAGAGTTATAAAAAATATGGTGAAAACCAAACGCTGAAAATATCTTTAGAACAGACCTTAACTAAAACACAACAAATAGATATAAATTCACAATATGATAAACCAACTGCAATTGACAATATTTCTTTAACATCGGATGTAGATAAAAACATTCCGGTTAATAACATTGTTGATGAAAATAAATTCGCTTTAATTATCGGCAATGAAGATTATACAAGCTACCAACAAGGTCTTTCAAATGAAATGAATGTTGAGTTTGCAAGTAATGACGCGTTGGTTTTTAAAGAATATTGTATGAAGACGTTTGGTGTTCCTGAAAAAAATATCACTTGTTTATTAAATGCAACTGCCGGAAAAATATCGCAGGCAATTGATAAAATAAATAAATTAATTCAACTTAAAAATGGCAAAGCCAATGTGATTATTTATTATGCCGGACACGGACTTCCTGACGAGAACACAAAAGAGCCATATTTAATTCCTGTTGATGTGAGCGGAAGTAATATTTCATCCGCGATAAAACTTTCATCTTTTTATCAAAAATTAACTGAGTTTCCAGCACAACAAATAACTGTTTTTATGGACGCTTGTTTTAGTGGCGGTGGTCGTGAAGCCGGATTGGTAGCGGCAAGAGGAGTTAGAATAACACCAAAGTTTGATTATTTAAACGGAAATATTGTTGTTTTTACGGCATGTTCCGGTGAAGAATCCTCATTGCCTTGGAAAGAAAAACAACACGGAATGTTCACTTATTTTATTTTAAAGAAATTTCAGGAGACGAAAGGTGATGTTTCATTTTCAGAATTAGATTCTTTTTTAAAAGAAAATATAAGTCTGGAATCAATTAGAACAAATAGTAAAACACAAAGTCCGCAAGTTCTATTCAGTCCTGAAGAGATTGATAAATGGGGTAAATGGAAATTGAAATAATTTTAACTCAATGCTTTTTTCGATGGTTACACAGAGTTTCACAGAGCAAAACAAGTATGGAGATAAATCAAATTACTGAAAAAATAATAGGATGCGCTATTTATTGTACCCTTACTCTCGGATCTAATATTCCGTAAATAATATCAACACCAATATTAATTAAAACAAACACCATCGCAAATACAAGTGTAGTTCCCATCACAACAGGCAGGTCATTTTTATTGAGTGCATCCACAACTTCATAACCAATGCCTTTCCAATTAAAAATAATTTCAACAAATACAGCGCCTGCCATTAATCCGGCAAACCAACCGGATATGGCTGTAATAACCGGATTCAAAGAGTTTTTTAAGGCGTGTTTAAATACCACAGCATAATAACTTAAACCTTTTGCCGTAGCAGTACGAATATAATCTTCGGAAAGCTCACCCAACAGCGAGGCGCGCATTAATTGAATAATAATGGCTAAAGGTCGCAAACCAAGGGTAAGGGCTGGTAATATTAAATTTTTCAATTCTAAATGTTCTTCTCCAAAATCATCGGTAGCAAACAATGAGCCGACATGGTTTAATCCTGTATAATCACGTAAAATAAAACCAAAAAGCCATGCTAAAATTAATCCGACAAAGAAGGAAGGCAAAGCCATCCCGAATATAGCAAAGACTAATGCTAATTTATCAAACCACGAATTTTTTTTGATGGCTGAAAATATCCCAATCAAAATACCGAAAACGGCTGCAAACGTAATTGCCGTAAATGCCAACACCGCTGTTTCAGGGAATGTTTCAATAATAATATCCATCACTTTACGCTTGGTAATGTAGGACCTTCTCAAATAGGGCAATTTAAGAATTACTATTTTGTGTTTTGTTATCGGAAATAATTTTTGATAAGATGAATATTTGTCCGGATCTAAATACAGATAATTATTTTTGTCATCTACATTGTGGATGGAAATTGGGGACAAGTCATTGATATACATCCAAAACTGCGTACTCAATGGCTTATCACGACCCAAATCTTTGTTGATAGCATCAATGGAAACTTGATCTGCACGTTGTCCCAACATCATCCGTGCAGGGTCGCCTGGCAATACATTGAATAATAAAAACACTAAAGTGTTTACACCAAGCAATACAAGTAAACCGTAAAATAAACGTTTGAGTATAAAATTTATCATCAATTTATTTTTTAAAATATTTTTCTTTTACATCGTTGTATGCCGGAAGCGAATGATAATGCCACATAGCGAGTACTGTCCCGCTTTTTAACAGCATTAGTCCGGGATTAGAACGAATCATTGTTTTCAAAACTGTGCCATCAGTATTATAAAATTCAACATTTGTTTTTACCTCTTGCTTAAATATTTCAATCGTTTCTTTTGAAGAAGCGGTAAGGATAATAAATGGAACGCTATCTTGTTTGCAAAGGGTTGCAAAGTCATTGATTTTACCAAATATATCTTTCTCCGTTTTTTCTAAATCATAACAAATCAATAAAAAATTAGGATTAGGATTTTCAATAATATCCTGTGTGTAATCAGAACCATCCAAATTAGTAATTGTAAAATCTTTAATCTTAGCCTCCACTCCTTTTTTTGTTACTTCAGTACGGCTGCTCACGTAATCATATTTTTGATCCCAGTTTTCAGGCCATTTATCAACCTCCATGGATTCGCCTGTTTTCTTATCTTTTAAAGTATAATAGAATTTTACTTCATCAGGAATTCCTTTTGTTTGTTCTGGAATATTTTTTCCAATTGCATACGGACGAAAATCGATAACAGGTAAATAATTATAGGTATAAATTGGAAATGCTGTTGACGCTATAATAATTACTACTAATAAAAAGTTTTCAAACATTGAGCCAACAATAGGATTAATGAATTGTTTACCAATAAATAAAATAATAATTAAAACAAGCAACACTAAATCTTTGGTAAATGATTGCCAAGGTGTAAGAGGGATGGCATCTCCAAAACAACCGCAACTCAATACTTTTTGATAGTATGCCGAATAAAACGTAAGGAAAGTAAAAAATATAATCATTAACAAAAGCAACCACAGAGTCAACTTTACTCTTGCTCCCATTAGTAAAGTAAAGCCGAGTACAATTTCAAAAATGCAAATGAATATTGCTAATGGCAATGCGATTGGAACAAAAAAATGAGTGTTGAATACTTCGAAATACTCAACTAATTTATAAGAAAAACCAATGGCATCATTCGCTTTAATGAAGCCCGAAAAGATGAATAATACGCCGACTAAAATACGTGCGATGTTTGTTATTATTTTCATTTTGAAAATGTGTTGTTAGTGTTTAATGGAACGTAGATTTTTATGATTGTTAAGATTTAAAATGATTTTTTAAAACGTCATTGCGAGGGCTTTTCGCCCGAAGCAATCTTATACCAAACTATTATTAAGATTGCTTCGTTCCTCGCAATGACGCTCCTAATAAGGATTTGTCTTAAAAATCCTGATAATCTGCGTTCCATTTTTTTTGTTTTTATAGCTCACTCAACTTGATTAAAGCGAAAACAGCATAATTAATCATATCATAAAAATTGGCATCAACGCCTTCCGATATAATGGTTTTACCTTTATTATCTTCAATTTGTTTGATACGAAGCAGTTTCATTAAAATTAAATCAGTTAAAGAGCTAACCCGCATTTCTCGCCATGCTTCACCGTAATCATGATTTTTATTTTCCATCAAATTCTTTGCCTCATTTGTATATTTGTCAAATAATTTATTTACTTCATTTGCCGGCATCTCCATCCGCCCATCATTTTTTAAACCCAATTGAAGTAAACCGATGATGGAATAGTTGACTATACCGATATATTCAGAACGAATATCTTCAGAAATTTTTTGAGTACCTTTATCCTCAATGTTTCGGATACGTTGCGCCTTAATAAAAATTTGGTCAGTAATGGAATTAGTACGTAATATACGCCAAGCAGTGCCATAGTCTTTCATTTTTTTAATAAAAATATCTTTGCAACTTGTTATAGCAATATCGTATTGAACAGAAGTTTTACTCATATAAATAAATAATTACAGATTGCAAAATTAGAAGATTGAAAAATTAAAAACCAAACATTTTCAAGTTAAGGAATTTTGCAATCAACAAATTTTATAATTTTTCAGTCTTATAATTTTCCAATAAATTAATTTCAATTTAATGCGCCGACAAGATACAATTTTTTATGAAAAAATAGAACAGATTTTTAAAGCTGATTTATCTTCTTTGGTAATGGGCATTTTAAATGTTACCAATGATTCTTTTTATGATGGTGGAAAATATATTTATGAGGAGCAATGGCTTGAACATACCAAGTTGATGATCGATGAAGGTGCTGATATTATTGATATTGGAGCTTGCTCCACCCGACCAAACGCAAAAGAAATTAGCGAATCGGATGAAGTAGAGCGATTGATTCCGGTTATAAAATCAGTCCGAAAAATGTTTCCCGAAATACTTATTTCCGCAGATACTTTCAGAGCATCGGTAGCCGAAAAAGCGGTTGATGCAGGAGCGAATATTATCAATGATATTTCCGGCGGAACAATGGATGTATTGATGTTTACAAGCATTGCAAAATTACAAGTTCCTTATATTTTAATGCACATTCAAGGAACTCCTCAAACAATGCAAAAGAATCCAACCTATGTAAATGTTGTTGAAGAAGTGTTTGATTTTTTTGATAGAAGTTTGAAAGAATTAAAAAAAATCGGATTTAAAAAAGTAATTCTTGATCCCGGATTTGGTTTTGGAAAAACAGTAGAACATAATTATCAATTATTAAAAAATTTAGAAAAATTTCAATCTTTCGATAATCCTGTTTTAATTGGAATTTCAAGAAAATCAATGATTAATAAATTACTGAATATCAATTATAAAGATTCTATCAACGGAACTACTATTTTAAATACTATTGCTTTAGAAAAAGGCGCAAAAATTTTACGGGTTCATGATGTGAAAGAAGCGAAAGAAGCTGTAAAAATTATTGAGTATTTGAAAGAATTGAGATGCACTAAACGCACATAGCTTTTCAAAATTTTAAACTTAAAATCCTAAATTCTAATCGTTGTTTATGGTTTAGAAATTCGGATATAGGATTTGTTTCAGTATATTATGTTTGAATCACACCAACATTATATGCTTTAGTAATAGGCGCGTTGTTAGCCATTTCAATTCCCATAGAAATCCATTTGCGGGTATCAAGCGGATTTATAATTGCGTCCACCCATAATCTTGCTGCCGCGTAATAGGGCGTAGTTTGGCTATCATAGCGGTCTTTTGTTTTATTGTATAATTCCGCTTCTTTTTCCGGAGTAATTATTTCGCCTTTCGCTTTTAATGAAGCTACTTCTATTTGTCCCAATACTTTCGCAGCCTGAGCGCCGCCCATAACAGCCATTTGAGCGGTAGGCCAACCAACGATCAAGCGCGGGTCAAATGCTTTTCCGCACATCGCATAATTGCCCGCTCCATAAGAATTACCAATGACAACCGTAAATTTCGGAACAACAGAATTCGCCATCGCGTTTACCATCTTTGCCCCATCTTTAATAATACCGCCATGTTCGGAGCGAGAGCCTACCATAAATCCGGTAACATCCTGCAAAAATACCAATGGAATTTTCTTTTGATTGCAGTTCATAATAAAGCGCGCCGCCTTGTCCGCGCTGTCGCTATATATCACACCACCGAATTGCATTTCGCCTTTTTTATTTTTCACTACCTTACGCTGATTAGCGACAATGCCAACACTCCAGCCGTCAATGCGCGCAAGTCCGCAAACGATGCTATGTCCATAACCTTCTTTGTATTCTTCTAAACTTGAATCGTCCACCAATCGTGCAATAATTTCGTACATATCATATTGTTTGTCGTGCGCATCGGGAATAATTCCTAAAATTTCTTTCTCATCTTTTTGAGGCGCTTTGCCTTCAATGCGATTGAATCCGGCTTTATCAAAGTGCCCAACCTTACTCATAATATTTTTAATACGAGTGAGACAATCAGCGTCATCTTTGCATTTATAATCTGTAACACCTGATATTTCGCAGTGTGTAGTGGCGCCGCCCAATGTTTCGTTGTCAATTGTTTCGCCGATAGCGGCTTTCACGAGATAAGAGCCGGCTAAAAAAATACTTCCTGTTTTATCTACAATCATCGCTTCATCACTCATGATGGGAAGATAAGCTCCACCAGCGACACAGCTACCCATCACAGCCGAAATTTGTATTATTCCCATACCCGACATAATCGCGTTGTTGCGAAAAATGCGTCCAAAGTGTTCTTTGTCAGCGAATATTTCATCTTGCAATGGAAGATAAACTCCGGCGCTGTCCACCAGATAAATAATCGGTAAACGATTATCCATCGCTATTTCCTGCGCTCTCAAATTCTTTTTTCCGGTGATGGGAAACCATGCTCCGGCTTTTACTGTTGCGTCATTGGCAACAATAACGCATTGTCGTCCGCTTACATATCCAATCACTACCACTACGCCACCGGCAGGGCATCCTCCATGATCCTTATACATGTCTTCACCTGCGAAAGCGCCAATTTCAATGGTTTTAGAGTTTTTATCTATAAGATACGCGATACGCTCACGGGCAGTCATTTTGCCTTGTTCGTGCAATTTTTCTATTCTGCTTTTTCCACCACCCAAATAAATTTTCTCCAACTTATGTTCCATCGCTGAAATAAGCAAGTTCATTTTATCTTCGTATTTGTTGAATTCTATATTCATTTTAAAAAATAAGTTTGAAAGTTTAATTTAAGTCGGTTGTAGGATAGGATGTAATAGATTTTTGTTAAAGACAGAAAATCTGTAATTTCTACAATTAAAGTTTTCTTTGTCTTATCCCTGTTTCTTCAAGTACTGTAAAGAAACCTATTAGCTGAAATTCGGGTTTTTGTAATAAGTCAATTAATATTTTTCCCGAATCTGTTGGGTGTTCGCCTTTAGTTCTGAAATAAATTACTGCGGGTGGATTTTCTTTCATATACTTAAAAATCAATTCTCCATAATCCCTATCGAATGTAAGAATAACTAATTTTTTCTCAACTGCTATTTTTAAAACCTGTTCATCGCTTATTCCACTGTATTTTTCCCCAATGCTTAATACCTCAAATCCTTTATCCCTCAATAATTTTATACTTGGAAAAGGAAAATTCTCATTTGCTAAAAATTTTATCATCCTGTTTTCACAATTGGGAAATATAATTCTTCACTAATACAAACTTTCAAATAAGAAAAAACTGCTCTAATGTCAGTTTCAGTAATGGTAGGGTAACTTTCCAAAATTTGTTCAAAAGTCCAGCCGTTAGTGAAAAGTTCTAAAATTAACTCTACCGAAATCCTTGTGCCTTTCACAATTGGTTTTCCCAAAAGTATTGCAGGGTCAGAATAAATATGGTCTCTCCAGTTTATTGATTGCATAATTCTTTTTTTATTTTTTTACAAGATCGGAAGAGCGTCGTGTAGGGAAAGAGTGTAGATCTCGGTGGTCG
>ODAK010002241.1_pt1 | contig 20405 bp, 21 predicted proteins | sample 1539591 | NCBI WGS metagenome assembly ODAK01 (sample SAMEA3539303, study PRJEB22396) | soil metagenome | biome: tundra; feature: field; material: soil | place: USA | collected 2010-05 | depth 0.15 m | reverse complement strand
CTTCCCGCTTTCCGCTGGGCGCTGGAGGTGGATGGCCCGGGAGTCGATCAGTTCGCCGGCCTCGGCACTGATGCACAGGGGAATATTTATGTCGCTGGCAGCACGCGCTCACCGAATTTTCCAGTGCAGTCGGCGGTGCAGAGTCATTCCGGCTCGCCGGGACTGAACGATGTCTTCGTGACCAAGCTCGATCCGTCGGGCAACATCGTTTACTCCACTTACTTCGGCGGCAGCGGCGACGACATCGCAACGGCGATGACGGTCGACCCCGCGGGCAACGTCTATGTCACTGGTACCACCACTTCGACCAATTTTCCAACTACGCCGGGAACTTACTCGCCCTCCGTCCCGCCGCCTTCTTTTCCCGGGCCCGTCTTCGGTTTTAACGGCAGCAGCTTTCTTTTCCGGCTGAACCCGGACGGAGCGGTGGGTTACTCGACGTATTTTTCCACCGGGCAAACTGTGCCCCATGCCATCGCTGTCGATAGCCTCGGATCGGCCTATATCACAGGAACCACGGGCGGCGGCATAGTGACAACCCCGGGCGCCTATCAGACTGTCTGCAACTGCCAGCCCCTCTCCACCGGCTTTCTGATACTCGGGCAGACCGACGCATTTCTCACTCGCTTCGACGCGGCTGGCTCGCAGTTGATCTACTCGACGTACCTCGGTGTATCGGGCGGCTCCGGAATCGCGGTCGCCGTTGCCGCCGATGGCTCGGCTTACACCGCGGGGCCCAGCGGCGTTTACCGCCTGGACGCTGCCGGAGCATCGCTGCTGGCATCCGCCGGACCAATCGAAAGCGTGCAGGCGATCGCTCTCGCTCCGGATGGCAGCGTTTATCTCGCTGGGTCGCCCCTGACCGGGACCTACGGAATATTTCAGCCCACCGCGGGAGCGTTCCAGGCCAATCCGCGCCTTTTGCCCAGCCTGCCATCCGGCGGAGGCGGTTCCGGGCCTGCCGCCATCGTCAAAACCGATGCGCAACTTCGCAATGTGCTCGCCGCCACTTACTTCGGCGGAGCCTACGGTAACGATGTCCGGTCAATCGCGCTCGACCCCGCAGGTAACGTTTATGCAGGAGGCTCTACCTCGCCCCGCGACCTTCCCGCGCGCACTCCTCTGGTGCAGGGCTTTGGCTCCTTTGTGCAGGGTTTTGGGCTGATCAGCACCGGCTATCTGGCCGAGCTCACCGGGGATCTTTCCACGCTCCTGTTCTCCAGTGACTTTGGCGATAACGAAGTGTTCGCGGTGATGGGAATCGGCATGAGTTCGAATGGCAGTGTGGTGCTGGGCGGAGCGACCGGCAATGGCACGCAGTCCCAGCCCGTGAGCATCTGGGTCAACAGTCTGGCGCTCGCTCCGCCACCTTCCTTACGGGTGGATGCCGTTGTGAACGCGGCCAGCGGGCTAACTGACCCGGTTTCGCCGGGCGAGACAATCCGGGTGCGCGGGGCGGGCTTCGGCAGCGATGCGCAGCTCACCATCGGTGGAGTCCCGGTTCCGGCGATTTCCATCAGCCCGACTGAAATCGTCGCGGTGGCGCCGGCCAATCTTGCGGATACTGCGACAACGGTGCAGGTGCAGTCCGGTGGCGTTTCTTCGAACCAGTTGCTGGTCTCCGTCGCCGCAGCTTCACCCGGCCTTTTCTCCGCCGATAGCAGCGGGACCGGGCAGGGCTACATTCTCAACCAGGACGGCACGCTGAACACTCCGTCGAATCCGGCAGTCCCCGGCGACAAGATTACGATATTCGCGACCGGCGTGGGTCCCCTGTCATTTACCGGTGGCTATGCCGTCACCCAATACCCGGTGAGCGTGTTCGTCAATGGATTCTATTGCAACGGCGTAGCCGCAGCGATGGGTCCGGTAGCGGGATTCCCCGGCGATGTCTATCAGCTGACCGTAATGATTCCGAGCCCGGCGGAGCTGACGGCGAACAATCCCGATCTGAAGAATTTCCGGTTTGCGGCGCTGGTTGGATTAACCCTCAGGATTAACGGCGCACCCAGCCAGAACGGCGTCGCCATCTCGATCGCACAGTGAACCGGAAGCGGTATTTCGACCTAGACGCTCTGGCGCACGCGCGCAAAAACACGGTCCCGGATCGGGTATTCCACGTCTTTCCGGTGCATCAGACTGGCTTCCACGCCCCACGCATCGTCGCACCAGTGTACGTACACCACGCGCAGCACGTTCAGTTCGTCCCGGACGTAGAAGATGTTGCCCCAGCCGTTGATGGCGAGGATACCGCCCTGGCCGGACCGCTGCCGGTCCATCAGCGCGAAGACCTCGGTCATGGTGGTCTCGACGCTGGCTTCACCGCCCAGCGCTTCGAGTATCGGCCTGTCGCCCGCGTCGTACTGCAACTCGTAGTAGCGCAGGGTGGAGGCCGCCACCGGCCCCTCCACTTTCCCGTTAAACCACTGCGGAAAGTGACCCACGATGTAGGCAATCATGAGCCGGTCGTTCCGTTCCATGTTCAGCACGAAACGGTCTTTTACGATGAAATTACCAGTGCTCGCCTGGACGTCAATCGTTTTGCCGGCAACAAACAGAGGTTCAGCCATCTTGCGCGTAGTTTGTCATATCCGGATTCCGGGCGCAATCGCCGATTCGGAGTTTTCCGAACAGCGGAACCAGCGCTTTGGCGCAGCAGCGGATGAGTGTGTTCAGGGCGGTCACCATCTTCTCAAAACTTTTTGCGCCATCTAATCAGTTACTTGGAGTCGCAGAAATGAGGGGTACCTGAGGCGGGGTGTATAGATGAGCCATGAAAAACACCGCCGCCGAAAGACTCGAAAAACTGATCCGTGTCAACACCAGCCGCCGGGAGATCCCTGTGCAGCTTCAGGTCCGGTATTCCATCACGCGGGAAAACGGCTGCGATAATTACCAGATCCTTGCAATAAACGACGGCGACTAGTACTAACGGTCTTTGATTTGCGTTTATAAGTGAACTAAAGTGAAGTGTTGGAACAACGACGCACACACCGATACAAGCTGCAGCTACCGCTGCACATTCTCCAGGTTGGAGCACAGCGCATCAATCAGGCCACCAGGACCCGCGATATCAGTTCCGGGGGCGTTTGTTTTCTGTCTCCGGAATCGGTTGAAGTGGGCGACCGGATCGAGTATCTGATCACCTTATCCAAGAGCACGCCGGAGGTTCGCATCCGCTGTCTCGGCAAGGTGCTGCGGAGCTCTCAGCCGCAGGATTCCGAGGCTTTATTCGAAGTTGCTATGACGATGGAGCGCTACCAGTTCGTTCGTCAGGAAGCCTGATTTTGCGCTACTCGTTCTGCATTCGGTAATCTTTCTTTTCTCCACTGAATTCATAGGGTCCGCACCGTACCTCGCGCGGCTCGCCGGATGACCATTCGAGGCTGGTCGATTCCCACACATTACCCGTAGCCGTCTGGCCACGCCACATGCTGTGGAAAACGTTCCACAGGAAGACCAACTGAGCGGCCGCGAGGAAATAAGCAGCGTGCGTGATCCACCGCTGCAACGGCATCAGGGGCTGGAGAAAATCAAAAGTAGTGAAGTCGGCAAAGCGCCGGGGATTGCCGGCAAATCCTGCAAAATGCATGGGCAGGAAGGTTGCGTACGCCCCTGCGAAGGTCAGATAGAAATGCAGCTTGCCGAGGCGCTCATTGAGGCGCTTGCCAAACATCAGCGGGAACCAATAAAAGGTAGCCGCGAAGATTCCGAACAACGCAGCCATCCCCATGATGAGGTGGAAGTGCGCTACGACAAAGTAGGTGTCATGGAAGTAGGCATCGATCTCCGGCTGAGCCAGAAATAGTCCGGACAGACCACCCGTGACGAAAATCGAAACGAAGCCAAGGGCAAACAGCATCGCGGTGGTCAGGCGCAGCTTGCCGCCCCAGGCGGTGGCGATCCAGTTGAAAGTTTTCACTGCGGAGGGAACGCCGATCGCCATGGTCAGGAACGAGAAGGCAATCGCCGAATAGGGGCTCAGTCCGCTGACAAACATATGATGTCCCCACAGGAGCATGCCGAGGAAGGAGATCGCGAACATGGCCGTGACCATGGCGCGGTAGCCGAAAACCGGCTTGCGCGAAAATGTCGCCAGGACATGGGAGACAATGCCCATTCCGGGGAGGATCGCGATGTAAACTTCCGGGTGGCCGAAGAACCAGAACAGGTGCTGCCACAGGAGCGGAGAGCCGCCCGCGCGCGCGATCTTTTCATCTCCCACCAGCATCCCGGCCGGGAGGAAGAAGCTGGTGCCGCCGAGGCGATCGAGCAGAATCAACATCCCGGCGGCGAAGAGCACGGGGAACGACAACAGACTCAGGACGGCAGTGGAGAACCAGCCCCAGCAGGTGAGCGGCATCCGCATCAGCGTCATGCCCGGGCCGCGCTGATCCAGCACGGTAGCGATCACGTTGATGGAGGTCAGCAACGCGCCGAGGCAAAACACGCCGATGCTGAAGAACCAGAGCGTCTGACCCGCACCCTCGCCAGGACCGGCGATGGGCCCCACTGCGCTCAGCGGCGGATAGGCCGTCCAGCCCGAAAGCGGTCCGCCGCCCGCCACCCCGCAGGATGCCAGCAGCAGCGCGAAAGAAAATGCGGTGATCCAGAATGAGAACGCATTGAGCCGGGGAAACGCCATCGATTGCGCCCCCAGTTGCTCCGGCAAGACCAGGTTGCCGAATGCGCTCAGCGGCGCCAGGGTGAGGACGAAGAACACCATGATCGTGCCGTGGAGAGTGAGCAGGGAAAGATAGAGTTCCGGGGTCATCACGCCGCCCGACGCCCCAATCGGCCAGACGCGTGCGAACCAACCCACCTGCGCCATGGGACGCACCAGATGGAAGCGCATGATGAGCGAAAGTACGGTGCCCAGCACTACTGCACCCAGCGAAAGGAAGAAATATTGGCGCGCAATCGCCCGGTGGTCGGTGCTGAATATCCGTCCGGTAAGACCGGGGCGGCGCGCCGTTACCTTGTTTGCTTCCATTGGTCGTATTCCGCCGGAGGCATCACGATGAGCAGACTGCGCATCTGGGAATGGCCGAGGCCGCAGAGCTCGGCGCAGGCAATTTCATAGGACCCGGGCTTTTCGACGCGGACTTCCAGAGGAATCTCCATGCCCGGTACGATGTCCTGTTTGGTGCGGAGCTCGCGCACGAAAAAATCGTGGATCACGTCGCGCGAATGAAGCCGAAGCAGCACATCGCGCCCGGCAGGAATACGCAGGCTGGCGGTTACGATGTCATCTTTCGCCGCGGGATCGCCGGGATCGAGCCCGGCCGGATTGCCTTCCGCATCGTTGATAAATTCGATGCCTGTATGGCCGAAAATGCCATCCGGCCCCGCGTAGCGGAAGTTAAACGCGAACTGATGCGCGTAGACATCTATCACTTCTTTGCCCGCCGTGCCGGTGGAAACACGTGCCCATCCGCGTGAGCCGAGCACGGCCAAAGTCAGGAAAAGCGCTGCGGTGGCCGCGATCCAGCCCAGTTCGAGGCCGCGATGGCCGTGTGAGCCCGAACCTTCTGTTCGCCGCGTTTTGCCTCTGAACACTGTCCAGGCCAGCAGGAGCTGCGCGCACACGAAAATCGCGCCGCAAATCCACATGGTGCGGCTGAACTGACTATCCCAAACGAGCCCTTCAATAGAGATGGAAGGAGGAAACCAGGAAGGAGGAACAGCAAACAGAAGGCAACCGGCCAGGGTGAGAACAAGCAGGATGAGGCCAAAAAGCATCGATAAGGGCGGTGAGCATCTTAAGTATAGATGCCAGCCCTTCGGCCAGCGAGGACAAATGTCAACCTCGCCGCCGCCAGCCGAAATCGGTTAAGCCGCTTCCGGAAACGAGAAACCACACTTGGCCAGCGACTTCTCAAGCAGCGCAATAGCCTCTGCCTCCCGAATCGCCCGCGCAAGGGAAACCTCCGTGATCAGCATGGTGCGCGTCCGGTCCAGCATCTTCTTTTCCCGGAATGACAGAGGTTTTTCCGCCTGAAGCCGTACGAGTTGTTTGAATACTTCGGCGATCTGCAGCAGGCTTCCGGTCAACATTTTCTCGCTGTTGATTTTGAAGCGTACTTTCCAGTCGCTCAGATTCTCCACGGCCGGACCAGCCAGATAGGCCAGTACCTTATTAACGTCGGCTGACTTGGAGAGTTTGCGGAGCCCGATGGTCTGGGCGTTGGAGAATGGCACCATCACGGTCATACTCGAACAAAACAATCGGAGAAGATAGAATTTCTCCGGCCTTTGTTCGAAAAAACGGGTGCTGATGTTCTCGATTGTCCCAACACCCTGGTTGGGATATACAACTTTTTCACCGACTGCGAAGGTCATCGTCCTGGAGCCCCCCACCTGATCACGGTGCTTGGATTATGAGAATTTAACTACAAATAGCAACCTATGATAGGATTGCTCTATCAATTTGTCAAGAGGCCGCCCAGGTAATTGAAAACAAAACACCGGCTGGTTGCAGTCGTGATTCTCGGACGAATGTCGGGAAACGCCCGGAGAGGCTTCGGGACAAGTTGGGATGCGTACAGACACCTCGCGGAGGTGGCTAGCTGGCAGTTTGTTTATACACTTTGGCCAGTGTGCGTTCTTCCAGCAGTAATCGCCGTAAGCTGCGCAAATCATTCAGAATTCGGCGGCTCGCAGTCATATGACCGGATAGTTTATTTAATTTGAAGGCAACCAGTTGAAGCGCTTCTTTACGCCGCTCGGCGCCATCCTCGCCCGCGATGGCGATATCGGCTTCCACTTCGGCAAGCGCTACTTCTACGGCCTCAGCCAGTAGAGATACGTATTCGTGGGAACTTTCAATATTGTCGAACGGAGTCTCGGACCGGTGACTCATTTTCAGACCTCCAGTTCCATTTCGATATTCTAGCGCCTTTGCGATTTTCATATCTTCGCATGGAAATCGGAAAAAAGAGCCGCGAAGTTTTCCCACACGCCGGAGCCTTTGGTCCCAGCCGGAGTGGCGTGTTACATTAATGAAGTCCGCAGAGCGGGGACGTAGCTCAGTTGGTTAGAGCGCCGGCCTGTCACGTCGGAGGTCGCGGGTTCGAGCCCCGTCGTCCCCGCCATTTCTCACCTGTTTCTTCAATCCTTTACCGGTCAGGCTTGCGCGTGTTTCTTACGCGCTGGCCACGGTCGGTAGTGACTGCCCTTCCCTTGGAAAATACGCGTTTCTGAAGTACTGCTGCAGCATGCGGTTGGTATTGAAGAATGACCCGTTCACGGAAATGGCGTAGCGCATCACGTCTGCCCAGGCCTGGGGCTGACCGTAATACATCGGCACCACGATCGATTCCAGCTTGTGATAGAGCGAGTCGCGCTCCTCGGCAACGTCCCGGAGAATGTCGTGGTCGTCTCCAATTGCCCAGCCAGTGACACCTTCGAGGCAGCCTTCCATCCACCAGCCGTCCAGTACGCTCAGGCTCGGTATTCCGTTCAGCGCGGCTTTCATTCCGCTGGTGCCCGACGCTTCCTGCGGACGCTGCGGCGTGTTGAGCCAGAGATCCACGCCGCTGGTCATGAAATGGGCGAGGCCGACGTCGTAGTTTTCCAGATAAAGGATGCGGATGGAATCGCTGTTTAATTCCGCGGCCGCCTGATAGACGTGGCGGATAAGTTCCTTGCCGCCCTCGTCGCGGGGGTGCGCTTTGCCGGCATATAAAATCTGCAGGGGCCCGACGTTCCGCGCAATATTACGCAGGCGTTCCGCATCGGAGAAAAGAAAATCGGCGCGCTTGTAAGTCGCCGCCCGGCGCGCAAAACCAATGGTCAGTTCGCGCTCATTCAGGCGGACGCCGGTGCGGGCGGCGACTTCCTCGATCAGGCGGCGCTTGCCGGCCAGATGCGCGGTGCGGATTTCTTCCGACGAAATTCCGATGGCATAGCGCAGGTAGAGGTTGTCGTAGCGCCATTCCGGAATGTGGCGATCGAACAGTTCGCAGAAAGACGGCGCAGTCCAGCCTACAGCGTGAACACCATTGGTGATGGCGCGGATCGGATACAGCGGGTACATGCCGCGGGAGACGTCGCCGTGATGCATCGCCACGCCGTTGATGTAGTGGGAGCAGCGCAACGCGAGGAAGGTCATGTTGAGCACCTCGCCAGGGCAGCAACTGGTCACATTGAGGATGTTATACAGGGTGTCGCCCAGCACCCGCCGGGTCAGGTCCGCGGAGAACTGGTCCTGCGCGGCCGGCACCGGCGTATGGGTGGTGAAAACACAGCGGCGGCGGATGTTGTCGATGTCGTGGCTGGTAGCCAGGTGAAGGTTGGCCTCCCCCAAATCCTCCTCCAGCAGCCCCATGGTCAACAGGGCCGCATGCCCTTCATTCATGTGGTAACTGGTAATGCCCGTGTAGCCCAGCGCCCGCAACATTTTGGCGCCCCCTATCCCGAGAATCACCTCCTGACACAGGCGATAGTGGTCATCGCCGCCATATAATTCGTCGGTTAAGGTCTGATCCCACGGGCTGTTTTCGGGCAGGGCCGAGTCCAGCAGGTAGACCGGGACGGGATGACCGGAGATACCCTGAATCCAAAAACGCCAGGCGCGCAGCACAACGGTTCGGCCCTCAATATTGACCGAGGCGCGGGGTTCCATGGACTGCAGCCGCTGATCGGGGCGCCACGGATCGGGCTGCTCGGTCTGATTGCCCTGCGCATCGAGTTTCTGGCGAAAGTACCCTTTGTGATGGACCAGCGTCACGCCCGCCATCCGCACTTCCAGATCGGCCGCCGAATGGAGCATGTCCCCGGCGAGTACGCCGAGGCCGCCGCTATAGGTGGGAATGTCGGCAGCGAGCGCGATTTCCATGGAAAAATACGCGATTCGTGTGGTGGCGGGGTTATGCGGCGAGAGCGGTACATCGGGGGTCATAAAAATCTCCGGGAAGAGTTTCTGGCGAGCAACTGAAGAACCAAATGGCATCTGAACTGCATACGAGCAGCGGGGACTGGAGTCTTAGATGCAACAGCTCGCAAGCGTGGCGCTGGAAGATGTTGAGCTGTTCGCGGATATCGCGGTACCGGAGGGAGCCAGAGGCGTGGTGCTCTTCGCCCATGGCAGCGGCAGCAGCCGGCATAGTCCCCGCAACGTGCATGTGGCCGGCGTGCTCAATCGTGGCGAACTTGGCACGATCCTCATCGACCTGCTGACGGAAGAGGAGGAAAAGGAGGACCTGCAGACCTCGGCACTGCGTTTCGATATCCCGCTGCTGGGAAGGCGTCTGACCGGGATAACCGACTGGATTGGCGGTCAACCGGGTCTGCGGAATCTGGAACTCGGTTACTTCGGAGCCAGCACCGGCGCGGCCGCCGCATTAGTCGCCGCAGCGGAGCGGCCCAAGGTGGTACGCGCGGTGGTCTCCCGGGGAGGGAGGCCCGATCTGGCGGGCGCCTCGCTGCAGGCGGTGCGGGCGCCAACTCTGTTCATCGTGGGCGGTAATGACCCGGTAGTCCTCGATCTGAATGCAGCGGCGATGGTGCAGCTTCCTCGCGGCACCGAGCACAAACTGGAGGTAATCGATGGCGCCGGGCACCTGTTTGAGGAAGCGGGCGCGCTGGGAAAAGTTGCCTCCCTCGCGCGTTATTGGTTCCGTCAGCACCTCGGCGCGCGCCACGATCCTCTGTGACAAAATCAGCTGGCGCAAGCGCGTCAGGGCCTCGTTTCTTTTCGCACCAGCGAGGCCGGGACAGGGGCTGGCAGTGCTGGAAGCCGAATTGCTGGTGCGAAGGTGGCATGAACTGGAAGAATCAGCTTTCGAAACTGCGACCGGGTCCTGGCGAGGCCCGTGACGTCAGGGTTTCTGATAATCCGATTTCTGATAATCCGACCTGCGAACGCCTTGCGCGCGCGTTCTCGCGTCTTCAGGATATTCAGCTGGTGCGCGACTTCCAGCGCGACCGGCGTCTGGAAAAAACTACGGAAGATCGCCTCATCTGGCGGGAATTACTCGATCTCGAGTTGCAGGAAGCGGATGAAAAAATGGAGCGGCTTTGCGCGGCTGCGGGCGGAGTCCTCGGCTAGCGAATTATTTTCCTGGCACCCGTGTAGTCCTGTAAGTGCATTCACAATACCGTCAAAAGGCAAGGCACTGCCCATAGGGAACGGGAATCGGGATCACGAACGCATGGCGGCACGCACGGAACAGCACTTCTGCCTCATTCCCGGTCCCATCATTTTTTGCCGGATGGAGACTCGCGCGTTTACCGACGTATACTGATTACGCCAATATGCGTAAATCCGGCTTCGTTCTGGCTTTCATCGCGACCTTAACCCTATCGATCTCCCTGCCATTGCTCGCCGATGATGGCGAACGGCTGCTCAGCGTGGATCACTATGTCCGGGTGCATTCCACCGCGCCCGCGATAACGGGGCAAACCGCGCAGTTGTATGTCCGCGAAGTGGTCAAAGCAGGCTCGGCATTACGCAGCGTTGCTGCGGACCGCGTCGTCTTGTTTGTGCACGGCGCGGGCACCCCGGCCGAGGTCGCCTTCGACGCTCCCTACAAAGACTACAGCTGGATGCAGTACCTGGCCGCTGCGGGCTTCGACGTTTTCTCCATGGATATGACCGGATATGGCCGCTCCACCCGCCCGGCAGCCATGAACGAGCCGTGCAATCTCTCGCCCGACCAGTTGCTGACTTTCGGGCCGGGTCTTGCTCCCTCCACACTGTGCGCGGCTGGGCACGCGCAAAATATCACGACCATGGGCTCCGACTGGGATGACATTTCGGCGGTGGTGGATCATGTACTCGCCTTGCGCCACGTGGATCAGGTGAGCATGATCGCATGGTCCCAGGGCGGTCCCAGAAGTGTTGGATACGCGGCGGCGCATCCGGGTAAAGTCCGCAGGCTGGTTCTCCTCGCCCCGGCCTACACTCGGGCAGGCGCATCCGATCCTCCGGCACAGAATCTGGCTGCCGGCGCCCCAATGAACACACAGTCGCGCGCCGAATTCATCGCCAACTGGGATCGGCAGGGAGGCTGCCCCGAGCAGTACGAGCCCGCCGCCAGCGACGCCATCTGGAAAGCCATGCTGGAATCGGACCCGGTGGGCGCCACGTGGGGTACGGGCGTTCGTCGCGCGCCCAATGTACCGACCTGGGGATTTAATGCCGCCGTCGCAGGCAGGCTCAAAATTCCGGTCCTCGCTGTAACCGGCGCGTACGACAAACAGGTGCCGTCGGAACGAGTGCACGACTTCTACGCCGATCTCGGCTCCAGCCAGAAAGTGGTGATCGATCTCGCCTGCTCCTCGCACAACGCAATGTGGGAGAAGAACCACTTGATGCTGTTCCGCGCGTCGCTGGAGTGGCTGACCAAAGGCACTGCGAACGGCGTGGAGCAGGGTGTGGTGCGTCTCGGTTTCTGAGTCAAATGCGGCAAACCGCCAGGTCCCGGTTCAGATAGGGGCACTGCAAGCCTGGTGGCGCTGGCCGCGGCGTCAGAATCCACGTTACCGGATAGCTTGTCGTCAGCCGCTTAAAATCGGCCGGCCCGAAGCGGTTCAGTCCGCGCTGGGCCGTCACTTCGTTCTCCCATTCCAGCGCCAGTTGCGGGAACAGGGAAACCACTCCGCTGTCTTTCACGTTGTCTGCCAGTACACTCCGTTCCGCCACCGCGCGAAATCCATGCCCGTCTTCCCCACGCGACGCCATGTAATCCGGATCGACGGCGAACACGGCGTCCTTCGGTGTGTGATGGCGAATCCAGAAAAATGCAGACATCCAGCTGTTGCCGTTATCGGCACCGCCCGATTGTGGCCACTCCACGTGCTGGCTGGAGGGAAACGTGTCCAGTTGCACCAGCATCATCACGAGAGCAATCGGGGCAAAGAGCGCGACCCAGCGCCAGGCGACGTTCCTGATCCGGTACTCGCCAAGCAGACCGCCCAGCAGCAGGAAGAATAGGACATACAGCAGGTGGAAGCTGCGCATGGGCTGCAAACGGTTGTAGCTCTCCAGTTGGCGCGGGATCGCCAGTATCACGGCAGCCACCGTGAAGGCCAGACCGAACGGAATCAGTGCGGCCGACAGGCGTTGAAACCCCGGCATCGTGCGGCGTGGCCTGGTCCGCGCGAAGATCCACAGCATGGCAAGGGGCGCGAAGACGCCGATCCACTGATACCACTCCCACGTCGAAACAAAGAAGAACGTACGCGAAAGCAGGCACTCGCGCGCCGGCCCGGTGACAGGTGAGAAGTCGAAAGGAAACGGCAGGCCAAACAACGCTCCGAACACCGGTGCGGCGGCGGATAACACCGCGCGGCGCTGCCGAAACTCCATGCAGGCAATGAATACGCCGCCATAGACAGCCATCTGTGGATGCAGAGCCGCGGTCAACGCCAGCCACAGCAACGCCCGGCGCGGGCTGCCCGACAAATAGCAGGCGACGGCAAAAAGCGTCGCAGGGGTAGAGAGAGACCGCGCCGTGAGGTACGGGTCCATGATTACCAGCGCGGTGCCGGCCACCGGCACACTGAGCGTCGCGGCCAGAAGCGCCACCCCGCTCCAGCGGGCACACGTGCTTTCAAAGCAGCAGCCGAGCACTTGCCACGCTGCCAGCAGAAGCAGAAAAATGCTGATGATGTGCCACCCGAACATCGCCGCATCTGTCGGCAAATGGCTGAGCCGGGCGGTGCCTCCGATCAGTTCCGGAAAGATCGAAAAGTGCGCGTGCGACAGGAAAAACCGTTCGCCGAAAGGATACAGCGCGGGATCGGCGGCGCGTTTGATTGCGGGCACGTAAATGGCCGCATCGTCGACGCCGAGATGATAGCCGTGCACCAGTACGGCCATCGCCGTAATCGCCCCCAGGACTGGTATCGGCGACCGGAGCAGCGAGGCTGCGCCCGCCCTAGAAGATGACATCGAAGTCTGCCGTAAAGTGGCGTCCCCTCTGGCCAAAGAAAAGGCCATATGCCGGATCGGCGATGTTGTTGTGAAACGCCTCGGGGTTGAAATGATCCGTCAGGTTGTAGCCACTGATCGACAGCCGGATCGCATATTTCGGATTCACCTGAAAGTCTTTCGAAACGCGGGCATCCAGCGAAAAGAAATCCGGGAAGCGCTGCGTGTAAGGTGTGCCGACATAGTTCTGCGCGGCATCCAGCACCGCATAGGGGAAGCCGCTGCGAAACTCGGCCAGCGGCGCGATCCGGAAGCCCCGGGGCAGTTGCAGCGTCCCCCAGGCGAGGAAACGGTTGGGCAGGTCGGTGGGCAGATTGCCGAACTGGCTGGGACGGATCACCGGCACGGGAAAACTGCCCAGATAGTCGCCGAAATCGTTTAAATCGCCGCGCGCCTGGGCATGCACGTAAGAGAAGAACAACTGGCGTTTGTCGTTCAGCCGCAACCGCGTTGTCGCCTCGAACTGGTGATAGCGCGATTGCCCGGTCCCCGAGAGCAGATTCGCTCCGACACCACCGTTAGCAGCACTGGGAGCCACCGGAGTCAGAATCACCAGACCGTCCGACTCTTTTTGAGTGTAGCCAATGCGCAGCCGCAGATGGTTGGATATCGGCTGCTCGATCTGAATGTTGCCGGTAGCCGTGCGCGGCGAAAAATTTCCCGCTGCCGCCTCGCGGAACACGAACGGAAACGCCGTGCTTACCGTTCCGAGTCCATTCTGATAAAACGAGGAAGAGGTAACCTGGCCGTCCGACGCGTAAGTGGTGACGGTCTCATTCGGGTATTGGCTGAATGAGTAGACATTGAGCGGCACCCGGTCGTAGAACAGCCCGAACCCCGCCCGCACCACCGTCCCCGTCGAGGTGAACGGCGTCCACGCAATGCCCGCCCTCGGCGCCACGCGAAAGCTCTGCGACAAGGCCTGCGATTCGGCGCGCACCCCCAGATCCACCGCCAGATGCGGCGTCACCATCCAGTGATCCTGCCCGAAAAAAGCATACTCCATGTCTCGATTCCGGAACGGTTGCCCTGGCGTGAAAGCGACGGTTTCCAACAGCGTGCCCGACCCGTCGAGGATGTTGAACGGCCGCTCCGTCACCTGGCCGCTCTCCGTGCTGCGCGCGACATAAGCACCGGCCTTGAAGTTATGCGGGCCCAGCCAGTTCACGGCGGGAAAAGAGTAGACCGGTGTCCAGCCCACGCGCGAGGCGACCCGGTTCTGCTGCTCGAAATAATTTCCGCTGTTGCCGGATGGCGTAATAGTCAGGTCCTCCGTCCCCTGCCCCCATACGCGCGCGCCGAACCGGGTCACGGAGAGCGTGTTTTCCAGCAGCCCGCCGCCGATCGTCAGTTTGTCCGCCAGCGTCGCCGTGTAATTGCTAGTGCGCGCATCGGGCGTAGTAGCCTCAGGATTGAAGTAGTTCATGTTCACGTACTGCAGGCGCTGCGGCGCCACATGAACCGTGGCAGTTAATAACTGGTTCGGCGAGACAATCCAGTCCAGCTGTGCAAACGAATTTACGCCCGCTTGTTTCTTCTGATTGAAGGGAAACGGCAGCTCGTAAACTTCGGTCTTGCGGATCTCGTATTCCAGCCCTTCGGAAAAATACAACTTGCCGGGAATGACCGGTCCCTCCAGATTCAGCCGCGGAGTAGCATCGCGCAGCCCGCGCAGATGATAACTGCGAATGGCGAAGTCAGGCAGCGGGTCATTCAAATCCCATTTCCATTTTTCGCCGCCGCGCCTTGTCTCCACTGTAACTATGCCTCCGGTGAAGCGTCCGTATTCTGCCAGAAACGGTGTCTGGTAGACATTCATCGTCTCCACGCTGTCGATCGGCACAGTCAGGCCGAACTGTCCGGTGGCCGGATCGGTAACATCGGCCGAGTTAACGATCAGCGCACTCCGGTGTTCGCCCGCCGCTGACAGGATGAGCCCGCCAGCCTGCGACCGCACTACTCCCGGCAGCAGCGGCAAAGCGTCAGCCACCGTGGCCGGACGTCCCGGCAGCTCTTTGGCGATCTGCGCCGGCGCATCCCCGGGCACGGACGCGCCTTGCTCCAGCGGAGAAACCGTCCCTTTGACTTCCACGCTGTCGTTGCGGGTCTGTGCCGGTACCAGCGTCAGTTCGACGGCCGCGGGTAGCTCGAGACTTCCCTTGCGGACAGGCAGATACCCGTCCCTCGATGCATCGATTTCATAGGTGGCCGGCTTGAGTTCCCCGAACGCCGCATGACCCGCAGCGTCGGTTTGTGCCGAGCCGACAACCTCCGCGCCCAGCTTCAGTTCGACACGCACGCCCGCCAGTGGCTGGCGTGACGAATCCACCACAGTTACATCCACGCTGCCCGCCGTGCCCTGCCAAAGTAACAGCAGTCCTACGAGTGCGGCGATCTGCATCCGGTAAGCATCCGTAGTGGTTTAGCTTGTTGGACGCGGGCTTATGCCGCACCGTTACAGCGAGTTACGCCCGAAGGCAGTAAAGCTTAGGACACCGGCAGCACGATCCACGCCACGATGTACGCAATCAGCCCCACGGCGGGGGGCAGCAGCAGCAATGCCACCCAGATGAGCCGCATCAGCGTCACATCCATATCGAAGTACTCGGCGAAACCGGCGCACACTCCGGCTATTTTCTTGTCGGCCCGGATGCGCCGCAATTTCCTCGGCGGAGCCGCGGTCGCGGATGTCACATGGGGTACCGCGTCCACCGGCTTCCCGCAGGATATGCAGAAGCGCGCCGTGTCATCCAGCTTTGTGCCGCATTGCGTACAAAACATCGGTTCAATTACATCACGTCTGTCCGGTTAATTGCGGCTTTCCTCAGTGCCCTCTGCCCAGCCTTGTTCCCAGAATGTCAGGCAGTCCCGCCGCCTGAATCTTGCCGCACGTCTTTTCCCAGTCATAGGCGGTGCGATGCAAAGCAACTTCCTTCTCGTCGCTGTCATAAATCGCCCACGCTGCCCGCGGATCTCCGTCCCGCGGCTGCCCCACCGAGCCGGGATTGATCAGATACGATCCATCCGGGTCCAGACGGAACACCGTCTTCGCTTTTCGCGAGCAGTTGAATGGATCCATCTGAACCGCATACGAGTACAGTCCGTTTACCCAGGAGAAGCCGCCCTGCAGATGAGTGTGGCCGAAGAACCCCACCTTTCCTTCCAGATACGAAAACACGTTGCGGGCGTCCGTGAGCGAGGTTACGTATTCGTCTTCATCCAGCGGCGAACCATGGATGAGGCGAAACCCGTCAACCGCCATCGGTCCCGGCGTCAGAGCCAGGAGCCATGCCAGATTTTCCGGGGACAGGTTCGCCATGGTCCATTCCGTAGCCATTTTCGCCACCGGATTGAACCACTCCAGGCTTTCGAGGCCACTGCACGCACGGTCGTGATTGCCGCGGATCACGGCGTCCAGGTTCTTCCGCGCCCAGTCGATTACGTGGTTCGGATCCGGCCCGTATCCCGCCAGGTCCCCGCAGCACACAATGCGGTCGTGGAGTCCGCGGGCCGCTTTCAGAACCGCTTCCAGCGCCTCCCGGTTGCTGTGTAAATCGCTGATGATGAGATAGCGCAATGGATCAGACCCGGGCGCCCATGGATGAGCCGCCCACCGTTGAGGGCTTGTTGGCCGGCCCCTCTGCCCGGGTCAGCCGGAGCAAAGTGATCTCCGGCGGCGCGCCCAGCCGTACCGGCATGGCAATCGTCCCTAATCCTGAGTTGACGTAACAGCTCGCCCCGCCCAGTCGGTAGAGCCCGGCCACGTACGGAGTCACAAAACGCGCCACATTAAGCGTCTGATTCAGAATTTCCACGGTAACCTGTCCCCCGTGCGTATGTCCCGACAGCATGGTGTTCCAGCCCTGCCGGACCGCCGCCGGAAACACATCCGGATTATGCGAAAGCAGCAGATTCGTCGCACCCGGCACCACCAGTGTCTCCGCCCCTGCCAGATAGCGCCGGCGATTGCGGGAATTCTGGTAATCCACCCCGCCCACGTTCAGCTCGGCCTGGCCGAACCGCAGCTGCCGCGCCGCAAAAGTCAAAAAATCCATGCCGTACCGAGCCGCCTCCGCAGTCACATAAGCCTGGACGCGCGCGTACTCTTCGTGGTTGCCCATACAGCCGAAAACGCCCGCCTCCGCCCGCAAACGAGCCAGTTCGCGAATCGCCCCGTCCAGCGGATCTCCCCAGCGCGTGATCAAGTCCCCGGTCACCGCAATCAGGTTCGGCCGCAATTCGTTCATCATGTCGACCGCCCGCCCCAGCTCCTGCACGCTCAGATACGGGCTCACGTGCAGATCGCTCAGCTGCCCGATGCGCAAACCTTCCAGATCCGGATGCAACCCAGGCACCGGCAGCACCACTTCTTTCACCTCAAAATTGTTCCGCTTCACGAAGCCATACGCGCTCAGGGCAAACGGAGCCGCCACGCTGAGCCGCCCGGCGGTCAGAAGCAACTGCCGCCGCCCGGGCGCATGCTCGGGAGAAATCAGCTTTGCCGGCGTGGAAAACAGCCACCAAAGCACCAGCGAAGCCGTTGTCGCCAGCCCCCAGATCATCCCCACCGCCATCACTAAGCTCTTCACTAGGGAAGGAATCCAGTTAAGCGCGAACAAATCGCTGACAATCGTCAGGAAGCCGTCGGCTGCCACAACGGCCCAGAGCAGCCACATCAACGCCGTCAAGGCTGCGCGCCATGGCATCGAAAGGCGATTGCGCCATCCCGGCAGAAACCGGCGCGCGATGATCACCTGGGTGGCAATCATGACCAGCAGCAGGGCCAGGTCGATAATCCGGTTGGGCGACGCCACTCACTTCGATTGTAGCGGCGTACCTGCTATCCACATTTGTCCCGCCACCGCCAGCGCCGCGCAAACCGCCGTCTCCGCCCGCAGTACCAGGGGTCCCAGCGACGCTCCCGTCCACCCAGCCTCCTGCAGCGCGCTCCGTTCCGCCTCCACCCAGCCGCCCTCCGGACCCACCAGCAGCGCGCACGTATCGGCGTCCCCGAACGAAAACGCCTGCGACAGCAGCTTCGCCCCCGCCTGTTCGTCCAACCAGAGCCGGTGCGTCTCACTCACCGCCACCGCCTCCCGAAACCGCACCGCATCCGCCACCTCGGGCGCCCGCAGCCGCCGCGATTGCTCGCTTGCCTCGCGTGCAATCCGCCGCCATCGCTCCACTCTCTTACCGGCCCCCTGAAACAGCCCCGGCTCGCTCCGGTTCGCCTCCACCGGAACAATTCGCGCCACGCCCAGTTCTGTCGCCTTCTCCACCGCCCACTCGAACCGGTCGAATTTGATCAGCGAAAGGTAAAGCGTAACCGGCGGCAGTTCCGGCCCCGCGGGCAGTTCCTCCAGCAATGTGAACCGCACCAGGCCCTTCCGTGCTGTCTCCACGCTGGCCAGCCACGCCCGGCGGTTGTCGCTGATTTCGAATTGCTGCCCCGCCTCCACGCGCAGCACGCGCGTCAGGTGATGCGCATTTTCCCCGGTGATTTCAGCCTGGCCCTCGCGGACCTCATCGACAAAGAAGCGGCGTCGTGCCATTATTCATGTTTACGCTATTGCCATGATTGCGCTGCTCCGCGGGACCCTGGTCGAAAAATCTCCCAACCAGGTAATTCTCGACGTGGGCGGGGTCGGCTACGACGTCACCATCCCCGTTTCCACTTTTTCGAACCTCCCCGGCCAGGGCAGCGAGACCATCCTCCGCATCTACACCCACGTCCGCGAGGACATCCTCGCTCTCTACGGCTTCCTCACCAAAGACGAGAAGAATCTCTTCGAAAAACTCATCGGCGTCAGCGGCATCGGACCCAGCCTCGCCGTTAAAGTCCTGAGCGGCATGGCAGCGCCGGACCTGCTCAACGCCATCCGCCGCAACGAACTCGACAAGCTGGTCCGCATCCCCGGCATTGGCAAGAAAACCGCTGAGCGCATGGTTCTCGAACTCCGCGACAAACTGCCCGCGCCATCGGGCGATGAAACTACTATCCAGCCCTCTTTCTCGCGACTGGAAGACGACGTACTCTCGGCCCTGCTCAACCTCGGTTGCGCCCGCCCCGCCGCCGAAACCGCCATCCGGAAAGCCCGCGCGAGCGGCGTCGCCGAAGACTTTGAACCGCTCTTCCGCAAAGCCCTGGAACTGGTGCGCTAGCCATGTCCGACGACCGCCCCGTGTCATCCCGATTGGTATCCGCCCGCATCAACGAAGACGAACAACAATTCGAAGCCGGCCTGCGCCCGCGCCGCCTGCAGGAATTCACCGGCCAGGAGCGCCTCAAAGAAAATCTGCAGATCGCCATCGACGCCGCCCGCCTGCGCGGGGAGGCCATGGATCACGTCCTGCTCTACGGCCCGCCCGGCCTCGGCAAAACCACCCTCGCCAGCATCATCGCCCAGGAACTTGAAGTCGGCTTCCAGCAAACCTCCGGCCCCGTGCTGCAGAAGAAGCTCGACCTCTCCGGCATCCTCTCCACCATCCAGGAACGCCAGGTCTTCTTCATCGACGAAATCCACCGCCTGCTCCCCGACATCGAGGAGATGCTCTACTCCGCCCTCGAAGATTTCCGCCTCGACATCCTCATCGGCACCGGCCCCGGCGCGCGCACCCACTCCATCCCCATCAAGCCCTTCACCGCCATCGGCGCCACCACGCGCCAGGGACTCGTCAGCGCGCCCCTCCGTGGCCGCTTCGGCCTCGTCCTCCGCCTCAATCATTACGATGTGCCCGAACTCCAGCAAATCGTGACCCGCTCCGCCCAGCTTCTCGACGCCCGCATCGATGCGGAAGGCGCCCTCGAGATCGCCCGCCGTTCCCGCGGCACCCCGCGCATCGCCAATCGCCTGCTGCGCCGCGTCCGCGACTATGCCCAGGTGCGCGCCGGCGGGCACATCGATTCCGGCGTAGCCAATAACGCGCTCAACTTACTCGAAGTCGACCATTTCGGTCTCGACGAAATCGATCAGAAAATCATGCGCACCGTGCTGGAAAAATTCGGCGGCGGACCGGTGGGTGTCAACACCATCGCAGCCTCCGTCGGCGAAGAGCCCGAGACCATTGAAGAGGTGTACGAACCCTATCTCATCCAGCTCGGCTTCCTCCACCGCTCCCCGCGCGGCCGCATCGCCACCGAGGGCGCCTACGAGTATTTCAAAGTCCCCCGGCGTTTCGGCGGCATCGCCAACCAGCCCGACTTGTTTTAGATGGCCCGCTTGTCTAATGGATAGAGCCCGCCACGTTTTCCTCGGACTCGGCTCCAACCTCGGCGACCGCGAAGTCAACCTCCGCCGCGCGCTCGCCGAACTGGAAAGCCCCACACTCCACTTACTCCGGACGTCCAGCATCTATGAAACCGAACCCATCGGCTTTCTCGACCAGGGCTGGTTCCTCAACCTCGCCGCCGAATTCGAAACTGACTTATTCCCGAAACAACTCCTCGCCCGCCTACAGCAGGTCGAAC
>ODAK010002240.1_pt1 | contig 20407 bp, 21 predicted proteins | sample 1539591 | NCBI WGS metagenome assembly ODAK01 (sample SAMEA3539303, study PRJEB22396) | soil metagenome | biome: tundra; feature: field; material: soil | place: USA | collected 2010-05 | depth 0.15 m | reverse complement strand
GGATCACGGGACGACCGGAAGAGGACAGGAACATGGCGCGGGCGCTCAAGGTTGCGATCCAGATGGACCCGATGGAGTCCATCAACATCGACGGCGATTCCAGCTTCGCTTTGATGCTGGAGGCGCAGGCGCGCGGCCACTCAATGTGGCATTACGAAGTGCGCCACATGTCCTTGCGCGAAGGCGTATCCAAACCCCATGGCGGCAGGCGTGCGGAGCGCCTGTTCGCCCGCGCGCGCCCGGTGACCGTGGAGCGCCGGCTCGGCGCCCACTTTAAGTTCGGAGACATGGCCGAGTTGGACCTTGGCTCCATGGATGTCGTGCTGATGCGGCAGGATCCGCCGTTCGACATGGCTTACATCACCGCGACGCACCTGCTGGAGCATATTCAACCTGGTACGCTCGTGGTCAACGATCCGGTCGCGGTCCGCAATGCACCGGAAAAACTGCTGGTGACGCATTTTCCCGATCTGATGCCGCCCACTTTGGTCACCTGGGACCTTGAGGCGATTCGAGCGTTTCGCGCGGAGTACAAGGACATCATCGTCAAGCCGCTGTTCGGCAATGGCGGCGCCGGCGTGTTTCGGATCAAACCGGATGATGAAAACCTCGCCTCGCTGCTGGAGATGCACTTCGCCCGCTCGCGGGAGCCGTTGATGCTGCAACGTTATGAAGCCGCGGTGCGGCGGGGCGACAAACGCATCATCCTGGTGGACGGGAAGCCGTTGGGCGCGGTGAACCGGGTGCCGGCCGAGGGTGAGGCTCGATCCAACATGCATGTCGGGGGACGGCCGGAGAAGTCTCCGCTGACCGCGCGGGACCAGGAAATTTGCGCGGCGATCGGGCCCACGCTGCGGGAGCAAGGCATGATCTTCGTCGGGATCGACGTGATCGGCGACTATCTCACCGAGATCAACGTGACATCGCCGACCGGCTTGCAGGAAATCGCGCGGTTCGACGGCGTGCATATCGAGACGGCGATCTGGGACAGTATTGAAGCGAAAGTCGCCGCTTCGGTTACCCCCCGCGCCTGATACCACGCGGTCTCCCCGTTCGGCGGCGATCGTTTCGTAAAAATCGCGGGGCGATGGTGGGAATCGATAAGAACATATGATAAACAAACCCTCGTCGCGGGCGGCGAATCGAGAAATGGCCTGTCCGAACGCGATTAACTCTTCTCTAATACACGCAATACGTGTATTAGAGGGCTGCGTTACACTCTATGCCGTCAACCCGGATCAGGAAGCCGCCGTTCATGGAAAAGTCAAAAGCTCTCGACGCCGCCGTCGCTCAGATTGAACGGGCTTTCGGCAAGGGCTCGATCATGCGGATGGGTGCCCGCCCCGATGGTCAGCAGGTCGACGTCGTGCCGACCGGCTCACTGGGGCTGGATCTCGCGCTTGGCATTGGTGGCCTGCCGAGGGGCCGGATCATTGAGATCTACGGACCGGAAAGCTCCGGCAAGACGACGCTGGCGCTGCATGTCATCGCCGAGGCACAGAAGCGTGGCGGTGTTTGTGCCTTCATCGACGCCGAGCACGCGATGGACCCCACTTACGCGCGCAAACTCGGGGTCGATCTGGACAACCTGCTGATCAGCCAGCCCGATGCCGGCGAACAGGCGCTGGAAATCGCCGACACTCTGATCCGCTCGGGAGCCATCGATGTGCTGGTGGTGGACAGTGTCGCGGCTTTGGTGCCGCGCGCCGAGTTGGAAGGGGAAATGGGCGACAGCCACATGGGACTGCACGCGCGGCTCATGAGTCAGGCACTGCGCAAGATCACCGGCAGCGTCTCCAAGAGCAGAACCATCCTGGTCTTCCTCAATCAGATCCGCATGAAGATCGGCGTGATGTTCGGTAACCCGGAGACCACGACCGGGGGCAATGCATTAAAATTCTACGCCTCGGTTCGGCTGGAGATCCGCCGTACCGGTCAGATCAAGGAACGGGATGAGGTTGTCGGCAATCAAACCCGCGTCAAGGTGGTGAAGAACAAGATGGCGCCGCCATTCCGGCAGGTTGAGTTTGACATCATGTATGGTGAAGGTATCAGCCGCACCGGGGAACTGGTCGATCTCGGCATCAAGGCCGGCGTGGTGGAGAAATCCGGCTCCTGGTTCAGCTATTCAAGCCAACGGGTCGGCCAGGGTCGAGAAAATGCCAAGCAATTCCTGCGGGATCACCCCGATGTCGCAGACGCCATCGAGGCCAAGGTGCGTGAGCAGTCGGGCATTGTCGCCAATGCGCTGATGGTCGCGCCGACCGAGGAAGACGAGGCGGAGGCGGCTGACTGAACACACCGGAATTTCCTCGCGGGGACTGGCGACACAGCAGGGGCTGGCGACACAAAGCTGTCGGCTGGCCGGCCGTGGCTCGCGAGGGCCGGCGTTCTCGCGCCACTCCATGGCACCAAATAAGGGATCTGTTCCCCGCCTGAATGCTCGACCCCGCGTCGAGCCTCACGACATCTGGGCCGGATCACACGCGGTTGCCGAGCAGCCCAAAAACCTGATCGAAATCAACGATTAATCAACACCTCCCCGGCATCATCCGCGCGCTGTCCGAACGCGGCCATGTGTTCGGACACCTCACCGTGACACGGGTCTCAGTATGCGTCTCAAGCTATTCCGCGCCGCTGGCATGGCCGACGCCATGGCCCAGGTGCGCGCGGACATGGGGGCGGATGCTCTGATCCTGAACACGCGGAAAGTTCCTGGTGGCATCGAGATCACCGCCGCGCTGGAACCGGATGCGGAGCCGGTCCTGGCGGAACCCGGCGAAATCGCGGCCATGCCGGAGGCCGGTCGCCTCGCGGCACTGGCGTGGCACGGGGTTCCTCGCGACCTTCATGCGGCGCTGGCGCACGGCGATCTGGAGACGGCGATTGCCGACACGCTGGCATTCGGAGCAATCCCGCTCGACCCGAACGAGCCGCCGGTGATGCTGACCGGCTCACCCGGCGCGGGGAAAACCCTGACGACCGTTCGCCTCGCGACACGTCTGGTCATGGCGGGAGCGGCACCATTGGTGATCACCACCGACGGCAAGCGGGCCGGTGCGACTGAGCAACTGGCCGCGTTCACCCGCCTGCTCGGCGTGCCGCTGCTGGTCGCAAGCCATCCGGTCAGCCTCGCTCGTGCATTGATGCAACGTTCGGAGGGGGCGCCCGTGCTGATCGATACCGCCGGCGCGGATCCACGCGAGTCCAGCCAGGCGGAGGAGCTGCGCGGCCTCGTCGCGACCGCCGGCGCGCATCTCGCTTTGGTGCTGCCCGCTGGGCTCGATCCCGCTGAAGCAGCCGAGCTTGCCGTCGCCTATGCTGAATGTGGTGCCACCTGTTTGATCGCCACCCGTCTGGATCTCGCTCACCGTCTGGGCGGCGTGATCGCGGCGGCCGCGGCGTCCCATTTGCCATTAACGGAGGCTGGGATCGGACCTGGAGCGGCGGACGGTCTGGTTTCGTTCACCCCCTCGCTCCTGGCCGAGAGGCTACGCCGCTCCAAAGGAACACTCCATGCCAGTTGACCGTCCGCGGTTCATCGCGATCGCTTCGGGTAAGGGAGGGGTGGGGAAGACCTGGTTGGCGATCACCCTGTCACATGCCCTCACGCGGGCGGGCCAGCGTGTCCTGTTGTTCGACGCCGACCTTGGTCTCGCCAATGTGGACGTGCAGCTCGGTCTCACTCCGCGACTCGATATCGGTTCGGTGATCTCGGGACGGACGAACGTGGCTGGCGCGATCACGCGGCACGACATCATTGGTCTGGATGTGCTGGCCGGCCGGTCCGGATCGGGCGTTCTGTCCGATTTGTCGGCGGAGAACCTGGCATTGCTGCTGACACGATTGCGCGCGGAAACGACCTTGTATGACATTGTTCTACTGGATCTCAGCGCCGGCGTCGACCGGACCGTGCGTCAAATCGCCGCCGCGGCCGACCTGCTGCTGGTCGTGGCGACCGATGAGCCGACCAGCCTGACCGACGCCTATGCCCTGCTGAAGTTGCACACGTCCGACCAACCGGACGGGGACGCGCGAATCGTCGTCAACCAGGCGCAGTCCGCTGCCGCCGGCCAGCAGACCTATGCGACATTGCGGCGGGCTTGCCTGGCGTTTCTGCATCGCGAGCCGCCGCTCGCCGGGGTGATCCGCCATGACCTGAAGGTTCGGGATGCGATCCGGCGCCAGACGTCACTGTTGCAGCGTCATCCGAACAGCATCGCGGCCCAGGGCGTGGAGGCGCTCGCGAGGACGTGTCTCGCGGGAGCGGATCGGGTGGACTGATCCTTCACCCAGGCGCGGACACCAGGACATCGCCCAGTTTGTCGATCAGATAGTCGGCGTCCGCGGAACCGATGGACTCCGTCACTGTCAGCACACGGGTGATCACCCGTGCGCGGAACCGCTCAAGATCGCGTTCGTCTCCATCGAAGCCGGTCTCGTCCACCACGTCGATGGCGGCGCAAATGGCCTCGAACAGGTTTTCCGGCATGCCAGCCTTCCGGTACAGTCCCGCCAGCCCGCGCCGACTGGATTCATGGATCAGGATCTGTGCGTTGCCGATCGGCACGTCGCCTTTGACCGCCATCGCCGCCTCAAAGAACGCGATGTCGCCGGTGCACAGTGCACGCAGCATCAGCGTTGGGGTCAGCCTGCCGCTGTGATGCATCTGGTTGACCATGCCGGTCAGTTCTTCCTCCGACGACCCCATGCTCAGGCGAATGATGGCATGCTCCCTGGAGCGCAGCACGATGTCCGAGGCAACACTCGGCGACAGGGCGTGCGCCTTCACCAGATGCCGCTGGAGTTCGTTCGACACGAGAGCGACAAGCCGTTCCGAGACCGTGATTGGCAAGGTTGGGCGCATGACCATCGCCCGCGTCACCCTGGCGCTGTCCGGGAACCGAGTAACCGCGTGATTGAGGCTATGCTCACCGATCGCGGCGGTTTGGTTCTCCATCAGCACCGCGACCGCCGGCTCCTCGGCGTGGGTGATCAGGGCATCAGATACGGCTTCGGTCAGGTTTGGCCGGCGCGCGATTGCCTCGTGCTTACGGGGCGACCCGCGACCAACCAGTTCCACCAGATCCTCGTCGGTCAGGACCAGTGAGTCGGCCAGCAGCGGCAACGCGACCATATCGATATCGTGACCCAACCTCTGGGCTACGTCGTGAGGCAAGTGCGGTGAGTGGCGTAGTCCGCGCGAGATGGAGGCGCGGACCTTTGCCTCCACATCGCGCGCGAGGATGCGCACGATATCCTGCGCCAGCGCGGCTTCGCCGGGCGTGAGGCTGGGACCCGTGAGGTTCGCGGCGACCTTGTCCGCCAGCGCCGCCCGCAGATCGGGTGACGGTTCGGCAAGCAGCCGTTCGACGTCCTGGAGTGTAAGAGGGGTAACCATGGGAGACCTCACGGCGAAATCCGAAACCGGCAGTCTGCCTGAATTCCCTGAACAATGGATTAACAACCGTTCCCGAATTGCCGGTTGCAACAGCGGCGGCCAGGGACCAAATCACCGCCATGATCGATCGTCGCGCCGCCCTGATCGCAGGGTTTTCCTTCGCCAGCTTCGGAGTCTTATCCCGAGGCGCGGCAGCCCAGATGTCCAACCAGGACCGTGCCGATCTCTCGAGGATCGAGGCGTATCTCAACGGTGTCCGCAGCCTGAAGGCACGCTTTCTGCAAACCGCGCCGAATGGCGAGGTCAGCGAGGGCATCGCGCTGATGCAGCGTCCCGGCAAGATGCGGTTTCAATATGACCCGCCGTCGCCGTTTCTGCTGATCGCCAATTACGGAATTTTGTTCTTCCAGGACGCCCAACTCGGTCAGACCACGAATATTCCGTTGAGCCGTACGCCGCTTGGCATTCTGCTGGGTGACCACACCTCCTTGTCCGGTGACGTGGCGGTGACCAAATTCGTCCGCCTGCCGGGCCAGCTTCAGGTCAGCCTCGTCCGCTCGGCGAGCCCCGGAGAGGGGACGCTGACGTTGATTTTCGCGGATAATCCGCTGACGTTGAGGCAGTGGATCGTGCTGGACCAGCAAGGCAAGCAGACGCGGGTCACATTCACCAACATGGAGGTGGGGGCGAACGTCGACGCGAAGCTGTTCGATTATCGCAACCAGTCCTCTGGGCCGGCCGGCGGCGGATAGCCGCTCAATCTGGCGTAACATAATCGGCGCGTGGTTGACTGAGGACGCCGCTGGGGCGGCCCGCATGGCCGTTATGTTGTGCTCCGCGACAAATTCGTCTTCATTTTGCCATGAAAATCGGGAATAATCCCGCCAATGGGATCCCGTCGGCCATGAAGCCTCTCGTTGGCATTAGCTGCTGCACCAAGCAATTCGGCGTCTTCGGTATGCCGAACCACGCCGCTTCCGATACCTACGTGAGGGCAACCGACCTTGTCGTGGGTGGCGTTCCGGTCCTGCTGCCGGCCAATGGCCCGACCGCCGATATCGAAACACTGCTGGATCGGTTGGATGGCATCATCCTGACCGGCAGCCGCTCCAACGTGCAGCCGACGCTTTACGATGGTCCGCCGCATGCCGAAGGCACGCACGAGGACCCAAATCGCGACGGCATCACATTGCCGCTGATCCGCGCGGCGGTGGCACGCGGCGTTCCGCTGCTCGCGATATGCCGAGGCTTCCAGGAACTCAACGTCGCTCTGGGCGGGTCGCTGCATCAGCGGCTGCAGGATCTGCCGGACCGGATCGATCATTCGACGCCGATGCAGCCCTCGTCAAAGGTGCGCCAGGGCAAGTCGCACAGTATCCGGATCACTCCGAACGGTTGGCTGCATAAGCTGGCGGGAACGACCGAGATCGCGGTGAACTCGCTGCACAACCAAGGGATCGACCGCCTTGCCCCGGGCCTGGTGGCCGAGGGCGTGGCGCCGGACGGCACGATCGAGGCAGTGCGGGTCGTCGCCACTCAAACCGGACCGGTGCACGGATTCGCGGTCGGCGTGCAATGGCATCCGGAATACGATTGGACCGTCGACTCGGTATCGCGCCGCATCTTCGTGCAATTCGGCGACATGGTGCGGGCCTATGTCCGCGAGGCGAGGCGGATCAGCCTGCCGGCCGCGGCGGACTGAACCGCCGCGGCTCGGCCGTGATCAACTCATGAATTTCGCCAGACGCACCGCCGTATGTCCCCTTCCAGGACGCAGACTGGGCATGACCAGCAGGCAATCGTCATACGGCGTCTTGATCTCCGTCATTCCGTCCACCGCGATCACGGTATTTCGGCTCGGAACCACGTCTCCCCCGTACCACGCCCGCACGAACGAAAACGAACTGGTTCGGGCGGTCACGACATCGGTCACGACGGCGAACCGTCCCGGCCCTGATGGGGGAGGCGGCGCCAGGTTCGACGTGGCGTCCACGAGGCCCAAATGCCACAGCAACCCGGAAACGCTCGCCATGGTCGTGTCCACGGTTTCGGGGCGCCAGTGCTGGCCGGCCTCCACCAGGACCGCGGCTGCCGCTGTTCCGGTGAACCGGACGTAATCGATCATCCGCGGTCCGTTCGCGTGGCCCGAATCGGAGACCACGATCGGCGGCCAGCCCAACGCATGGGCAAGCGCCCGCCCTCGTTCGGTCGACCCGCACAGGATCAGGGGGTCAGACGGCCAGAGCATCGAATGCAGATCCAGGATCACGTCCGCGCGGTCGATCAACGGTCGAATTTCTCGCGCGCGGTCGAGTTCGACGGAATGCCGTGGGCTGGCCAGGATTGGCTCTTCCCACAACCGGTTGATGTCCTCGTCGATGAAGCGGGACAAGGTAGGGGTCCGCGGATCGAACCGCTCGAACGCGGCGAGATTGACGAACCCGAAGCTGAGCCTGCCGCGCACCGGCATCAGACCGTCGCGCAGCAATCGGTCGAGTACGATCGCGCCGGCGAATTCGTTGCCGTGCATTAATGATAGCAGTACCACGTGCGGCCCAGGATGACCGGATTCGCGGGTGATGACGCCGGGAATGTGCTGGTCGCCCGCCAACCATGGGGTCAGGTCGGGCGGATTGATCAGGACGTCGAACCGAGGTGCGTCCGGCGGTGAGGCGGGATGCTTCATCCGGAACGCACCATCGTTCGGCACGGGGGCCGGCGCGTTGATGCCGTTCGTGCATCCCACGGCGCGCGATGCGCGGCAGGCGTCGTTCGGTGGGGTGGAAGTGCGGGCGCGGGCCTCATGCCGCGAGTTTATACGTGCGCGCGTCCCCGGCAACATGGGTCCGGTCCTGGGTCCCATCGGCGCCATCTTATACGTGCGCGCGTCCCCGGAAACATGGGTCCGGTCCTGGGTCCCATCGGCGCCATCTTGGCATCCGGTCTGAGCCGCATTACGCCAATGACACCAACAGCGGCGGGAGCGTCACCGATGACAGAACCTTGCGATCTCACGGCGGTCGAGGCGCGCCGTCTGATTGGTACCAAACGCCTGGCGCCGTCGGAATTGCTCGCGAGTTGCATCGATCGAATCGAAACCGTTGATCACGCTGTCAACGCGATTCCCGCCCGGGATTTCGATCGCGCGAGAGCGGCGGCGAAGCGGGCCGACGAAGCGGTGGCACGCGGCGAAGAACTGGCCGCACTGCATGGGTTGCCGATCGGCATTAAGGATCTCGAGGACACGGCCGGACTCGTCACCACGTATGGCAGCCCTATCAGTAAAGATTTCGTGCCAACCGAGGACGAACGCATTGTCGCGGCCGCGCGCCACGCGGGTGCGATCGTGATCGGCAAGACCAACACGCCTGAGTTCGGCGCCGGCGCCAACACGCGGAATGTCGTCTATGGCGCGACCGGTAATCCGTTCGATCCTGAAAAGTCTTGCGCGGGGTCGTCCGGAGGATCGGCGGTGGCGTTGGCGACCGGAATGGTGCCGATCTGCACAGGCTCCGACACGGGTGGCTCGCTGCGCAACCCGGCGGCGTTTTGCGGCATCGTCGGCTTCCGGCCGTCGCCTGGCCTCGTGCCATCGGATAGGCGGCCCCTGGGTTGGTCCAATCTTCCCGTTCTCGGTCCCATGGCGCGGACCGTCGCGGATACTTGTTTGCTGCTTGGCGCCATCGCGTCTGATGACGTGCGCGATCCGTTGGCGTATTCGGTGCACGGCGGATCGACGCGCGAGGCAGCTCAATTTTACCCGCCCCCGGCGATCGATCTGGCGCGGCTGCGCGTCGCGCTGACGCCGGATTTCGGCTTCGCCCCCACCGAGCGCCACGTCGCCGAGGTCTTCGCGGACAAGTGTGGCCTGTTCCGGCATGTATTCGCGCATACCGAGGATGCGTCCCCGGATTGTTCTGGAACCGACGAGTCGTTCGAGGTGCTTCGATCGCTGGCGTTTCTGTCCGCGCACGCCGACAAGGTGCGCGATCGACCAGGCGACGTCGGTCCCAACGTCCGGGCAAATGTCGCCGAGGGTCAGCGCTACACCGCTACCGACGTGGCGCGCGCCTTGACCCTTCAAACGCGGGTTTACCGGCGCTGGCAGGAGTTCTTTCAACATCACGACGTGATTCTGACGCCGTCGATCACCGTCAGCCCTCGCTCATGGCGCGAACTTTACCCGGCGGAGATCGATGGGAAACCGACTCGAACTTATTTCCATTGGTTGGCTCTCGCTTATGCGGTGACGTTGCCCGGCCATCCGGCGGTGTCGTTGCCGGTCGGGCTTGATCGGAACGGGATGCCATTCGGGCTGCAGATCGTTGGGCCGCGCGGCGGGGATGCTCTGGTACTGGGTGTGGCGCATGCGCTGGAAACGTTGCTCATGGGCGATGTGCGCACGGTACGGCCGGTACCCGACCTGGCGAAGCTGCGCATCGCCCGGCCCATTCGCGAAGCGGAGGGATTCTTTGGTTTCCACTGAACCCCACGGTAAGACGCCCGGCAAGACGCCCGGCAAACCAAAGCAAATGACCCGCGCGGTGGTGCGCGGCTTCATCGAGGCAATCGCGGCCGCGAATCCGGAGCCGAAAAGCGAACTCGATTACGCGACGCCGTTTACCTTGTTGGTCGCCGTCGTGCTGTCCGCGCAGGCCACCGACGTGTCGGTCAATCGCGTCACACGCACGTTGTTCGCCGAAGCTCCTACGCCGGAGGCCATGGTGCGGCTTGGCGTGGACGGCGTCGCGCGACACATTCGCTCGATTGGATTGTGGCAGGCGAAGGCGCGCAATGTCGTGGAGCTGTCGCGCCAGTTACTGGCCAATCACGGCGGCGAGGTACCGCGGGACCGCGAAGCACTGGAGGCGCTGCCCGGCGTCGGACGCAAAACCGCGAACGTGGTGCTGAACGTCGCGTTTGAACAAGATACCATGGCGGTCGACACGCACATATTCCGACTTGGCAACCGGACCGGTATCGCTCCGGGCTCCACGCCTCGCGCGGTCGAGGATGGGCTGGTCAAGCGCATCCCACCCGAATTGCTCCGTCACGCGCATCACTGGCTGATCTTGCACGGACGTTATGTGTGCAAGGCACGCAAGCCGGAATGCTGGCGCTGCGTCGCGGCCGCCTGGTGTTTGTATCGCGACAAGACTCCGGCACCGGCGGATTAGAGCGGTTTCCGATCGGTTTGCATCCCCCTGTTCGTCATGGCCCGGACCAGCCGGTCCATGACGATAAATGCCTCGATCCGATCAGAACGCGCTCTGATGTTCCGGCCAGTCGAATTCCGGCAGCCGAACCAGCGGCACCTGGCGCACCGACAAGGTACGAAACTGCAACGTCAACGGAACTTCGACCTGCGCCGGCTCACCATCGGAGGGCGTGGTGGCGAGTAATGACAGAACTGCCTTCGCCGCCTTCGTCGCCGAGCGGGTCAACACGTTGTTGGCCGCCAGTGCATCCAGTGCCGCTTCGTAACCAACGATTTTGCCGGTTCCCGCGCCCATTGGCTGCAGCTCCTCGTCCAGGGCCAGCGTGGCGGTCGCGTCCAGCCGCGCCTGACCCCAAGCGATGGCAAGCCGGTGCAACTCCAATGATCCACCCTCGTCGCGCCAGGACATCGCCTGGGTGGTAAGGCCTTGCCCCCCCATGAAGCCGCCTGACGGCATCGGGCCGTTCAACACGCCCTCCAGCGCGAACTCACTGATCTCGGTGCCAGGTCCCCGGTTCCCAGGTCCCCGGTTCATGGTGTCAGGCAGGACCACGGGCCGCGCCGAAACCGAAAACGTCGCGACCGGCTGATCCCTGCCCGCTGTGGCCTTCAAATCGGCATGTCCACTCAGATGTCCCACGCTGACCTTTCCCGGCCCGGGGAATTCGGCGGCCAGAGTGACGGCGTCGAGGTCCACCGCCCGGAGCGACCCGTTTGGTCGCAGGGTCAGCCGAAGACGCATATGGCTGGCCGAGACCGGCATCGGCTGACCATCACCAAGCCGGAGTGTATTAACGCCGACCGGGGTAACCTCCAGCGCATCCGGCCGGGCCAAACCGGTACTGAGCAGTATCGCGTCGCTGCCCCAGGCCATGCTGTCGAGACGCAGGGACCCAAAGCTCAAGGCACCGTGCCCAAAGATGCTGGCGGTCCTCACTGTCAGGTGTTCCACCCGCAGTGTCGCCGCGTTCGGCCAGCCCCCCTCGGTAACCGCGCCATGCCGAATGTCCCAACCCGTCACCTCGGCTCGGCGCGTCCATGTTTCGAAGGCGTCACGGAGTTGGCTGACAGCCAGACGCCAATAGAAAAAATCTCCCGCGAGCAACAATGCCGGCAATACGGCCAGGGCAATCCATCGTTTGTGCCGCATCTCGCCTCACGCCGCCCGGACAAATGTCCACGTAGCAGCAATGGGGCTGGCAGCCCAATCGCACCGGCGGTTTTCAGGTCCCGAAACATGGCGGACAGTTCCCGTTGCCCGGCAAACCACGCCCCGGGACGCCATATGGGCGGCAGGCCATCCCCAGCCGGAACGGGCCCGTGACCCGCGCGATTGTGGACGGTTTTTCAAAGAATTGTCCCCGCCGGAATTTCAGGGATGGAAATGAATTTCATTATCTCCCACAGAGTTATCCACAAGTTTGCTGGCATCGAATGCGGCCCGCAAAGCGTCCAGGAGGGCTTCGCGCCCGGTTTTCACGATCAGTGGCGGCTGGATTACGATCCTGATGGTACCCGGCCGTTTACGAAAGGCTCTGCGTCCCCAAAACCTTCCCGAATCGGTCATCACCGGCACCACGGGAAGTCCGGTCCGGGAGGCCAGAGCCGCCACGCCAGGCTGTAACGGCGGATGCTGATCGGGATCGACGCGAGTTCCCTCCGGGAATATGACGATATGCCGGCCCTCGGCCTTCGCCTTGTCGCCGCCACGCAGCAGCGTCCGTATCGCGGCGCCTCCAGCCTCGCGGTCGACAACGATCATTCCCGCTGCACGGATACATCGTCCAAACAGCGGAATTTGGGCCAGTTCCCGCTTCACGACGAAACATGCCGCCGGCAACAAGGCGATCCAGACCAGGACGTCGAATGTGGACTCATGGCGGGAGGCGATCAACACCGGCGCGGGCGGCAGATTCTCCCAACCGGAGACCTGGAGCCGAATACCGCAGATGATACGCGCGGCACTGATCTGAGTTCTGGCCCAGAATCTCGCGAAACCGATGATCCGCCCAGGAGCCACGAGGCTCAGGAGCGCGGCGGGCACGGTGAGAACGAAGGTGCTGACGAAGAAGAACAGGTTGAACAACACGGACCGAGGAATCGTCATCTGCTGGATACCGTTCCCCAGGTGGCCAGCACGAACGGCGAGGCGGTGAGCCCGGCCAGCGCCGCCAGATATTTATGATACTCGCCAATCAACCGCCGCGCTCCGCCAGCCTGGGTCAACTCCTCGATGCCAGGACGTCCGACCGGGTACGGGTGAGTTGTGACTGTTGGCATGGCGCGCCGCAATTCGACAAACGCGCGCGGGACGTGGAACCAACTGGTTACCACCAGCAAGGACCCGACCTGGTTATCACGCGCCCAGGAAGCGGTCTCGATCGCGTTGCCGCGCGTGGAGTGCGCGGAGTGACCCAGAGTTACCTGCTGTTCCAGCGGCGCCGGATCGATCCCGGCGAAATGGGCGAGGTCCGCGAGATCGGTTTTCTCTCCCGCTCCAGACACGAGAAGCCGGTCCGCCGCGCCACTGGCGAGGAGCCGCAACGCGACCTCCACCCGATCCGGGCCGCCGGTCAGGACGACGATGGCGTACTGGCGAGGAGCCGCAACGCGACCTCCACCCGATCCGGCCCGCCGGTCAGGACGACGATGGCGTCAACGTGCGGCGGCGGCGGAACCTCGCGTGAGGCGGAATAAAGGAACCAGACAAAGCCCCCAACCCAGGCGGCCGCCGCTGCCGCCGCGCCGGCGACCAGCAGCCGGAGCAAATGCCAGCTTTTTATTTTTCTGGCCGCGGGCTCGGTCAAGGCAAGCGACGAAGCCATTGGCGCATCGTGATCTGCGTTGTGAGGTAGCCGATGACCGCGGCCGCCGCTGGTAAGATCATCGGCAGCAGCCAAAGCGGCAGCGGCAAAAACGCGAAGGTGGCCGGCACCGTCGGGGCCGGCACCCCCCGCCCGGCGAGCGGAGCCGCCAGAGTCGCCAGGGTGAATACCACCGGGAGCGCGAACAGTCCGCCAAACACACCACCGACAGACGCCAACGCGGCGGCGCGCGTGGCGAAGCGCCGCGCGATATAATCGTCCGTCGCGCCAAGCTGATAGACGATCAGAATCGCCTCCCGCCGCGCCGCGAGCCCCGAACGCGTCGCCACCGCGATCACCGCCGCCGTCACCAGTGTCACGATCAGCAGCACCAGCCCGGAGCACAGCTGCAGACTACGCGCCAGCGTGCCGAGCCGTCCCGCCCATGCGGCGTGATCTTCCACGATCGTTCCCGGGGCACTCTGGGCCAACTGATCCGCCAGCCCGGCCAAATTCTTCGACTCACCTGTCAGATGCACGGCGATCACCGAGGGAACCGGCACCGCCAGATCCTTCATGTCGGCGCCAAGCCAAGGGCGCAGCAAGGCGTTGAGCTGCTCGTCCGTCAGGGTTTTCGCGGACTCGACGCCAGGTGCCGCCACCAGCAGTGCCTTCACCGCGGTCAGACGGGTACCCGACCCCGACATGGCCGGTTCCCCCGCCATGGGCACTTGCACCGTGAGAGTCGCACCGGCGCCACCCTCCCAATGCCCGCTCAGCATCGCCGCGCCCATCCATCCGGCGACAGCGAGCGCGGCCAGAAAGGCCATGGCGCCAACCAGAAACGGCACCATGCGGTCGGCCAGGGCCCGCCGCAAACCAAGCTCATCGAACCGTGCCGGCCGGAGCGAGGGGATCCGCATTCTCACCCGACTTCCACCAAGGATCCCTGGGACAGCAGCAGGGCGGGCCCCGGATGGCGATCCACCTGTGCCTCGTTGTGCGTCGCTATGATCACCGTCGAGCCGAGCCGGTGCAACTCGCGCAGCAGGTGAATCACGCGCTCCGAGTGGGTGGTGTCGAGGCCGGCGGTCGGCTCATCGGCCAGCAGCAGCCGGGGACGGCTGATCACGGCCCGGGCGATCGCGACTCGTTGCCGCTCGCCGCCGGACAGGTCTTCCGGCAGCGATATCAGCTTCCCGGTCAATCCCATCCAGCGCAGCATCTCCATGACATCGGCGCGCACCTGGCCTTCCGGCCGCCCGCCAAGCCGCAGCGGCAGGGCGACATTGTCAAATGCCGACAGGTGCGGCAGCAGCCGGAAATCCTGGAAGATGACGCCGATCTGCCGGCGCAACCGCGGCATGACGTTGCGCCGTATTGAACTGGTGGGGGCGCCGAGGACGATGACCTCCCCGCGGGTCGGACGCAGCGACATGTTCATCAGGCGCAGCAGAGTCGTCTTGCCGGAACCGGAGGCGCCCAACAGCCAGCGAAACGAGCCCTCGGCGAGGTCGAAATTGACATCGCGCAGCACATCCAGCGCGACGCCGCGCGCACCGCCGCCGCGATAACTCAAACTGACGGATTCGAATCGAACCATCCGGGCGAACTCCCATCAGGAACCATTCATGCCACGGACCGGTCGTCTCGGGGAGGTGGAGTGAAGGATCGTCCGGACATGAGTTCGTCGAGCAGCGCGTCAATCGCCGGCTCGGCTTCCCACACGAGTCGGACGTTCACCACGCGCGGGTTCATCCCCGTGGGCAGGCGCACCGCGTCCTTCGGTGTCGTGACCAAAATCGCGTCGAGTGCGTTTGCCTTCGCCTCCAGTTGGGCGAGTTCATCGGGCGTGAAGGCTTGATGATCAGCGAACGCCTCGCGGCCCACGAGCACAACGCCCGCCTGTTCCAGCGCGGTGAAGAACCTGGCCGGAAAGCCGATGCCGGCGAAGGCCAGGACGCGCCGGCCTGTCAGCGATGCGACCTCATCGCCTTGCACCAGGCCAGCGCGCAGCACGGGCAAGTTCGAGTCAGCGATGCGATTTCGTCGCCTTGCGCCAGGCCGGCACGCAGCACGGGCAATTCCGGAGGCAGTCGCGCCAGTGCACCGCTGGTGTCCGGCCCGATCAGTACCGCCGCCCGGCAGCGCGATGCGGCTGATGCAACCGGCTCCCGCAGCGGTCCCGCTGGCAGCACGCGGCCATTGCCGAACCCGGTTGAGCCATCCACCACCAGCAAGGACATGGTTTTTTCCAACGATGGATTTTGCAGCCCGTCATCCATCAGCAGGAGCTCGGCGCCGGCCGCGATGGCGACTCGGGCGCTCGCGGCGCGATCGGCGCCGGTCCAGGTGGGAGCGGCCTCCGCCAGCAGCAGGGCTTCGTCACCGGTGACCGCCGCCGTGTCGCCTCGTAAGACGCGGCGTGGGCCTTGAGCGGAGCCGCGATAGCCTCGGAGCAAGACATGCACCGCGACGCCGCGCGCGGTCAGCCGGTGCGCCAGATCCAGGGCGAGTGTCGTCTTGCCCGCGCCCCCAACCGAGGCGTTGCCACAACAGATCACCGGCACAGGTGCCCGCCAGCCAGCGTGTGCCATGCGGTGAGCGGTGATCGCGGTGCCGATACACGATAACGGTGACAGCATTCGCGCCGGCAAGCCGTTCCGCGTCCAAAAGGCGGGGGCTTTCATGGTGATGGCGGACGCTCAGGGGAATTCGAAGGCATTTATATATATGTTTGACCTACGCGGGAATCTCTCGAAATATCAGTAGCGGCGTCACCCCATAGGAACCGGACGGCCTTCCAAGCAGCGTTCTCGCAACTGGGCCTAGCCCCCGGATGATTTGATATGTCGCGTTCACGCTCGCTGGCGACTCTTGGGCGTCCACCCCTGAATCTGGCCTCGCGTCCAAGATGCCGACAGCGCTCCATGTTCCAGCGATGCTTGCTCCATGGCTGAGCATTAAGTCTGCCGATGGCGTTACAAGAAACTCGTTGCGCAGAGTGCCCCACGTCATTGTGCCAGATTGCTCCGTTATTGTTGCAAATGTTCCGTGAGGAAGAACCCTCACGACATCCAGCATCGTCTTTAGAGTGTCTAGTTCAGGGTTGCTTTGATATTTTGCCGCGCTGCGTTGTTTGCTGGTCATCCCTGCCGTAGACGGTGCCATCCCTTGAGCGATAAGTTTTTGGATGGATGGAACGTCCCAGAGTAATCGTAAAATCGACATGTCTGAAATAGACAATGATCCTGAGACAACAACAAATTGACCAATGTGCGCATTAGATAAATTGCGCCCCAACAAGCCTCGCTCCGTTAAAAAATCAAGAAATGACAAAGCGTTCGTCCACAACGGGTCGTAGGTTCGCTCTGCTGTATCCCGCTCGTCTTTTGTCGTTGTGCGATCAAGGGTAGCTTGCCCTTGTGCAACCATAGGGATTCCGCCGCCTGCGGAGGCCGCCGTCTTGATTGCTGTAGCGCGTCCTGCCGCCTCGCCCGCTTTTACGTTTTGAAGGACGCCGTACGTCTCAAATTGCGCTAAGAATGATCCGATCCGCCGAACATCGTGGTACAAAAAATCATAGACTGAATTTCTTTCTTGGTCCTCGGGTTGCGGCTCGGAGTCTGGTGCGCCGCTCGTCGACGCTTTGTCCGATTTCGTCAGAGAGTTCTTTGTTTCGTTCGAAGGCATCTGCCAACTCTTTCGGATCAGTTTGAAGAAAGCGACCTACCGCCTCATCGAACGGTATGTCCAGTTTGAGTGGAGGGTTGTGCTTGCGTTTCTCTGTCATGCGATTAACGCCTTATAGGTAAGGCGACCATCAGAATTCGCGATCAGATCATCGGCCCGCGATCCTTCGGCCATACTGCGCCGATTATACCGCCAGCTATTCTCCGCCACGTACCGAGAAAGATGCTTGCGGCTGACGAAATGATGAACGCCATATATCTGGCGTTTCAGTTGTGACCAATACCCCTCGATTGTCTGAGTGTGGACGTTGCCTGCGACATACTCGCCAGCACTGTGCCGCACGAATGCGTGTGGGTATTCTCCAGCCAATCCGGTATAAGCACGAAATTCGTCAGTGGCCAAAAGATTAACTTTCTTCGACACGTTCTCGCGAACAAAGCCCTGTAGCGTTTTGGCGTCGGTATTCCTGGTCACCCGCGCCACAACATCCCCCCCGCGAGAGACTGCGCCAACCACTACCTCTTTGCCTACCGTTCCACGCCCAGGAATGCGCTTGTTCGCGTGCTTATTCTTACTTTTGCCGCCAATGAAGGTTTCGTCAACCTCAACTGTGCCAACCAAAGGGGCGTTGAAACTTCCGGTCTCCGCCGCTTCGCGCAACCGATGCAGCACAAACCATGCGGATTTTTGGGTAATACCGAGGTCGCGCGAGAGGGTGGTGCTCGCGATGCCCTTCTTGTGAGACGTGATCATCCAAATTGCCATCAACCAGGTCCGGATCGGAAGTTTCGTGCCTTCGAAGATCGTGCCAACCTTAATTGAGAACCGTTTGCCGCAAGAAGCGCACTTGTGGGTCCGACGATCCTTGAAGGTGTAAATCTTGCTGCCTTGGCAATATGGGCAGAAAGCGCCACTTTTCCAGCGGATTGCCGTGAAATGCGCGACGGCTGCATCTTCGTCCGGGATCGCGGTGGTCAGTTCAAGTAGGGTGTTGAAGACTGGCATGGCACTTCTCTCGGCTGATGAAAGACTTGTAGCCCGAAATGACGCGTAGGTCAAGCACGTATATAAATACCAATTCGAAGCATCCTGGAAACGCTCGTAACCCGGGTACTGGGCTGGCCCGAACACCAGACCAACGACGCCGGCGGCTGCCGGTGTGTCAATCGAACGGCCGGGGCAAATTGCGCGAAAGTGAGGATCAACCTGGGAGGAACAGAGGCACAAAGGGACCGAGATCCACCGCGGCTGGCTTGCGTACATGCCCGCACGCCAACTGACGCTCGTCCGACCACGTAAGGCACGGAACAACGCCGGTCCCGTCTCTCGGTTCGTCTGTACCTCTGTTCCTCTGAATTGAAATTTCGCGGTTCTGACGGCAGCCTCGAAGGTGACGAAAATCGATTCGATCGACACCGCTGGAACCTGGTTGTTTTCGAAACGAAATATCATCCCGCACCCGTTCATCCGTTCACTCACGACGCATCAACTCCAGCAGCGCTCGTGCAGTGTCATGCGGCAACGTTGCCGGCGCCGTGACCGCTGCCTTCGCGCGTTCGCCCATCCGCCGCCTCGCTTCCGGATCAGCCAGCATCGCGCCGGCGAACCGGGTGAGTGCCGGCACGTCGTGGGTCACCTCCAGAGCGTCAGCGGCACGCAGCAAAGCGACGTGCTCGGTAAAGTTGTCGGTATGCGGTCCGGTGGCGATCGCTGGCCCGAGGCGGGCCGGTTCCAGCGGGTTCTGCCCACCCCCGGGTGGGATCAGGCTGCGACCGATGAACGCGACCTGACTGAGCCGATACCACAGCCCCAACTCCCCCAGCGTGTCAGCGATCCACAACCCTCCATCAGGCGGCGGTCGCCCACATTGACGGCTGGGGGCATGCAGCGCCTCGGCGAGTTCGGCGCCGCGTTCGGGATGGCGCGGGGCGATGATGGTCAACAGCCCAGGATGGTCTGACCGCAGCGCGTTATGGACGATCTGGATGAGCTGTTCCTCGCCAGGGTGAGTACTCGCGGCGAGGAATACCGGCCGGCCGGCCAGACGCTCGGTCATCTCTCGCAGCACCGCGGGATCGGCGGGCAACGCGGGTGCGGCGAGTTTCAGATCGCCCATCACTTCGACCCGCTCGGCGCCGAGCGCACGCAAACGTGTGGCGTCCTCTTCACCGCGGGCGTGGATGCGAGCGAACCCTCGCAACACGGCATGGGCGGCCCAGGGAAAACGAGACCAGGCGGCGTGGGAGCGTGAGGACATGCGGGCGTTGATCAGCATCGCCGGGATCGCACGGGCGCGGCAGGCGCGCAGGGTGTTGGGCCACAGCTCGCTTTCCACGAAGCAGGCCGCGTCGGGGCGCCAGTGATCGAGAAACCGCCTCACCCAGGCGGGCACATCCAACGGAGCGAACCGGTGCGTGACGCGGGCGGTCAGTCCCATCGCGGACAGGCGCTGCTCGAGCAGACTGGCCGACGTGACCGTGCCGGTGGTCACCAGCATCGTGGTATCCTCAGCCAGCTCAGCCAATGCGGCGAGCACCGGCAGCAGCGATACGGTTTCTCCGACGCTCGCGGCGTGCAGCCATACCAATTGGCCGTCCGGTCTGGGTACTGGGTCGATGCCGCGTCGTTCCGCCAGGCGAGCGGCGATCTCCTTCCCGCGTGAGGCGCGGTACCGCAGCATGACCCGTAACGCGGGTGAGGCGAGGGTCGTGGCACCGGCCCACAAGGGTGCGAGAACCGAGTCCGCCATCAACCGCTCGCGCAGAGCTGATCCGCCCGGTCCGCCGCCTGGTTCATCGCCGCGGTGATCGCCGGCAACGCCTCCCGCCAGCCGTCGCGCGGGACCGCGATAGCCGGCCCGCATACCACCACTCCCCGGCCGAACGGCAGCGGGAGCGCCATATGGTCCCAGGTATTCAGAACGATGCGTCGCGAGGTTCGCGCGGCGCAGGGCAGAATCGGCACGCCCGCCAACGCCGCCAACTGCGCCACTCCTTTCGCCGCCTGACGCCGCGGCCCGCGCGGCCCGTCCGGGGTAATGCCGATCATGGCGCCGCGCAGCAGCAGGTGCAGCAACTGACGCAACCCGGTGGCCCCGCCACGCGACGACGATCCGAGCACCGGCTCGATCCCGAACTGGCGGACCACCGCGCCGATGACCTGTCCGTCGCGGTGCTTGCTGACCAGGGTATGGATCGGCGCCGGGCGATAAGCGGGTGAACGCCGGGCCAACATCGCCAGCGCCGGCATCAACGGCAAATGCTCATGCCAAAAGCTGAACACGGCGGGCGA
>ODAK010002237.1_pt1 | contig 20425 bp, 19 predicted proteins | sample 1539591 | NCBI WGS metagenome assembly ODAK01 (sample SAMEA3539303, study PRJEB22396) | soil metagenome | biome: tundra; feature: field; material: soil | place: USA | collected 2010-05 | depth 0.15 m | reverse complement strand
GATACGGCGACCACCGAGATCTACACTCTTTCCCTACACGATGCTCTTCCGATCTAGCACCTGATGATCGCCGGCCATCTCATGCTCAAGCGCCGCCTCGGCTGGCGCCGCATTGCCACCCTCTTCAACCCGGATGCCGGCCGCGCCGGCAGCGACCTGCGCCGCCGTGCCGAAGAGGTTATTCGCTTGTGCCGGTTGGAGGATGCGCGCGAGCAACCCGCGGCGAGCCTGTCCTACGGCGAGGAGAAGATGCTGGGCGTGGCAATGGCTCTGATGTGCGAACCCGAACTGCTGCTGCTGGACGAGCCGGCCTCGGGCCTGGGACGGGCCGAAATCGAGAACCTGGAAGCAGTGCTGCGCGATTTGCGCGAGCACGGCACCACCCTGTGCGTCATCGACCACAAGGTGAGTTTTCTCGGTCGGCTCGCCGATCGAGGCATCAGCCTGCACCATGGAGCGAAGATTGCCGAGGGCACGCCCGCCGAAGTGCTGCGCAATCCCGATGTCATCAGCGCCTATCTGGGTCAGCAGCATGATCGAGTTTGACGGCATCGATGTCCGCTACGGCAAGAACCACGTTGTCAAAGGGCTTTCAGTGAAGGTCGGCGAGGGCGAGGTGGTGTCGCTCATCGGCGCCAATGCCGCCGGAAAGACCACCACCTTGCGTGCTACGATGGGCCTGAAACAGGCGAGCGCGGGAACCCTGCGCTTTGCCGGCGCCGATATCACGCGGCTATCCACACATGAGCGGGTTAGCCGCGGACTGGTGCTGGTTCCGGAAGGGCGCCAGGTATTCGTCAAGTTTACGGTGATGGAGAATCTCCTGATGGGCGCCTATCACCGCGCCGACCGCGGCGATGTCGGCAAGGAACTTGAATACGTCTTCACCCTGTTTCCGCAACTGCAGGAACGGCGCGCGCAGAAAGCAGGATCCATGTCGGGCGGCGAACAGCAGATGCTCGCCATCGCGCGCGGACTGATGGCCAAACCCAAGTGCCTGCTGCTCGACGAGCCTACGCTTGGCCTTGCGCCCATCCTCGTCGAGGAAATCGTTGCGACCGTACGCCGGCTTGCCGCCGGCGGCATGACCATTCTCCTGGCGGAGCAAAACGCCGCGATGGCTCTGGCCTGCTGCAGCCGCGCCTACGTGCTCGAATCAGGAACAATCTCGCTCGAAGGCGACGCGGACACGCTGCGAGGGAGCGAAGCAATCAAGCGTCTTTACCTCGGCGGCTAGCTGCCCGTCGCCAAGGTACGATTTCAGTGAATGGCAGCCTATAAGCGATCGAACTTAGGAGCGCAATCATGACACCGGAAGAGGTGCTTGCAATTCCCCCGCGCGTGCTGACCCAGGCGCAGCGCGAGTCCTATTTTTCCGAGGGCTACATCCTGCTGGAAAAAATCATCGATGACGACTGGATCCAGAAATTGCGCGGCGCGACAGAGGAAATGACCGAGCGCAGCCGCAAGGTGACGAAGTCGGATACGATCTTCGACCTGGAACCCGGCCACCGGCCCGGCGCCCCGCGCCTGCGGCGCGTGTCGAACCCGGCCGAGCAGCATCCGGTGTTCTGGGAATACTGCACCAAGTCGGTCCTGCCCGATGCCGTAGCCGACCTGGTCGGACCCGATGTCAAATTTCACCACTCCAAGCTCAACTTCAAATGGAAACAAGGCGGCGAGGAAGTGAAATGGCACTATGACATTTCCTTCTGGCCGCATACCAACTATTCGCCGCTGACGGTCGGCACCTACATTTACGACTGCGGCATGGACCAGGGCCCATTGGGCGTGATCCCGAAAAGCCACTTGATCGAACCCTTGCTCACTCAGTACGACGACCAGGGCAACTGGGTCGGCTGCCTCTCCGACCGGGATCTGGCGAAACTCGATCTCGCCAAGGCCGTGTATTTGACCGGGCCGGCCGGCTCGCTGACGCTGCACAACTGCCGCACGATCCACGGCTCGCCGCGCAACGACTCCGACGTGGGACGGCCGCTGCTCCTGTATACGTTGACCTCGGCCGACGCCTTCCCCTATACGGTAAACCCGATCAAACCCAAGCACGACCAGCTCATCATCCGCGGCAAGCGCGCCGCGTTCGCGCATCACGACCCGCGGCCGTGCCTGATCCCGCCCGACTGGTCGGGCGGCTACACTTCGATCTTTTCGCTGCAGCAGAAAGAAGATGCGGCCGCGGCGCGCGGTGCCGGTGCAATGATGTAGCCAAGACCCAACGTTTTCCAACTACACCCAGCGGACGGCGCCAGCGATCCGCGCCTTAATGAGGAGCGACTGCAAGATGTATACCCACAAGAGCCGCATGCTCGCCGCGTTCCGCGGAGAGGAAGTCGATCGCTTGCCCTACGTGCCGCGGCTTGATCTGTGGTATCTGGCCAATTCGGTATCCGGCACGCTGCCAAAGCAACACGCAGGCCGTGCGCAGAACGATATCGCCCGCGCCGAGGGCTGGACCGTGTATTTCCGCTTCGCCGACGACATCCTCGACCCTGTGGCGCAGAAGGATTACCTGCATCGCGGCATCGGCCTGTTCAGCACCCGCGACACGCTGTACGACTTCGTGATGCCGCGCGACGTGGAGATCAAGGTGACCCGCGCAGACGGCAAAATCCGCGTCGAGTACCACACCCCGGTCGGCATGGTCAGTTCCACCATGTACTACGACGAATCGTCGCAGCGGCTGGGCATAACCGCCCCGATGATCGTCGATCACCTGATCCAGAAGCAGGAAGACTACGGCCCCGCTTGCTACCTCTACGAGCACATGGGTATCGTGCCGAACTTCGAGCGCTTCGAGCGCTGGGCGAAGGAGGAAATGCGCGACGACGGCGTCGCCGTGGCACAGGGCTTCATGGGCGCTTCCCCGGTGCACCAGATCCAGCGCGACCTGATCGACCCGACACAGTTCTACTTCCACTACACCGACCACAGCGCGAAAATGCAGGAACTGGCTGAAAAAATGGAGCACCTGTTCGACAAGATGCTGCAGATCCTGTGCAATTCGCCAGCGGAGGTGATCTGGTGGGGCGCGAACTACGACGACATGCTGACCTACCCGCCCTACTTCGAGAGGGAGATCACGCCGTGGATCCGCAAGGCTTCGAAGCAGCTGGGCGCAGTGGGGAAGCTGGTCATGTGCCACACGGACGGCGAGAACGAGGGCTTGATGGATCTGATCCGCGACTCGGGCATGCACATCGCCGAGTCGATCTGTCCCACGCCGATGACCAAGATTTCCCTGGCGGAGTATTACCGTCGCTGGAGCGGCCACCTGACCCTGTGCGGTGGCATCCCCTCGACCATCGTTCTGCCGGACACCAGCGAGGCGGATTTCGAGGCGTACATGGACCAATTGTTCAAAGCGGTGGCGCCCGGCAAACGCATGCTCGTGGGCATTGCCGATCAGGTGCCGCCTAACGCCGTTTTCTCGCGGCTGCAGCGCATCGGCGAACGCATCGAACGCGAAGGTCGGCTGCCGCTTGCGGCGGGCGCTTTTCGCCCGGTCGCGGCTTCGGCTGTCGTTGCGGAGTCCAAGCCTGCGGCCAAAGCCGCCGAAACACAGGTCGAAGACAGCTTCGCGCAGGTGCGCCTGGATGTGACCAAGGGAAAAAACAAAGAGATCAAGGCGCACGTGCAAGCGCTTATCGATCGCGGCATCAAGGCGGAGGCCATCCTCGAGCAGGGCCTGATAGCAGCCATCAGCGCGGTCGGCAGGCGCATGGCCACGGGTGAGGCATTTATCCCGGAAGTATTGCTCGCGGCGCGCGCGATGACCGCAGCCGTGGAGGTGCTCGAGCCGCTGCTGGCCGCCGGCGGTGAAGCCCAGGGCGGCAAGGTGCTGATCGGCACGGTCAAAGGCGACATGCACGACATAGGCAAGAACCTGGTGGTGACGCTGCTCAGAGGCGTCGGCTTCGAGGTGCGCGACCTGGGCATCAACGTCTCGCGCGAGGCATTTTGTAATGCGGTCGCAGAGTTCCAACCCGACGTACTCGGGTTGTCGGCATTGCTCACCACGACCATGGTCGAGATGCGCGAGGTCATCAAAGCCCTGGATGAACGCAAGCTGCGCGGCGGCTGCAAAGTCATGGTCGGCGGGGCCGCGATAACCGAGGAGTACGCACGCCAGATCGGCGCCGACGGCTTCGCGCCCAGCGCCCCCGAAACCGTGGCGTTGGTGAAGCAGCTCGTTGCCGCCTCGGCTGCCAGCCGGGCCTCGGACGGCCCAATATTCAAGGCATGATCGCGCATGATGCATCGGAATTGACGCACCAACGATTCTTAGCCCAGTTGGAGTAGGCGTTGCCAAAATCTTACAGCCAGAATCTGCTCAATCGCTTCAACAACAGCGCCGACGCGCTGGGACTCATTTTCATGCTGCCCGCAGCGTCGATTCTGCTTGTATTCCTGACCTATCCGCTCGGGCTCGGCTTGTGGCTTGGATTGACCGATACAAAGATCGGGCGGCCCGGCGTATTCATCGGTCTTGGAAACTATGAGTCGCTGTTCAAGGACAGCGTATTCTGGCTGTCGGTGTTCAACACCATCGGCTACACTGCGGTCGCAAGCGTATTCAAGTTTCTTCTGGGACTGATCCTCGCATTGCTACTCAACCAGAACATCGCGCTCAAATCCTTCATGCGCGCGATCCTGCTCCTGCCCTGGATCGTGCCAACGACGCTTTCCGCGATCGCGTTCTGGTGGATGTACGACAGCCAGTTCTCGATTATTTCATGGATGCTCATAAAAGCGGGCCTGATCGACGCCAACATCAATTTCCTCGGTGACAGCTGGAACGCGCGCTTTTCGGTCGTCGCCGCGAATATCTGGCGCGGGATTCCTTTCGTCGCGATTTCCCTGCTGGCCGGCCTGCAGACGATTTCGCCGTCGCTCTACGAAGCGGCGACCATAGACGGCGCCACCCGCTGGCAGAGCTTCCGCCACATCACCTACCCCCTGCTGACTCCCATCATCGCCATCGTGATGACTTTCTCGGTGCTGTTTACGTTTACCGATTTTCAGCTCATTTATGTGATTACGCGCGGCGGACCGGTAAACGCCACGCACCTGATGGCAACGCTGTCGTTCCAGCGCGCCATTCCAGGCGGCCAGTTGGCGGAGGGCGCCGCGATCGCCATGGCGATGGTGCCATTTCTCGTTGCGGCGATCCTGATCAGCTTTTTCGGACTGCAACGCCGCGCCTGGCAGCAGGGAAGCAAGGATTGATGCGATGACGCAAGACCCCAGGAATCAGAATCCCGCGGAAAAGCTGTATTCCGAAGGCGGCATGGACTATCTGGTGACGCGACAACGAAAATTCGTGACCGTGTACCTGCCTCTGATGGCATTCACCTTCATCCTGCTATTCCCGTTCTACTGGATGACCGTCACCACCTTCAAGAGCAACGACGATATCTACGATTACGAAAGAAACAACCCTTTCTGGGTGTGGAATCCCACGCTCGGCAACATCAAGAAGCTGCTTTTCGACACTTCATACCCGGAGTGGCTGTGGAACACGATGCTGGTCTCAGTCGCGTCCACGTTCATCTCCTTGTTTGCCAGCGTGCTCGCCGCCTATGCGGTCGAGCGGCTACGCTTCAAGGGCAGCCGCTGGGTCGGGCTCGCCATATACGCCGCCTACCTCGTGCCGCCGTCAATCCTTTTCATTCCGTTGGCGACCATGGTGTACAAGCTGGGATTATTCGACTCGCGCTGGGCGCTGATTCTGACCTACCCGACCTTCCTCATCCCGTTCTGTACCTGGTTGCTGATGGGATACTTCAAATCCATTCCCTATGAACTGGAAGAGTGCGCCCTGATCGACGGCGCGACGCGTTTGCAGATCCTGTTGAAAATCGTGCTGCCGCTGGCGGTGCCCGGGCTGATCTCCGCAGGCATTTTCGCCTTCACCCTGTCGTGGAATGAATTCATTTATGCGCTGACCTTCGTTTCATCGTCGGAGAACAAGACGGTTCCCGTCGGAGTCCTCACGGAACTCGTGGACGGCGACGTGTACCATTGGGGCTCGCTCATGGCTGGCGCGCTGTTCGGCTCGCTTCCCGTCGCGGTGCTTTACTCTTTCTTTGTCGAATACTACGTTTCCGGCATGACCGGGGCAATCAAGGAGTAGGCGGGTTTGCGCCACCGCATGCAATTGAACAAACGTCGCAACCGGAGAGCTTGAATATTATGCTGACCAAGACTGAAATCGACAAATACAGGGAAGCGGGTGCAATCGTGGTCGAAGGCGTGCTTGACGATGTGACGCGCCAGCACATGAAGAACGTGCTCGCCGACCTGGTGGAGCGCTCGCGCGGCATCAAGACGCATGACAAGGTCTACGACCTCGAGCCCGGTCACAGCAGCGAGGAACCGCGCGTGCGCCGCATCAAGACACCGCATCTGGTGCACCCGGTTTTCGCCGAATTCCTGCGCTCACCCAAACTGCTCGGGATCCTGCGCGACCTCCTGGGCGATAGCGTTCGCTTGCACGGCTCCAAGCTCAATCTGAAAGCGCCGCGCTTTGGCTCCCCCGTGGAATGGCATCAGGACTGGGCCTTTTATCCCCACACCAACGACGACCTGCTTGCGGTCGGCGTCATGCTCGATGACACGACCGTCGAGAACGGGGCCCTCTACATCCTCCCCGGCACGCATAATGGGCCGACTTACGACCATCATGGCGCCGATGGGCGCTTCTGCGGCGCCATGGATTTCGAGGCCGCAGGCTTGCGCTTCGCCGATGCGGTGCCCTGCGTGGGGCCAGCCGGCTCCTGTTCCTTTCACCATGTGCGCGCCGTGCATGGTTCAGCGCAAAACACTTCAAACCGATCGCGCGGCCTGCTGTTATACGAGGCGGCCGCGGCCGATGCGTTTCCCCTTATGGGGATTCCCGATTACGAGGATTTCAAGGGCCGGCTGCTCTGCGGCAACGAGACGATTGTTCCGCGCATTGTCGATTGCCCCGTGCGCATGCCGCTGCCGTCCGCGCTGAATCAGGGATCGATCTACGAGAACCAAACCGCTTCGGCAAAGCGTTTTTTCGAAGTAGGCAAAGTCGCAAAATAGAACGTTGTTCAACCAGAGGAGATTGACATGACAGATCAAACAAGACGGAGAATCGTCGGTGGCATGGGCGCATTGGCCGCGATGGGCCCCATGTTCTGGATCAAGAGCGCGCAGGCGCAAACGAGCTTCAAACCGGAGAAAGGCGCCAAGCTGCGCGTGCTGCGCTGGAAGCGGTTTGTACAGGCCGACGAGGACATGTGGATGGCCAACACGAAGAAGTTCAGCGAAAAATACGGCATCGAAGTGCGCACGGATCACGAAAACTGGGAAGACGTGCGCCCCAAGGCGGCGGTGGCCGCCAACGTCGGCGCGGGGCCTGACATCATCGTTGGCTGGCTCGACGATCCGCATCTTTATCCGGAAAAACTGGTCGACCTGACGGATCTCGCCGAGTATCTGGGCAACAAGTACGGCGGCTGGTTTCCGACAGCGCGCACTTACGGCACTACGGCAAAAGGGCGCTGGATCGGTCTGCCGCTTGGGGCAAGCGGCGCCCTGCTCAACTATCGCATATCCTGGGTCAAAGAAGCCGGGTTCGATAAATTTCCGACGCACTTCGACGACTATCTCAAGCTTTGCCAGGCGCTGCAAAAAAACGGTCACCCGGCCGGTTTCGCGCTGTCGCATGCGACCGGCGATTCCGAGACCTGGATGCACAACGTGCTGTGGGGTTTCGGCGGCCGGCTTGTAGACGAAAAAAATCAGGTCGCCATCAACAGTCCGGAGACAATCAAAGCCATCGAGTACATGCAGCAGCTGTCGAAGACCTTCGTCGAGGGGGTGGCCGGCTGGAGCGGCGTGTCGAACAATAACGCCTTCCTCGAGGGCAAGATCAGCCTGACCTCGAACGGCATCTCGATCTACTACGCGGCGAAAACCTCGGCCGATCCGGCGAAGAAAGCGGTGGCGGCGGATATGGATCACGCGCCCATGATGATCGGACCGGTCGGCCGGCCGACCGAATTGCATCTGCTGTCGCAGGCGATGGTGTTCAAATACGGCAAGTATCCGAATGCGGCCAAGGAGTTCCTGCGTTTTATGTGGGAGCGCGAACAATACGAACCCTGGCAAGCCGCTTCACTCGGTTATATCAGCCACCCGCTCAAGGCTTATGACAGCAACAAATTCTGGAACGACGATCCGAAATACCTGCCGTTCAAGGGCGTCGTCGCTCGCATGCAGCCGCACAGCTATGCCGGCAGTCTGGGCTATGCCTCAGCGGCCTGCCTCGCTGACTGGATCGTCGTCGACATGTTTGCGTCGGCCTGCGTAGGACAAAAGAGCCCGAAAGAAGCGGCCGCCGAGGCAGAAAAGCGCGCCAAGCGCTACTACAGCTAGGTTCCGAAGCTGTCACAAGTAGTAACGGCGCGGATGATTTCGATGAACCTGAGTGAAATCGAACAGTCGCTGCAGGACGCAGGGCTTACCCCGCGCGGCGCGTTTCATCCCGCCACCGGCGACGGCGTGCCCCGACTAGCGGCGGATACGCCGGCGCGCACCGTGATTCTGGCCGGCAACGCCGGGCCGCATATGTGGCGCGCCTTCGACGCCGCGCGCGCCGGGAACAGTATGACCCTAGACGAATGGTCCGCGCGCGTTCTGACCGGGCTTGCCGCGCGGCTGGGAGCACGCGCCGTGTTCCCTTTCGAGCGTCCCTATCTGCCGTTTCAACGCTGGGCCATGCGCGCCGAACCTTGCCATCCGTCGCCGCTCGGCCTGCTGATTCACCCGGACTATGGCCTGTGGCACGGCTATCGCGGGGCGCTACTGTTCGCCACGCCGATCGAACTGCCGCCGCCCGACCGCCGCGCCAGCCCCTGTGCGAGCTGCGAGAATCGCCCGTGCCTTACAGCCTGTCCGGTCGGCGCATTCGATGGCAAGGCTTACGACGTTCCGTCTTGTGCGCGCCACCTTGCACGCGTGCCGGAACCGGCTTGCATGGAAATCGGTTGTCTCGCGCGCCATGCCTGTCCGGTCGGCCGCGACTATCGCTCTGCGCCAGCCCAGGCGCGTTTTCACATGCTGTCCTTCCTGCGCAACCACCGACCAGAAGGCAAAGCAGATTACGAGGCTTCCGCATGAAAGAGTGCGTGCGCGTGTTGGACCACCAATGGTCGCAAGCACGCGTGCAACGTGCAGTTACACGACCGTGCTCATTAGAGATCCTCTGGCGGTCGCACCGGGCGCGACCCGGTACGCCGCTCGACTGGTGCGTGGTACGGCGGCGCCTCGTCTCTCTCGTAAAGCCCGTAGTCACGTACCACCGTCGCCACCCGCAGCCGGTAGTCATCGAACACGCCGGCGCGGCCTTCAGCTTGGATCGCGCGATGCTCGGGGTGCTCGCGCCAAGCGCGCACCGACGCCTCATCTCGCCAGAAGGACAAGGACACGAGCTTCCGCGGGTTGTTTAGGCTCTGAAAGCGCTCAATTGAAATAAAGCCTTCCATTTGCTCGAGCATCGGCCGCAGTCTCGCAGCATGTTCAAGATATGTGGCCTTACCTTGCTCGCTCGGCTCCACCTCGAAGATAACAGCGATCATGGCATCTTCCTTTTTCGAAAACGTGTTGACCAATAACAAACTCGTGAGGCGGCGTCCACTAGGTGCGCATTGCGGCCAGATGGCGATCGACAATGCGCGTAAGTTCGCGCTCCTGTTCGGGCGTCACTTGCGCACCTGCGGGTTGCCCGAGGATCTCCTGCACGCGCTCCGCCGCGCGCTCATCCCAGGCGCGGCTGCCCTTGTTCTCCCAGGCTTCGCGCTTGCATCGCACCGCCATGCGCGAGTGCCGGATTTCCTCCTGGAAATGGGCGAGCGTATGCTCGTTCCAGAGGTAGTCGGGGCTGTGCCCCAATTCGCGGATGAGGTCCAGCGCCAGCGTCTCATCGCTGACTTCGATTCCGCGGACAAAACGTCGAATCGAGCCGATGATCTCGTCATCGATCACCAGTTTTTCGGCCGACATGCACAGCGTCGATTCCAGGTTTCCGGCGCCCCAGATGATATTGACGCCGTTCGCCGCATGTGCGAGTCCGGTGATCATGGTTTCAGATGCCGCCTGCGCGTCGGCGACCATGGCCTCGGTCGACATCCACGACGCCGACGGCAGCTTGTGGAAACGTGCGAGATCGGCGCCCGCCGACTGAAGCAACGCATTCTCGGGCGCGCCGGTGAGCGCCACCGCCGTTGACATGTCGAGCACGTGGGCAAAGCCAACGTTATAGATGACCGGCCGGCCGCGCTCCAGCAGCTGCGCGATCACGACGCCAGAGAGCACGTCCGCGTTCGCAAGCACGAGGCAGCCCGCCAGGGTGACCGGAGCGCTTCCGCCGGCCATGGGTTCCGAGTTGATCATGAACGGCAGACCGTGTCCGGCCGTGTTTCGCATGCTTCCCAGCCCCGTCGGCGTCCAGTGCAGCGGGCTCACTATGCTGTAGCCAAAGCTCAGCAAAGGCCGCTGGGCAAGCGGCACGCCTTCGGCAAGGACCTGCCCCATCTCGAGCATTGCGGACGCCCCTTCCGGCGTGAACGTACACGGCCGCAGATGCTTCGCCGTGTGCATCGCCATGACGCGAAAACCGACCACGTCCCGCGCCGGCGGCGGGAAATCGGCCACGCTCGTTCCCACCATGCCGTCGATCTCGGGGCACGCGTCGGCAACCCGGGTGAGAAGAGCCAGGTCCGAGGTGAGAAGCTCGCGCCGCGTTTTTCCGTGCGCGACGTAGAGGGCGTTTCCGGTCCAGAACACGCTACCTTCCCCGGCGCCAAGTTCGCTCGAGGCGCCGCGGCGGTCACTGAAGCGGACAGTAGGCGGACAGGTCGCAAGGCACTCGCGCACCAGTTCGCGCGGTATCCGGACCGTATCGGCTGTCGCGCCGCCGCTCCCGCCCTGGCGCTTCAGCAGCGCAATAATTCCGGCGTCGTCCACGCGCACCCCGACCGTCTCGAGAACATCGAGACTTGCCGCGTGAATACGCGCGCAATCTTCTGCGCGCAGGATGGGTTTGGCCATTTTCAATGCTCCCGTGAGCTTAACGCGACAGCAATTAGCCGCGCGTGCCGCGGCACTTGCACTGCCGCGGCCTCGTCCTCCTCCGTCAGGAATAAGCTGCCCGAACTTTCTGTACCAACGTAATTGAGAGCTTAAGTTGGTAATGCGCGAAACGATTCGGCATTCCGCCAGTGGACGCCCCGTGGCAACCGCAATCAGTCTATATTTTTTCCATCGAGGTGCGGTAATATTTCGCAGCCGCGGCGCGCCTGGTTCGCCTGGATTCGTGAGGCGGGTTTCGCGGCAATGGTGGTTTGCATGGCCAATAAGCAAATTGGACCATCGACTAATACTTGTAATATTTCGCTAAAAGGTGCCGGCGATGATATTGGAGCTTGCAATCCTTAATGTAATTCCAACCAGAACCACTGAGTTTGAAGAAGCTTTTGCTGAAGCGAAAGTGATCATTTCGTCAATGCCAGGTTTCATTTCGCTGCAGTTGCAACGGTGCGTCGAGTGTTCGAATCGATATGCATTGCTTGTGCGATGGAAGAAACTTGAAGATCACACGATGGGATTTCGCAACTCGTCGCAGTACCAACAGTGGAAGGCGCTACTTCACCATTTTTATGATCCTTTTCCGACGGTAGAGCACTTCGAACTGGTCGTCGACGCATAGGCTACCGCTACACCCGCTCCGCCGCGACCGGCGCACTGCACTAACCGCGGTACCGGCATCCCCGTAGACTGCGCATCAAGGTCTCGATTGGCATCGGGTCCTCAGTACTTGCCGTATTTCTTCACCGCTTTTGCCATCGCCCAGATGTTCTCGGTTTTGCAGTAGTTGGTAATGCTGTTGGCGCTGCCGATGATGTAGCCGCCGCCCTTGCCCGCGACCGCAATGCGCTCCTTGACTTCTTTGTCTACCTCCTCGGGGGTGCCCAGAGTAAGGGTGTAATCGAGGTCGATATTGCCGATCAAGCAAACCTTGGAACCGTATTCCGCCTTCATCTTGCCGATGTCCATGGCAGCGGGCTGGATCGGGTGTATGGCGTTCATGCCGAGTTTCAGCAGTCCGTCCAGTATAGGGAAGAGATTGCCGTCGCTGTGGAAGGCCCAGGGCTTCTTGATCGCATCAGCGACCATCTTCTGATACGGGAAGAAGAACTCCTCGTACATCTCCATGTTGACCCAGGGCATCTTGGTGTCGGCATGATCGTCGTTGGCCCAATAGAAATCGAGGTCGAGCTTGTTCATGTGATCGAGCACGCGCACGGTCCATTCGGAAAAGCGCCGGTGTATCTCCTTTACTAGGTCCGGATCGTCGTAGAGCATGAGCGAGAACACATCGAGCCCCATGCTCTCGATGGTGCTCGCGGTGCCCAGGCGGATGCGCCCGAACACGGCGTAGTCCTCGCGATATTGCTCGATCCATTTGGCTACCTGCTCGTAGCGCGCCGGATGATCCGGATCGGGCAGGAATTCGTCGAACAGCTTGAGCGAATCGCGACCGGTCAAGAGACCTTTCTTGATGAAAGTGCGCCCGCCCGGCTCCATGCTCATTTCGGCGATCCACGGCGGCCCGAAGTCGAAGGTGACTTTCTTGGGAAAATAAAATGCATCCTTGGTTTGCCACACCTGGCCGGCCGAAGCGACGGCGCCGGTGGGAAATTGATAGCCGAACCCGTCCATGCCCAAGGCGCGGCACAACTCGCCGGGGGTGTAGTCGGTGCGGCCGTTCATTATCCGGATCTGCTGCAACTCCTCGAACTCGCACTCGACCCATGGTACTTGGTCGGGCTGGCCGCCGTGCAGCGCGGTCATTACTCTTTCTTTAGGTGTCATATCGCCTCTCCCTTTGTGCGGCCCGCTGCAGCAATCGATTGCATTTCTCGACGCAGCCATGTGCATCCGAGGTGTAGAAATCGGCGCCGATTTCGTCCGCGAACTCTTGCGTCACGGGCGCGCCGCCAATCCCGACGCGGACCTGCTTGCGCACGCCCGCCGCATCCATGGTCTGGATGGTCTTTCGCATGCTGTCCATGGTGAGCGTGATGAGGGCGCTCATCAGCACGAACTGCGGCGTTTCATTCCTGAAGATGGACGTCGATCAATATATCAGTGATATATGAGATATGCACGTGTGATTTGGATCAATGTGCCTGCAGCAGAAGTATGCCTTGACTGTCGGGATCACCGTACTTACTATGCTTTTGCGCTTTCCATAAACAATACCGGCGCGGATAAAAGGAGGGAATCAATATGGACATGGTAATAGGTCTTGCGTTGCTCGTGTGCTTCCTGATCATCGTCGTGGCGATCGTCAGGGGGCAGAGTCCCGTCCTGATGCTGCTAATCCTGGCCATCGCCTGGGCCGCGATCGCCGGCATCAGCGTGGACAACATCCAGGCGAAGGTTCTGCAAGGCGGCGGCGTCGCCTATGCCAGCGCCGTCATCATCATCGTCTTCGGCGCCTGGTTCGCGCAAATCCTTATCCAGACCGGCATTGCCGAGAGCGTCATCCGCTCCGCCGTCGAGCTTGCGGGCGACCGGCCGCTGGTCACAGCGATGACCATAACCCTGGTCACCGCCGTTCTGTTCTCCTCCATGTACGGCGTCGGCGCCGCCATCGCGATCGGCGTCATCGCCCTGCCGATCATGATGAGCCAGGGCATTCCGCCAGCCGTCGCCGCGCCTGCCTTCACCATGGGCATCGGCGCCGGCACGTTCGTCAACATCGTGCAGTTCGGCACCTTCCAGAAACTGTTCCCCGGCATCACCTACGAGGCGCCCTATCTCACCTTCTGGCTGATGGGCGCGGCCGTCTACGTGCTGACCGCATGGCTCATGACCTACGTCCATCTGCGGCGCATGGGCGTGCGCAAAGCGGCGAGCGTCGAGGTCCCCGAAGGATCCGCGCCGCGCAAGCGCACTCCGTACTATACGTACATCGTGCCGATCTTTCCGGTCATCATGATCGTCGTCTTCAAGTGGCAGATTATTCCGACCTTTCTTCTCAGCATCGTGCTCGCGCTCGCGCTGACCTGGCAGTCGCGGACGCTGCAACAGCACGTCAATCTTTTCAACAAGACGTTTTTCGACGCTTTTCCCGATATTGCCACGATCGCCGCCCTGTGGACGATCTGCGGCATGATCATCGTCGCCGGCCAGACACCGGAGGTGTCGGGCGCGCTGAAGCCGATTTTCGGTCCGATTCTGCCCGGGACCAAGCTGCATGCGGCGATTTTCTTCGCCGTGCTCGGCGGCATCTGCAGCATCTACCGCGGCCCGATGGTGGTGATCGGAACCGGGGCAGCGATGCTCGCGCTGATCCTGAACGAGAAACTGCTTCCAGTCGCGTTCCTCTACTCGATCTGGCTGGCGCCCACGGTGATGCAGGGCAGCGTCGATCCGACGAACTCATGGACGCTGTGGACTATCGGCTACACCAAGGTCAGCCACGGCGAGTTTCTCAAGGTCGCCTTGCCTTTCGGCATGCTGATGGTGGCCATCATGTCCTTCCTCGCCTATGCCTATTTATAGGGCGGAATGATTGAGCACAAGCGTTGATGGCTGATACAGAAGGTCCCGATCGGCGCGCCTTCCGCATCGGCATCGATGTCGGCGGCACATTCACGAAGGCGGTGCTGATCGACAACCGCGACCGCTCGGTTGTCGGCCGGTACTCGGTATTGACCACCCACGACGATCCTCGCGGCGTCGCGAGGGGGGTCGTCGAAGTGTTCCGCAATGTCCTCGAGGGCTCCGCCGTCGATCCGATCGACGTCGTCTTCCTCGCCCACAGCACGACCCAGGCGACCAATGCCCTGCTCGAAGGCGATGTGGCGGTCGTAGGCATCATCGGCATGTCGAGCCGGCTGGAATCACTGCTGGCGCGCGGTCAGACCGCGATCGGCCCGATCGAACTCGCCCCCGGCCGGTTCCTGACGCCGCAGCACCGATTCATCTACATCGATGCCATCAGCGAGGAAACTGTGAGCGCGGCGATCTCCGCGCTTGCCGCTTCCGGCGCCAAGGTCATCGTCGCCAGCAACGCCTTCGGCGTCGACGACAATACGCACGAAATGCTGGTGATGAAGGGCGCGCACGACGCCGGCCTGTGTTCAACCGGCGGCCACGAGATCACCAAGCTCTACGGCCTGACGACGCGCACGCGTACCGCCGTCATCAACGCCAGCATCCTGCCGCGGATGATAGCAACCGCCGACATGACCGAGGCGAGCGTGCGTGAGGCGGGTATTCAGGCGCCGATGATGATCATGCGCGGCGACGGCGGCGTCATGGGCATCCAGGAGATGCGCCGCCGCCCGGCGGTAACCATGCTGTCCGGGCCTGCCGCCTCGGTGGCGGGCGCCCTCATGCACCTCAAGGTCTCGGACGGTATCTATTTCGAGGTCGGCGGCACCAGCACCAACATCGGCGTGATCCGCAACGGCCGGCCGACCATCAGATACGCGCGGGTCGGCGGGCACGAGACCTACGTCAACTCGCTCGACGTGCGCGTTATCGGCATCGCCGGCGGCAGCATGGTCCGCGTCTCCGGCAACGCGATCCACGACGTCGGGCCGCGCAGCGCCCATATCGCAGGCCTCGGCTACGCCTGCTTCACCGACCCGGCGGCGATCGTCGATCCGGAATTCGAACTGTTCCGGCCCAAGCCCGACGATCCGGCCGACTACGTGGCGATCCGCTGCGCCAATGGCATCCGCGTCGCTATTACCAATTCCTGTGCCGCAAACCTGCTCGGCTACGCCACGCCTGGCATGCATTCCTACGGCAATCCGGAGGCGGTGCGCCGCGCCATCGCACCGCTCGCCCGCCATCTGCACTGCTCCGCGGAAGACGTCGCGCGCCAGATCCTGGAGCGCGCATCGCGCAAATTGATACCGGTGGTCGAGAGCCTGATCGCGGAATACCGCCTCGATTTCGACCAGGCCGAACTGATCGGCGAAGGCGGTGGCGCCGGCGCCCTGATTCCCTTCGTCTCGGAGAAGACGGGACTGCGCTTCCGCATCTCCCAGGACGCCGAGGTCATTTCCTCCATCGGCGTCGCGCTTGCCCTGGTGCGCGAGACGATCGAGCGGACCATCCCCAATGCCCGCCCCGAGGACATCGCGATGATCAAACACGAGGCCTTCGACGCCGTAGTCCGCCTGGGCGCGGCGCCGGACAATGTCGAGGTCACGATCGAGGTCGATCCGCAGACCCAGCGCGTGCGCGCGACGGCAATGGGCTCGTCTGAGATGCGCGCCCAGGACTTCGCCAAGGAGATCGACGAGGCCGAGGGCCGCAGCATCGCCGCGGCCTCGATGTCCCTCCCGGAGGAAGCGGTGACCCTGGCCGCCAACACCGGGCCGATGCGCGTTTTCCAGGGCATCGTTACCGAGCGCAAATGGCGCTTTTTCACCAAGACCAGGCGTCCGGTCCGGGCAATCGACCACGAGGGCGTGATCCGTGTCCAGCGCAGCAACGCCACGGTGACCATGGCGCCCGCAGGCGAGGGGCTCCGCGCCATCCGCACGCTGTGGGAGTCGCTCACCAGCTATACCGGCGTCGGCAACATAACGCCGGATCTGTTTGTGCTTGTCGGCGCGCATGTCATCGACTTGAGCGGCGTCCTCGCCGTCGAGCAGGCGCTTGCGGTTGCCAAGGGCGAGTTCGAGGGCCTGTCGCCGGACGCGCCGATCGCCCTCATCGCGGTGGCGGGCGCCCGCGGCATGTCATGACACAGGCTACGCTCAGCGATCTCGTCCTGCGCATCGCCTCGGCCGAGCCGGGGGCGCTCTCGCACTGGATGGTAAGCAACGATCGCTATGCCCGGCGTCTTAGCGGGAGCGAGATCGATGTGCTCGCCGCGTCAGCCCTCGCCGATGGCGAATTCGCGGCAAAAGCCCTAAAGATTGACCATAGCCCGGAGGGAATCGCGGCGCTTGCGTCCGAATTGGGCATCTCCGTCATAGAGGTCGACGGCGAGATTGACGTGGCCGGACACGTTTTTTCGGCCGATTACCGCCCGAACCCGCCGCGCATCCGCCTCTACACAAGAGCGCTGGCGGCGATCGACCGGGGCTTGGCGGACCCTCGAATTGCCGAGATCATCGGCGCCACACGCGCCCTGCCGGTGCTGCTCGCCCACGAGATCTACCATCATCTCGATTTCGTCCGGCCGACCACCCTTACGCAACGCCACCGTGTCACCTCGTTGCGGCTCGGTCCGTTGCACCTGAAGACGGAGCTGCCCTCGCTTGCCGAGGTCGCGGCCGGACGCTTTGCCGCCGCACTCCTGGGCTTACACTGCCATCCGAGGGTGCTTGACCTGCTGCTGCTATGGGACGGCAATCCGCAGCGGGCCGAGGCCTGGGTCGAGGCCAGTGGCGCATTCGCTCCGCGGCTCCTTCAACAGGAGACTGTATGATCTCGGACACATTCGCATCGTGGGGAATCTGTCGCCAGCAGGCCGAACGCCGTCGGTGCGAAACATAACGGAGACAACGATGACCAAGGTGCTTTCCGACTCCCAGGTGGCGCAGTACGGGCGCGACGGCTTCTTCCACCCGATTCGTATCATGTCCGAGGCGGATGCCAGCGGATATGAACAGCGGCTGCGCGCCCTTGAGGCACGCGAGGGCGGAACGATGTCGCGCAAGACCAACATGAAGCCGCACCTGATCGTACCCTGGCTCGAAGAACTCGTCCGGCATCCCAGGATTCTCGATGCCATCGAAGACGTGCTCGGGCCCAACATCCTCGCCTGGTCGAGCGGTTTCTTCATCAAGGGCGCGCATGATCCCAGCTTCGTGAGCTGGCATCAGGATTCGACTTATTGGGGCTTGTCCGAGCCCGACGTCGTCACCGCCTGGATCGCCTTCACACCCAGCACCGTAGAGTCCGGTTGCATGAGCGTCATTCCTGGCACGCACGGCGATCAGATCGCGCACAACGACACCTTCGACGAGCGCAACCTGTTGACCCGAGGGCAGGAGGTGATGGTCAAGGTCGACGAGACCAAGGCCGTGGATATCGTGCTGAAACCGGGCGAAATCTCGCTCCATCATGTCCGCATCATCCATGGCTCGCCGCCGAATGCAGCCGATCACCGGCGAATCGGTTACGCTATCCGCTACATGCCTACACGAGTCCGCCAGCTTTCGCCGGTGCGCGACAGCGCCATGCTCGTGCGAGGTGTCGATCAGTACAATTATTTCGACCACGACCCCTCGCCCAAGAGCGAGTTCGACGCCGACGCCGTCGCCTATCACGCAGCGCTGATCGAGCGGCAGACCAAAATCCTCTACGCCGGCGCCGAGAAGGTGCGCGACCTCGATGCTCCCGCGGCGCGGGCGAGTTGAGGCGGCACGGTGTCACCGGCGACGGTGTATCGTCGGTCAATACGTTCGCAAAGCATGCGGGTCTCGGCTATTGCTCGGAAGTCGGTGCCTTGGAGAACAGGACATCCTTATTCCATGCGGGTTTCGCAGGTGTTTCCGTCGTCCAAATTGCGGACTACTGAGTAAATATCCCGCGATATCAGGGTGCTAACGTGAGAATTAGGGTAGCGGCGATAACGATGGCTGCGGCATTACTGCCCGTATTGCTCGGACCTGCCGCGGTTGCGCAATCGTATCCAGTAAAGGGTGTGGGTTCCACTGGTCATCTGGTTGCGGCGCTATTCGCGAGCACCGCCGGCATCGAGATGACGTTCGTCTCTTATAAGGGCAACACTCCCGCGATTACCGATATCATCGGCGGCCATATTCAGGGGATGTTCGACCAATCGAACACGGCGCTCCCGCAGGTAAAGGCTCAAAGCGTGCTCGCGCTCGCAGTCACGTCGCGCAGCCGATTGCCGCAAATGCCCGATGTGCCGACGCTGGACGAAAGCGGACTTGCAGGCTTCGAGGCTGCGACCTGGTACGGCATCTATGCGCCGAAAGGCACGCCGCGCGCCGCGATCGAGCGGATGCACGCTCAATACACTGAAGCGATGCAGGACAAGAATTTTACCGACAGGTTGACGGAGGACGGCTACCAATTACTCGATGCGTCTATGACTTCGGGGAAAGCGCTCGCAGCTCACACAAAATCGGAGGTAGATCGATGGAAGAAAGTGATCGCGGACGCAAAAATACCCGTGAACTAGTCGCGCGCGACCAGGGAGACAGGCAGATGACACCCAAAGAACGCGTGATGACGGCCCTGCGCCGCGGCCAGCCGGACCAGATACCCTGGCTGGAAGGTTCTTTCGACGAGCTGCTGCAGACCCGCATTATGGCCGGGCGTAGCGACTTTACCCCGGGCGAATTGTGCCGCACCTTGGGCATGGATGGGTTCGGCTATCGTTTTCCTACCGTCGGCATCGGCTTGCCCAGCCAGGCGCTGCAGACCCCTCAGTCGGCGAAAGAGGCGTTCTATTTTCCGAAGAAAATCTCCTTCGACTTTGGGCCGCCGTGGATCGCCGACATGAGCGCGGATCCGAGCGGGCGCGCTTTCATCAAGAAAGGCCTGCTCACCGATCGCGATGCGCTGAAACTGTTCGATGAGTTCTTGCCCGATCCGGATCATCCGGCACGGTACGAGCAAATAGCGAAATGGATCGAGCAATACCGCGAGGACTACGCGGTGTTCGCACGCGTTCGCCTGGGTACCGCGAACACCATAGAGAGCATGGGACTGGACGTGTTCTCGCTCATGCTATATGACGACCCGGACTTGGTGAAGGAAATCCACAGGCGGTTTTCCGAATGGACAGTGCGGGTAATCGAAAACCTAAACAAGCTCGACTTCGATTTTTATTGGGCCTTCGACGATCATGCCGACACCAGGATGCCCTGGGTCAACATGGAAATGTACGAGGAGTTCTTGTATCCGTACCAGAAGATGGTCGCCGACGCGATGAAGAGCAAGCCATGGGCCTTCCACAGCGACGGAAACCTGTTCCCGATACTCGACGGCCTGCTGAAGCTCGGCATGAGTGCCATCCATCCGATCCAGCCCTCTGCCATGGACATCGGCAAGATGAAGGCGCAGTACGGTTCCAGGGTGTGCCTGATCGGGAACATCGACCTCGATTACACCCTCACCCTGGGCACGCCCGAGGAGGTGGACAAGGAGGTGAAAGAGCGCATCGCAGTCGCGGGCATTGGCGGCGGCTACATCATCAGCAGCGCCAACAGTCTTACCAATTACTGCAAGGTGGATAATATCTTGGCGATGTCAGCGGCCTTGAAGAAATATGGAAAGTACTGAGGCATCAATGCGAATCATTGCCGAACACGGTAAATCTGCAATACTTCGGTCACGCGAATATGCAGCACGCCTTAAT
>ODAK010002236.1_pt1 | contig 20425 bp, 20 predicted proteins | sample 1539591 | NCBI WGS metagenome assembly ODAK01 (sample SAMEA3539303, study PRJEB22396) | soil metagenome | biome: tundra; feature: field; material: soil | place: USA | collected 2010-05 | depth 0.15 m | reverse complement strand
CACTCTTTCCCTACACGACGCTCTTCCGATCTCTGTTGTTCTTCACCTATGTCTCCAGCACGCCGAAGATGATTCCCGCTGGTGGCACGAAATCGCCACGAACTCCCTCAAATGTGACTTGGCGAGATCTGTGATAAATCTTCTCTAGGTCAATTACGTCCGCCAGGTCCCTGTTGGCAGGCGTCGAAGGGTCTTCCTCCACGACTGGTGGAAGCACGACCGGAGTGATCGTGTCGGGCTAGCTGGCGAGGTTGTGATGACGAGGAATGTTCTGTATCGGAAGAGTTGATTTCTGCCTGAAGAAGAGGTCCGTCATAAACGCGAAGAGAGCACCGCTCAACCGTAGGCACCCCGCATTCGGTTTCGCCACCTGCGTGCTTCTGGTCGTGACACTCTTCACTGTCGCTCCTAACACATCGGCGGCCGACGTCGCGCCGTCAACTCTGTGCCACGGCTACGTGGCCTGTAGCAGTGGCGCGTTCACTTCGCACGGATACCCAGCCCACTTCTGGACGTCATATTGGAGTATGTACGCTGGCAACAACTGCACCAACTACGTGGCCTTTGTCGAATCGACCACCTACGGCGTCGCCAAGCCCCCCAACTTGCTCGGCAATGCGGGACAGTGGCCTACGACTGCAACCCTTGACGGGGCGCTGGTGAACCACACGCCGACGGTCGGTTCCGTGGCTGAATGGAACCCGGGCAGTCCCGGAATACCCTTCCCCGGTCACGTCGCGATCGTCGAAGAGGTCGGTCCCCACCAGAGTTACATCGTGATATCCCAGCAGAACATCCTCGATGTAAATAATTACGACTGGATCAGGATCAATGCAGATAGTTCCATGAACCAATGGCAGCAGTGGCCAAGTAACTTCATACATTTCCCAACCGGCGAACGAACTTTCGATAGCCGAGTCAACCCGGCAATCGTGGAAATTATGGTTCCTGATGTTCCCAACAGTTCCGATGCGGATCAGTTCGATTTCTTCGACGGTCGAAAGCAAGTCGTGACGTCAGGTCTGACCACGGATCTCACTGTAAGGGGTGTGTCCGATGACTACAAGATTGCCCTTCACCGCACTTCGCTGAAGAACCGCTATGTACTTCACGTTGCGGTGAAGGGACCCAACATCCGAATTCTTCGCCAAGGAGGCCCCAACCCAGACTTAGAGCCGAGCATTCGAATTACAAAGGTTGGCAACCACGAGCCGCCCGTCATCGTGGCCATCACGATCCGGCCAGCGCCGACAAGTCCTACGACGACATTGCCCATCTCGACCTCGACGACGACTTTCCCAGACGGCGATGTCAAGATTCCCATAACTTCGTCACAATCGCGGTCATCCCACTGATTTTCGCAATTCCTCGGACGTTCCCGAGGGATCCGAATCCTGGCCTGACGACTCTAGGCGCCACGCTCAAGGCCCCGGGCAACCTGTGAGGTGATATTCGCTTGTTGCGAATCGTCAGGCTCTCCCGTCACCGCGGTTCAACTGAGGTGACATTGGTTCGGTCCCTATGGGGGACTCCGTCCAGCGAATGTCAGCCCTGATGTTCCGTATGTGCAGTCGCCGGTCCGTCGCAAAGAGAAAACCACGAGTCACTGGCGGCATTCCAACTAACAGATCTCGTGTCGGAGGGCCGACGTCAACGATCTCCTACTGGCGGATACGAAGTTGGGGCTAATCGCAAACTGGACTAGTGAAAACTCACTCGCGCCGGCCATTCCGGATAACGTCTTAACCCCTTGTCCGAACTGGGACTTCCGTCCCTAGTGCTGACCGCACCAGCGACGTAGACCATTGCTAGCGATGTCATTGATCGGAGAAGTCATGTTAGCGAGAGTAGGTGACCGGATCTTCGTCCGAGGACGCCGAACGGGTCAGCCCGATCGTCAGTGCACTGTTTTGGAAACTCGCCATGAACTAGGGCAGCCGCCCTATGTCGTCCGGTGGGACGACAGCGACCTCCAAGACCTCTTTTTCCCGCGATTAGATGCATTCATAATCAACCGGAACAGCAAATAGCCAACACTCGGTCTACGACTCCTGGCATGGTGACGCCTGGCTTTGTCTCGCATTGTGCCGGTACGAACACCCGGTACCATGAAGGCACGTGGCCCGGTGGAATCGGAAGAATGCTGCACTCGACCCACGCCACAGCGTGTGCACATAGCTCGTTTCCGAAGCCATCGAGAACAGCAACGGAGGAGTCGTGAACAAGGACGAGCAAGACCTGCAACGCGAAGATCATATCTTCGTGCAGATCGCTAGCGAAGAAGAGAGTGAGACTTCGTTGGATGCAGCGCTGTTGAACGACGACGAGGGGAATGATGAGTTCGTTCAGGGTTCAGTTGACGCTGGAGACCTGTCGACGGGATTCAACTTTACGATCCCGACGAGGGAAGTCGGGATTGATGAGGACACTCAAGGAGATGAGTCGGAAGACGTGGGCGGCGATGAATCGATGACTGAGTTCGAGGTCTCTGACGAGGCCCGCAAGGCAATGCACGGCGATGAGATCGAACTCGATTTGGACGAAGCACTGGCGACTGGTCGTACCGTCACCAATGCGCCCGAAAGCGACTAGCCAATCGGAGTCGCACGGACAACGCTGGACAGACGCGTCGTACTCGAGCGCGACACACCATCAGAGCGACGATTAGTCGGTCTCGAACCTGAGAATACGGTCCCACTATCTGGCGTCGGAGGCCCGACGCAACAGTTCGGCAACCTTGCACTGGCGACTCGACGTAAATGAGTCGTAACAGGTGTCGGCCGCCCGACATCACCGTTTTGCACAATCCGCTTATGGTGCGTTGCACCGATCCTCCAATTAATGGGTAGCGAAGGGCACGGCAGTCCTTCGTGTCGTGCGACGACTCCGTCTATGTGTGAGGTTCTGGCGCTTGGCGTCAAGGTGTCTTCGACAAGTCCAAGCTGAGCAAATCATTTCGGTCGCCACATTCTTCAGTAGCGTCGGGGCCATGGAAACTCCCGTGAATCCTCACGATCGAACGAATTATCTTACGCGCGTCACTGATGCTTTGGATGAGTTCGTTCAGGGCGAACATATCGATCCAATGACGCGACACGACCAGTGGTCTAATGTTCTCGAGAGGCCACTTCCCGACCAGGGGATTGGCGGCGATGGCGTCATAGATGAACTCGTGAACACGGTTATACCGAACGGCGCACGAATCAACGAACCTGGCTTTTGGGGATGGATCACAACGGCGCCGACTGCTGTTGCTACCGCCGCATCACTCGCGGCAAGCGTTGCCTCGCCACAGCGATACACCCTCACCGCCTTCAACTTTCTCGAGGAACTTTCGCTCGAATGGCTCGCCGAACTCTTTGGGCTCCATCCGACCATGAAAGGCGTGTATTCCAGCGGCGGATCGGTCGCGAATCTGGTGGCGCTGGGTGCCGCACGCCAGTGGACGCTCGAACAAATCGGCATCGATCCATCGGCCAGCGGATTGGGTACAGCAAATGTTGCCGTGTACGCCTCAGTGGAGGCGCACCACACAATTCTTCGTTCGGCTGGAGTGCTCGGCATAGGGCGGCGAAATGTCCGACTGATTCCGACCGACCGCCAACAACGTCTCGATCCAGTGGCATTAGCGAAATTCCTCGAAGACGACAGGGCCCAGGGCATCGTGCCCATGGCGATAGTCGCGACGGCTGGGACAACCAACACCGGGGCGATCGACCCGCTTCGTGAGTGCGGGGAACTCGCTCGCCGTTATGGCGCGTGGTTTCACGTCGACGGTGCTTACGGGCTACCCGGCATCCTCGACGAGCGCGTGACGCAACTCTATGACGGCTTAGAACTCGCAGACTCAGTCATCGTCGATCCACATAAGTGGCTGGGGGCACCGACTGGCATCGCCGCCACGTTCGTACGTGACCGTGCGATCTTGCACCGAGCCTTTACGCAAGAACCAGCCGAGTATTTGGAAGGCTCCTTCGTTGACTCCGATGCCGCTCGATCCTCACTCGACTCGATGGGTATTCCCTACGCCGACTTCGGAGTCGAACTCTCTTCGCCAGCGAGAGGAGTCGTCGTGTGGAGCATCCTGCGCGAACTCGGTCGTCGCGGCGTGAGGGACCGTGTTAAGCGCGACAACGACTTTGCTCGCCAGTTGGCATCGGAAGTTCGGGGCAACGAACACCTCGAATTGCTCTCCGAGCCAGTGCTCTCAATATGCTGCTTTCGCTATCGTCGCAATGGCGTCATCGATCTGGACTCTCTCAACGAGCAGGTGCTTCGTCGCCTGCTTCGAGAAACGCCATACTTACCGAGCGCCACCGTGGTCAATGGCTCGTTCGGAATTCGCCCATGTTTCATTAACCCTGGTACGTCAAGTCAACTCGTCGATGGTCTTGCCGCGACCGTCATACGGTTGGGAAGCGAGATGTAGTCGTCGTTTTTCAGTGAGACAATGTCTATCTTGGGCCGTTGAGAACCTTTCAAGACAAGTGTAAATCTCGTCAATCTTCACTTGTCAGAGGCCCGACTCAACAGTTCCGCAACTTTGCAATTGAGTCTTGACGAAGTTGAGTCGTGATTCGTGTCGGAGGGCCGACCTGCACAATCTCCGACTGGAGGATTCATGCCTGGAGAGGTTGAGGCCGCCATTACCATCCGAAGAATCTGAGCGAAGACCTCAATGGGACAACTCCGTATGAGAAAATGGATTGTGGATAATTACGTCGAGGTAAACCTGGCTCATTGGAATAGCGCCGTTATCCACCATGTGCGGGGCTACGGAATCGAAAAGTTCTACACCGACCCGGACCACCTGTCGAATGTCGTTCGCTTCGACATGCCGCGCCTGGGGAGCGTTGAAGGGTTGGACGTCCTGCACTTGCAATGCCACATAGGCACCGACACCTTGTCATTGGCACGGCTCGGACCGCGCAGCGTCACGGGGATTGACTTCTCACGGCCGGCACTCGATGCGGCTACTTCGCTGGCGACCGAATGCGGCGCGGATATTTCTTACGTCGAGAGCGAGGTCTACTTGGCAGTCGAAGCCGTCGGGGCTGAAAGATTTGACCTCGTCTACACCGGAGTCGGAGCATTGTGCTGGTTACCCGACATCGGCCGGTGGGCTCAGACAGTGTCGGATCTACTTCGCCCTGGTGGTCGCCTCTTCGTTCGAGAAGGTCATCCCGTTCTGTGGGCGCTGGCCGATCCCCGGCCTGACGATCTCTTGGTCGTGGAATACCCGTATTTCGAAACCGAGGGAGTGCACTTTTCCGAGCCATTCAGTTACGTCGATCACGTTGAACCTCTGACGTCGCCCGATCTCATCCACTTCAATCACGGTCTCGGACAGATCGTCACCGCCCTGATCGATGCCGGCATGCAATTGTTATCTCTTGAGGAGCATGAATCCGTTCCGTGGAATCCACTCGGTGACGTTATGGAAGAGGTGGGCGGTGGTGAATTCCGTCTGCGCGATCGTCCGGAGAGGCTACCGGTGACCTACACGCTTCAGGCGATCAAAGTTGTCACCTCGGCGCGTCAGAACGGAATTGACTGACTACGGTCAGAGGCCCGACGTGAACCCGCACTCAAGCAAATGGGAAGTGGGGGAGTGCACTTCGGTGGCTTTTCGCGTTAATGGGCGAGTGACATTCCAAGCACGAACAATCCGGAACAGAGCAGTGGAGTAGTGGTGATGAGGGCAGCTGCATAACCCCAGTGGTGTTCGCGCTGAAGAATTACGGGCACTGCAAGAGCAGAAGAGAACGTGGTCAATCCCCCACAGAAACCTGTCAAAACAATCGTGCGAACTTGTCCGTCGCTGACTGCAATCAGTCGATACGCCGCGTAGCCAGCGATCCCGGTGCCTAACGCGTTCGCGAAGACGGTGGCCCACGGTCGGCTCGTTGGGTGGTTTCGGCGAACGAGGTATTCAAATACATAACGAACGACACAGCCGGTCGCTCCGGCTATTGAGACCAGAAGGAGTGTCACGTTCTGCGCCGATGTCGGCCCAATCCGAGCATGCCTGCAAAAAGCCCGCTCAGGATGGCCCCTGCGGTCACTAAAAGACAGCCGCCTATGGTGAGGTGCCAGATGGCCGCCAGGTTGACGAATAGACCCGAATACGACGTCAAGCCGCCTAAAAACCCGGTAACCAGCAAAAGTCGCATCGGAGCATTCGGATCGTGATGCTTCAGACGATGTCGCAGCAGGTCGGTCGCCACGAAGACACCGATTGTGTTAATCGCGAGCAGTACCCAAGGGATTTGGTGCGTCCAATCTGGCGTGGTGTAGACAGCTGAACCCCGAGGAATTCCGTAAAGGTTGATCTTCAACAACACGTCGCGAATGAAAGTTCCAACAGCGCCGCCCAATGACACAAATAGCATCGCGAGGCCGAGTTGCTTTGGAGAGAGGGTGATGTGAGAGCGCATCAGTACTACGAAAACTAGTTTGAGGGGGATTGCATCTTGGCCATCGAGAGAGACTCCAGAGTGCTTAAATTATCCGCAGCTGCGAATTTGACCGTAACTTTACATAACGTACATTATCGGCGTTATAGTGAGAATTCGCTGTTATACTGGTCGGTATGCGTCGGCTACTTTGTGCTGCCTTGCTTGTGGCATCCAGCATCGGAATCATCGCGATTCCTGCCGTGGCCGACAGTGGATCGGGCAAAGTTCTCCTCTCCTTTGACTACAGCGACAACAGCGCGCCTCCGTCGGCGTCAAATGGACCGTTCAATGTCATCGTCGATGTCTTGCCCGGTGCGACCACGGGACTGATCAGAATGTTCGCCGTGGCGCCGGCCAGTACGAACGACTCGAACCTTGTGTGCCACTTCCAGTGGATCAATCAGAGTCAGGCCGAGTGCGCGTTTAACTTCCCGGACCCCGGCGTATGGGCAATCCATTCGCAGTACGTCGTCGTTCCTCAGACTGACGTTGTCGCCGTTGCCGTGACGAACCTCCGCGTTCTCAACTAATCGGGGCCCCCTGGGTCCGGTCACATTCCGAGTCATCTGGGGTGACCCCTTTAGGGGCATGTCGCAGGTCATCGTCGAGGCCCATGACCCGGATGAGGCGCTCGTCGTGGCTCACGCGCTCCATCCCGAACTCCCCCGCCCACGAATCGCCCTTCGAATCGATTCGTAGTTCTCCACTTCTATTTCTAGAGCACGGTGGTTTACAATTTGCTGGTGAGCTCTCTCTTTGACGTCAATGGCAAGGTGGTACTGGTAACCGGCGGAAGCCGCGGCATCGGTGAGATGATCGCGAGAGGATTCGTCGAGGCGGGTGCCAAGGTATATATTTCGTCGCGTAAAGCGGACGTCGGTGACGCGCTGGCCAAAGAACTCTCCGCGAGCGGATCGTGCACGTCGCTACCCGCGGATCTGTCGACCGAAGCCGAGTGCCAGCGTCTCGCGAATGAAATTGGCTCGCGCGAGGACCATCTGGACGTTCTCGTCAACAACGCCGGGGCGACGTGGGGCGCTCCGTTGGATGAGTATGACGAAAAGGCGTGGGAGCGAGTCCTCTCACTCAACGTGAAGGGCGTCTTTCACTTGACGAAGTTTCTACGGCCCTTGTTGGATGCACGTGGCACGCCCGAGAGTCCTTCACGGGTCATCAACATTGGTTCGATTGACGGGATCCACGTGCCGTCCATGGACACCTTCGCCTACTCCGCGTCTAAAGCCGCTGTCCACCAACTGACGCGTCACTTCGCCAAGACATTCGCTCCGAAGATAACGGTGAACGCCATTGCACCCGGACCGTTCCCATCGAAAATGATGCGCTCGACGCTCGAGGCGTTCGGTGATGAAATTGCCAAGGCGGCTCCGATGAAGCGCATCGGACAACCGTCGGACATGGCCGGTGCGGCGATCTTCCTCGCGTCACCCGCCGCCAGTTACATCACGGGAGTGATTCTTCCCGTTGACGGCGGTATCGCGACCCTCGTCTAGCCCTTGGGCTGGGTACCCAGCGTGACACTGATCGTGAGGTGTTGCTTGCCGCGCACCACGTGCAACGCAATGACGTCACCGGGTCGAAGCGCCGAGATGACGCTGCCAACGTCTTGTGAGCTTCCGATCGACGTCTTGTTGATGCCGACGATGATGTCGCCCTGCTTCACCCCGGCGGACGCTGCTCCCGTACCCGAGATGACGCTCATGACGACCGCGCCCGACGAAACGGTGAATCCGTACTCCTGTTGCAGCGATGGGGTCATCGACGTGATTTCGACACCGATGAAGGCACCGTGATTGACGACGCTTTCACCCGCTTTGAGTTGCTTCAAGAGTGACTCAATTGTCGCATCAGGAATGGCGAAGCCGATATTTTGCGCACTCGTGCCATCGGGCAACGTCCCGGCGACGGCAGTGTTCATTCCGATCACGTCACCGCTCGAATCGAGCAACGGGCCTCCGGAGTTTCCGGGGTTGATCGCGGCGTCGGTCTGGATCATGTTGTTCAGGGTCTCGCTCGACGAACTCGATCCCGCCGTCACCGTGCGACCGAGCGCCGACACGATGCCGGAAGTGACCGTCGGCGTTCCCGCGGCCAATCCGAGAGCGTTGCCGATGGCGACGACGGCGTCGCCCACGACCAGGTCGTTCGAATTGCCAAAGGTGACGGGAGTCAGACCAGAGACGTTGTCGATGCGAATGAGGGCCACGTCGTCGATCGGATTGGTCCCGATGAGCGTCGCCGGGAGTGCCTTGGTTGACCCGGTGCGCGTCACGGTGATCGTCCCACCGTTCACCGCGGCAGCGATCACGTGATTATTGGTGATAACGAGTCCATTCTTCGTGATGACCATGCCCGTGCCCTGGTCCTCACCACCCTGACCCTTCACGTCGATTGAGACGATCGAGGGCAATGCTTTGTTGATCAGTTTTGGAATGCTCATACCACCAGGCAGATACCCAGCGCCCGGCTTGTTCGTCACTGCGTCAATCGTCACTCCCCCGGGTCCGGAGTTGGATGTCGACGCGTAGTGACCAGCTAATCCGCCGACGAGTGCCGCGACGAGTAACAGTGACACCCGCGTTGACCAGAGAGAACGCTTCGCGGGGCGCACGGTCGGCTGTGATGAAAGTGGCACGACGTCGACTGCGGCTGCAGTGTTCAGCGACGGTGGCCACGTCATTCCTGCGGGTTCGTGCGTGGTGGTTGCATCGTGAGAGGGCGCGTCGTGGACTTCGACGGATTCGTTCTCAACGATCTCGTTCGGCGTCGGTCCGACGTCGTCGGCGGGCAGATCGTTCATGCGAACATGCTAGGCACTCAATCTAAAATTGTCCTAAATGCGCACGAAATGTTTGTTTATTGACGAGCGGCTAGATTGGAGACCCTATGTCGCGTCGCATTGAGATCGAAATCACGAGCCTGAACGGCGACGTGGCGACGTGGCGCGCGGCGGGTGCGAAGTTGCCCAAGGGCGTTCTCAATTCGTCGTTGATTCCCGGCGGACCGGTCGTCGGCAATGTCTATCGTGCCGATGTCGAACAGTACATGGAGGGCATCGAGATTCTCTCGGTCATGGCTCCGAAGACCGCGTCACCCCTCGATCCGCGCCACGAGCGACTGGAACTGATCCCGACGGTGAAGTCCGGTCCTGACGTAGTTGTTACGTACGCCCCTAAGGGCCGCGGAGGTTCGCGTCGCGAGGGCGGTGACACGCGTCGCGAGAGCGGCCCGAGCCGACGCGAAAGTGGACCGGGTCGTCGCGAATCCGGCCCCGGACGTCGAGAAAGTGGTCCGAGCCGCCGCGAAGGAGGACCGCCCAGCGCTGAGGGATCCGAGGTCCGTGACGCATCGAAGCGTCCGGACCGAGCGAAGCGTCCACCGAGGAGTCCCGTCGATCGCGACACCGCACCGTCGGCCAACGGCGAACGACCGCCGCGCGGTCCCCGTACTGAGCGACCGGCGCGAGGCGCACGTCCCCCACGGCCCGAACGTCCCGCGGGACCGGCCCAACCCCCGATGACGACGACGTATCGCAACGCCCTGCTCGCCACCCTTTCACCAGAACAGTTACCCGTCGCCGAGCAACTGTTGCGCGGCGGAATGCCATCAGTTCGTGCCGCAGTCGCCGAACAGAACAAGAACGCCGCGGCGCAAGGTCGCCCGACGATTGACGCCACCACGATTGAGCGAATCGCTGAAGAGCTGCTCGGCAAGACCAATCTCGCGCTGTGGAAAGACCGCGCGGCGGGTGCCATCGGCGCCGGTCGCGAGCTTCGACTTCGTGACCTTCGAGCGGTCGTGACCTCAGCCAAGACCGTGTCGTTGGACGAAGAGGCACGGGCGCAACTGAAAGAGCTCCAGGTCTCACTCACCGCGCGGCTCGATCACCTGCGAACGCAGTGGACGGCCAAGTTGGACACGGCGATCGAGACGAAGAACGTGAAAGAAGCACTCGCGCTGGTCGCTCGTCCGCCGGACATGTCGACGCGCGTCAGTGCCGAAATGGCGGCCAAGGTCGTGGCGATTACGTCCGAAGCCCTAAGTGCCGACGCCGACCCAACGCTCTGGAAAGAGATCGTCGAATTGACCGTTGACACGTCAATACGTCGCAACGTGAAGCCGCAAGGCATCCCCAGTGACGAGTCATGCAAGGCGGTCGCGATTCACAACGCCGGCGCCATCCCGGAATTCGCGAAACTGCTCGGCATGAGAGTGCCACCGCCGCCACCGCCGACTCGAATCGTGCGCCGTCCAACGACGCGACGTCCGCCTACTCGCCGCGCATCGTAAGCAGTCGAGCCTTCCAACCGAGGGACTCGTACAGGGACTTCATTCCTCGGTCCCCCGGCAACGCGTAGCCGTCCTTTGGCGGGTTCTCCCCCGTCGTCAACGCACGCAACAGCGTGGTGGCGACGTGTTGGCGTCGTCGACGTTGATCGACGAAGACACCCTCGACAACGTCGTCGCGCACGAGCGCGAATCCGAGTAGTCCGGCGTCGTCACTGATTGTCCAGAGTGAACCACTCGTCACGACGTGTGCGAGTAGCGCGTCGTCATCTAACCCACGGCGAATCGTGTCATAGAGCTCACGACCGCCCCGATGGTTCTCGAGTCGCGATCGCGCCAGAGCCCACATCACACGAAGATCGTCGGTGACGTCATTCGACAGATGGACTTGCACGTGTCTAGGTGACGGCCCTACGGGCTAGTCACAAACGCTCACACACAGTCACGACAGAGCACATTCGCTCGGTCCGACAACTGGCTGGTCTTCTTCAATAGCCGGCACGACGAGCAGCGGAATTCGTCATCCTGCTTGGGTAAGATCGTCTCGGCCGGGTCGACCAGGGTGTCCACCTCGCCCGGTATTTCCTCGTCATCCTCGGGCGTCGACGTGCGCCGGATCGTCTCGGCCAGGACCTCATCGAGCGCCAATTCAATATCGGCGTCGTCGACCACGTCGTCGTCTTCCACGGCGACGACTTCGGGCACGACGTCCTCATCTTCGACTGCTTCGACGTCGTCCACGTCGACCACGTCATCGACTTCCACATCTTCGACGTCCTCGACGTCTTCCACATCCTCGACGTCGTCGAGGTCCTCCTCGCCAATTACCTCTTCGTCAAAGCCGTCGACGAGCTCTTCCTCGTCGAATACTTCTTCAGTGTTGCTGTCTCCAGACATAAATCCCTCTTCTATAGCGCTGGCATTGTAGAGCCTTTTGGACCCCAAGTGACGCCATTTGACATAAACAATGGATAAGGGTGAGAAAAACTAGCGATTGCGGCGGTTTCTCTCGGCAGCGCGCTCGGCTTCAAGTCGTTCAAGGTCCGTATCGGAGAAGTCGACGTATTTCATGGCGTCGGCGATCAACTCGTGGCCCGCGACCTCACGAACGAGTCGAGCCATCTCCTGGGCGACCCGTCGATAACTCGGGTGGCCCTGCGGTCCCGATCGAAGCTCGATGAGGTGCATGGCCTCACGGGCGTTCATCTGCATCACGTAGCGAATCCGAAACGCCAGGGCCACCGCGTACTGCGCCTGCTCCGGAAACTCGCGTCGCAGGTCGTAATAGAGGTCGGCCGAGCGCCGCAGTGACTCCTCGTAGCGTTCGGAGAGTCCCGCCTCGCTGATGACCTCGGGAACGTCGTAGCCGAGCTCAGCGGTGAGCGGCTGCCATTCGATCGTCAACAGTCGGTGGCGCTGAAGGTCGCGAAATGCGCCGTAGTCGGTCACGAGTTCGAACCGGTAGTCCGTGCGTTCGAAAGCCCTTCCAGGGCGGTGTCGTCGATTCTTTCGCTCCCCCACGTACGTGGACATCAGGGTCGCACGATCGTCGACCGACATGAGGCGCACGCGCTCTTCGGCCTCGTCGTGAGAGAACGTTGAATTGCCAAACACGATCGCTTCGAGCACGCGCGTCTCACCCTGCGGGTCGTACGCGACGAGCCGCACCTGTTCGGTCGGTTCCTCTTCAACAAGCGTTTCCCACATCGAAGCGACGAGGTCCCTGGTCGCACTCTTCGTCTCGGACATGTACGTGGACCACGCCACGCCGCGCTCGGGCACTTCCACGCGCTTCAAGAACGAGGGAATGACCTTCACGAGTTCATCGAGCATCAGTTGGGCGTACACCCGGACTTCGAGCAACGGATGGGCCCTCATGTGCAACAAGAGCGATTCGTAGGCCTGGCCGGAGCCGTAGATCCCGAGGTTGGAGAGCGCGCTCGCCGGCAAGAGGCCCCTCGTCGCGTCGAGGGCCTTTGCGCGGATCGCCTGTCGGTAGACGAAGTCGGTGTCCGCGGGCGTCTTCGGGAACTTCTTGGTGAGCCACTCGGTGAGAACCGGCAGAAGTTCGGCGTAGGTGTCGAACATGCGGTCCATCTCACCGACGTAACGAGCGCCGAAGCGGGATTCGAGCAGGTCGTGGTCACGATAGAAGCGGTAGTGACCGTTCGAGAATCGTCGATCGTACCCGAGATAACGCGTCGACTGTTCGAGGTAACTCATCAGACGTCCCCACTCGAGGACCTTGGTGAGGATATTGCTCGCCTGTTCACAGGCCAGGTGCACGCCGCCCAACTGCGCCACTGAGTCGTCCCCGTACTCGACGAAGATGCGCTGGTAGAGCTCGTCGGCGCGGTCGAGACCGACGGTCGCGTCGATCGTGACGTCGCCCGAAAGATCGAGATCGCCGACGAATTCGTCAAGAAAGAGTCGCCGCAGGCTCTTCGTTGATCTCGAATAGCGCGCGAACAACGCTCCTTTGACGACGTCGGGCAGATTGACCAGGGCGAAGACCGGACCCTCGAGGTTCGTGAAGTAGCGGCGCAATATCGCCACTTCGGAGTCGGTGAACTCTTCGGCGACGTAGGCGTGCATGGAATATCGAGGCTAGAGGCGAATTCAGGCGCGTGGGTGGACGCTCGAATAGCCCGCCACCACGCTGCGAAGTACCGCGTCGCGGGCCTCGGCCGCGACCTCGGCCACCGACGTGAGCTCGCTCATCCGGGCCAGCTGTTCGCACAGATCGGCCACCTGCTTGGCGTTTCGCACGAAGTCGCCCGGTGACGTCTGTCCGATCTCGACGTCGGCGAGGTCGAGCACGGTGCCGAGCGTGGCGCCGCGAGCCCAGGCCGCGATCGTGGTGGCGAACTTGCCGTCGGGCTCTTTCGCGCCGGGCACTCGAAAGCGACCCTCGATCTCTTGAATCGCGGCGGCGGTCACGGCGATCTCGGCGATTCGTTCGTTCAAATTGCCCCGGCGCTGTTGACCCAGTCGGTCATTCAGTATCCGCTTCTTCTTGGTGGTCACTTGTCGCGCGGCGTTCGCGGGACGACCGGCGCGCTTGGATTCGAAGACGAAACACGACAACAGTCCGGCCAGCTGCGCCGGTTCGAGACCCTCGAACACGCCACTCGTGATCGACTCGGCAATCAACAGATCGCATTCGTGATAGATGGAACGAAGGAGTTGGCCCTGGTTCGTGAGCTGCCACCCATGGGCGTAGCCGAGTTCTTCTAGGACGTGGTGACGCGCGACCATCTGGTCGCCGAGCGGGCGCTTGTTGCCGGTCGGGCGATGGTCGGTCTCGAATTGAGCGAATGAGCGCTGCACCACTTCAAGGGCCGTGTCGTAGTCGAAGTGATTGATGAGGTTCGCGGTGAAGTTATAGGTCGGTCGAAATGACGAGTGCAGATCCGACGGCGGGGCGAGCGCGACACGACCGACGTCGACCAGTGCGACTTCCGGGGCGAAACAGACGATGGCGTGTCCCTCGTCATCGAGTCCTCGGCGCCCGGCGCGACCCGTCATCTGTGAGAACTCCGCACTGGTCAGAAACTTGCGACCGGCGTCTGAGTACTTGGAGAACTTCTCCAGCGCCACGGATCGCGCCGGCATGTTGACGCCCAGGGCCAGGGTCTCGGTCGCGAAGACGACGGCGAGCAGATTCAACTCGAAGCAGGTTTCGACGATCTCACGAAAAGCCGGCACCATGCCGGCGTGGTGCATCGCCAAGCCCCGGCGAAGGCAGTCGATGAAGTCGGCGTACTCCAGCGCCTTCAGATCCTCGTCCGAGAAGTCGTCCAGCCGCGACTGGGCGATCGCCTCAATGTCGCGTCGCTCGTCGGGCGTCGTGAACATGAGACCGTCACGTCGACACTGGTGGGCGGCGTCGTCGCACGCCGCGCGCGAGAAGATGAACACGATGACCGGAAGGAGGTCGTCACGTTCGAGGGCTTGGAGGAGGTCGCTGCGACGCGGGGCGCGAAACGGCGGCGGTGGGGCACTGGTCTTCGGGCCCTTCCACTTCGGTCCGGGCCGGAACTTTCTCGTGGCCTTCATCAGATTGTCGATGCGCCGCGCCTCGTCCGAGAGACGTTGACCCTCGAGCAGGTCGACGATATCGACGTGTGGTTGACCCCGGCGGGCGACCGCCAAATGGTTATGCAACTGAATCGGGCGTTCGTTTTCCACGATGATCGCGGTGGGACCACGAACCTCGGCGAACCACTCCCCTATGAAGTTCGCGTTGCCAATCGTGGCCGAGAGGGCGACGAAGCGCACGGCGGCGGGCGTGAGGATGATGACCTCTTCCCACACCCCACCGCGAAAGGGATCTTGGAGATAGTGAACTTCGTCCAGAACGACAAGTCCCAACGTCCGAAGCTGGTGTGACTCGGTGAGCAGCATGTTGCGCAGGACCTCGGTCGTCATGACCACGACCTCGGCGCTGGCGTTGATCGATACGTCGCCCGTGAGCAGGCCTACGCGGCGCTCGCCGTAGAGGGCGCACAGCTCGCCGTACTTCTGATTCGAGAGGGCCTTCAGGGGCGTCGTGTAGAACGCCCGCTCCCCTCGTTCGAAGATCCGACCAATGGCGTAATTGGCGATGAGCGTCTTGCCGGAGCCGGTCGGCGCACTCACCAACACGTTCACGTGCTCGTCGACCGCGTCGATGGCCTCCACTTGGAAGCGGTCCAATCCGAAGGCGAGGCCGTTGACGAACCGACCGCGGTAGTCGCCGTCGGTCACTTCTTCAACAGCTTGCCGACGCCGATAGCGATGAAGTAGAAGACGGTGAGCGGCAACGCCAGCGCCAGCATCGAGAGCGGGTCGCCGCTGGGCGTGAAGACCCCCGAGGCGATCGTGATCGCGATCAGTGCGTAGCGCCAGAAGTGCAGCAGCTGCTTGGGCGTCACGATATTGGCCATTTCCATGGCGACGAGGACGACCGGAAATTCGAAGGTCACGCCGAAGATGAACATCATCAGCAAGAACAGCGTCAGATACTGATTGGGGTTGTACTCGGTCAAGAGCGACTTGCCACCAATGGATTCGAGGAATTGGATGGCGTGTCCGAAACTGAAGTACGCGACCGCCATGCCCGAGATGAAGAAAACCAGTGACGCCGAGACGAAGGGAATGATGTAGCGGCGCTCGCGCTGCTTGAGTCCGGGCGTGATGAATCGCCAAAACTGCCAGAAGAGCACCGGCGACGAGAAGAGCAGTCCGCCGAAGAAGCCGATCTTTATCCGCAACGTCAGTCCATCCAGCGGATTAGTGACCAGGAACACACAACTCTTGTGCGCGGCGTCTCGCGCTGCGCAGTACGGCTCTTGCAGCAGGTGCAAGATCTGCGGATACAAGAGGAAGGCGACGACACCGAACAGCGAAACGGTGATCGCCGAGATGAGGAAACGGTGTCGAACCTCGGCGAGGTGTTCGGCCAGCGTCATGCCGGACTGGGCTTTACTGATTCGCGACATGCACTACCTAGTTCAGGGACGGATCTGGTGGCGGGATCGAATCTTCGGTGCGCGCGGCGACCGGTCGAAGGGGTGGAGTGATCAGCGGAGGCGGCACCGTTTCAGCGACCGCAGCCGGGGGCGCATTCTTCTTGACCTCGGCCGCCTCTTTAGCGTCGACCTGGTCGGAGAGTTGGTTCAAAAGGTTGATCGGACTTCGCACGATCCGCGCGATGTCCCCGGTGCTCGGCAAGTCGGGAATGGCGTCGCGCACCTCGGATTCGACGCGCTCCTGGAGTTGTTTGAGAGCTCGCCAGCTCGAACCGAGACGATGGGCCACGTCGGGCAGCTTGTCGGGACCCAGCAAAAGCAAGACCACAGCCACGATCACCATGATCTTGACGGGGCTGAGGAACATCAGCCCATTGTAGGTCGGCGCTTAGAGAAATCCGATGCGGGAAAGCGGCCAGATGCGCACGAAGGCCTTACCGATGATGTCGGAGCGTGGCACGGTGCCCCACGTGCGACTGTCGCACGAATTGTCGTGATTGTCGCCCATCATGAAGTACTGGTTCGCCGGCACGGTGACGTTGCCTATAGGCTGGCCCAGTGGCTCGGTGTGGGTCCACGTCTCATCGAGCGCCTGGCCGTTCACGTAGATCGTGTTGCCCACGGACGTGAGTACATCTCCGGGCGTGCCGATGACGCGCTTCACGAGGTCGGTCACCGGCATGCTCGGGTCGCAGTGCTCCGACGGTGGCGCCTTGAAGACGACGATGTCGCCGATGTGAATCGTGCCTAAGGAGACGGCCAACTTGTTCACGATGATGCGGTCACCGACCCGCAACGTGGGCAGCATCGATTTGGAGGGAATGTAGAAGGTCTGGAAGGCGTAGGCGCGCATCAAGAACGACACCAGCACCGCGACGACGATGATCGCGGACCACTCGATGAGCGCGCGATGACGGGGCCTCGTGCGTGCCGCGCGCGGCGTGGTCGGCGCGGGCGGCTCGGACGTCAAGACGCCTGAGGATTCGAGGGGGGTCACATCAGACACTTGACGAGTTTAGTCAGCTCAACCGTGGCGCTCGAGAGAGAGTAGTAGCTTCTGGAATCGCTCGTCGGTGCTCTTGAAGGGATCCTTCAGCAGAACGGTCCGTTGCATCTCGTCATTGAGCTTCAGGTGTACCCAGTCCACGGTGTAGTCCCGCCGCCACTCTTTGGCGGCCTTGATGAAGGTGCCGCGCATGTGCGCGCGCGTCGTCGGCGGCGGTGTGTGCGTTGCCGTGGCGATCTCCTCGTCACTGACGATGCGTCGTAGGTGCCCACGGGCTTGACGCCGATAGTAGAGACCGCGTTCGAAGCTCGTGTCGTGATACAGCAGATCGATGAGGGCGATCTTGGGATCGCTCAATTCCACGCCGCTTCGTTCGCGCTCGCGTTCGATGATCTGCAACTTGGCGATCCAGTCGACTCGATCGGCGAGTCCCATCGGGTCGTTGCGATACTGCTCGATCACTTCGCGCCACAGTTGCACAGCGTGGACCTGATCGGCGGGCAGGGGGTGCCCCTGGAGGAACTGTTCGGCGCGCTCGCAGAGGTCGTCTTGGATCTCGAGCGCGGTGAGGTCGCGACCGTTCGTCAACTTCACCGGCTCCTTGCTCCACAGGTCGTAGGAGATGTCGCGAAGAGCGTTGATCGGCGAAGCCATGTTGTAGTCGCGCAAGACCGTGTTGCGGTCCTCGATCATCGCGAGCACGACGGCGGCGGTGCCGAGCTTGAGGTAGGTCGCGAACTCGCTCATGTTGGAGTCGCCCACGATCACGTGCAGACGCCGATACTTCTCGGGATCGGCGTGGGGTTCGTCGCGAGTGTTGATGATCGGTCGACTGCGCGTGGTCGCTGAGGAGATCGCCTCCCAGATGTGCTCGGCCCGCTGGCTCATCGAATAGGCCGTGCCCTTGGCGTTGGTGACCACCTTGCCGGCACCGGTGAAGATTTGACGGCTGATGAGATACGGGATGAAGACCTGTTCGAGTCGCGTCAAGTCGTCAATGCGCTCGATGCAGTAGTTCTCGTGACAGCCGTAGGAGTTCCCGGTCGAGTCGGTGTTGTTCTTGAAGAGGTAGATGTCGCCACGGATGCCCTCGTCACTCAATTGGCCCTGGGCGTATTCGACGAGCTCGCGAAGAATCGACTCGCCGGCCTTGTCTTGGGCGACGGCGTCGACCAGCGTGTCGCACTCGGCGGTCGCGTACTCCGGGTGCGAGCCCACGTCGAGGTAGAGGCGGCTCCCGTTCTCCAAGAAGACGTTGCTCGAGCGTCCCCACGCCACGACCTTGCGAAAGAGAAATCGGCTGACCTCGTCGGGGCTGAGGCGTCGCTGTCCTCGAAGTGAGAAAGTGATTCCGTATTCGGTCTCGATGCCGTAGATGCGTCGCAGCATGTCGTCACCCTTGCCGATTTCTCAGCGAAGGAGCTCGCTGACTTGGTCGTCGTTGAGACGCGTAAAGGTGCGTCGGTTCCCGCGGTCCTCGAGGATCCCTACTTCGAGGTCACCGACGTCAATGGTCCGGTCCGGTCCGGCGAGTGCGCTCACGGCGTTGGTGAGCGTGGTCGACAGGGACTCGAGGGAGTCCTCGGACGCCTCGAATCGTGCCTTGATCGTCTCAGCGTCGCCACCCAACACCGCGAATCGGGGCTCGTCGGAGATCGTGCCCTCGTAGGCGATGCGGTAGAGCTTGGTGGGACGGGTGTTGTTGCCCAACTGGGCGACGAGGATCTCCACTTCCAGTGGCTTCTGTCCTTCGGTGAACATGTCACCCAAGTGCTGGGCGTAGTAGTTGGCGAGGGCGCGGACGTCGACGTCGCCCCGGGAGTACGTGAATCCGGTCGAATCGGCCCAGCGGATGCCGGCTTCACGGAGGCGGTCGAACTCGTTGTACTTACCCACTCCGGCGAAGGCGATGCGGTCGTAAATCTCGGAGATCTTGAAGAGCGAGGCCGAGGGATTCTCGGCCACCAACACGACGCCGTTGTCGAAGATGGCCCCCACGATGGAACGGCCGCGGGCGATCCCCTTCTGGGCGAATTCGGCGCGGTCACGGATGAGCTGTTCGGGCGCGACGTAGAAATAGTTCGTCACCGCAGCGACCCTCCGGCCACGCCGCCGCTCTGCGTGCGCCGCTCGTTGATCACGCGGAACCGTTCCGCCACGTCGTCGGGGGCGAGCTCTTGGAATCCCTCACTCGAAATGGTGACGATCATCGGGAAGAGGTTGCGCACGAAGTCCGGTCCCCCGGTGCTCGGGTCGTTGTCGCCCGCTTCGTACATGGCCAGTGCGCCGAGTTCGATGGCGGCGTCGCGGTCGAGTTCCGCGTTGAATCCGAGTCGCAAGGTCCCTTCGGCGAAGGGAGTGCCCGAGCCGATCGTCGAGAAATCGAAGCGCTCGTAACAACCACCGGCGCCGTCGTACTCGAAGATCCGTCCGACTTTCAGCGCGGAGTCCCACCCGGCGAGCAGGGGCAGTACCAGCAGGGGTGAGGAGAGGTTGTTGCGTTGAATGATCGGCGAGAGGTAGTTCGCCTTGCCCTCGAGGCTGAGCGCGGTGTCCGTCATCTTCTCGTAGTGCTCGAAGGAGAGTTGGGCCATCCGGATGAATTCAATGCCCCGCGCGGCGGTGCCGGAGATGGCGATCGCCGTGTAACGGTCAGCGGCCTCGATCTTTCGGACGTCGCGACTGGCAATGTAGTTGCCCGTCGCCTGGCGATCCCCCACCATCACGACGCCGCCGACGTAGCGCACGGCGATCACGGTCGTCGCGTGCGCCGAGGTGGCACTCGAGTTCGAGACCGGCGGCGTCAGTCCGGTCGACTGTGCGAAATGGAAGAACGATGGCCCCGGATCGTCCGAGGCGCTGAACAGCGGTAGACCCATCTACTCGCCGCCCTTTTGTACGTAGTTGCGAACGAACTCCTCGGCGTTCTCTTCGAGTACTTCGTCTATCTCGTCGAGCAGATCATCAAGGTCGGCCTTCAACTGGTCGCCCTTGGTCGCGTCAACCGTCACCTCCGGCGCGGCTTCACTCGCGCGCTCGGTGCGTTGTCGTTGGATTCGCTCTTGTTCAGTCATACGTGTGTTCTACCTGTCTAGTGCTTCGAGAAGCGCTTGTGCCGTCGCACTCGTTTCTAGCAACTCTTC
>ODAK010002235.1_pt1 | contig 20429 bp, 15 predicted proteins | sample 1539591 | NCBI WGS metagenome assembly ODAK01 (sample SAMEA3539303, study PRJEB22396) | soil metagenome | biome: tundra; feature: field; material: soil | place: USA | collected 2010-05 | depth 0.15 m | reverse complement strand
ACCGTGACCCCGAAGCCAGGGGCAAGCACTCCGGCTGGCCCGAGCCCGAGCCCGAGCCCGAGCACCGGCACGGGAGGCTGACATGCGGCGGGTCATCTTGTCGGCTGTCGCGGTTATCGTCGCGCTCGTCCTCCAGCTGACCGTTGTGAACAGGCTGCCGCTGCCCGGCGGCGCCCCCGATCTGGTGCTGCTGGTCGTGGTGGCTCTCGGAATCTGCGGCAGCCCGGCGTCGGGCGCGCTGACCGGCTTCCTAGCCGGCCTCAGCCTCGACATCGCGCCGCCGGGCAGTTACCTGATCGGCGAGTATGCACTGGTGTTCTGCGTCGTCGGCTACGGGTGCGGGCGGCTGCGCAGCCCGCACGGTGGTGACTCGGTCTGGCGCCCGATCGGATGGGCGGTTGTCGCTGCTGCCGTCGGCGAGGCGCTCGCGGCGGCTCTTGGCCGGCTGATCGGCGATCCGCAGGTCACCTGGTCGGCGGTGCGGCAGGTGCTCCCGTCGTCGGTGGCTTACGACGCGGTCGTCAGCCCGTTCGTCCTGTATCTCGTGCTGCGCGCGCTGGCCTGGGCGGATCGATTCGGCCCGGCGAGCGAGATTTCCCAGCAGGTAACGCCGGCGCAGGCCAGGGCCGCGGCCAGCGCGCTGCCTGGCGGGGCCGGGCTGCTCGGCGGCGCCGGCTGGCTGACCGGACCGCAATCCTCACGCGCCGCAGGCAGCAACGGCCCGGCGGGCCGCGTGCCGCGGCTCCGGGACGCCGCGGCCAGAACCGGAGATGGCTGGATTGGCGGTGGCCCCGCGTCCTGGCGGACCGCAGCCTGGCGCCTTGGCCGCCGGCCGCTCCGGCTGCGGCCCGGTGCCGGGCAGGCGGGCTCGGCCGCCGCCACCGCCATGCACAGGGACCTGCCGCGGCGCGAGGTGAACCTGCGGCTGCGCGGCGGGCGCCGCCGCGATGGCATGGTCGGCAACGCGCTCGGCACCTCGCTTGGCGGCCCCGGCGCATCAAGCCCGGCGGTCCGGCGGCGCCGGGCGGGGTCCGGCCCGGCCGGTCCGGCGTTCCGCGGCACTGGTCATGGGCCGCCGGGAAAGGCGTTCCGCAGTCGCGGCGAAGCCGGCCTGGCCGGCTCCGCGTTCCGCGGCAAGCGTTCGGTTCCCCGCGGGTCGGCGTTCCGCGGCACCGGCTCGGTTCCGCGCGGGCCTGCTTTCCGCGGCGCGGGCCAAGGGCCGTCCGGATCGGCTTTCCGCGGCAAGCGTTCGGTTCCCCGCGGGCCTGCGTTCCACGGTTCCGGCTCGGTTCCGCGCGGGTCGGCTTTCCGCGGCGGCAGCTCGGGACCGCGCGGGTCGGCCTTCCGGGGCCCTGGTCATGGGCCTCCCGGAGCGGCGTCCCGGACCCGCAGCGCGTCCAGGCCTGCCTTCCACCGCAGCCGGCCCGGGGCCCGCCAGTCCCTGCTGGCCGGCTCCGGGGCGCCGTTTCGGACGCCGAGGTTCAGGCCGGACTCCCGGATTCCTGGCGGCTCGGCCGTCGGCTCGCCGTTCCGGCGGACGCTGCCCGGCCGGCCGGTGCCGCTCCGGCTGCGTGCCCCGCGGCGCCGGGACGGAGTGCTGGGCAGCGGCCTGGCCAGGGGCACGCAAGGACGACGGATATTCACGGCCCGGCCTGCCCGGCCTGCCCGGCCGGTCCGGCTGCGGCTGGGCAGCCTGCGGCGCCGTGACGGGACCGTGGGCGGCCTCGCACCAGCTGGCCGTAGCTACCGGCAGCGGTCCCGGCGGTCCGCGCCGCGATTCCGGGCGAGCTCCGGCGGCCGCGCCGCATTGGCAGGCCGGCGGCCAGCGCTCGGATCCGGCAAGCAGGCCAGGTTCCGCTCGGGCCGGCGCTCGCTGCTGTCCGCATGCACCGGGGGCCGGCTGGGCGCCCGCTCGACCGTCTGGCGGATCGGCAGCCGGCATACTGGGGGCCGGCCATGATTCCAGCTTCGCGGCGACGGCTGGCAGTGCTGCACGTGGTCGTCGCCGCATTGCTGATCGGGCTCGGGGTACGCGTCTGGAATGTGCAGATCGCCTCCGGCGCTTCCTACGCGAGCCAGGCCAGCCAGGACCAGGCCAGGGACGTGATCGTGCCGGCGGTGCGGGGCGAGATCCTGGACGACAGCGGTCAGCCGCTGGTGGACAACCGCTCGACCCTGGTGATCGCGGTCAACATGGCGGAGCTGTCCCAGCAGCAAGATGGCGGGACCGCCGTGCTCACCAGGCTGGCCGGCTTGCTCGGAATGCCCCTGAAGGTGCTCCGCAATAAGGTGCGGCTCTGCACCGCCGGCGTCTCGCAACCGTGCTGGCAGGGATCGCCCTATCAGCCGATACCGGTGGCGGAGAACGTATCGGACCAGGTGGCCCTGCAAGTGCTGGAGAGTCAGCGCCAGTTCCCCGGCGTGACCGCACAGGTGCAGCCGATCGTCCAGTACCCGCAGCCCGTCGGCACCGACACCGCTCAGGTTCTCGGGTACCTGCAGCCGATCACCTCGCAAGAGGTAAAGCAGTTCGGGCTGCCGGTGACCGGCTTCTCCGGCGTCGACCTGGTTGGCCAGTCCGGTCTCGAGCAGGAATACGACCGTCAGCTCCGCGGCCAGCTTGGTGACAAGAAGGTGTCGGTCAACGCGGCCGGCCAGGTGACGGGGACGATCAGGCAGACCCTGGCCAAAGCCGGCGACGACCTGGTCACCAGCATCAACGCGCAAGTCCAGCAGGACACGGAGAACGCGCTGGCCGCGGCGATCCAGCGGACCGAGGGGCAGGGCAACGGCGGGGCGACCAGCGGCGCGGCGGTGGTGATGACAACCACCGGCCGGGTGGTCGCGATGGCCAGCTACCCGACCTACAACCCGAGCGTGTGGACCGGGGGCATCTCCCGAAAGGAATTCACCGCCCTATTCGGGACCGGTGACTCTGAACCAGTGCTGAACCGCGCGACCCAGGGTCAGTACGCCCCCGGATCCACCTGGAAGGTGACGTCCGCTGCTGCCGCGGTCGCCGACGGCTACTCGCTGAACGGGCTGTACAGCTGCCCGGCCACGGTGACCATCGATGGCCACGCGTATGCCAACGACGGCAGCCCGAGCCTCGGCAGCATGAGCCTCCGCCAAGCGCTCATCGTCTCCTGCGACACGGTCTTCTACAACCTCGCCTACCAGACCTGGCAGCGGGACGACGTCAAGGCCGACACCGTGAGCACGCCGCGGGCCCGGGTACAGGAAATGCAGAAGATGGAGCTGGACTGGGGCTTCGGCAAGGACACCGGGGTTGACTTGCCGGCCGAGAACCCCGGCACGGTGCCGACCCGCGAATGGCTGTACTACTTCTGGAAAGACAATGCGCACGCCGGCCAGAACTGGTGCAAGTACGGCCGGGCATCCGGCTCCTACATCCAGCAGATCGAGTACGACGACTGCCACAGCGCCAACGTGTGGACTCCCGGCCAGGCAGTGATCGCCGCCATCGGCCAGGGCTATGTGACGGTCACCCCGCTGCAGCTGGCCAGGGCCTACGTGGCGCTGGCCAATGGCGGCACCGTGTACAGCCCGCGGATCGGCGAGGCCCTGCTGAGCGCGGACGGCAAGACCGTGCAGAAGATTACCCCGCCGGTCGCGGGCCACATCCCGGTGTCCAAAGGCACGCTGGCCTACATCAGGAGCGCGCTCGCCGGCGTGGTGACGTCGGGCACGGCGGCGGGCGCGTTCGGCGGTTTCCCGCTCGGCAAGGTGTGCGTGGCCGGCAAGACAGGTACCGCGCAGGTAGCCGGCGGCCTGGCGACCTCGGTGTTCGCCTCGTTCGGCCCATGCAATGACCCCAAGTACGTCGTAATCATGATGATTCCCAAGTCCGGCTACGGCGCCGACGTCTCGGCGCCGGCCGTCCGCCAGATCTGGGACGGGATCTACGGCCTTGAAGGACACAAGGCGGCTCTCCCTGGTGGCGCCACGCCGCCGCTGCCGCACATCGATGGCGCTGGCCAGGTGGTCACGTCAGACGCCGGCCCGGCCGCGAAGCAGGCCAGCGCCGCGGGGAGGCGGTCATGAGTTCCATCCGCGGCTCGTCCTGGCTGCGCACCCCGCCGGGCCTGACCGGCGGCCGGCGGGGCGCCGCCTACCGTAAGCTCGCGCCGGTCAGGACCGGCGGCCGGCGTAGCGGGTCTTACGGCAAACTGGCCCCGGTCCGGCCTGCCGGGCGCTCGCCCGGCGGCTCGTCCCCTGGCTCGCCCCTCGGCGAGTTCCCGCAGCGCACCTCGCTGCTGCGCCGTGCGCTGGGCAGGCAGTCGCCGCTGCGTCACCTCGACTACGTGCTGCTGGCCGCGGTCCTTGCGCTCAGCCTGGTCGGGATGCTGCTGGTCTGGTCGGCCACTCAGCCCGGCTTGCTCGCATCCGGCGCTGATCCCCGGACCTACCTGCTGAAGCAGCTGCTGAATATCGTGCTCGGGCTGCTCATGATGGGCGCCGTCAGCCTGCTCGACTGCCGGCAGCTGCGGCTCTACGCGCCGATTGTCTATGCCGCGGCCTGCCTGGGGCTGCTAGTCGTGCTGACACCGCTGGGCAGCACGGTCAACGGCGCGCACTCCTGGATCTCGCTGCCAGTCGGCTTCCAGATAGAGCCATCCGAGTTCGCCAAGCTCGCGGTCATCCTGACCTGCGCCATGATTCTCGGCGAGCTGCGGCAGGGCGACACCAGGCCGAGATGGCGTGCCCTGGTGCTTGCGTCCTGCTGCGCGGCGTTCCCGATCGGGCTGGTGGTACTCGAGCCCGATCTCGGCGTGGTGATCCTGATGCTCCTGCTGCTGGTGGGCCTCATCGCGCTGTCCGGGATCCGGCTGTGGTGGCTGGGCGGCGTGCTGGCCGGGGGCACGCTCGCGGCTGTCGCCGCGCTGAAGCTGCATCTGCTGAAGGCCTATCAGCTCGGCCGGCTGACATCGTTCGTCAACCCGTCGGCCGATCCCCGGGGCACCGGCTACAGCGCCGCGCAGGCCAAGATCGCCATCGGCTCAGGCGGGCTGTTCGGGCAGGGCCTTTTCCATGGTCAGCTGATCGCCGGCAACTTCGTGCCCGAGCAGCACACCGACTTCATCTTCGCGGTGGCGGGTGAGGAGCTCGGCTTCGCCGGCGCGGTGCTGATCATCGGCCTGCTCGCCGTGGTGCTGCTCCGCGCGCTGCGGATCGCCGCCCGCGCGGACGATCAGTTCGGCATGCTGGTCGCGGCGGGGATTGCGATCTGGTTCGCCGTGCAGTCCTTCGTCAACATCGGGATGACCGTCGGGATCATGCCGGTCACCGGCTTGCCGCTGCCCTTCGTGTCCTACGGGGGCTCGGCGATCTTCGCCGACATGATCGCCATAGGCGCGCTGCAGGCTGTGCACCGGCACCGGTCAGTTTTCAGCTGACCCGCCGTCCTCGCCAGTCACCCGGCCCCGGCATCCCGCCCAGTTCAACCCGATGGCCCGCCAGTTCAACCCGATGGCTTGCCTGCTGGGCCAGCTCACCCGCTCGAGAGTTATCCGGTAAATTCCGGTGGCGAATTCGCCCCGGGTCTTACTGGATAAATGACATCCGGGCCTCGCCGCCAGGCGAAGGGCCATCGGGCCCGGCCGGCAGGGCCGGGTCGGTGGCTCGGCGCCCGGGGCGGGTCCGTGGTGGTGGTCACTGGTCGGCTGGCTCCGGGCGGGTGACTGGCTGGGCTGGGTCCGTGGTGGTCACTGGTCGGCGCGGATACGTGGCGGCCGCAGGCCACGCGGGGTCGCCGCGAGCCGCTGGCAGCGGTGTGCCCGGGCCGGTCACTTGGCGGGGTCTGTCCGCCGCAGTTGCTGGCAGATGCGATTGCCCGGTGCGCCAGGGCGTGGTGCGGGCAAGCCATACCGCGGCGGCGGCAAGTAGCACCGCGCACAGGGTCCAGCCAAGCACCGTGGTGCTCATCCCGACGTACTTGAGGCCAGACGCGAAGATCACGAATGTGATGGCCGGCCTGATATAGCGGTCCGGCGCATAGGCGGACAGGTAGGACCCGACGAGCACCGCCGGGACACTGCCGATGATCAGCGATGTCGTGACGGAGAGCTCGACATGACCGAAGGCAAGCGCGCCCAGCGCCGCGGCCAGCGTCAGCGGGACCGCCTGGGTGAGGTCGGTGCCGACCAGCTGGCCGGCCCCGAGCATCGGGTAGAGGAACAGCAGCAGCACGATCATCAGGGAGCCGGAGCCGACTGAGGTCATTCCCACGATCAGGCCGCCGACCATCCCGATGGCGACCGTAGGCAGCGGCCGGGAGGCGACATCCGCCGCGACGCCCTGGCGCTGGTGGCCGCCGCGCAGGTCGAGGGCGTAGCGCAGCACCATGGCGGCCGCTCCGGCCAGGAGCGCAGCACCGAGGGCCCGCTCCACCCTGCTCTGGGCCGCGGCGGCGTTGCCAAGCATGTGCAGCAGATACGCGCCGGCGAATGCCATCGGCACTGACCCCAGCACCATCCAGCCCACGAGCCGCAGATTGACGGTGCCCTTCCGCAGGTGCACCGCAGCACCGACAGGCCGCATGACCACCGCGGCGACGAGGTCACTGGAGATCGCGGTCGATGGCTTGACCCCGAACAACAGGATCAGCATCGGCGTCATGAGCGCACCGCCGCCCGCCCCCGTCAGGCCGACGAGCAGCCCGACAACAGCGCTGCCCAGCACGATGTAGGGGTCCGCGTGCAATGCTTACCTCCCGGTCAGCGGGCGGCCCGGCCATCGGGCCATCGCAGGTAAGGGCTCCCGCATGAACGCAATAACCTACCTTGCCGGCATGATCTGGGTACTTAGCACCGGTAACCTGCCCAGGCCTGGGCCAGGTAAGCGCGGGCGCGGGCGGCAGCGCGGGGCGGCAGCGCGTCGAGGCGCGCTGCTACCTGGGTAGGCTGTGACGATGCCAGTGCAGTCGGTGTACCCCCAGCTCGAGGCGCTGCTTCCGCTTGTCCGCAAGCCTGTCCAGTACGTCGGCGGCGAGCTGAACTCGGTGACCAAGGACTGGGACGCAGCCGAGGTGCGCTGGGCGCTGATGTACCCGGACGCCTACGAGGTGGGCGTGCCCAATCAGGGCGTGCAGATCCTCTACGAGGTGCTGAACGGCTGCGACGGCGTGCTCGCGGAGCGCACCTACAGCGTCTGGCCTGACCTGGAGGAACTGATGCGGGCCCACGGGGTACCGCAGTTCACCGTGGACGCGCACCGGCCGGTCCGCGCATTCGACGTGCTCGGGGTCAGTCTCGCCACTGAGCTTGGGTACACCAACTTGCTGGCTGCTCTCGACCTCGCCTGGATACCGCTGACGGCGGCCGACCGGACCGATGACGACCCGCTGGTGCTGGCCGGCGGGCACGCCGCATTCAATCCGGAGCCGATCGCTGAGTTCATCGACGGCGCGGTGCTCGGCGACGGTGAGGAAGCCGTCCTGGCCATCACCGGGGTGATCAGGGACTGGAAGCGGGCCGGGCGGCCGGATGGCCGGGATGGCCTGCTGGTCCGGCTCGCCGCCGCGGGCGGGGTGTATGTGCCGCGGTTCTACGACGTCAGCTACGCGCCCGGCGGCCAGATCAGCCGGGTGACACCGAACCGGCCGGGCATCCCGCGCACCGTCGCCAAGCACACCGTCATGGACCTGGATTCCTGGCCCTACCCGCGCAAGCCGGTCGTGCCCGTTGCCGAGTCGGTGCATGAGCGGTTCAGCGTGGAGATCTTCCGCGGCTGCACCAGAGGCTGCCGGTTCTGCCAGGCCGGGATGATCACCCGGCCGGTCCGCGAGCGGTCGATCACGACGGTCGGGGAGATGGTCGACGAGGGGCTGGCCGCGAGCGGCTTCGCCGAGGTGGGGCTGCTGTCGCTGTCCAGCGCTGACCACAGTGAGATCAACGAGATCGCGACCGGCCTGGCCGACAGGTATGAGGGGACCAACACCGGACTGTCGCTGCCGTCCACTCGCGTCGACGCCTTTAATGTGACCCTCGCCGACGAGCTGAGCAGGAACGGGCGCCGGTCCGGGCTGACGTTCGCCCCGGAGGGCGGCACCGACCGGATCCGCCGGGTGATCAACAAGATGGTCACCGAGGAAGACCTGATCAAGACGGTCAGCACCGCTTACGCCAGCGGCTGGCGGCAGGTGAAGCTTTACTTCATGTGCGGGCTGCCGACCGAGACCGACGAGGACGTGCTGGCGATCGCCCGGGTTGCCCGGCGGGTGATCGAGGCGGGGCGCACTGCGACCGGCCGGCGCGACATCCGCTGCACCGTGTCGATCGGGGCCTTCGTGCCCAAGCCGCACACGCCGTTTCAGTGGGCGCCCCAGTGTGACCAGGAGACAGTCGATGCCAGGTTGCGGGCGCTCGGCCAGGCCCTGCGGTCCGACCGGGCCTACGGCAAGGCCATCGGGTTCCGTTACCACGACGGTAAGCCGTCGGTGATCGAGGGACTGCTGTCCCGCGGGGACCGCCGGGTGGCGAAGGTGATCAGGGCAGCGTGGCAGGACGGTGCCAGGTTCGACGGCTGGAGCGAGCACTTCAGCTACGAGCGCTGGGCCCGCTGCGCGGCCGATGCGCTGGCTGACGACGGGGTCGACCTGGCCTGGTACACCACCAGGGAGCGCGATTATGACGAGGTGCTGCCCTGGGACCATCTGGACGCCGGGCTCGATCGTGACTGGCTCTGGCAGGACTGGCTGGCCGCCATCGACCCGGCGGGGGCAGCCGAGGTGGAGGACTGCCGGTGGACACCGTGTTTCGAGTGCGGCGTCTGCCCGGCGATGGGCACCGAGATCCAGGCTGGTCCCACCGGAGCGAGACTGCTTCCGCTGACCGTGGCCAGCGGGGTTGCCCCGGGGCGGTCCGGGGAATGAGCGGGACTACGGCGGGCGCTCCCGTTATGGATGAAACCAGGGGAAGCGGGGCGTAGATGCAACGTCCTGCGCCGGCTGGCCCGCCCCCCGCGCCGATGGTTCAGCGGCTGGTGATCAGGTACGCTAAGCGTGGCAGGATGCGTTTCGCGAGCCACAGGGACATCGCGCGCGCGATCGAGCGGGGAGTCCGGAAGGCTGGCCTGCCCGTCGCGTATTCCGCGGGATTCTCACCGCACCCGAAGATTTCTTACGCGGGCGGGGCGCCGACTGGCACCGCGAGCGAGGCTGAGTACCTGGAGATCAGCCTGACCAGCGCGTGTGCCGCGCTCGACGTGCGGGACACGCTGGACGCGGCCCTGCCGGACGGGATCGACGTGGTCGAGGTGTTCGAGCTTGCCGCAGGCGAGTCTGCGGAGGTGCCCGGCGTGGATACTTCCGGTGCGCCCGGCGGGCGGCCGGTTGTCGCTGGCGGGCTCCGGCTGGAAGCATCGGAGTGGCGGGTGACGCTCCCCGGCATAGGGGCGGATGAGGCGGCCCGCGCGGTGCGGACATTCCTCGCGGCGGACATTGCTGAGGTGGAACGCCTCACCAGCAAGGGCATCCGGCGGTTCGATACTCGGTCCGCCGTGCTCACGCTGGAGCTTGACCGGCGTGCCGGTGAGGACCGGGACGCCGGATGTGCGATACTTCGAATGGTTGTTCGGCACATGACACCTGCCGTCCGACCCGACGACATCCTGGCCGCGCTCGGCCACGTGGCGGCCCTCGCGCCGTCGTCACCTGCACTGGTGACGCGGCTGGCGCAAGGGCCGATCGGGATGGCGGCCGATGCCGAGAGGACCAGCGGGCCCGGCAGTTCCGGGACCGCAGGATCCTCCGGGCTGGCTGGGCCCTCAGGGTCTATGCCGCCCGCTGCGGCACGGCCCCATCCGTCCGCGCAGAGCGCAGGACAGGGACAGGAAAAGGCAACGTGCCTGGAAGCGGAGGGCGCCCTCGTGGTGAGCACCGCACCAGTGAGCGCGTACGAACAGCTCCCGCGTGGCGCGGGGGGCCGGGATCCCGGCCCGCGCGCCCGGGAGCCTGACGGGAGAGATTGCCCGGATGCTCGAGAGCGAGCGATACAACACGGAATCCGACAGTGACGGCTCGGCAGGCGCGAACCGTTCCACTGACGTAACAAGCAGCCAGGGCGCGAGCCCGGCTCCGGTCGGCCAGGGCGCGAATGTTCCTGCGGGCGGGGATAGTGAGGGCCAGGAGCCCGATGGCCCCGGCCGGCGGTTGCTGCGGCGCGCCCGCAAGGCGGTGGTCCGGCCGGCTGGCCCGCCAGTAGTCGAGGCGGCCAGCCATGCTGGCGCTAGCCAGTCCGGCCACGCTGGTGCGGGCCAGCCGGCGCAGTCAGCGGCCAGCGAGCAGCAGGCTGACCCGCCGGCGAAAACGCCGGCCAGGCGGCGGCGGCCGGCCAGTGCGTCCGCAACCGCTCAGCCACCGGCTGGGCAGGTTCCGGCCGGGCAGCCTCCGGCGGCTCAGCCTCCGGCGGCTCAGGCCCCGGCTGGGCAGGGGGCCGGGCAACAGCCGGAACGAGCGCAGCCTGCTGGCCCGCCCGTCGGCGTAACGCCCGCCACCGCAACACCGGCGACCGCGTCGCCGGCCGGCGTCCCGGCACCTGAGTTCACGGTGTCGGCCCAGACGGCACCGGCAGCGGTCTTCCAGCCACCAGTGGTCATCTTCCAGCCACCGGATCTCTCCGCAGCCCATGGCGGCACTGCCGGCGGCGCCCAGGATGACGCTGCGGGCACTGGCGGCGGAGCCACGAGGCGCCGGACAAGGTCAGGGCGTGGTCAGTCCGCGTCAAGCGGCCAGGTTGGTGATGGCCGCCCGGATGACGAGGGCGCGACCGGCGACGGGTCAGGCAGGGCTGCCGATGGCGGTGCCGCGGCCGGGCCTGCGTCAGGCACCGGGGCTGATGGTGCACAGGACGGCGACCAGGAGCTGGCGGGCTCGGGGGGCAGGCGCAGGCGCCGCGGCGGCCGTGGTCATGCCAAGGCCGGTGGCGCCGCGGGCGACGGCGCGGGCAGCGACGAGCCTGGCGCGGCAGCAGGCGCTACGGGCGGCGCGCAGCGCCACGCGGCAGAGGCGGGCGAGCCGGCCAGCGAGGCGGGCGCCGACAGCGCGGGCGGCCCAGGCGAGGACAGCGGAGGGGCGGACACCCCGGCGCGGCGCCGCCGGCGCAGGCGGCGCAGCGGGTCGGGCGGCGACAGCGAGCAGCTGTCCTCCGATGATCCGCCGAACACTGTCGTTCATGTCCGGGCGCCCCGGAGCGCGGGCGACGAGCCGGCCGGCGACGTCCGGTCGATCAAGGGCTCCACCCGGCTGGAGGCCAAGCGGCAGCGCCGCCGTGAGGGGCGCGAATCGGGCCGCCGGCGTCCGCCGATCATCAGCGAGTCCGAGTTCCTGGCCCGCCGCGAGGCAGTGGAGCGGGTCATGGTCGTCCGGCAGACCGGCGACCGGACCCAGATCGCCGTCATGGAGGATGGCGTCCTCGTCGAGCACTACGTGGACAAGGCCAGCCACCAGTCCTACGTCGGGAATGTCTATCTCGGCAAGGTGCAGAACGTACTGCCCTCGATGGAGGCTGCCTTCGTCGACATCGGGAAGGGCCGGAACGCTGTCCTGTACGCCGGCGAGGTCAACTTCGACGCCAGCGGCCTCGAGGGTGAGTCCAAGCGGATCGAGTCGGCCCTCAAATCGGGCCAGTCGATCCTGGTGCAGGCCACCAAGGACCCGATCGGGCACAAGGGCGCACGGCTGACCAGCCAGGTGAGCCTCCCCGGCCGGTACCTCGTCTTCGTGCCCGGCGCGTCGATGACCGGCATCAGCCGCAAGCTGCCCGACACCGAGCGGACCCGGCTCAAGCAGATCCTCAAGCAGGTCATGCCGGAGCACGCCGGGGTCATCGTGCGGACCGCCGCGGAAGGGGCAGCGGAAGAGGAACTCGCGCGTGACGTCAAGCGGCTGGCCGCGCAGTGGGAGGCAATTGAGCGGAAGGCCAAGCCGGCGAGCGCGCCCGAGCTCTTGTACAGCGAGCCCGACCTGACCATCAGGGTAGTCAGGGACATCTTTAACGAGGACTTCAGCAGGCTCGTTATCGCCAGCGACAGCGAATGGGACATAGTCGACGAATACATTCGCTACGTGGCCCCGCACCTCGCCGACCGGCTGGAGCGCTGGGGGGACGACGGCGACGTGTTCGCTGCGTACCGCATTGACGAGCAGATCGCCAAGGCGCTGGAGCGCAAGGTGTGGCTGCCGAGCGGCGGATCCCTGGTCATCGACACGACCGAGGCCATGACGGTCATCGACGTCAACACGGGCAAGTTCACCGGCCAGGGCGGCAACCTGGAGCAGACGGTCACCAGGAACAACCTGGAGGCCGCCGAAGAGATCGTCAGGCAGCTGCGGGTCCGTGACGTCGGCGGCATCATCGTGATCGACTTCATCGACATGGTGCTGGAAAGCAACCGTGACCTCGTGCTGCGGCGGCTGCTGGAGTGCCTGGCCAGGGACCGGACCAAGCATCAGGTAGCCGAGGTCACCTCGCTCGGCCTGGTGCAGATGACCAGGAAGCGCGTGGGGTCCGGCCTGCTTGAGGCGTTCTCGGTGCCGTGCGAGCACTGCAACGGGCGGGGCGTCCTCATCTCGCTGGAGCCGGTCGAGCACACGCCGGCTGGTGCTGCCTCGCGCGGCCGGGCGGGCGCAGACGACCGGCCCGGCAGTGACGGCCGCGGTGGCCGGGACGACCGGGGCAAAGACGATCGCGGCGGCCGGGACGACCGGGGCGGTAAGCGGTCCCGCGATGGTGACGCGCGGTCCGGTGACTCTGACGAGGCAAGCTCGGGGGAGACGGGCCGGCCGGCCAGGCGATCCCGGGCGGCAACCGCGTCGGCCAAGGCCAACGCAGAAGCGATCAAGGCAGAAGCGGCGCACCCAGACGCGGCACAGGCGGACACGGGCCAAGTGGACGCGGGCCAAGCGGATCACGGCGCGGTATCCCGCGATGGCGAGCGAGCTGGCGGTGACCAGGCAGGCGATGACCAGGCGGCTCAGCGCCCCGCGTCGGGAGGGCGCCGGCGCAGGCCCGCGGCCCGGCGGGAGCAGGCGCCGCCCGCCGAAGAGCACACTGGCGACAGTTCAGCGAGCGGCGGCCAGGCTGGCGGCGAGCCCGGCGGCGGCTCTGGGGGCGAGCCCGGCGGGTCCGGTGGCGAGCCCGGTGGCGGGTCTGGTGGCGACGGTGGCGGGTCTGGCGGCGGGTCCGGTGGCGACGGCGGCAGGTCCGGTGGCGAGAGCGGCGACTCTGGCGGTGGGCAGCCTCAGGTCACCCAGCCGGCGGCCGTTTGAGGCCCGCTCAGTCTGATACTCTTTGGGGTCGGCGCATGAGGCGAATCCAGCGGCGGCCCGTCACCGGATGATCGCCAGCAACGCAGGCGAGCCCGTTCGCGCCACTGTCGAACGACTCCGCGGATCTCGCGGCGGGCCCGCGCAAGGGAGAGAGAGTACTTCGGTGTACGCGATCGTGCGCTGTGGCGGCAGGCAGGAGAAGGCGTCGGTAGACGATGTCCTGACCGTGGACAAGCTCACCGGTGACATCGGCTCCAGCGTCAAGCTGGCGCCCGTTCTCGTAGTCGACGACGACCAGGTCATCAGCGACCCGGCCGAACTCGGCGGCTACGAGATCACCGCGGAGATCCTCGGCGCTGCCAGCGGCCCCAAGATCAATATGATCCACTACAAGAACAAGACCGGCTACCGCCGCCGGATGGGTCACCGGCAGAAGTACACGCAGGTGAAGATCACCGGCATCAGCGGCGGTAAGGCCCGGGCCAGCTCGGGGAAGAAGGGCTGAGATGGCACACAAGAAGGGCGCATCCTCCAGCCGGAACGGCCGCGACTCCAACGCCCAGCGACTGGGCGTCAAGCGGTTCGGCGGCCAGGTTGTCGGCGCTGGCGAGATCATCGTGCGTCAGCATGGCACCCATTTCCATCCGGGCCTTGGCGTCGGGCGCGGCGGGGATGACACCCTGTACGCGCTGGTCGGCGGGAAGGTTGAGTTCGGCACCCGGCGCGGGCGCCGGGCGGTGAGCGTCGTGGCGCTGCAGCCGGACACCGCTGCGGCGGCGAAGGCGGGCTAGGCCCGCCAGGAGTCACTAACCAGGCGTCGTGGCAGGGGCGGACCAGTTACCCGGTCCGCCCCTTGCCGCGCTTGCGCAGTACCGGCCTGCTGGCCATTGCGGCAGGCCAACCGGCGATAGCGTGCTACGAGAGGAAGTGCCGTGGCCGAGTTCGCGGACCAGGCCCAATTGCGGGTGCAGGCCGGCGACGGCGGACACGGCTGCGCCTCCATCCACCGGGAGAAGTTCAAGCCGCTCGGCGGCCCCGATGGCGGTAACGGGGGCCGCGGCGGCGATGTGATCATCGAAGTCGACCCGTCAGCGGCGACCCTGCTCGACTTTCACCGGCGGCCGGTGCGCCGGGCGGGTAACGGGAAGCCGGGCTCGGGATCGAACCGGAACGGCGCCGAGGGCGACGACCTGATCGTGCGAGTGCCGGACGGGACGGTCGTGAAGACCGCCGACGGCACCGTTCTCACGGACCTGATCGGCGCGGGAACACGGTTCATCGCGGCCCGGGGCGGCCGCGGCGGCCTCGGCAACGCGGCACTCGCCTCCGCCCGGCGCAAGGCCCCGGGCTTCGCGCTGCGGGGTGAGCCCGGCGTCGAGCTCCAGCTGGTGCTCGAGCTCAAGACCGTCGCTGATGCGGGGCTGGTGGGTTTCCCGAACGCCGGGAAATCCTCGCTGATCTCGGCCATGTCCGCTGCCCGGCCGAAGATCGCCGATTACCCGTTCACCACGCTGATACCGAACCTTGGCGTGGTCGAGGCCGGTGAGGTCCAGTTCGTGGTCGCCGACGTGCCCGGCCTGATCCCCGGCGCCAGCCGTGGCAAGGGGCTGGGCCTTGACTTCCTCAGGCACGTGGAGCGCTGCTCGGTACTCGTGCACGTGCTGGACTGCGCCACCGAGGATCCGGGCCGCGATCCGATCAGCGACCTGGACGTGATCGAGGATGAGCTGGCTGCCTACGAGGCGGCGACGGGCGCGAGCCTGCAGGACCGGCCACGGATCGTGGCGCTGAACAAGATCGACGTGCCAGCCGCGCGCGATCTGGCCGAGCTGGTGATGCCGGACCTCCAGGCGCGCGGACTGACTGTCTGCCAGGTATCGGCGGCGACCAGGGAAGGCCTGCGCGAGCTCGCCTTCAGCATCGCGGCCGTTATTGCCGCGGCGCGGGAGGCAGCCCCGACGCCCGAGCCGACCCGCCTGGTGATCCGGCCCGACCCGGTGGCTGGCGCGGACTTCGAGGTGGTGCGCACCGGCGAGAATAGTTTCCTGATCCGGGGCGAGAAGCCGCGCCGGTGGATCCTGCAGACCGACTTCAGCAACGATGAGGCGGTGGGGTACCTGGCCGACCGGCTGGCGCGGCTCGGTATCGAGGAGGCGCTGGCGGAGGCCGGTGCCGAGGCTGGTGCTGAGGTGCTGATCGGCGCGGAGGACAACGCGGTCGTGTTCGACTGGGATCCGCAGCTGCCGACCGGCGCCGGTTTCGGACCGCGCGGCACTGACTGGCGGGTGAACCGGTAGCGGCCGGCTGGCCGGGCCCGGGGGAGCCGAGGGTGATCCATTCCGGCGTGTCGGTCCGTGGCGCCGGTGCCGTCATCGGGCAAAATATGACGAGGCCCCTCCATGTATGAGATGGAGGGGCCTCGCCTCGGCCTTACGGCGTTCCGGCGGGCCGATAGCTCGGCTGCCCCGCGCCGCGGGCCTGCCACCGGTCCTGGCCACGTGCGCGAAGCGCCGGTTTCCCGGGCCTCCCGCGTCCCCCGGGGTCGCCCCCGGCTGGTGGCCGCCTGTGGTGGTGAAGCAGTTCTACTGCCTCGCGGCCGACCCGCACAAGGGCTTTCCGCGACCGGCTCCATGATTCTTTGGCCATGCACAGGACACCAGCTTGTTATCCCCCGTTAATAATAGTTATCCACTGGCCTATCCACAGAGGTGTGCACAGGCGAGCCGACCGCCGCTAGGCTACTCGTCGCCACGCCGGGAGAACCTGCTGAAGAGCCGGTCCCCGGCGTCGACCGCGGTCTCGGCCACGCCGCGTACCGCGCCGATGAGCGGGTCGGCGCTCCGGCTCCATGACTCCTGGTAGGCGCGGGCGGCGGCCCTGACCTCGTCGGTGACCGACGCTTGCGGATCATCCTCGCGGCGCGGGTAGTTGCCGGCCAGGATGTCGGTGTAGTCATGGCTGCTCGCCCACCGGTCCAGCTCAGCGAAGCGCACCACAGCGAACGGGTGCGTGGTGCCCTGCAGCTGGAGCAGCTTGAGCAGGCCCTCACGCAGGTCGGGCACGGCATCGTACTCGTGCGCCTGCTGGTGGAACTCGTCGTGGCTGAGCTCCGACATCCGCGAGCCGCCGGCAGTTTTCATCAGCGCGCGGCGGGCCGCCTCCACGTCCTGGCCGGCCAGCAGGCCCGCCCGGTCGCAGGACAGCTCCGACTTGCGGTACCACTCCTCCAGGCCCCAGATGATGCCGCGGATACCGAGGTAGCCAATCGGCATCCAGGCCACCCGCCGGGCTAGGTTGATCAGGTAGTAGAGCATGGTGCGGTAGATCGCGTGCCCGGAAAGCACGTGGCCGAGCTCGTGCCCGATGGCAAAACGCATTTCCTCGGCGTCAAAGAGATCAACCATGCCGGTCGAAATAACGATGAATGGCTTGTCGGCCCCGAGAGTCATAGCGTTCACCAGCGGGTTCTGGCTGATGAACAGCTCGGGGATAACAGGGAGGTCCAGGACATAGGCGCCGTCCCGCATTGACTGGTAGAGCTGCGGGAATTGCTGCTCCGACGCCCGGACCGAGCTGGCCAGGAACATCAGCCGCAGGCTGCGATCATTGAAGAGGCCGGCCAGGCGGCGCAGCAGCACATCGAAGCCGGTGAGCTTCCGCATCGCCACCAGGGCCGAGCGGTCGGCGGGGTGTTCGTAGGCGCGGGAGCTGATACCGGGGAGACGCACCCGGGAGCGGTCGGGCACAGTTGTCATACCAGTCATCGTAAGTCCATCGGGAGGAGGCTGAACCATATGCCGGAAGAGCAGCCGCCGGACATATTCGAGCCGGAGGCGGAATCAATTCCGCCGGACCAGCTCGCGTCGCTCCAGGAGCAGCGGCTCCGGTCATTGATCGACAGGATGATCGCCGCGGGCGGGGTTCAGGGCAGTCGCCTCAGGGACGTCGGCGTGACCAGCGGGAACGATGTCAGCCTCGAGGACCTTACGCGCCTGCCGATGACCCACAAGCAGGATCTGTGGGACAACTACCCGTTCGGAATGCTGGCCGTTCCGCGCTCCGATGTGGTCGCCGTGCACGGCTCGAGCGGAACCGGCGGCCGGCCGACCCTGGTCGCCTATTCCCGCAATGACCTGCGGCTATGGGCGAGAATGTGTGCCCGGGCGCTGGCCGGCGCCGGAGCCACCCGGGACAGCATCGTGCACAATGCCTACGGCTATGGCCTGTTCACCGGCGGAATCGGCATTCATCAGGGTGCGGTGGAACTCGGCGCCACGGTCGTCCCGGTGTCGGGCGGGATGACGCCGCGCCAGGTCACGCTCATCGCCGATCTGCGCCCGGACATCCTGACCTGCACGCCGTCCTACGCGGTCCGGCTCGGCGAGGCGCTCGCCGAGGCTGGACTGCGGCCCGGCGCCGGACTGGGCCTGCGCGCTGGCCTGTTCGGCGCCGAGCCGTGGACCGAATCGCTGCGCTCCCGGATCGAGGAGCTGCTCGGCCTGCGCGCGCTGGACATCTATGGCCTGTCCGAGGTCATCGGGCCCGGCGTGGCCGCGGAGTGCGTGGTGGCCGCGGACGGGATGCACGTCAATGAGGACCACTTCCTCGTCGAGGCAGTCGATCTGGTCACCGGTGCGGGGGTGCCCGACGGCACGGCGGGGGAGCTGGTGTTCACCACCGTGACCAAGGAGGCGCTGCCACTGCTGCGGTACCGCACTGGCGACATCGCGGCGCTGCAGCGGGGCCGCTGCCCGTGCGGCCGGACCCTGATCAAGATGAGCAGGATCACCGGCAGGCGCGACGACATGCTGGTGATCCGCGGCGTGAACGTCTATCCCAGCGAGCTGGAGCGGGTGCTGCTGGCGCACAGCGCGCTCGCTGCTGACTACCTGGTGGTGGTCGATCACAGGGGAGCGCAGCCTCGGCTGATTGCATGTTGTGAATACAGAACGGATTACCGTGGCAGGCTCCCGGCTGCGGACGAACTCGAATCGCGGCTGCGGGAAGTGCTTGGCCTCAGCGTCCGCGTGACGGTGCTGCCGGCCGGGACGGTACCGCGCAGCGAGATCGGCAAGGCGGTCCGGGTCGTCCGGTGGGCCGAAGGCGAGCCGCCGGTGCCTGGCCTGGGTGGTTAGGGTTGGGTGTTACCACGAACGGGGCCACGACAGGGGCGCAGATGCGGATCGGCGTGATGGGCGGAACGTTCGACCCGATCCACCATGGCCACCTGGTGGCGGCCAGTGAGGTCGGTCACTTCTTCGAGCTGGACGAGGTGATCTTCGTTCCCACCGGCCAGCCGTGGCAGAAGGAGTCCAGGGACGTCTCCGAGGCCGAGGACCGCTACCTGATGACTGTGATCGCGACGGCATCTAATCCACGCTTTTCAGTCAGCCGGGTCGATATCGACCGGCCTGGGCTCACTTACACCATCGATACGCTGCGCGACCTGCATGCCGCCCGGGGGCCGGCGGAGTTTTTCTTCATCACCGGGGCTGACGCGTTGCGGCAGCTGATGTCCTGGCAGGACGCCGACGACCTGTTCAAACTGGCGCATTTCGTGGGCTGTACCAGGCCCGGACACCGGCTGAGCGGGGCTGGACTGCCTGATGAGCGGGTCAGCCTGATCGAGATCCCGGCACTGGCGATCTCATCAACGGCCTGCCGGGAGCGGGTTGGGGCCGGGCACCCCATCTGGTACCTGGTGCCGGACGGCATCGTGCAGTACATCGCGAAGCGCCGGCTCTACCAAGCGGCCGGGTAGCGGCTGTCGCGCGAAACACGCCCCAGCACGCCGAATTTGGTCGGTAGGCCGGGTTACCCTGAACTTGGCTTCGTCCTGCTGCTAACGGGGACGTGAGAAGGTACAAGCCAAGGGCTCAGCCGAGGAGGACAAGCAGCACACGTGACAGCCACTGACAGGGCCGTCGAGCTCGTTGAGATCGCCGCGGGGGCGGCGGCCGACAAGCTGGCCGCAGACATTATTGCCTACGACGTAAGTGAGCAGCTTGTTATCACGGATGCGTTCCTGCTCTGCTCCGCGTCCAACGATCGCCAGGTCAAGGCGATCGTCGACGAGATCGAGGACAAGCTGCGCAAGGCCGGTGCCAAGCCGGTCCGGCGCGAGGGTGAGCGCGAGGGCCGGTGGGTACTGCTGGACTACCTCGACGTCGTCATCCACGTGCAGCACGCGGAGGAGCGCGTCTTCTACGCCCTGGAGCGGCTCTGGAAGGACTGTCCCCGGATACCGCTGCCTGAGCCGGTGAGCGCGGGGCGGCCCGCCCGCGGCGGCCGTGGCGCTGACCAGCGCGGACCGCGCTGACGATGTCGGAAGTCGAGCAGGGCCCGGCGGTCGGTGCCGGGCCTGAGCGCGCCGCCGATGCCGGATCGGTCCAGATCGTGCTGTGGCGGCATGGCCAGACGCAGTGGAACGCGGAACGGCGGTTTCAGGGTCAGACCGATGTTCCGCTCAATGCGCTGGGGCACCAGCAGGCCGACCGGGCCGCCCGGCTGCTCGCCGCCCTCCGGCCCAGGGCTATCTACTCCTCGGACCTGAGCCGTGCCGCCGCGACCGCCGACCGGCTGGCGCAGCTGACCGGCGTTACGGTGCAACTGGACAAGGATCTCAGGGAGCGACATGGCGGCTCTTGGGAAGGCCTTACCGACACGGAGATCAGGACCGGGTATCCGCAGGCCTACGCGGCCTGGGTCCCTCCGGACGGCGAGCCGGTGGTGGCGGTCGCCGAGCGCGCGGCCGATGCATTCGAGCGGGTGGCCGGTAACCTGGCGACCGGTTCGCTCGCCGTGGTGGTCAGCCATGGCGCGGCGATCAACCTGGGAATCTCCCGGCTGCTTGGGCTGCCGGGCAACCTGCGCGTGCTCGGGGGATTGGGCAACTGCGCGTGGTCGGTCCTAGGCCGGCGGGCCGGGCGCTGGCGCCTGCTGGAGCACAACGTCGGCACGCTGCCGGAGCCCGTGCCGGAGCGGGCTCCCGGCGACAGCAGCGAGCCGTCGCCGGTAAGGGCTCCTGGCGACAGCAGGTGACCGGTTTCTTGTACACTGGCGAGGCGCCGCGGCCGGAGGCCTCGGCTCCCGAGGGGCTATAGCTCAGTTGGTAGAGCGCTTGCATGGCATGCAAGAGGTC
>ODAK010002233.1_pt1 | contig 20432 bp, 11 predicted proteins | sample 1539591 | NCBI WGS metagenome assembly ODAK01 (sample SAMEA3539303, study PRJEB22396) | soil metagenome | biome: tundra; feature: field; material: soil | place: USA | collected 2010-05 | depth 0.15 m | reverse complement strand
TGAAATAGGATGTTGCTTGGGAACGACCCGGTCGGGATTGTCAAAACTGTTGAAGGCATTCCAGTCTGGATCGTGGAGAACATGCGCAGTACCGCCAGAGACGCTGCTCTTGATGGTGCACTCCACCTGCAGGTCAGAATCGTGGTGTGGATTCACAAATGTAACCACCAGTTCCTTGTCGCTCCTGGAAGCGGAAACGGAAAGTCCCAAAGGCGAGGGGGGTTCGGCCTCGACTCGCACCGCGGTCTTTGCGCGATGCGGCTTGAACAATGAGAACGCATGGTAGGTGGTGGTTCGCACGCAGTGCTCTCCTTCCGGGCCGTCGGTAACGAGCAAAGACTGGAGCACATTCACCATCTGGGCGATATTGCACATGTAGAGCTTATCGGCTTGGCGGTTGAAGATGTTCAGCCCTAGTCCCGCAGCCACGGCGCTGCGCATGGTGCTCTGCTGCCAGAGCTTCCCGTACCGTTTTTCGTCCTCTTCGGGAATCCTGTCCCACACTCCCCATTCATCCAGAATCAGGCCGACGTCGCGGCCGTGCTCATAACTGTCAAGCACCGCGCGCTGGTGAATAATCGACTCCTCAACCTTAGCGTAGGTGGCAAGCTGCTCGTTCACGTGATCGGGGGTAAAGTTGGTTGGGAGATCGGCTCCGCCCGAATAATAGTGTATGGAGACTCCCTGCGGGCGATTCCAGCCCAGACCATCCATGAGTCCGCGAGACCAGCGAGTATCGTCTCCCGAAGGTCCACTCGCTACCAGAAACAGTTCGGTTCTGCCGAACTCGCGGCAATAGACAGCAAAGTCTCGATAGAGGCGAGCGTATTCTTCGGGTCGCATATTTCCACCGCAACCCCAGCTCTCGTTTCCCACGCCCCAATAGCGAACGCGGAAGGGTTCAGGCGAACCGTTCGCCGCGCGCTCATCAGAGAGCGTGCTCCCCGAAGGATAGTTGCAGTATTCAATCCAGTCTCGCAGCTCGTGCGGAGTGCTGCTTCCGACATTTCCAGCAAGGTAGGGTTCCGCACCTAGAAGGCGACAAAGACCGATGAATTCATGAGTACCAAAGCTGCCGTCCTCCACATAGTTGCCCCAATGAATGTTGACGCGCCTGGGCCGCTTGGCTGCGGGCCCGATTCCGTCTCGCCAGTGATAGTCGTCGGCGAAACAGCCCCCGGGCCAGCGCAGAACCGGCACTCCGAGATCCTTCAGATACTCAACTGCCTGTTTGCGGTAGCCGTCGATGTTGGGAATGCGCGAGTTCTTGCCGACCCACAGGCCGCCATACACACAGGAGCCGAGGTGCTCAACAAAGTGCCCATGAAATTCCGGCCGCACAACTCCAATCTCCGAATCTGCACGGACCGTGACGCGCCGCGTGGCGGATGACGGGGTGGCGGATAATGGCGTGGCTGTGGATGCTGCCGAGAACAAGCGCTTTGGAAGAAGCGCCGTTGCCGACAGTGCGGCTGCGGTCGAAATGAAATTGCGTCGTGATAACGAGCGGTTCATGTCACTAGGCCTCAATCAGGAATTGTGCAATTCTGCTGGCGCTAAGGTTGGTCAGCTGAACTGGCCGACCACCTCAAAAGTAGTCTCGTTTCTTGTCGTGATCATGACGGTATCGTTGTGAAGTCCCCCCAGCCTTGCCGCCTGACCATTCACGGTCACGCTTTGGACCACAAGATGGGCGGGGAGCCTGAGCTTGAGGTGCAACTCTCCCGGAGCTTTGCTCCCACTCAGTTCGATATGCCCGATGATCGCCTTGGCCTCCGGCTTCAGTCCCAGGCTGAAGCTAACGCGGCCCCAACGAGTCGGAGCTTGTGCGATTCGGATTTGCTTCCCGGATGCTACCCACTCCCGGGGCACACCTTTCGCCAGATAAAGTCTGTCTTCGTCCGAATCTTCCAACACCAGCATCCAGCGCACCAACAGTGGAACGGTCTGCTGTGCGGGAACACAATAGAGAGCAGAGTCGCCGGTAATGCCGGTTACCTCGCCAGCGGTCCAGCTTCCGCGTGTGTGCGCATGATACCGGTGCGCATACAGAAATAGTAGAAACTCCTCAATGCGGTCGAGCCGCAGTAGCGCCTGCGCATACCCGTAGGAAATAAAACCCAGAATCTCCCGGCCATCCTCCTCAAACCGCCCGACATTAGCGACCACACCAAGTGTGGTCGCTCCGTAAACCCGCATGCAGTCAATCACCAGGTTGGCCAGATGTGGCGGCAGGACATCCGCCTGCAACAACTCAGCATAGGGACGATGCGGCCACTGCTGTGGACTCGGCCGCTCTTTTTCGAGGGATTCACGGAATGTAAGTGTCGTACCGGGGAACAATCCTATGTAAGGGGGCTTCTTGTCACTCTGTACGTTCTTCTCGATAGCCTCAACGGTCCGGTTCCGGAGCGTCTTGCTGCGTGAGAGCCATCCCTGCGCTTTTCTTTCCATGTCCGGTGCCGAGTTGGTTCGCGCAAGTTCTGTCCAGGCGTCGGCGATGTCCTTGAGCCCCCGTGCTGCAAACGCGCTGTTCGCATAGTAGGGCTGCCAGTAGAGAGACGGCGTCTCACCCAGGCACGAATCCGACTCACTCCATCCGCGGATCAAGCCATAACCGGGGCGGTCCGTCGGCAGGCGCAGACTCTCATCGTGCATCTCAGCCAGCAACTTTGCCGTTGCCTCGATCTTCGCCCGGTGTTTCAGCAGCAAGCCGCCATCGTGCGAATAGTTAAAATATCGAGCCAAAAGTGAAAGCGTCATGCCGAACTGCGCGGTTTCGGGGCCACGCATGTCGATTATGCCCTTCGCGTCCACATACTCCGTAAAGTAATTGTCAATGAAGAGGCGGGTCGTCTCGAGACGGCCCCACTCCATGTTCGTATAGATCGCGCTGGTGAAAACGTCCTGGAAGCCGTCGTACTCGGAGCCGGCGTAGTCCCTTTCGACGGCCCCGTACTTCGGATAGACGCCTCCCGGCCGCGTCATCAATTCCTTCGCGAAGGAGTGCTTCGAGATGTCGACCCAGGCGTTCTCGGGCAGCGACACCTCCGCGAAATCGTGCAACTGCTCATCCCAGTATTCCGCGAAAGCCAGCAGCGCGCGATAGAACTCCTCCGGCTGTGGGTCTTCGCGGCCCGGGGGGTACGCCGGATAGCTGTGGCCGTACAGGATCTGGGAAATTTTGCCGTCTTCGATCCGAGCTGTGCGGTGCCAGGTATGCACGATGTACTTGTTTTTGCTCGCCGCAACGTCGCCAAAGATGATTACCTCCCAATACGCATGGTCAGTAATTGGAATTACCTTGCGAACCGCCGGCATCCAACCACCAATAAGTCCGTCGTACAGTGCACCCTTGGCAAGCGCTTCATGGAGTTCCGGAGAATACTGAATGGGATGATAGGTCCGCGTGTTGCCACTGCGGTAGACCGGAGTTACATCGTAGGCTTCCCTGGTTCCAACAAACGTTGTCCAGGTGCCAGGATTCTTTTCTGCAGACGCCATGGGTGGCGCCGCCGATTTCACCGCCGCAGGGTCGGGATCGCCATTTTGGAGAAGACGATCGGCAAGAAGGTCGGACGATGATACACCGATGTCCTTGAGGCTGAGCCCCAGGTATGGGAGTCCTTCAGGCATCGAGGCTTCGGCGGTCTTGTTAAGCACACGTCTCACCCCAATTGACGAGGCAAAGACCATCGCTCCTTCGCGTGTTCTCAGGTCTTCATAAACCTTCCACGTTTCTTTTTCTGTCTTGAATTCCGACACCTGCGTGTATCCCTCAATCGAAACTTCCGGTGTCGTAGAAGGTTTTCGTGATTTGTGCTTTGACTGTGGGACCGCATCGGCAGTCCCGATGCTCGATAGAATTTCGAAGCCGACAGCCGTCGTAGCCACGGATTGAAGAAAGTTTCGTCGGTTCATGAGGACTTCCTCGCTCGCCGGTTAATCCGGTATGAGACCGGCCGGCCACTGCCTAGCGCTGCCTGCCATTCCGCGCGGACTCTCTATCCTCTTTGATCTCAAAGTCTTCCAGCGGCACAATTCCGAGTAAGTACTGGACGAAGTAATCCCACCGCCGCCGAACCAGATAGAGTGCATGCTCTCCACTCTCACCATGGGACATGTTAGGTACGAAGAGCATGTCGAACCTCTTGTTCGCCTTCATGAGCGCATCCACGAACCGCATCGTCTCCGCTGGATGAACATTGTTGTCGATGTCGCCATGCTCAATCAGAAGATGTCCCGCAAGACGGCCGGCCATCGTTACGTTGGACTGCGCAATATAGTCGTCCTGGACCGGATAGCCCTGGTACAGTTCGTTCCACCAGGCTTTATCCAGGCGGGCGTCGTGATCGCCAGACATCGAGACTCCGACTTTGTAGAACTCAGGAAAAGCAAGCATGGCGTGAGCCGCTCCGTAGCCACCAGCCGAGGTCCCATAGATTCCGACTCGTGTGGCATCCATGTACGGATAGCGAGCGGCCATTTGCTTGATCATGGAGACATGGTCTTCGAACGCTCCGCCCAGATTCCGGTAAGAGAATTCGTGGAACGCGCGCGAACGGCCCGTGGTTCCGCGGCCATCCACCATGACGACGATGAAGCCCAGTTCCGCCATAGGTTGTAACCTCAGAGCGTGGCCGAGCGTCTTCGGAACAAAGAAGTCCTGCGGGCCCGTATAGACGAATTCGACGATTGGATACTTCTTTGTGGGATCGAAGTTCGAAGGCCGCCAGATTAACCCGTAGAGATCTGTCGTGCCGTCCGCGGCTTTGCCCTGAAATGGCACGGGAAACTTCCACCCCGTCTTCAGCAACTCGTCAGTGTCTGTTTTCTCGATGATGCGTACTTCCGATCCATCCTTCGTGCGCCGCAGAGCCGCTACTCCGGGTAAGTCTGGACGCGAGTAGTTGTCGACGAAGAATGTCCCGTCCGGCGAGATGCTGACGGAATGACTGGCATTCTCCGGCGAAAGCAACTGCAATCCTTTTCCATCAAAGCCGACGCTGTACAGATGCGTCTGGTAAGGATCCTCATTCTTCTCGCGGCCGTTCGCCAGAAAATACACGCGCCGGTTCTTTTCATCGATATGTTCGATCTGCCGCACCACCCAGGGTCCTTGAGTGACCTGATTCTGCAGCCCACCGGCCTTGCCGTAGAAATACAGGTGATTCCAGCCATCGCGCTCCGAGGACCAGAAAAACTCCTTGGTTGTGTCCACAAAACGATAGAAGGTTTCCCCTGGGTCCACATACTTCTCCGACTGCTCGCGCAAGAGAACTTTCTGCTCTCCGGTGGCTGCATCGACGATTCGAAGTTCTTTTGCTTTGTTCCCTCGCTCATCGCAGTCGTAAAAGAAGCTCTTCCCGTCGGCGAACCACTCGAAGCCGGGCCCGCCTTCCTCGGCAGGAAGGTCCAGTCCTGGAGTTTTTACATCAATCCGCGCTCCCGTCTGAATATCGAAAATGATCGGCTCGGCTTTGGCCAAAACTTCTCCCGGCAATGGATACACGTAGGTAAACGCCTTCGGGCGAAGCTGGTCTTTCGGAACAAACTGCAAGCTCGTGAAGTGGCCGGCATTTCTTGAGTCGATGCGATAGGTAACCAACTTCGAAGAATCAGGAGACCAGAACACCGCGGCGGGCTGCTTCACGTCTTCACTGCCCTGCTCAACCATCATGCCGAGCGACGGGACCGGCGTCGCATAGTCAACACCGTGGGCGCCGTCGTGCGTCAACTGCAGTACGGTGCCTGTCGAAGTGTCGCGCAGGTACAGATTGTGTTCCTTCACGAACGCAGCCCAGCGATGGTCAGGCGACTTTGCCTCGTCGGACGCATCCGTTGGCGTGTGCCCGTGGTCGCACTTGTAAGTGGCCAGGGAACAAGTCCATTGCGACTTTTCCACTAGAAAGCGAATGGCCTTCCCGCCGTCGACAAAGTCAAAGTCGGAAAAAGGCAACTCCGACCCGGAGTACTCTTGCTTCGCCGCGGTCGAGAGGGACGCGGCCAGCCGCTGGTGATCGAAGGCCGGTACGCTTGTGTTCTGCGAGGCATCCACCAGAACAAATCGAGTTCCGTCGCGACTGCCATGCCGGTACCAGAATCGATTCGTCTTCTCGATCCAGTGCGGAGTCACGTCTGCCAGGAAAACGAGGTGCCGAAGGTTGCCGGAAAGAAAACGCTCAGCGCGCTGATAGTCTTCCAGCCGCCCTTGCGCAGCGGCCTCATGTAGAAACAAGAGCAACAGAACGGGGAGAATATACGGGATACGAGTCAGGCGCATTGCACTCCAGAGTCTCCGGAAGGGTACCCATGCTAGAACATCCACTCTCCGGGTGCGACTGTTTGATCGGCCCGGAGAGTGTTCCCTGCTGTGGTAACAGGAACCGAGGCTCGCTTTAGAACTCGATGTTCGCTCGCAGTTCCAGCATACGTGCTCCCCCATTCGGGGAACTCTGGTAGGCAGAGACTGTGCCGAAGGTGGTTCCAAAACCGAAGTCCTGAACACCAGCGTCGGGGGTGCCAAAGTTAGGATGGTTGAACACGTTCAGGAACTCAGCCTGCAGGCTGAACTTGACCCGCTCCGTGATCGGTATGGCCTTGTTGAGAGACATGTCGGTATCGAAAAGGTGCGGTCCATACAACCATGGGTGGAGAGCAAAGACTCCAGGCGTCGAGTTCGGCTTGAGGAAACTGGAATTCGCCCCTCCACCAGAGATACCCGCCATGTACTTAGGATCGATCACGTCTACGAACGGCGCCGGACTCCCTCCGTTTTGCGCCACAGTAACCCGGTGAACACCCACCGAGCTCTGCAACTGGGAAACCGTGACTCCATTCAGCACGATTCCGCCGTCAGAATAATCGTTGAACGTGCCGAACCCGCCTCCTAACTGAAAGGGAGACCCGGCCTGGTACGTAACGATGGCTCCCATGGTCCAGCCGCCAACCACTCGGTCCAGAACTCCGCTGTGGTTCAGTAACATCTTGCCGTGGCCAAACGGAAGATCAAACGTTCCACTTGCGTGCATCACGTGGCGTAGATCGAGAGTTGGGCCATAGTTCATCCGAGGATTGCGCAGCGAGAACTGGTTAGTTACCCCCGTCCAGTTGTTGGTTGGATTCGTTCCCAGCGTGTGGCTCCAGGTGTAGTTCACGTCAAACTGCATGCCGTGCCACTGTTTCTGGCGGAAGTCCACCTGCAACCCGTTGTGGGTCGCGTATCCGGAACTCGTCATGTACGAAGTCTCGATGCCTGAATTGAAGGGGTTCACCTGGAAGAAGTTGATTGGTACCACCCCCGCTACGCCGGTCGGGAAGTTCACATTGGTCACACAGGGCGTGAACGAGGAGCCCACCAGATTGCAGAAGTAGTCGGCGTTTCCGTTCGTGGTAGTCATCGCCTGCGCGAATGTCCCCGCTGCTCCGTTATTCAAGAACTGGATGAATTGTGGGTTGGTGTAGTCGCTGGGATGCCCATCCGATCCGGCCGACTCTCCCGTAAACGCCGCATCAAAGAGCGGCGTCGGTTGTCCACCGGCAAATGAGGTGCCCCCGTTGGCTTTCAAATTCGCCTGTGCTGCTTTGAAGTTCGTCAAGAAGCCGTACTGTCCCGATTGAAAAATATTCACTTCGTTCGTCTGCAACGCAGTCCACTGATGAACGCTCCGGCTGCCCACATAGCGGATCTCGAGCACGTTGTTCTTGCTCAATTCTTGCTGCACACCGAAGTTCCAGGACGTGGTATAGGGCTGTTTTATGTTGGGGTCTATGCCGTGCGCGTCATTCGCGTACCAATTGTTCAGGAATGTAAACTGCGACTCCGGCGCGACTTTCTGATAGGTCGCAGGCGCGAGCAGGTAGGTTGGACACGTAGCGGCCGTCACGTAGCAGGGCTGGGTGGTACCCAAAGCCAGACTGCCCGACGCGAATGTTCCCGGGCCCCCTGTGTTGCTCGCGTTCGTTTGGGCGAACTGATAGAAGAAAGATCCGTAGTCGGAGGCGTTATTCCAGAAATACTGATAGGGCTCCGTATATCGTCTCAGCGAAATTCCGCCTCGGATGATCGTCTTCCCATTATTGTGCGGATCCCATGCGAAACCAAAAGCCGGCTGAGGGCTCACATTCCAGGGATGGTATTGATGCGTCGTGGCCACAAGCGATGGGTTCGGATCTCCGTTCAGCGATCCGGGATTGAAGACATTCCAAACGCCCGAAGGTCCGAAAACGGCGGCAGGCAGGGCTTGATGGTACGACCCAGTCAAATCGTGATCGTCTCCCGTGAAGTCCCAGCGGAGGCCATAGTTGAGCGTCAGGTTTGACCGCACGCGATAGGAATCCTGCACAAAGAGACCCCAGGATTTCTGCAGTTCGTCGAGGAAGTAGCCTGTAGGGCCACTGTAGCCGCCGGTCTTGGGGTTGTATGCGTAAGATGTGCTAATGCCCGTGATCCTTCCAGCCAGAGTCCCGTAGAGGTTTTCCGCCTCAGTTAACGCAGCCGCAGGTGCGTTGGGAAAGGTTCCGGTCGGTCCGTTCGAAAAGGCAGCCAATGCCGGGTCGCCAGCATCCAGGCCAAGATTCACAGTAGGCCACCCAACCGGATTGTTGTAGTAGTGGTCTTGCTCCCGGAACATGGAGAAACCAAACTTCAGCGTGTGCGCCGCATGTTGCCAGGTAACGGTGTCAGAGGCATTAAAGACGGGGTAGTAGTCGGAGATGGGCGTTTGGTAGGATGCGCCGGAGGATGCACCGACGTTCGTGTTGAAGTTGGCTACCGCCCAATTGACCTGCGGTTGAGTCAGCCAGAGCGGCGCCGCGTCATAGGAATTAAAGTCCGCGTGATACAGGTAGCCGGCGCGAAACTCGTTAATTAGAGTGGGACGCACCGTCCAATCGAACCCCAGACCGGCGGTGTAGTATTTCCCCCGGTTGTGCCCTCCTCGATTCGCAAAAGTTGATCCCGGAAACGGAGGCGGATTATAAGTCGTGTAAAAGTCCTCCACCGGCTGCCCTTTGGTCTCGTTAAATGCGACGTTGAGCCGGTATTTCTGCGAGATGTTGTAATCGACGCGCACCGTTGGAAAATAGATCGTGCGGGGAGCGGGCACCTGCCAAGTCAGCCTGCTGAGGTTCGGGTCACCCACAACCGCCGACAGCGCTCCGTGCGAGAGAGCCCCGTTAATTGCACTTATTTCGCCGGCGACGGCCGTATTAGCACCGCCGTAGGCACTGCCGACGTTGAGGACGTTGACCACTTGGTTGTTGCCATTCGTGTCGGTGTAGGTAAAGTTCCCCTGCTGCGCAGCGGAATTCAGGACAGTATTCGAGAAGTTAGTCGTGCCCGGTTGCTTGGACATGGAAAAGTTGCCAAAGAAAAACAACTTGTTCTTGATTATCGGTCCGCCCACGCTGCCGCCAAACTCGTTCAGAATGACAACGTTCTTGGGCAACCCTAGGGCATCGTTCGTCCAACTGTTGGCGTTGAGTGCGGTATTTCGAAAATCCTCGAACACGCGCCCGTGAAACGCATTGCTTCCGCTCCGCGTAATGAAGTTGACCTGCATGTTTGCCGCCCCGAACCCCTGGTTCATGTCCAGTTGCTCGGTCTGAACTGTCATTTCCTGAATGTTCTCCAGTCGCGGTTGTACATCCGGCTGTCCGTTGCCAGCAAACTTCATCCGGCTTGTACTGGAAATGACACCATCGATGTTGTTACCCTGCGCGATCTGCGGTAGACCATCCCAGGTACTACCCGAGCCCGGGACGTTGCTGTATCCGGGGACGAGTTGCGATAGCTGCGCCAGGTTGCGTCCGACCATCGGCAGATCCTCGATCTGCCTCAGGTCGATCGCCGTACCAATCGCGTTGGAGCTCGTCACCATAAGCGGCGTCGCCGTCTCCGTGACCTCCACCACCTCGTTGATGGTGCCTACCTTGAGAGTGACCTTGAGACTGGTAGTTTGGGACGCCTGCACCAGCACAGTGTCAAACACCTCACTCGCATATCCGCCCTTGGAGACTGTTAGCTTGTACGCGCCGTTCACCAAATTGATGAAAGTGTAGCCGCCAGACTCTTGCGTCTGGACCTTCCGCGTGTCATTCGTAGAGGGGTCGCGCAACTCCAGTTCAGCACCGGTCACAATCGCGCCGCTCTGGTCGAGAACGGTAACCACCACTGTTCCTGTAGAACCATGTTGCGCCCAAACGGATGGGACCCCGATTGCCAGCAACACTAGAAAAGCGGTGGCGAGAGCCCCGCGAAAATACGATGAAGATCGGTAAGACATGCACCCTCCTTCGGGTTGGCAGCCTGCTAATCCAGGCCGCTGGAGTTGAAAGCGCACCTTCGGAAAAATCCGGAGTCTTGCGGGTCCGGACTGGTCTCCAAAGCAAACGTTTGCCTGTCGATTCGGATTTTGTATACTTTATTCTATCTATTGTCAACACTATTCTCTTCTCCACCAAGAACGGGAAAGGTATACAGGGTGGCGGTGTCGCTTGCAGAACTCTGTCGGGAATGAACTTCGGTGAAGACTCCTACGCATATCTCCAGGCGTGATCTCCTACGGTACTTAGGATTGGCTGGCCTCGCGCTGGCGAGGGGTCCGCGCGCTTGGCCAGCTCTTTCCGCAGTCGCCCCAGTGAAATTTGTGGATGTGGCTCAAGCGGCAGGGATTGCCTTTCAGCACGACAATGCCGCGTCTTCGGACAAGTACCTGATTGAAACGATGGGCTCTGGCTGTGGATGGATTGATTACGACCAGAACGGTTTGTTCGATCTTTATCTCGTCAACGGCGCCGCAACCCGTGTCTATAACCCGAAGCAACCGCTGCGCAGCGCGCTCTACCGAAACAACGGTGATGGCACCTTCACCGACGTCACCACCAAGGCCGGAGTCGGCGCTGAAGGTCTTTTCGGCATGGGCGTTGCCGTAGGCGACTATGACAATGACGGATTCCCGGACCTGTTGGTTCTCGGGTACGGACGGTGCATGCTGTACCACAACAACGGAGACGGGACGTTCAGCGACGTGACCACACACGCCGGCGTCGAGAATTCGGGCCGCTGGGCATCGAGCGCAGCGTGGTTTGATTACGACAACGATGGGCACCTGGATCTGGTGATTGCCAACTATGTCGCCTGGTCTCCAGAGCACAACTTCTACTGCGGCGATGCCGGTCCTGGCATGCGCAGCTACTGTCACCCTGATGACTTCCACGGCCAACCGCCGACGCTCTACCACAACAATGGCGACGGCACCTTCATCGACGTGAGCAAATCATCCGGAGTGGGGCTGAAGGGCGGCAACGGTCTCGGTGTCGTGACATTCGACTACGACAACGACGGTTGGCAGGACATCTTCATCGCCAACGACCACATGCCGAATTTCTTGTTTCACAATAACCGCAACGGCACCTTCACCGAGATCGGATATGTGGCCGGCGTCGCCGTCAGCGCGGATGGCGAATTTGAAGCTGGCATGGGAGTCGACGCTGCCGACACCACCGGCAGTGGCCGGCTCGATCTGGCCGTCGCCCACCTGGACATGCAGTTGGCGCGGCTCTATCAAAACATGGGGGCCCAGTCCTTCGACGACGCAACGCTGCGTTCGAAGATTGGATACACCACTTTTAATATGAGCGAATTCGGCCTGCGCTTCATGGACTACGACAACGATGGCGCGGTGGATTTGTTCATGGCAACCGGGCACGTCCTCGACAACATCGAGCGCTATCACGCCAACGCGCGCTACGCCGAGCCCAAGCTGATGTTCCGCAATCAAGGCCATGGAAGTTTCGAGGACGTCAGCCATCAACTCGGACCGGATTTTCAGCTCCCGCGCGTCAGCCGGGGAGCCGCCATCGGCGACTTCGACAATGATGGCGACCTGGATATCCTGGTCAACAACAACGGTCAGCCACCGCAGCTACTGCGCAATGACGGCGGAAATGCGAATCACTGGCTGGAGATTCTCCTGATCGGGACGAAGTCCAATCGCGATGGCGTGGGCGCTCGCGTCAAGGTCTGCGCTGGAGATCTTGTTCTCTACGATCAGAGAAAAGGCGGAATGAGCTACCAATCCGCTCAAGATCCGCGACTGCATTTTGGTCTTGGCCGACACTCGCTTGTCGACTCGGTTGAGATTTCCTGGCCCAGCGGAATGGTGACGAGACTGGCAAACCTCAAGGCAGATCAGATACTCGCGGTGAGAGAAGGGACGGGGATTGTCGACCGCTCTTTTCCTCGGATCAGCGCGAGGTGATGGGATCTCTTTTATCGCTCAAAGCAGGTGGTTGTCCAGTGGGAAGAAAGCACAACGCTGTTTCGAAAGGACGGCTGGAAACCGTGAACCGTTCTCCATCTCTGCGCAACGTCAAAGTTACTGGCTTGCGTTCCTTGGAAACGAGTCGGCCATCCGTGATGTCCTCTCCGTCCACCGCAAGCAGTTGGTCACCGGGCCTTATCCCACCTTTCGCGGCAGGCGAGTCCTTATACACACGGCCGACGAAGATGGGACACGATACTTTTGTGCCGCTAAACAACTCAACTCCGATCCGATACTGCGGCAGTGCTGTTTGCTGCGAATGAGATGCAATGCAGCCGGAGCACACAACCGTGACGACGATTAGAAGCTTCAGCATATCTCTCCTCCTCACTTGAATCTTTTCTCGCCTCGACCTCATTTCGGAATCGCTCAGCGTTCTGTTACCCCGGTCGCCTCGCCGTAACCAACCTTTCGATCACCGGGAGCTGAGTTAATCCTGTCGGCCTGAGCTTGGTTCAGCTTCGCAAGCATCGCAAGGGCATTTTGTGCTCGTTTCAGGTCTCCGTGCCGCTGGTAAGCTTTTGCCAGATTTGCGTAGACGGATGGCTTGCCCGGCTCGATCTGCCGCGCCTTTTCCAGATGCGCAATCGCGTCATCCAAGCGATCGGCCATCAAGTCGAGCTTGCCGAGAGCGACCTGTGAACTCGGATCGCCAGGACGCTCCGCCACTGCTCTTTGCAGCGCCATCTCAGCTTCGCCAAACTCGGGTTGGCCCGGAACGGCGCCAGCACGCATCAGCGCCTCTCCAAGAATCGTCAAGAGGACGGAATTCGCGTAACCCTGCCGGATCCCCTCCCGCGCTGCCTGGATCGCCTCCCTGATATTTCCCTGGAGGAATTCTTCGTGCGCCACAGCTAAGTACCCAATATCGCTGTCTGGTGCGAGCTTACGGGCCAGTTCGAAATCCGCTTTGCCCCGGTCGAACTGGTCAAGTTGGGAAAGAAACACGGCGCGCTCGTAATGCAAACGAGGCGAACGGGGAAGATTTTGGATTCCGAGATTCACAACCTTCAGACCGAGTGCGTAATCTTTCCGTTCCATGCACGCGTCCGCCAAAAAAAGATAGAGTTTCTCGTTTTGTGGCGTCAGGAGCACAGCTTTCTGAAAAGACGCCCACGCCTCGCGTGGCTGGGCATTGCCGATCTGAGCCTGGGCAAGAAGATTGTAGACATCTGCATTGTCATGCCCGCTGTCCCGCAGCGAACTGAGAACCTGAACCGCCTGCCCAAACTGGCCCGTGCCTACATAGCAAAGTGCCAGGTTGAACTCGCCGGCGTATTCGTTGGAAGCTCGCCCTCGAGCGGCCAGAAGGTGAGGAATAGCTTCTGCAAACAAACCACGCCGAGTCAGGGTAGTTCCGGTCTGAAGTTCTGATTCAGCATCTCGCTGTGCTTTTTGGATGGGCTCGCTCTCTTGCTGCTGCGCTCGTTGAGTCGGGTTGAGCGAGTCCTGTTGTCTCGCGAACTGAGCCTGAATGGGGGTTCTGGCCCACAGCAAGATCCAAACCACCGCGATTGCAACCCGCAATGCCATCGAAAAATGCCTGCGTCACTGCTCTAGCGTTTCAAGCGGTCAATGAACATCCATCCCACTATTTCCACTTGCCCTGACCTTCGATGATCGTGATGTAGCGATCGGCCGGCAGATCGGTGAAGCGCTCGGTTTTCCCGCTTGGCTGCGGCCATCGCACTTCCAACCAGTCGATCTTGGTTCTCTTCCCGATCCCGAGAACCATGCGCGGATCGTGGGAAGAGAGATAGCTGCCGCCACCGACTTTGAATTGGTGCCGCTGGAAGTCACCCGACTGATAGGTAATCTTAGCTCCGATGGCATCAATGTTGGCCTTCGTTCCCACCAGTCGAACACCGAGCCAGTGATTCTGCCGGCCGGCATTGTTTCGCAGCAGGATGGGGGGAGCGTTGTTCTGTGCCACCAGCACGTCCACCGAGCCGTCATTGTCAAAATCGCCGAGCGCCAGGCCCCGTCCCGCCAAGGCCTTCGCAAAAATGGACCCACTCTGTTGGCTGACATTCTCAAAACCCTTGCCGGTGTTACGAAAAAGCAACATGGGTTCCAGGAACTTTACCCCTTCCACACGCTTGTCGACCAAATCGTCTGGATGGCCATTGCATAGAAGCAGGTCGATCTCACCATCGTTGTCGTAGTCGAAAAACTTCAGTCCCCAACCACTCATCAGCCGCGTTACTTTCGCGATACCCGTCGGGAGAGCAGCATCGCTGAAGATCTCGTCTTTGTCGTTGTGGTAGAGCGAGTACATCTCCTGATCGACGTTGGCTTCGAAAAGATCGATCCAACCGTCCTGATCGTAGTCGGCGGCATCCACTCCCATGCCGGAGCGGGCCTTGCCGAACGCGCTGAGGCCAACTCCCGACAACGATCCGACTTCGTCGAATTTTCCGTCACCGCGGTTGGCGAGCAGGAAATTGGGGACCGTGTCGTTGGTCACATAGAGATCCATCCGTCCGTCGTTATTGATGTCGGCGGCAACCACGCCCCAAGCCTTTGCCAGGAACCGGGCAATGCCGGACTTTTTGCTGACATCTGTGAACGTGCCATCTCCGTTGTTGTGGAAGAGCCAGCATGGCATGGGATCGTAGATGCTTGGAATGCAATAGTGCCGCTCACCGCTGAGGAGATCGCCGCAGAATTTGAGCTTCGTCTTACTGTAGTCCACGAAACGGCAGACAAAGAGGTCCAACCGGCCGTCATTGTCATAGTCGAACCAAACAGCGCTGGTGGCCCAGCCCGGCGCCGCCACACCGGCCTTCGCGGTCACGTCCGTAAACGTGCCGTCTCCGTTGTTGTGATACAGAATGCTGTGTGGATACTGCGTAACGTAGAGATCGGGGAAACCATCGCCGTCGTAGTCGCCCACGGCAATGCCCATGCCGTAAGCGTCTCCGGGCACACCGGCCTTCTGTGTGACATCGGTAAACGTTCCGTCGCGGTTATTGTGGTAGAGCGCATTGCACAGAGGTGCAGCTGGCTCATAGAAATCACAGCGTCCGCTGTTCACCAGGTGAATATCCATCCAGCCGTCGTTGTCGTAATCGAGAAATGCGCAGCCCGCCCCGACCGTCTCTGGCAAGTGTGCCATCGGGGAGCGTCCACTCACATGCGACCAGGAAATGCCGCTGACGGATGCCGGGATCTCCTCAAAAGCCGGTGCGGAATTTCCGGAAGACGAGGCACCAGCGAATGCAGGGAGCAGCCCTGCTCTGAGCGCACCAGCGACTCCTGCGCATCCGAGCATCTGAAGAAATTGGCGGCGAGATGGCGAATTCCGCCGATCGCTTCCGTTTCTCGACATCCAATGCGCCTCCGCTCAGTGCTGTGCTGGCGATTCTCGCGGGCTCTGCGCGGCAGTTTTCTGCTGAAGCGCCATTTCCCGTGAAGCATCTTCTTTGCGCCCGGTGCGCGCGTAGGCCGTTGCGAGTTGATAATGGCCGGCGGGATCAGCCGGCTGCATCCTCACATAGCTCTGGAGCGGTGCGATTGCGTCCGAGAACTTTCCTGCCGAGTTGAGCGACATCCCCAGCGCGAGATATGCCTCCTGGAATCCTTCATCGAGCTTCGACGCTCGCGAAAAGTGTCGAATGGCGTCGTCCCATTGCCCCGCCTGACGCGCTATTTCTCCCAGCATGAATTCTGCCGAGGCGTTCGTCGGGTCGATCTTGAGCTCTTCCTCGAATTCCTTCTTGGCGTCTTCCGCCGCCGGCGGGGTCTTCGCAGAAAATATGCGCCCTAACCGATAGTGAATTCCGGGTAGGCCAGGATTCTGATCGAGGATCCTCTTGTACTCTGCCGTTGCCTCATCCCATTTTCCCTGTGATTCGAAAGCCTCCCCTTCTAGTTCTTCAGTCTGATAAGCATTGGGAGCGGTGGCGGCCAATTCCTGCGACGCTCGCGAGGCTAACTCCGAATAGAAATGCGTTGTGATGTAGAGCACCTCAAGATCGTGCGGGAATTCGCGGTTCAACTGGAGCAGTGCCTGAACAGCAGACTCTGTCCGCTCCAGACTCATGGCACATCGCGCGGTTGCCATCATGGTGCGGTACTTGAGTTGCTTGTCCGAAAGACGGGGTGTGGCCTTCTGCAAAATAGGCAGCGCTTCTTTGCAGCGGCCCTTCTGCGCAAGATTGAGCCCTCGCTCGACGGAAGACGATTCAGCGGAAACGGCGGCCTGTCCGGCGACCTCCGTGCTGAACGAGGTTAGCGCGACTCCGCAAATGCAGACCCCGAGAAACCTGGACATCGGAAAATACAAGCAAGCATCTCGGCTCGAGGGTTGGCATTTCACCATCGACTGGAGTATACAATATCCAACAACAGCCCTTCCCCCCTCAGTCAGTACAACTCCCGGGCTGTGCAGCGGCCTTGGAGGATTCATGACGCACTCTACGCAATGTTCTCGCAGGCACTTTATGACGACCGTCGCTGTCGCGGCGGGCTCTGCCCTTGCGCCTGGATTCTCCCTCGCAAGTCCACTGCAAGACCCCGTGATCGACACCACCGAAAAGCAAGGCAAGTCCGTCAGCCGCGAGAAAGTTTTGTGGAGAGCACGCCCGTTCCCCTTGAAGCAGGTGCGCCTCGGCGAAGGCCCGTGCAAGGTTGCCATGGAAGCCGACCAGCGATATCTGCACTCACTGCCAACCGATCGCCTGCTGCACACGTTCCGGATCAACGCCGGCATCCCTTCGTCGGCCCAGCCGCTGGGTGGATGGGAAGCTCCCGATTGCGAATTGCGAGGCCACTACGCCGGCGGTCATTACCTTTCTGCGTGCGCTCTGATGTATGCCACCACGGGAGACGAGGACCTCAAGAAGAACGCGAACACGGTCGTCGCTGAACTCGCCAAATGTCAGGAAGCCTTAAAAGGTGGTTATCTGAGCGCTTTTCCAATCGAATTCTTCGATCGACTGCGCAACCGAGAGAGAGTCTGGGCTCCCTTTTACACGATTCATAAAATCATGGCCGGCAATCTCGACATGTATGTCCACTGTGGCAACGAGCAGGCGCTCGACGTAGTCGAAAAAATGGCCGGCTGGGTTTCCGGTTACACCCGCCCTCTCAGCGTCGACCACATGCAGCGCGTGCTGGGCACTGAATTTGGCGGCATGGGCGAAGTGCTTTCCAACTTGTACGCAGTCACGGGCAAGGAATACTACCTGGAAGCCGCCCAGCGTTTCGACAAAAAGGTCTTTCTCGACCCTCTCGCCGAGCACCGTGATGAACTCAAAGGTCTGCACGCCAACACTCATATCCCACAGGTAATTGCCGCCGCTCGCTACTACGAACTTACGGGCGAGCGCCGCTATCGCGAGATCGCAGAATACTTCTGGGATGAGGTCGTCAGTGAACGATGCTTTGCCACGGGTGGCCCCAGTATCGGCCGTGGAGGTCCCATGAATGAAGGCTGGGATACGGACCCCGGCAAGCTAGGCGCTGGCCTCAGCGCCAGCACGGAAGAATGCTGTTGCGCCTACAACATGATGAAGTTGACCCGCCACCTGTTCGGCTGGTCTCCCGATGCCCGCCTGATGGATTACTACGAGCGCACCCTGTTCAATCATCGACTGGGTACGATCAACCCCGAAGACGGCACCATGATGTATTACCTGGAGCCGGCCTCGGGTGCCTGGAGAACCTTCGGGGGGCCCTTCGATGCGTTTTGGTGCTGCACCGGTACCGGCTCGGAAGAATACGGGAAATTGACCGATACCATCTATTTTCACGACGACGATTCGCTCTACGTGAATCTTTACATCGATTCGCAACTGGAGTGGCCGGAGAAAGGACTCCGCATCAGCCAGCGGACTCGCTTCCCCGAAGAAGAAGGCACCACGATCACCATCGCAGCCAAGAATCCGTTACAACTTGGAATCAATCTTCGTATTCCGAACTGGGTCAACGGCGGCAGTGTGAAGATCAACGGGGCGATCGTCCCCGCCTTCGCCAGCCCTGGCAGTTATCTCACGCTCAATCGCGTCTGGAAATCAGGCGACAAGATTGAGCTCAGCCTGCCCATGAGCCTCCACATCGAGAGCATGCCTGATGATGAAACGATTCAGGCCGTAATGTATGGACCTCTCCTGCTGGCCGGACGCTTCGACCCAGTCACCAAAGAAATGTTGTACGGCGACTATGAGCCAAAGCCCGGCGACTTCAAGATGCTCAACATCGTCGCCGATCCGAACAAGCCTACCGCGTGGCTGCAACATGATCCGAAGCAGGCGCTTACGTTTCACGGCGTCGGGCAATCGCAGGCATTGACCCTGGTTCCGCTTTATCGGGTAATTCACGAGCGTTACACCATCTACTGGAAGGTGAACGGTCAGTCGACATAACAGTGTTGCAACGGAAATGGCCGCGGCACTGCGAGGCTCGCGGCACAGGACTCGGGCATCTGCGTCTGGAAGCAGTCTGTCGGTTTCACGTTGATTGCATCGGAAGCAGCAGGATTGCACTGCTGACAGCTTTGGGCACTCAAGTTATGGATCCACGAAATCGCGCGCCGAGGTCGCCGAAGAGCTCAAGCCGGAAGTGGAAAACGTTTTCTGTAGCTAGCATCCATGCTCCGAAGTTGCCTGCACGGCTATGGTAAAACGCACTTTTCATAGGGGCGTGGTTCCCCAACAAATCCCGCTGGATATTCGTGAAATCGCGCGGAGAGCCAAAGTTTCCACCGCCACCGTATCCAGAGCAATCAACCGTGTTCCCACGGTAGATCCCCAACTTGCCAAGCGAGTGTGGAAGGTAGTCGACGAACTGGGTTATTATCCGAATACTCAGGCTCGGGCGCTGGTTTCGGGACGGAGTCGCATCTTAGGGCTGATCGTTTCCGAAATCACCAATCCATTTTTCCCAGAGATCGTGCAGACCTTCGAGAATCTTGCGGTAGAGAACAACTACGAGATCCTGCTGACCTCAACCGTGCATGATCCGAAACGGATGGAATCGTCAGTCCGGCGCATGATGGAACGTCGGGTCGATGGTGTGGCAATCCTGACGTTTGGCATGGAGGAAACTCTCCTCGACCATCTCCGTTTCCGTAAAGTGCCGCTGGTGTTCGTCGATGTGGGACCCAACGCCCGGGGATCGTCAATATCCGAATCAACTATCTGAACGGAATTCGCCAGGCGGTGCAGCACCTGGCTGCGCTCCGGCATACGCGTATCGCGTTCGTTGCCGGTCCGTCGAATCTGAAATCAGCCATGGCGAGAAGAGCTGCTTTCGAAACGTCCATGACGGAGATCGGGCTTTCTCCAGATTTGATAGTAGAGGGAAATCACCGGATGGATGGCGGGATGCGCGCGTTGGTGGAATTTAACAGTTTAAGCAACCGGCCGACTGCGGTGCTGTGCTCCAACGACATGACCGCTATCGGAGTAATGCGGGAAGCATACGACCAGGATATCAAGATACCGAATGACCTTTCTGTAATCGGGTTCGACGACATCCGGCTGGCTGAGCTCACAATTCCTCCCCTGACGACGGTTCAGATGTCGCAAATGGAGTTGGCGAAGATTGCCTTCCACGCCCTGTTGACCGAGGTGCAACGCGAGTCGCCTTCGCATGAGCGCAGCGAATATGAGCTGAATACCAACCTGGTGCTCAGGCGTTCAACCGCTCTGGCCAGCCTGGAAGGCACACGGGGAAGCCCCGCAAAGGAAGCGTGGGGCAGCGGATCCCGTAAAACCCCGGCCGACCTTAGCAGCCTGCGGAAAAATTCGGATGTCGATGCCCAGCCCCTAGAGGGGCATCTGATTTCGAAGAACTCACGGCATCGCTAAAGCGATGCCCTGATACGAAGCCCGAGTCTTTCCGCAGCCGGTTAGGGCTCGAACGGCACTTCTTTTTTTAAGTTGTTTTGCGTTCCGCGAGCCGCCTGATCGGGTAACGTACTTGCTAGAATTCCGCTGCAATGAGAAAGTTGCAATTGAAATGTTCTTAGCAAATTAAAATGTCCGCTTTTTGTAGCAAGTGAAATGTCCGGTTTAGTTAATCTCCCGCCGCCGCCGGAGCGGTGGGAAAGTGGGAATCCCGCGCACTTTGCGGGATTTCCAAGCGCGGTGGGAAAGTCGG
>ODAK010002232.1_pt1 | contig 20435 bp, 18 predicted proteins | sample 1539591 | NCBI WGS metagenome assembly ODAK01 (sample SAMEA3539303, study PRJEB22396) | soil metagenome | biome: tundra; feature: field; material: soil | place: USA | collected 2010-05 | depth 0.15 m | reverse complement strand
GGAAATCGCCGAAGGGGAAGTTCCATAAGTTCGTGAAGAACATTTCGATCGCGCTGGGGCGCGAACCGGAATCGCTCGATTTGGCCAAGCGACAGCCGTTCGATCTAGCACTGGTGCGGATTCCGAAAGGCAAATCGTATTGCCCGTATCATTCGCACTCGGCTGAATCGGAGCTTTATCTCGTTGTCTCAGGCCGCGGCAGTATTCGGGACAAGGACGGATCGACCATGGTGAACGCGGGCGATGCGTTTTTCTTTGGGCCAGGCGAGGCGCACCAACTCAGTAACGGCGGCGAGGAAGATTTTGTTTATTACGTTATCGCGGACAATCCGCGGAGTGGCGGGCCAGGCGGCGATTCCTGTTATTACCCCGATAGCGGCAAATGGGCGGTCGTGCGCGAAGGACTCAAAGACGTGATCGTAAAAGGAGTCGAGACGGATTACTTCGACGGCGAAGAATAAGACTCCGGTAAACAGAACGAATCTAGAAACCAGGAAGCCAGGATTTCAAAGATCGAAAAGAGTTTCATGGTTTCCTGGCTTCCAGATTCAATTCCCTCGCAAATGCGGAAAGTAAATCTCAAAGACATCAAAGAGTGGGACTGGAAATCTCCCGGAGGCAAATATGCCGCGCGTTTCACCGGGATCTCGAGACTGATTACTTCGACGGCGAAGAGTAAGACAATCTGGTTGATTCTTGCGCTCTTTGCCAGCGTCGCCTGCGGACGCGCTCATGAGCCGGTTGTCGATCTTGCCGACAAGCGGCAACGTATGGTGAAGGAACAACTCATGCTGCGCGGAATTCACGAGGAACGCGTTCTTGCCGCCATGGCGAAGGTGCCACGCGAAGAATTTGTGCCGGAACATTTACGCGCCGCTAGCTATACCGATCAACCGTTGCCAATCGGTTACGATCAAACTATCTCGCAACCGTTCATCGTCGGTTTTATGACCGAGCAATTACGGCCCCAGCCGCACGATCGCGTCTTGGAAATCGGCACTGGATCAGGTTATCAGGCGGCGATTTTAGCAGAACTTGTCGCGGAGGTTTACTCGATTGAAATTATCGAGCCGCTCGCGAAATCGGCGGAGGCGATATTGCAACGGCTCGGTTACAAGAATGTGCACGTGAAAGTCGGCGACGGTTACAAAGGCTGGCCGGAACACGCGCCGTTCGACGCCGTGATCGTGACGTGTGCGCCCGATCACGTGCCGCAAGCACTAGTCGATCAATTGAAGGAAGGCGGGCGAATGATCATTCCGGTCGGCCGTCCCGGCGATCAGAAACTTTATCTTCTGGAAAAAGAAAAGGGCGAGATGCGTCAGCGGTCCGTTTCACCGGTGCGCTTCGTGCCGATGACCGGCGAAGCGCGGAAAGATTAGCTTTTGATTTCGGCGAGCTTTTTCAGATCGACCCGTTTGATCCAATCCTGCAATTCCTTTGGATCTGCGCCCTGCAATTCAATCTGAACGAAATACCGTTTCGCGACCATGACCCAAAGCGTGCTGTGCTTGCCTTCGATCTCGTAGGCTTCGAAGCCGGGGTTGCCGTCGATCGTCACCGGCTTGCTGTAGCCTTCGATCGTATCGCTCTTGAAACTCCACGCCGCCGTCGTCGCCGCCACGTAATCGGGGTTGGCCGCTGAATCGAGAATACTGATCGCGGCCGACGGCACCTTGTCGCCTTCGCCCTTCTGATAATCGCGATGAACGTTGGTGAGTTTGAAACCGCCCACGTCCATGGTCGAACCCTCGGGCTTGTCCGCCTTCCAACCCGCGGGCGGCTCGGGCATGAGCGGGAGCAGTTTGTTATAATCGACCACGTCCGGCACCAGCATGGGTTCACCCTGCGCGCGCAAATCCGCACCGGCGAAACCAATCACCAGTCCGAACGCAAGAACGGCGAAGCGCATGATCAAATCATATCGCAATCCGGGAAGTGAGGCGATGGTTTTCATACGAGCGCAGAGGTCTGGCAACCAACGTACTCGATTGACTTTATTGGCCCGGTTTGTCAAGAGGCGAATCATGCATCGAACGTCGAAAATCATGATGCGGAATCCCAGTAGTGGGCGCGATGCTGCTTGTAGTATTCGAGCGTTTGGGCCAAGCCGTCTGGAAGTGAAATTTTTGGAGACCAGCCAAGGGCCGTCTGGATCTTGCTGAAGTCGCTGTAGTAATCGCCGATATCGATCGCCTCGCGATCGGCTGGAAATGGAACGATCTCGTAACGTCCACCGCGGTTCAAACGAACAAGCAGCTCGGCCAGTTCCCGCAAGCTGATGTGCTCGTTGTTTCCCAAATTGAACACCTGGCCGTCGGATGCCGCTCCCGCGGCCGCGCGCAACAGTGCGTCGACCACGTCGTCGATGAAATTAAAATCGCGTTGCTGACCGCCACTGCCGAAAACCTGGATCGGTTTGCCTTCAATAAGCTGGCGAACCCAAACGCCAAGAAATGTCTGGCGCGCATCTTTGACGCGCATCCCGGGGCCGTAAGTGTTGGTCAGACGAAGAGCGCAGGCACGGATTTTGTAAACGCGGTGGTAAAGCAGGTGATACCATTCGCCGGCCAATTTGTTGATGCCGTTAACGTCGACTGGATCAACCGGATGCTTTTCATCCACCGGCAGATATTGCGGCCGGCCGTAAACCTGGCGCGTGCTGGCAAAAACAATTTTCACGTCCGGATTGTGCAATCGGCAAGCTTCCAGGATGTGCAATTGCGCTGCGGCGTTGATGTTCAAATCGGTCAACGGATCGGTCATCGAGTCCAGATGACTGGTTTGGCCGGCGAGATTGAATAGAAAGTTGCGTCCTTTGACCAGGGAAGCGATGGCGTGCGGATCCCGGACGTCGGCAATGTTCACGGCAACGCGGTCCCGGATATCGTGAATATTGAAGAGATTGCCGCCATATTCCGGAATCAAACTATCAACCAGCGTGATCTTTGCGCCGAGCGCAACGAGGCGCCGGGCCAGCGAGGAACCAATGAACCCAAGCCCGCCGGTCACGAGAACATCAGAGCCGGAAAAAATTTCGCCATCGAAAGGCACGGTGAATAGTAGATTCTCGCCCAAAAAAATCTCTATAACTTTTCGCGTTTATTTACGAAATCCGGCAGACTCACATCTGGATATGACAACGCACCGATGACTACCGAACGAACAACGCCGGGAATGACTCCGGAGCTATCGCTGGTGATTCCCGTTTACAACGGCAGCCAGACCATCGGCCTCGTGGTCGAGAGCATCCACACGATTTTTGGGTCGACCAACTTCGAGATTATCCTGGTGAACGACGGTTCCGCGGATGAGAGCGAATCGGTTTGCGCAACGCTGGCTAAGAAATCGCCGCAGACGGTAACGTTCGTGCAGTTGAGCCGAAATTTCGGCGAGCACAGCGCCGTCCTGACCGGCCTGAGCCATGCCCGCGGTCAATATGTGGCTGTGCTCGACGACGACGGGCAGAATCCACCGGAAGAGATCAGGCCGATGCTGAAGGAGTTAAAGCGGGGAAATTACGATGTGATTTACGGCCATTACATCGACAAGCAACATTCGTGGTTTCGCAACGCGGGGAGCCGGTTCAACGACCGCATGGCCACCTTGATGCTGGACAAACCGAAGGATCTTTATCTGTCGAGTTTCAAAGTAATGACTCACTTTGTGGCAAACGAGATCATCAAGTATCGCGGGCCGTTTCCTTACATCGACGGTTTGATTTACCGCACCACCCGCAGGATCGGGCAAGTACCGGTGGAACATCGTGCCAACACTAGCGGGCCGTCGCGTTACACGTTTCGAAAACTCGTGAGTCTGTGGCTAAACATGTTTTTGAATTTTTCTGTCGTGCCCTTGCGACTCGCGGTTTACGCCGGGCTGTTGACGTCCTGTTTGAGCGTTCTGGCGCTGGTTCTGATTTGGGTGGACAAGATTTGGTTTACCAGGGACTTGACGTTGGGTATTTCGACCGTCCTCGGGAGCATTGTCTTCTTTTCCGGGATTCAACTCATGATCCTCGGCCTTGTTGGTGAATATCTTGGGCGGCTCTATCTCGATCAAACGGGCACGCCGCAATACATTGTGCGGTACACGATGGGCGTTAATTCTAAAACGGAAGCGCCCTTCGCCTCTCCAACGGATGGCGAAAGTTGAAAGACGGATTGCTCGTCAGCTGCATCAAGAATCCGCCCAATGCAACCGGCTGAATACGAAACTATGTTTCGCGTCGAGGAGACGCATTGGTGGTACCGCGCGTTGCACCGGCTCATCTTCGATACGCTGGAAAGAGAACTGCCCGATTGGCGCGAGAAGGCAATTCTGGATGCTGGCTGCGGCACGGGCGTGATTCTGAAGCAACTCGGCTACCCCGAAAAAAACATCGGCGTCGACCTTGCGCCGGAGGCGATTTCGTTCTGTCAGGAGCGCGGTCTAAAGAATGTGCGACAAGGCGATATCGGCGCGTTGCCCTTCGCCGACGCCTCATTCGACGCCGTGATCTGCTCGAGCGTTCTTTACCATCAATGGGTGAATGACGTCGCCGGTGCTGTCCGCGAACTTGGCCGTGTCTTGCGCCCGGATGGATTGTTGCTCGTAAACGTCCCGGCATATGGATTCCTGCACAGCGCCCATGACGACGCAGTGATGACCGCGCGCCGATTCAGGAAGAGCGAGATTCGCTCGTTGTTGCTCGAAAATGGTTTCGCGATTCGACGATTGACCTATTGGACCACCTTGCTTTTTCCTCTGGCCGTTTTGGCGCGCACCTTTGGTGGATCAAAAAGCGGGCGCGATTTTCAAAGATCAGTCGGATTCGCCAGTCATCTTTTCTTGAAAATCATGTCGCTTGAGCTTGCCGTCTTAAGAAAATTTTCTCTGCCATTTGGCGTGGCCCTGTTCGCGGTTGCCCAAAAAAATTGAGCAGACGACGACTGGATTACTGCCAGAATTCGCGGAACATCCGATGAATGAACAATGGGCCGAGAAATTTTGAGATTCGAACGGCGCGGGTGGAAGACGTGCCGATCATTCTGCAGTTGATCCGGGATCTCGCGACTTACGAACGTGCGCCGAACGAAGTGACCGCAACCGAGGAACAACTTGTCGAGGTTTTGTTCGGCCCACGACCGTCCGCTGAAGTTATGCTCGCATTCGAAGAAGACACCGCAGTTGGCTTCGCCGTTTTCTTTCACAACTTTTCCACCTGGCTTGGTCGCCCGGGTCTTTATCTCGAAGATTTGTTCGTGAAACCGGAGGTGCGCGGCAAAGGTTACGGTCGCGCATTGCTCGTTCATTTGGCAAAAATCGCACGCGAACGCGGCTGCGGCCGCATGGAATGGGCGGTGCTCGATTGGAACGATCCCGCTATTCAATTCTACCGGAAGCTCGGTGCGAAACCGATGGATGAATGGACGGTTTTTCGATTGACCAGTGACGGCATCGCGAAACTCGCGGAACAGTAGCGCGAGCTTCCGGCTTGCGAACTAGCAGTCACAAACGGGACGCTTGTGCTACTTTCCTGGCGCTCGACGCATTATGGAAAACGGCGCCGCCAAAATCGAAGACTACGCGTTCCTTAGCGATACGCAGACTGGCGCGCTGGTTAGTCGCGAGGGATGCATCGATTGGCTTTGTCTTCCGCGTTTCGATTCGCCGGCCTGTTTTGCCTCGCTCTTAGGTGAGAAGAAAAACGGCTGCTGGCTTTTCACGCCGGTGGAAGACATCAAGAGGCTAAGCCGCCGGTATCGCGGCGACACCCTCATCGTCGAGACAGAGATTGAAACCGAAAGCGGCGCGGTGCGATTGATCGATTTCATGCCGCCGCGGGGCAAGAATCCCGACCTCGTTCGCATCATCGAAGGGTTGCGTGGCGAAGTGCGGATGAAGATGGAGCTGATCGTCCGTTTTGAATACGGCTCGGTTATTCCGTGGGTGCGAAAGGCGCACGACGGTCTCGAAGCAATCGCGGGACCGGATGGATTGATCTTGCGCACACCAGTTGAAACGCAGGGCAAAGACTTAACCACCGTCGCGGAGTTCACGGTGAAGAAAGGGGAGCGCGTGCCGTTCGTGCTGACGTGGTTCGCGTCGCACGAAGAACCAGCGCGCGCGATCAATCCGGAACATGCTTTGCGCGATACGGAAAAATTTTGGAACGATTGGGCGGGCCGGTGTCGTTATTCCGGTCCGTGGAGAGACGCAGTTGTGCGGTCGCTCGTCACGCTCAAAGGCCTCACCTACGCGCCGACCGGCGGCCTGGTGGCGGCGTTGACGACTTCGCTTCCGGAAGAAATCGGCGGGGTGCGCAATTGGGATTATCGGTACTGCTGGTTGCGTGACGCGACCTTCACCCTGCTCACGTTGATGGGCGTTGGCTATCGCGATGAAGCGAAATCGTGGCGCGAATGGCTGTTGCGCGCGATCGCGGGCAGCGCCGCGCAAATGCAGGTCATGTATGGCGTGCACGGAGAGCGCCGGCTCGATGAGCGCGAAATCTCGTGGTTGTCGGGCTACGAAAACTCGAAACCGGTGCGCATTGGCAATGCCGCCTCAAATCAATTCCAGCTCGATGTCTTCGGCGAAGTTCTCGCCGCCATGCACGAATCGCACGTCTCTGGATTGGAAACGAGCGAGGCTGACTGGCAGTTGCAACTCGAGTTGATGCGGTTTCTCGAATCCAATTGGGAGCAGCCCGATGAAGGAATTTGGGAGGTGCGCGGGGGCCGCAAACAGTTCACGCACTCAAAGATGATGGCCTGGGTGGCATTCGATCGCGCCATAAAACTTGCCCAAACTTGCAATTGTTCCGCCGACGAACATATCGAGCGGTGGCGAAGAATTCGCGATCAGATTCACCGCGAAGTTTGCGAGCGCGGGTACAACGTCGACAAGAAAGCGTTCACCCAATTCTACGGCTCGAACGCGCTAGACGCGAGTCTACTCATGATGCCACGCGTCGGTTTTCTCCCGGTGAGCGACGCGCGCGTGCGGGGGACAATCGAAGCGATTGAACGCGAGCTGGTCCAAGATGGTTTGGTCCTTCGCTACAAGAACGAAGAAGAGCATGTGGACGGATTGCCGGGACGGGAAGGAACCTTCTTGCCGTGCTCGTTCTGGCTGGCCAACGCGCTTCACCTAATCGGTCGGACGGAAGAAGCGAAAGAGTTGTTCGAGCGATTGCTAGCGTTGCGAAACGATCTCGGACTTCTTTCTGAGGAATACGATCCGATCGGGAAACGCCAGCTCGGAAATTTTCCGCAAGCGTTCACTCATCTCGCGCTGGTAAATTCAGCGCGGGTTTTGAGCGGAGACGTTAAGGGCACACCTGGCTCAACGACTAGCGCGGCCCCTCCAGATATGAACGACGACAAGAATCGGTAAGGCGAGACCGATTACAATGTGGATCATGCTCGCGTTTCCGACAAGGAAACCAGGCGTCGAATCAAATCTTCAATCGTTACAATCCCGGCCAGGTTGTTTTGCCGGTCGATCACAGCCGCTAGACCGAGCCGCGCGGCGCGCAATCGCTGCACTACTCGAAAGGCCGGCTCGTCTTCGTTGGCGGTCACGATTCGCCGGATGTAGCCGTTCAGCGGTTTCTCGCCGTCCTTGTCCAGCAACACATCGAACACATTGATCAAGCCATTGGCGCGACCTTCCTTCGTAAAGACGGGGAGCCGATCCACGGCGGAATTACGCGCCAGTTCGATCGCTTGGCCCACGGTCGATTCGGGATGAACCGCGACGACTTGCGCCATCGGCACCATCACGTCGCGCGTTTTCACGCCGCGGAAGTCCACCACGTTGTGAATCATCGCGCGCTCGGTCGCGGTGATCGATCCCTCGCGCTCACTTTGCGCGGTGATTTGCTTCAATTCCTCGCGGGCTGCGAAAAGCCGTCCGCGCTTCGCGTCTGGTTCCCGAATGATAAAGCGCCGCAGCAAACTGCCTAACTCGAGCACCGGCCAGAGAATTAGCGAAACAAGTTCGAGGAGGCTGGCAAGCCGCGCCAGTGCGCGTAGTGGAAATCTTCGAAACAACAATTTTGGCAGGACGGCCAATACAAAAAGATAAACCGGAAGCGTGATGAGCAACGCGATGAAAAAACCTTGGTAACCGAGCGACCAGACCAGCCGGCGCGTGAGCAGGAGCAGGCCGAGAATGTCTGCCATGTTGGTGACGAGCAGAACGGTGACGAGCAAGCGTTCCGGCGATTTCAGCAATCGATCCAATCGAAGTGCGCTTCGCTGACGTTGCTTCACCTGATTGCGTAAACGCACCGGATCGATCGAGAGGACGCCGGCTTCGATTCCAGAAAAGAGAAACGAAATCGTCCAGCAACCCAGGATTGCGATCCATGTCATCATGATTGCCGCAAATTCTCGGCCGCCGTTTCTTGATCGACTGATGCATCGTCCGTCTTTTCTAAGAGCAGTTCTTCGATTCGCTTGCGGCCCGTGCGTCGCACCGTGATGTCCAATCGTGGCATTTGCACACGCGCGCCGGAAAGCGGCAAATAACCAAGCTGATTGAAGATTAACCCGCCGATGGTGTCGATGCCATCTGCCTCGATCTCAAAACCGAGGTGCTCCCTTAAATCGTCCAGTCTGGCGTTTCCGCTGACGAGAAACTTCCCGTCATCGAGCGGTTCGATGTAAAGATCGAGGTCTCCGCTAGGAATGGCGTCGCTCAAGATTTCCTCCACGATGTCGGAAAGAGTGATAATGCCTTCTGTCCCGCCGAATTCGTCGACCACGATGGCGAGACCCTGGGCGTGCGAAAGAAATTGCCGCAGTAAGCTAAGCGCGCGCATCGTTTCCGGCACAAACGAAGGCGCGATGAGTTTCTCGGTGTAATGTTCCGACGAATCGAGCAGAAACATTTTTACGTCGATGATTCCGACAATTTGATCGGGCGTGTCCGCGTAAACCGGCACGCGGCGGAACCGTTTTTCTTTCAAGCGCGCGATCGCTTCTTCGTTCGTCAAATCATCCGGCAATGCGAACATGTCGACACGCGGCGTCGCGCAATCCTTGGCGGTTTTGTCGCCTAGCTTGATGATCTCCTGGATCATCTCCCCTTCGGCTTCGTGAAGCGCGCCTTCCTCTTCGCCCATTTCAACCAGTGTCTCGAATTCCTCGTCACTCATTCGCGCTCGCGTTCGCAAATGCGAGGGCGTGAGAAGATCGACAACGAAAGCGCTGGCGCGCTCAAGACCGTTTCCCACGCGATCGAGCAAAGGCATCGACACCTGCAAGGTGAATGCGCCGATCGCGGAAAGACGGTAGGGCGCGGAAAGTGCGAGGAGCTTTGGAATCAAATCGCAAAGCAGTACCACGATGGCAAAGATGACCAATGCCGCCAGCCATTCCGGAACTTGCCGGGCGAACGGTCCTTCCCATAAGAGAAACAAACAGAGCAACACTAGCGGGACCTTCACGAACGCGTCGCCCAGCAGCAGGATGTTCAGGACGCGACGTGGGTTTTCCCGAAATACCTGGATGAATTTGGTCAACGCGGAATGATGTTCTTCCAAGCGGCGCAATTGGTGCGGCTTGAGGGCGAAGAGCGCGGTTTCAAGCCCCGAGAACAGCGCGGAGAAGAAGATCAGGATCGAGATGCCAACCAGAAGAATAAAAAGGGCCGCAACCGTCATTCTTTGTCGCGACAGCGATGGTCCGCCCGCTCGTCCTCCGGAAAAATCGTGGGTTTGCCCATCATCTGAGCCGCGACCAAATTAAGCGCTTCATGAACAAAGGCGAGAGGATTTCACAATTCGTGCGCGAACTAGGAGGAGAAGATGTCGATCTCGCCCGCATTCCGATCAGTAAACACCCTTTCTATCGCGCTTACTTCCGCTGTTGGAACGAGCAGCTTTACTACGAAGCGCATGATGTGCTTGAACAACTCTGGCTGAAAGCGGAGACCGGCGACGCGATTTTTTTCAAGGGCTTGATCCAGGCGGCCGGCGCGTTTGTTCATCTCCAGAAAAATTTCGAGCAGCCGGCGCATCCGAAACATCAGCGGCGCTTGCGACCGGCGGTGCGTTTGTTTCGATTGGCGGAAAACAACCTCACGGTTTTCCAACCGCATCACTATGGGCTCGACGTGACCGCGCTCTGCCAACTCTTGCGCGCGCAGGTCGATCGAATCGTTGGTTCGGATTATCAAACTAATCCCTGGTCGCCCAAGACCGCGTCGAAGCTTGAACTTCGGGTGTAGTGGCGGCTGTCCCCAGCCGCAATCTGCCTGCGCGTGAGGATACGCGCCTCTACATCCGGATTATTTTGTAAGAATTAACTTGGCGCCGGCAATTATGAGGACGGTGGCGAGGAGAAGCGAGATGGTGCGAACAGGAAAACGGCGGCTGCCGAGATGAGAACCAAGAATACCGCAAATCACCGCAGCCGGCGCGAGAACAAGCCCGAGCCGCGGAATCGAGCGAGTCGCGGTAAAGTAGCCGATTAATCCGGAGATTGAGTTTACCAGAATGAACAACGCCGAAACCGCGGCCGCCTGACGGATCAAGGCCCATCTGAAAAACAGCAGCGTCGGAGTGAGGAATATGCCTCCGCCGGTTCCGGTGAGACCGGACAAGAATCCGATGGCTGCGCCGACGCCGATCGCTGTCGGAGGCGAGGGAGCAGAGACTTTCGGCGAATCGCCCCGCCGAAAGATCAAGCGCACCGCCGAAAAAAGCAGCACCAGGCCGATTAGAATTTTCAAGATGGGCGCCGGCAGCTGGAGATAACCGCCGAGATAAGCAGCCGGGACTGAAAGCAGCGCGAATGGCCAGAATAGTCGCCACGAGAAGTGCCCGGCGCGCCAAAATTGGAACGCTCCAATTGACGCGACGAGAATGTTCAACACCAGCGCCGTCGGTCTGATAACGGTTGGAGCAAGTCCCCAGAGCGCCATCACCGCAATGTAACCAGAAGCGCCGGCATGACCGACTGATGAGTAGAGGAAGGCGACGATGCCGATTGCCAGAGAAAGCAAAATGAGATTCGTGTAATCCATGCCGTCTCGCTTCAAAGCTTGAGCGGTGCGCGCAAATGTGACAAGCAGCTTCCGCTTTCACATTCTGGCGTTAACGTGACGCGTGACGCCAATCCACATCGCGGCCGAACCTGCGCCGGGAATTTCGCAGCATACCAACCGGCTTTCGCACGAGAAATCGCCGTACTTACTCCAGCACGCGCACAATCCAGTCGATTGGTATCCGTGGGGCGAAGAAGCTTTCGCCAAAGCGCGCCGCGAAAACAAACCAATCTTTCTCTCAATCGGATACTCGACCTGCCACTGGTGCCACGTCATGGCGCACGAATCTTTCGAGGATAAAGATACGGCTGCGATCATGAATCGTGAATTTGTGAACATCAAAGTCGATCGGGAAGAGCGGCCCGATGTCGATCGCGTTTACATGACGTTTGTCCAGGCCACCAAGAGCGGCGGCGGGTGGCCGATGAGTGTGTGGTTGACGCCGAATCTGCAACCGTTTGTCGGCGGAACGTACTTTCCGCCGGAAGATCGTTATGGTCAGCCCGGCTTTAAGAAGGTGCTCGAACGAATTGCGGCCGCCTGGAAAGAGAATCACGAAAAGATTACCGAACAAGGCGCAAGCATCGTGGATGCTTTGCGTAAAGCGCAAGCTGCACAACCCGATTCGCCCGACAAAATCGACATCAACATTCTTGAAAAGGCGTACGAGCAAATTTCTAGCAATTTCGACGCGCGAGAAGGCGGCTTCGGGAACGCGCCAAAATTTCCACGTCCGGTTACACTGAATTTTCTGTCGCGATTTTATGCGCGCGACCCAAAGAGCGATTCCGGCAAGCGCGCTTTGGAAACGAATCTTGTCACATTGCGCAAGATGGCAGCCGGCGGAATGCACGATCATCTTGGCGGCGGTTTCCATCGTTACTCGGTCGATCGTTACTGGCACGTGCCGCACTTCGAAAAGATGCTTTACGACCAGGCGCAACTCGCGGTCGCCTATCTCGACGCATTTCAAATTACGCAAGATCGTCAGTTCGAATCGGTCGCTCGGGACATTCTCGATTACGTCGCGCGCGACATGACTTCAAAGGACGGCGGATTTTTTTCCGCCGAAGATGCCGACAGCCTGATTGAAAACGGAAAGCCTGAGCATGCCGAAGGAGCATTTTATGTTTGGACGAAGAAGGAGATCGACGCCGCGCTCGGGGAAGCAGCGGAGATATTCAATTTCCATTACGGCGTCCAACCGGATGGCAACACACCGGTGGGCAGCGACCCTCAAGGTGAGTTTCGTGGCAAAAATATTCTGATTCAGCGGCACACGACTACTGAGACAGCGCAGCACTTCAAGAAGAGTGAAGACGAAGTTCTGCAATCGCTCGCGCGGAGTCGTGAGAAGTTATTGTCGATTCGCGCGAAACGGCCGCGGCCGCAGCTCGATGACAAGATTATTGCGTCGTGGAACGGCTTAATGATTTCCGCCTACGCGCGTGCCGCTCAGGTCTTGAATGAGCCGCGTTATCTCGAAAGCGCGATGTGCGCAGCGAAGATCTTGCGCACGCAACTTTATGATGATTCGCACAAGACACTGTTTCGGAACTATCGGGGCGGCCGCAGCGAAGTGGAAGGGTTTGCCGACGATTATGCATTCGTCATTCAGGGACTTCTCGATCTTTACGAAGCCTCGTTCGACGTCGGCTGGCTCAGGTTCGCCATCGAATTGCAGGAAACGCAGGACCGTCTGTTCCTTGACGATAAGAGCGGCGGTTACTTCAGTACGAGCGGGCGGGACAAAAGCGTTGTCCTGCGGATGAAGGACGATAATGACAGCGCCGAGCCGGCCGCGAGCTCGGTGGCTGCGCTCAATCTCTTGCGCCTTGCGCAATTTCGCGACGACAAACAAATGGAAGAGCAAGGGAAGAAAACGATCAACGCATTCAGCGCGACACTTTCGAGGTTCCCAAGCGCAATGCCGCAGATGTTGGTCGCGCTCGATTTCAGTTTGAACAAACCGCGACAAATCGTGGTTGCCGGAAAACCCGACGCCTTGGAAACAAAAGCGTTGCTCGCGGAGGCGCATCGACTTTTTCTACCGAACAAGATTCTGCTGCTGGCCGATGGAGCAGAAGGCCAGAAATATCTAGGCGAAAAGAATGAAGCAATTCGTGCGATGTCGATGGTCGATGGAAAATCCGCCGCCTACGTTTGCGAGAATTTTACATGCAAGGCGCCGGTCACCGATCCGGCCGAACTACGTAAATTACTCGCGTCTCACTGATGATCGCAGGGCGTTTCTGTGAAGCACCGTCTAGAGAAATCTCCGCCTGACGCAGACGTTCTACAAAATCCTCGCGCGACGGCTCCTTAGCTTCCCTTCTTAGATCGCTTCGCCGCCACAGCCGGCCGGCGCCGGCGCAAGCGCAACCAGTTGTTCCAGGTCTTGCGCATGCTGTCTCGCGGAGTGAGATAGCGTTGGGTGAGTTCGTTGCTCTTGGTGATTTGAGCGAGAATTCCTTTCACGGAAAAATCGTCTGTATTCAAAATCGTGTAGGCCGTGCCTACGGCAGCGGCGTGATGCGCGTCGCTGGCTGCGGTCATCGGCAATCCGCGGAGCTGCGCGTATTTGAACGCGTATTTGTTGTAGCGACGCAAAGTGGTTGCGGCGTTGAAAACTTCGATCGCGTCGATGGGCAAAGTCTCGAGCGTGGAAAATCGGATGCCGGCCCGAAACAAATCGTACGGATGCGGAGGAATGGCGAAACCGCCCGCCTCATGAATCAGGTCGCAGACCTCGCGCGCTGGTTTCCCTTTCAGGTACGGAAGTGTCGCGCCGATGCAAAGCAGGTGGCCTTCCGCGGTCGTGACCTCGACTCCCGGAATGATTAGAAAATCGTCCACCGGTTTGCCGTCTTCGCGCATCAAACCTTTCTCCAGCAAATAGGTGACGGCTTCACAGGTGTTGTGGTCGGTGATGGCGAAACCGTGCAGATTCTTGGCGCGTGCAGCTGTGATCAAGTCTTCCGGACTCGAGACGCCATCGCCGGAAAAAAAGGAATGCGTGTGCAGATCGATGTTGAACGGCATTTCCGGGACGCTAATTTGCGATACACAAAATGGAAAGTGCCGGTTTCAAAGAATGGGCCATCGTCTGCCAAGCGCTGGGGCGCGGCGAGCAAAGCGTTATCTTACGCAAAGGCGGGATCGCCGAAGGCCGCGAGGGATTCAGCTTTCGCCACAAAGAATTTTTTCTTTTTCCAACTTACTTTCACGAGCAGATTGAGAAAGTTCGCAAGATCGACATCGAAATTCCGGCGCAAGCGATGGACAAGATAGAAATAAACTTTTTCGCGAAGATCGAACTCTCCTACGTGATTAAGTCGTGGGAAATCGCGCAAGCGCTCGAACCGTTTCACATTTTACGACCGGAAGTTGTGCGTGAACGTTTTGATTACGATCGTGCGCCAGGTCTGCCCATTGCTTTTGTCCGCGTATTTCGAATCGAACCAAGCTGGATATTCGCCAACGCGAAATCGTACGGCGGTTGTCGATCCTGGGTGAAATTGCCCAAACCGCCGGCGGCGCTGCGATTCGAACCGGTGCCGGGCGACGGAGAACACGAGCGGCGCCGAAAGGCGCTCATCGATCTTGTGCGCGGAGAAGAATCTGTAGCGGCGCAGACTTAAAGCAGCGCGTCAGCCAGAACTTCGGATTCAGGAACCGTCTCTCCGCTGTGCCGGTGAAACTGCAAATCGTAGAGCCGCCGGTAGTATCCGGATTTTTTCAGCAACTCCGCATGCGTTCCAATTTCCTTAATCAGCCCTGTGTCCATTACGATGATTTGATCTGCGGACAAGATGGTGGAGAGGCGATGGGCGATGGCAATGACGGTGCGTCCCGCGGCCAGCCGTTCCAACGCGAGTTGAATTTGTTTTTCCGATTCCGAATCGAGCGCCGAAGTCGCTTCATCGAGTAAAAGGATCGGCGCATCCTTGAGTAGCGCGCGCGCAATGGCCAGACGCTGCTGCTGACCACCGGAAAGCAGGCAGCCTTTATCACCGACCACGCTTTCGTAGCCCTGCGGTTGCATCACGATGAAGTCATGCGCGAACGCGGTCTGCGCCGCAGCATATACTTCCTCTTTCGTTGCATCGAGCCGTCCGAACTGGATATTGCTGAAAATCGTATCGTGAAACAAAAACGTATCCTGCGTGACCAGACCAATCTGTTCGCGCAACGATTTTTGCGTAAGCGTGCGCAGATCGCGACCATCGATCCGGATTGTTCCCGACGTGGGATCATATAACCGCAGAATCAATGATAAAATGGTGGACTTGCCTGCGCCGCTCGCGCCGACCAAGGCGTAGCTTTTGCCGGGCTCGATTTGAAGATTGATGTTATTGATTGCATCGGAGGTACCAGTGGCGTAGCGAAAGGTCACACGGTCGAACTCGAGCCGACCTTGCGATGGCCCGAGCGCAATCGCGTTGGGAGCATCCTGCACCGTCGGTTCGAGATCCATAATATGGAAAACCTCCGTGGTCGCCTGGACCGAGCGCTGCATCACAATGTGAATTTTGCTCAGGGTCTTAATCGGATCGTAGAGGATAAAAATTCCGGTGATGAGTCCAAAGAAGAGACCAGCGCTGAGGTTTGTCGTGTAAACGTATAACAACGCCAGGCCGACGCCGATGGCGGCCACTGTTTCCACCAAAGGTCCAACCGCTTCGGTCGATTTGATCATGCGCATGGCATTGGAAAACTGGATCTGATTACTTCGCCGGAATGATTTTTCCTTGTAATCTTCGCGCGCGAATGATTTCACGACGCGAATTCCGGCAAAAGTTTCCTGCATGGTCACCACCATCTGTCCCAATTCCTCCTGTTCGCCCTCGACCGCTTTGCGCGCGCGCCGTCCATAGATTCGGATCGGAGCTATGCAGATCGGGAACAGGATCAGGGTGACGAGGGTAAACTTCCAATCCATGTAAAGAAGCACGGCAATACCGCCAATAATGGTGACTGGCTGTTTGAACAGATCGCTACTGACCGAACTTAACGCCGCCTGCATGCCGCGAGTGTCGTTGGTGATGCGGGAAATAAGAAATCCCGCCTGCATCCGGTTAAAGAAATCCATGGAGTGGTGGGCAATCTTGCTAAAAAGCTCGGTGCGGATGTCGGTCACCACTTTGTTGCTTACCCAGGCCATGTAGTAAGCGTTGACGTAAGAACAGAAACTACGTGCGCTCATCACCAAGGGAAGAGACAGGCAAGTCCACACGATGGAGTTGATCTTCGGACCGGCAGCCAACATTTCCGGGTGGGATCGCAAGTCCGTCGCACTGGGCGTGGCCCCGTGGAAGACGAAAGACGTCACTTGGGCCATCACCCAAGGAAGATAGGAACAAACGCCGCCGTAAGCGAAGCCGGCCGCGAGGCCAACGACAAAACGCCATTTGTATGGCCGGACATAACCATAAAGCCGTTTGTAGGGCCGCCACGCGGTGCGAATTGTTTCCCAAAATGGCGGCTTGCCTGTGGCCGCTGGTTTCGTGCTCATGAAGCTGGAGCTGCCGGAGCTGACAGCAGCGAATCCATAGCATTGATCACCGCTTCCGTCGAGATGTCGTTCATCGGAACGCCCGGTTGCTGATGCGAGAATGTTACCAATGGAGAGGCCGTTTTTCCCTGTAAAATCAAAGCCGTGCTTTCGCGCGGGCGCCAGTGAAACGGATTCGTCGGACCGAACAGGACGACTTGCGACGTTTTCGTGGCGGCGGCCAGATGCATCGGCGCGGAATCGACTGTTACGACAAGCCGCGCCTGAGCGATGAGTGCCGCCAGCGTAAGCAAATCCGTCTTGCCGGAAAGATCGACGACTGTGCCTGAAAGTTTGCTTTTGATTTCAGCGATATGCTTTAGCTCAGACGGAGAAGTCCCGCCCGTAATTACGACAGTGACTTTCGAAACAGTTCGCGCGTGATCGATTGTTTTAGCCCATCGTTGTGCGTCCCAGAATTTTTCCGTCCAGGCCGAGCCCGGATGGAAAATGATAAATGGATTGTCAATTTTGAATGAGCGGCGGATTTCGTCCGCTCGGGCAAGCGCCGAAGATGGAATCTGCAATCTGATGGCAGCAGAGGCGTCGCGGATACCGAGCGGTCCGAGCAAAGCGAGATTGTAATCGATGGTGTGCATTTCGTGCATGCGATGCTGCAGCAACTCATTGTAAGCACTGGCGTTGAGTCGCGATTGATTTCGGACTCGCGGTGCCATGATCCGTTTTTTCGCGCGCGAGAGAGAAGTGAGCAAAGCCGAGCGATCGTTTCGGGTAAAGTCGATGCAGTAATCGAATCGTTCCCAAGTAACGGTGTGATAGATCGATAGGTCGCTCAATTTGCGTTTGAAGATCAAAGTCCGATCGACGCCTTCGATCGCAGGTAAAAGTGCAGCCGCTTCGCGCGATACGATCAGGGTCAAAGTCGCCTCGGGAAACTTTTCGCGAATCGCGCGAATGGCCGGCGTGATTAAAATCAAATCGCCGATTCGTTTGAGTTGAAGAAGAAGAATATTCACCCGAAAGGATCTGTTAGGCGCGCAGCGGGAAGCTTACGCGACTTTCTTCATGGCAATCTCGTAGGCGCCGAGCAAGCGCGAGCGAAAATGGTCCCAGGTGAAATTTTCCACCACTCGCTGCCGCGCGGCCGCCCCCATGCGCTCGACGATTTCCGGATGCCGGTAAAAATGTTCGATCGCGGTTGCGATCGCATCAACGTCACCCGGTCGCACGATGATTCCCTCAACGCCATCACGAACGACGTCCCCGGCTTCCCGGGTGGTGATTTGCGGCAAACCGCATGCTGCCGCTTCGTACGTGACTTTGGCGCTTCCCTCCCACTGCGACGGGAAAATGTGAATGCTGCTCTGGCTCAGATAATTCTCGGGATTCTGCGCGAAGCCGATCGTCGTGATGTTTTCGCGCCAAAACCTTTTTAGATGCGGCTTCGCTTCTCCGTGCACCGAACCGACCAGCCACAGTTCCGCGTCTTTCAAATTGAGCCGATGCCACGCCTCGAGCAGGTGGTGAATGCCTTTTCTTTCGATGAGCGCGCCGGAGAAAATTGCCCGGAACTTGGTTGGTCGCTGGCCCGGTTTGAATCGCTCAACATCGACACCTCTTGGCAAATAAAACAATTTTTTTTCCGGAAAATCCTGAACGCGAAACGTCTCCGCCGCGGTCTCCGAGAGAACCACGATTAGATCGGCCAGCTCATATTCTTCGATGAACCGTTCGCGTTTGAGCACTAAACCGGCTTTCCAATTCTTGAGCCAGCTTCGTTGCGTTGCCGCTCCGGTACTTGGTCCGTCGACTCTCGTTTTGCCACGGTCCCGATGCCACGTTGGAATTTCGATGATCGATGGAATGCCCAGTTTTCGCGCCACCCGCAGCGTTTGCAGACAATCGCCCGACCAACTGTGAAATAAATCGTAGCGGCCCGTGGCCAGATGTCGCGACGCAATCCAATCGAGATATTTCTTCTTGGCTCCATAATAATACGGACGGTCGAGAAAGGAGATTAGCCGCACCGGATGCCAGCGCAGTGAATGAATCAGCGCTGCTGGAATTTCCGTCTGGCGATTATCATACGCGATCGCTTGGCCGAGAAACCCGCCGCGATACGACGCACGCAAGGCCTCGAATGCATCCGTGTCGAGGCCCGACCCGCCAATTCGGGCGAAGATCGAGTAGAGCAAATTCTTCGGGAGACGGCGCGCGGCTGCCGATGTGGAATTTAGCGGAGGAGTAGCGTTTAAGGTTTCGCCTGACATCGGGTTACAACTATTCTGGCCGGAGGCTAAATTGTAACTCACTCACGATGCCTGACAAACGATTGACCATTGGCTTTGCCCGCCGGGGATATTCTGCAACCGGCGGCGCGGAAGCTTATTTGCGCAGACTTGTGCGCGGAGTTGTCGATCTTGGCCACGATGTTCGGCTGATCACGACGACGGATTGGCCCGGCAGGGCGTGGCCTTTCGGAGAAATTACGCGGGTTCGTGCAAGATCGACAATCGGATTCGCTGATGCGTTGGAAGAATTCCGACCACAAAGTGGTTGCGATGTTTTGATGAGTCTCGAGCGCGTTTGGCATTGCGATGTTTATCGCGCAGGTGACGGAGTCCATCGCGCCTGGCTCGAGCGACGCAAGCAATTTGGCACGTCGCTGCAGAGGTTGTCGCCCTTTCTCAATCGAAAGCATGGTGACATCGTGCGTTTAGAGAAATCACTCTTCACCGATCGCGGCGCGGGACGCGTCATCGCCAATTCACAGATGGTGAAAAATGAGATTGTCGATCTTTACGATTATCCCGCGGACAAGATCGACATCGTCCACAACGGCGTTCCGGTAAACGAATTTCGCGAAGCGTCGACGCGACGCGCACAGAGTCGTGCAGCCTTTGGTTTGGCAACCGATGAGATCGCGGTGTTGTTCGTTGGTTCGGGTTGGGAGCGAAAAGGATTGCGCTTCGCGATCGATGCAGTTGAAGGATGCAAAGATTTAAAGTTGCGATTGCTCGTCGCCGGTCGCGGAAACCAGCGCCAATACAAATCGACGGGCGCACAATTTCTTGGTGAAATCGTCGATCTTCCCTCGCTTTATGCGGCTGCGGATATTTTTCTCCTGCCGACGATTTATGATCCGTTTTCCAACGCTTGCCTCGAAGCGCTCGCCACCGGTTTGCCGGTAATCACGACGCGCGCGAACGGATTTAGCGAGATCATCGAGATCGGCGTGCACGGATCGATTATCGATCGTCCGGATGATGTGGAGGATTTGCGCGAAGCGCTTGGCTATTGGTCGGACGAAACGCGCCGAGCTTCGGCCAGATCGACAATCCTGGCGCGCGCGTCACAGTTCGACATTTCGAAGAACATCGAGAAAACGCTCGCGATCCTGCTTCAGATATCGGAGAGCGCAGCGTCCACGTGAGGATAAATCAAAAAAACTTTATCCAACCGCGAGGTCTCGAAGATCGAGAGAACATTTTCCTGCACGCCGGCGAGAGCGAATCGGCCGCCGTATTCCTCCACGTCCCGCATTCCTTGAATCAGCGCCGCGAGTCCCGAGCTATCGATGTAAGTGACCCGGGAAAGGTCGACAACCACCTGGCTCGGTTTCGGCTGGATTATCTCAGCAAGCTTTTGCGACACGCGCGGCGAAACGTGCAGGTCGATTTCGCCTTCCAGCGGCAAGACGTTTTTTGATTCGGGCAGAGTCATGTTTGGTCGATTCGAGCAGGATGTGAGCCGTGCGGGGCCGGCAACATCACCATCCCAGCACCCGCACCACTTCGCCGACATTGGCCAGATCATCAAACAAAAAATCGGGTTTATGTGCCGCCAGTTGTTCGCGCGACCACGATCCCGTGGCGATGGC
>ODAK010002231.1_pt1 | contig 20439 bp, 20 predicted proteins | sample 1539591 | NCBI WGS metagenome assembly ODAK01 (sample SAMEA3539303, study PRJEB22396) | soil metagenome | biome: tundra; feature: field; material: soil | place: USA | collected 2010-05 | depth 0.15 m | reverse complement strand
AAAAAAAGCGCCAGGCGCCGGGGCGCCTTCATAGTTTTTCAGGACGAGTCGGGGTTTTCTCTCCTCCCGAGCGTGCGGTCCACCTGGGCCCCCAGGGGCCAGACCCCGGTGCTGCGCCACCACTTCAACTGGAGCCGGCTGTCGATGTCCGCCGCCCTGGCCTATCGCGCCGACGGCACCGAGGCCGCTCTCGTCTTCCAGATCAAAGACGGCACCTACAACACCGAGAGCCTCATTGAATTTCTCGAAGAGTTCCACACCCACTTCGCGGGCGAGAAGGTCACGCTCATCTGGGACGGTCTCCCGGCGCATAAGTCCAGGGCCATGGTGGCGTGGATCGCTCTCCAGCGCTCGTGGCTGGTGGTCGAGCGACTTCCCGGTTATGCCCCCGAGCTCAACCCCGTCGAACTGGTGTGGGGCAACGTGAAGGCATCCGAGCTTGCCAACCTCTGCCCCGACAGCATCGACGACGCCGAGGTGGCTGCCGATGCCGCTCTCGAACGAATCGGCAACAACGAACAGATGTGCTTCAACTTCCTCGAGCACACCGGCCTTTTTTTATGACCACTATGTCATTGTATTAGCGAAAGATCATTAGAGCTCGTGGCCGAAGACGATCAATCCACGCCGACCGGCAACTCGACGGCGGCCCACCTTTTGGTGAGCAAAGGTGCCTTCGGCATCATCGAGGACAACTCTGGCGCGTTCGGATCTTCCCGCTACCTCAACCAGTTAGGGGTACCTGTTGTTGGCGCCTCCGTCGATGGGCCGGAGTGGGGTGAGCAACCGAATACCAACATGTTCTCCATAGTTGACCTCTATTCGACGACGCCGTTCAATGGGTACTACTACACCTATAGCAGCAGTGGGGCGGAACTCAAGGCCCTCCACGTCACCAAGTTGGCCCAGGTCGTCTTCAATATTTCCTCCGCGATCAACGCGGCAGATACAATCTTTGCGCAGGCAAAGTCGTACGGCGTCAGTGATTGTCTCGATGCCCTGCTTCCGAGCAGTGGCAACTTGAATCCGACGGTACTCCAGATGAAGCAGCTGGGCTGCAATGGTGTCGAAGTGCTCAGTGTGCTTTCAACCTGTATCACGGTCGCGAATGACCTCAAGCAGGCCGACGTGAAGGCCAAGTTGATCTGTGCCACCGGCTACGATCAGTCCCTTCTCAATCAGCCCTCTGCGCTGGCCGCGATGCAAGGTACGTATACGACTGCGTTTCTCAACGTGCTCGCGAAGAATCCGCCCCCTGCCGTGAAGCTCTTTCTCGACCGGCTCAAGAAATACACATCCTTTTCCGGAGGTATTCCTAGCGACAACATTGAATACTCTTACATGGCCGCTGACGTGATGATCAACGGGCTCAAGCTCGCCGGGGCCAACCCGACTCGCAAGGCGTTCATCTCGAACCTGCGCCAGGTCTCGAACTACACCGCCGAAGGTCTGCTCACGACTCCCATCATCTTCAGTCACTTCGGTACTCTGGGCATGATCCCGAAAACATCCTGTGGGCCGCTACTCGAGATCAAGGGCAAAGACTTCGTCCCCGCCCTCAATGTATGTGGCACCCTGGTCAAGGGGTCTAAGGCGTAGGAGCGAGGCGTTGGCCTCTTGGTCGGCTTCCTAAAAAAGTTGCAGGAATGTGTCGAGCCAGCGAATTCCGGAAGTTTGCATCGGCGGCTGATGGGACTAACTGTGAACGCCATCTATCCGGCCCTAATGGCGACCTGGCGTCGTTCCCTGGATCTGATGCGCTCAGCCTCCAGGAAAAGCTCTTCAGTTCCGTGAAAGTCTCGAAGCCGTGTCGGGCCACACTCGCGGCCGACACCGCTCTCCGTAAAACCGCCGAAGGCTCCGGTCTGACCGATGCCCGACTTGCTCTGGGGAGCGGGGAGTTGCCGACGCCATGTGTGTTCATGTGCCCAGCGCGCACCTAACGGGCGACATTGAATGCCCGTGATGTCGACGCGGCGACGACACCACCGCCGAGCCCGTAGATCGAATCGTTGGTTTGCGGACGGCGTCGCGGTCCTCGCCCGAGTATGGGATCACGGTCATCACGGGACCGAAGATCTCTTTCGGGCAATACGCATCTCGTTAGTACCGACCAGGACGGTCGGCTCGTAGTAGAAGCCCTTGACGAACCCGTCGGGGCGCTTCGCGCCGCAGACAACCTCAGCGCCCTCTTCGATGGCGGATTGCACGAGCACTTCGACCCGGTCGCGCCGTTGCGCGCTGATCAGCGGTCCCAGGTTCACCGTGGCGTCGACCGGGTCGCCGATCTCAGGTAGCAGCAGGTGGGTCTGGAAGACGCATTCCGCCTACCTCGTCTCTTTCCCATTTGCCATCGATAAAGAGGTCGAAGCTCCGGTGTTTGGTCACCGGGTTGATCCTTTCCTCGAAGAGGGCTGAGTCAGGCGCTCGGTACGAACCCGACCCCAGCGTCTTCGTTTTGCACTCGCCACTTGTCCTTGGACATGCGTGTCGTGTCGACATCGGTAGCGAGCGAGCGGAGGGCGCCCACGCTGGATTGCTCCTTCGGGATGTGAGCGAAGGGATCCCAGTCAAAGAACCGGAGGGCGTTCTGCCATGTGATCCTGTCGACCTCCTCGTCGGTCGTCCGCGCGTCCTGCAACTCGCGCCACAGGAGCTCCGGCGACTCCGGCCAGGTCGTGTCGGTATGGGGGTAGTCACACTCCCAAGCAAGGATGTCGACACCGATGCGGTGCCGCGCCTCGAGCCCCGAGGGGTCGGTGATGAAGCAGGCCAGGATGTGTTCGCGGAACACCTCGGAAGGCAACTTGCCGCCGAAGTCGTTGTGAAGCCAGGTCTGATTCTTGAAGTGACGGTCAACCCGGTCGAGGTAGAAGGGAATCCACCCGATGCCGCCCTCAGATAGTGCGACACGAAGGCCAGGGAACTTGCGGAGGGTCGGGCCGAAGAGCAGGTCCTGTGCCACTAACATCGTGACCTGAGTCGGGATCACAATCATGTGGTCGATTGGCGCTTCCGGTGGCTGCATGACCAGGCTGGAAGCGCCGCCGATATGCAGGCACAGCACCATGTTCTCGCCGACGATCGCCTCGAGCATCGGATCCCAGTGTCCCGAGAGGAAGCTTGGGTACCCCTGGGAGTGCGGTGCCTCAAGGAAGCTGATCGCCCGGCATCCTTTCTTTGCGATGCGGTGCACCTCCTGTACAGCCAGGTCGACATCCCACATGGGCACGATGCCAAGCGGGATGAAGCGCCCGGGATAGGTGGCGCACCATTCGTCGATGTGCCAGTCGTTATAGGCTTGGAGCATCACCAGCGAGATGTCCTTGTCGCCGGCCTCGGTAAAGGTCCGGGCGTTGAACCCCGCCATGGTCGGGAAACACATAGATGCCAGCACGCCGTTGGCATTCATGTCGCGCACGCGCTCATGGATGTCGAAGCATCCCGGCCGGAGCTCCGTGAAGCTGCCGGGATTGAAGCCCCATTCATCGTGCGGCCAACCGACGGTCGCCGCCATGCCGAACGGCGTGGAGGTCTCCTGACCCTGGAAGACCCACAGGTCGATCCCCTGGTCATTGCGGACGATCTTAGGCGCCAGGCTCTTGAATTTCTCCGGCAGGTGCCTGTCGTACATGTCGGGTGGCTCGATCGAGTGGTCGTCGACGCTGACAAGGATCATGTCGTCCATGCGCATAGTGGTCTCCGTTCCTCCGGCTTAGCCGGGTGTCATCTCTGAAAAGTACAGTAGTTTGCGGGGTGAAACTCACCTTGCCCAAGAGCGAACTTGACCGTCGTCTTACGCGGCTCGGGCAATCCAGTAAGTGACGAAATAGCGCGACCGGTGTTTACGAGCACGTTCACCCCAAATCTCATGGCCGCGTCGCTATTGAGACTTGGAACGAGCGGCGAGATCAATTCGTGTCCGGAAGCAAGAAGTGCGAAAGGGGAGGTATGGAAGGAAACGGCCGAGCGGAAGGCATGTCAGAGCTTGAGTGGCTCGTCGCGCTGGAGGAGATCCGACTTCTCAAGGCACGACGCGACCGCTACGCCGACGCTCACGACTGGGAGGCATACGAGGCACTGCACGCACCGGACCACGTGTCGAACAACGATGGCGAAGTGCCGTGGCGGTCGTCGAAGGAGATGATCGAGAACGTGAGCCGGATCATGAACGATATGACCACAGTGCATCACTCCTACGACCCCGAGATCATCTTCGACTCGCCCACCAAGGCGCGCGGAATCTGGGCCATGAGCGGTGCTGGCGTTTCTAGGAACGGCGATCAAGTGACCTGGATGCACGAATATGGCTACTACTACGAGACCTACGAAAAGCGTGATGGCCGCTGGATGTTTACGACCCGCCGTTGGCACAGATACTTCGGCAACAGCTCGGACGGCGTGAACTTCCCAAAGGATGCCCCGAAGGGCTCGAATGCGTTTGAAGACCCCCACTTCGGCAGCAATCCGTCATGACGCCGGCCCCGCCCCCGGTCGGGGACAAGTGCATGTGGACGCTCGTACGGCCGGACGGCGCAGGGTTCGCTTCGTTCCAGCAATATGTCCTCGAGGATCTCGCCATTGCTGCCGGTAATTTGCTGGCTGACGCAACGAGCGTCATGGTCACGCTCCAGGGACCGAACGTCTCTTCCGGGGCCACAGCCAGGGTCGGAGAGGCCGATCGTCGGATCGACGCCGTGCTTCAGATCACCTCATCGGGGTCGTATGTGGCGACCGATCCGGTCAATTCGGTCCTGAGTGGGAACTGTGGCCACGTTCAAGGGTGGCGCGTCCATCCGACGACGATCTTCGACGAGAGTGCTCCGGTGCCGCCCGGCACCCGAATCCCGCACGCACAGATGCTCTGGATCAATCAGCGCTTCGACGGAACCACCCCAGAGTTCTACAACCGGAACTGGTACATCCACGCCGGGCACCTCGACGGCGAGGAGGCGGAGAGCGAAGATTCGCGCCGGGTTCATCAGCAGCGAGGAGAGCAGGCAAAGGGCCGCTGGTACATCCAGAACCGGGTGCTCGAGCCCATCACGCCGACGGCCTGGGTCGTGAACGGGTTCGCCGACATTTTGGCGGATGGGTTCTTGCCCGGGCCTGGGGAGCGCTACGACCCCAGGGCGGGACTGGGCGAGCAAAGCTTCGACAAATGGCCGCCCCGGCTTGTCCAGGGTTACTCGTACCGGGTGCTGTGAAGCACTGCAGGTTCCGAGGCTCGGCCTGACCGACCGAAGGCATCGGCTGCCGACGTGGGAAGTGCACAGAGCCCTACTACTCCGGCTGATGACCGGCCCGCGCCCGCCCACGCGGAATCGACCCAATTCAGGAGTATCGATAGGCCGTCCAGCTTCTCGAGTTTCTGGACGCTCATAGGTCGCTTGCTGCGACAGACGCAAATGACCAGGAGGTCTCCTGAACTGATCGACGTCGAGGTGCGGGACGTCGCGTCGATGAAATGCGGGCAGTATCCCAGGGCGCGAACAATGCGTGAGTCGGATTCACGGTCGGCGGACACCCACCGGTTCATGGGCCGACGAGGAGGATGACCGCAGGTCTGTGTATCGCCCAAACGAGCACGTCCGGCAGTTGGTCAGAAGGCGCGCTCCGGCATGGATCGTTATACTCCAAAGAGATTATGATATTGATATCGAGTTCTGCGAGTCGCTGCGAGACAGCTGATCGACGAGCGAGGCTCACGCTGAGGGCAGAACCGTGAGCGATCGGCTGACGGGTCGGGTGGCGGTCCTCACCGGTGGCGCATCAGGTATCGGTCGCAGGACGGCCGAGCTTTTCGCCGACGAAGGGGCCATGGTCGTCATCGGGGATCGCAATGAAGTGCTCCTCGAGGAGGTCCGCACGGCGATTGGCACTGATCGTTGTGCCACGGCAGTTATCGACGTCACCCAGGAGCCGGACCTCGAGCGGTTGGTGACCCTGGCCGGCGAGAGGTTCGGCAAGGTCGACATCGCTGTCAACTCAGCGGGAATTGGGACGCTGGGTCCGGTTCACGACCATCCCGCCGAGAGTTGGAGAGCCGTGATTGACGTCTGTCTCACCGGGGTCTTCCACGCCGTGAAGCATGAAGCGAGGGCGATGCTCGACCAGGGGGGCGGTGGGGTCATCGTCAATCTCGCGTCAATCTACGGTCGTCAACCCGGCGAAGGGATGGTCGCGTACTGCTGTGCGAAGGCGGGCGTCGAAATGCTGACGCGGGTCGCCGCGCTTGAACTCGGCCCCCGCGGGGTCCGCGTCAATGCCATAGCTCCTGGCTTTGTCGAGACGCCGATGACCGCACCGACGCAACCGAAGTCACGAGCGGCGTACATCGACGCAATCCCCCTCGGTCGCCCGGGGCGGCCGGATGACATTGCACGTGCCGCCCTATTCCTCGCCAGCGACGACGCTGCGTGGTTCAACGGAGAGACGCTCGTCGTCGACGGAGGCGAGGTGCATCGTGAGGCGCCGCGATTGCTCAGCAGAGACCGCTGAACGTACGAAAGGACGATCTTCAGATGCGCGCTCTTCAAATAACCACCTGGCACAAAGAAGCCGAGTTCGTCGAAATTGACGAACCATCGCCCGCGGCGGGACAGGTCGTGGTCCGGATCGGCGCCGCGGGCGCCTGCCATTCGGACCTGCACATGATGCACGGTGAGGGCGACACCGTTCCGTTCTCGCTGCCGTTCACCCTGGGTCATGAGAACGCAGGCTGGGTTCACTCCGTCGGCGACGGTGTGACATCGGTCGAACCGGGTCAACCGGTTGCAGTCTACGGAGCGTGGGGTTGCGGACACTGTGCGCGCTGCGCTGTCGGTATGGAGAACTATTGTGAGAGGCCCGGCGCAGCACGAGTTGGCGCGGGATGCGGTCTCGGCATGGACGGCGGGATGGCCGATTACATGCTCGTTCCAGCCTCGCGCTACCTCCTGCCATTGCCTGACGGGCTGTCGCCCGCAGAAGCAGCTCCGCTCACCGACGCCGGGCTCACTCCCTACCATGCAGTGCGCCGGTCGTTGCCGAAGCTCGTTCCAGGGTCGACGGCCGTCGTGATCGGCATCGGAGGGCTCGGCCATCTCGCGGTCCAGATCCTCAAGGCGACATCTGCAGCCCGGGTTATCGCTGTCGACACCAAATCGGATGCCCTTGACCTCGCCCTTTCGGTCGGCGCGGACACGGTCTTCGAAGCCGGCGACACGACTGCCCGAGACGTGAGGACGGCGACGGGCAACCGCGGCGCGGATTTGGTGTTGGACTGTGTCGGCTCAGAGGTCACACTGGCGACAGCCGCCGCCTGTACCCGGCCCCTCGGCGATCTGACCCTCCTCGGGGTTGCAGGTGGTTCCTTTGCCTTCAGCTTCCTGTGCCCGGCCTACGAGGTGTCGGTGCAATCGGTGTACTGGGGCAGCCGCAGCGAGTTGGCCGAGGTGCTCGACCTTGCCGCGCGTCGCCTCATTCGTGCCGAGTCAACCATCTATCCACTGGAGCAGGCGCTGGACGGCTACCGGGCGTTGGCTGCCGGTGAGGTCGTGGGGCGTGCCGTCATGGTCCCGGAGAAGTCGTCGTGACGGCGGAACCGGAAGCAGTACCGTCCGTGCGCATCTCTTGCGCCTTTGCCCCGTCGTTCTCCACGCCCGACCACATCGCGCTGGCCGAGGATTTGGGTTATGACCGAGCCTGGTGCTACGACTCCCCGGCGCTGTACGGCGACACGTGGATGATGCTCGCCATGGCCGCGGCGAGGACGTCACGTATCGGACTGGGACCTGCCGTGCTCATTCCATCGCTCCGCCACCCGATGGTCAACGCTGCCGCCATCGTCAGTCTCGCCGAGTTGGCCCCCGGCCGGGTGGCGGCTGCGTTCGGTGCGGGTTTCTCCGGCCGTTACACACTGGGAGAACCTCCGATGCGCTGGGCAGACGTGGGGGACTATGTCCGGACAGTGCGGAGTCTGCTGCAAGGTGCGGAGGTCACGTGGAAAGGCGCCGTCATCAAAATGCTGGAACGAAATCCCGTCGACGTCCCATTGTTGATCGGCGCAGACGGGCCGAAGGGCAGAGCGGTCGCGGCCGAAGTGGGAGACGGTGTCTTCGGGTCTGGAAGGCCTCCACTCGGAGACGACCTTCCCTCATGGCGCGGCGTTCTGACATTCGGCACCGTCCTCGGTGACGATGAACGCCTCAGCGATGAACGGGTCATGGACGCAGCAGGACACGCGTTGGCCGTGGTCTACCACGGTTCGTACGAGCGGAGTGGCGCCGATGCAGTCGACCATTTGCCCGGTGGCCGGTTGTGGCGCGAGGAGGTCGAAGCGGTGAGCCCTGAACGCCGGCACCTGGTGGTTCATGAAGGCCACCTCGCTCGGATCACAGATCGCGACCGCGCCGCAGTGCAGGCTGGCATCGATCTGCTGCCGCAGGTGTCGTTCACGGGCACAGCCGCGGAACTTCGAGAGCGGGTCATGCGCTTTCAGGAGGCTGGTGTCACTGAGATCGCCTACCAGCCCGCCGGCGATGACATTCCGGGCGAGTTGAAGCGGTTCATCGCTGCGGTCGGGTGACGACAACACGATCCGCCCGACTGAAGGTGGACAGCGAACACCGGAGCCCCGAACAAAGGAGTCCTCATGTCCGACGGTGAGATATCGGCCATCCCCAACGTCTCGTCTTTCGCATTTTGGTCTCAGCCGGCGTCGGTCCGCGCCCCGACCTTTGCCGAGCTCAGGCGATCTGCGCCGGTCAGCTTCCAAGAGCCATCCGATTTCGGGATGGTCCCGTCCGAGCGGGGCTTCTGGGCGCTCACCCGCCATGAGGAGGTTGTGCATGTCAGCCGGAGGGCTGACGTATTCCGGTCCGGGCAGGGCGTCGGGCTCGGGGACGTACCGATCGACCTCCTTGAGCTCAATGCGTCGTTTCTCGTCATGGACCCACCCCGCCACACCGCGCTACGACGGGTGGTGAGTGGGGCCTTCACACCGAAGCGGGTCGCGCTCCTCCAGGCCGGGATAGAGGAGAAGGCGGGAAGGATCGTGGACGAGTTCGTCGAACGTGGCGGTGGGGAAGTGGTGCAGGATCTCTCCAGCAAGCTTCCCCTCTGGACCATCTGCGAGATGATGGGCGTGCCTGAATCCATGCGGAGTGATCTCTACTCGGCCGCCGAGGCGCAGATGGCATCCCAGGACCCCGAATTTGCGGGCGACGCTCAGGAAAGAGCGACCGTGGCAGTGCAAGCCGCACAGACGTTGCACGGGATCGCCGCGGAGCTCTGTAGCGCGCGACGTGCACACCCTGGCGACGACGTCTTGTCGACTCTGGTGCACAGCGAACTCGATGGCCAGCCTCTGTCCGATCAGATCCTCGGCGGGATCTTCGTGCTCTTCAGCACGGCGGGCAATGACACGACGAAGAACACAACAAGTCATGCGCTGAAGCTGTTCGCAGACAACCCGGCACAGTGGAGGCTCCTCACCAACCAGAGTTCTCTCATGGCAACGGCCGTCGAGGAAGTCTTGCGCTGCGCCACCCCCGTCATCCATTTTCGTCGTACGGCAACCGCCGACGTGACTCTGGCCGGCATGCAGATTGCGGAGGGGGACGCCGTCGTGATGTTCTACGAGTCGGCGAACGTCGACGAGACCGTATTCCCTGATGCGCAGCGCTTCGACATCACACGGAGCCCCAATCCGCATGTGGCATTCGGTGGCGGTGGAGTGCATTTCTGTCTCGGGGCGAACCTGGCCCGAACGCAGCTTCGCTCCCTGTTTTCTCGATTAGCCGAAAGGGTCTTATCAATCGAGAGCGGGAAGCCCGACTTCCTCGTAAGCAACTTCATCAACGGCATCAAAAGAATGCCCGCCCGCGTCATCGCGCGATGACCGAGTCGATCGGAGAGAATGGAAGTGAGATGCCTCAGGAACTCTTGGGGGAACTGGGCTTCTACACGCTGGCAGGCCACTCCGATGCCCCCAGGGACCTGGTCGACGAGGTGCGCCTCGCCGAGCAGCTTGGACTCGGTGCGGTCTTCATTTCCGAGCGATTCAACGTGAAGGACGCTCCGACGCTTTGTGGAGCGGCGGGGGCGATCAGCGACCGTATCGGCATTGCCACCGCGGCCACCAACCACAACACTCGCCACCCATTGGTAACGGCAACGTTTGCCACCACGATGCATCGCCTCACCGGTGGCCGTTTTGCACTGGGTCTGGGGCGTGGGTTCGATGCGTTATTCCGTAGCATGGGCCTGACCGCGATACGAAGTGATCAGATTCAGGACGCCGTGACCATCTTTCGTCAGCTCTGGAGCGGGGGCACGGTCACCGGGCACGACGGTCCGGCCGGGCGCTTTCCGTATCTGCATCAGGACGCCACGTTCAACGAATCGATCCCCGTATTGCTCGTGGCCATCGGAGAAAAGACCCTGGAGTTCGCCGGGGGATGTATGGACGCTGTCGTGTTGCACACTTTTCTCTCCGACGAAGCTCTCGAGAGATCAGTCGCAGCGGTGCGGCGCGGGGCCGAGCGCTCCGGCCGAAACCCGTCCGACGTGCGAATCTGGTCGGTCCTGGCGACGGTGGGTGACCACATCGACGAAGACCTACGCCTCAAGAAGACCATTGGACGACTGGCCTCGTACCTCCGGGGTTACGGGGACCTGCTCGTCAGAACCAACCATTGGGACGAGTCCGTACTGGAACGGTTCCGTTCGGACCCTTTCGTCAAGGACTTCAAGGGAGCCATTGACGCCAGAGCAACGACCGAGGAACTGGAGTACCTCTCCACCATTCTCCCGGAAGAGTGGACCGCATCTGCGGCTACCGGCACACCGCAACAGTGCACCGCGGCCATACGCAGACAGTTCGAACTCGGTGCAGACAGCGTCATCCTTCACGGCGCCACCCCGACGGAACTCAAACCGATACTCGCCGCCTACCGAGCGGAACGTCCGGAGAGGTTGCGTCACTTGCCGGCGAACCCTGGAAGATCTGTGTCGTGACATCACCCGTGACATCCGCTGATCAGCTGAACGAGAAGTGGCTCTCTGATGCCCTCGAGACAGAGGTGCGATCGGTGTCAGTGGAGCGCATCGGGACCGGCCAGACCTCCTCGACGTACCGCCTGGTGATAGACGCTGACGGCTACGCTCCGACGCTGATCGCCAAGTTGGCCAGTGGAGACGAGGAAGCCCGACGGCGAGTGGCGACGGCCCATCGAAACGAGATCGGTTTCTACCGACTGCTTGCTGCTCAGGTGAACGTACCGGTTCCAGACTGTTGGTACTCGGCCATAAGTGACGATGGCACGTGGTTCACTCTCCTGCTGGAGGATCTTTCTCCCAGGCAACCCGGACGGCAGTCCGACGGGTGCTCACCGATCCACGCGACGTTGGCCGTACAAAATCTTTCCCGTCTGCACGCGTCGCGCTGGAATGACGGGGCTCTCACGGAAGTCGACTTTCTTCTCCCGCTCACCGAAGCGCGCGCCGCGTTCCTGGCGGAGTTGGCTCGGACTGCGACGGATCAGTTCATTGCGCGCTACGAACATCGACTCGACGCGGATGACGTCGCTACCCTGCGCGCCGTTGCCGAGGTGCTCTTCGAATGGCAACTGAACCACCCGGAGCCGTTCTCGCTCGTTCACGGGGATTACCGCCTCGACAACCTGATGCTCCATCCGGCAGGGAAAGACGTGGTGGTCGTGGACTGGCAGACCCTCGCTGTCGCGCTGCCCGCCCGCGACCTCAGCTACTTCATCGGGACCAGCCTTCCGATCGAGCAACGCCGGGCACAGGAAGAGCGCCTCCTGGCGACGTACTACGAACTCTTGCAAGCCCAGGGCGTCACCGGATATTCGTTGGACCGCTTTACAACCGACTACCGGATCGGCCAACTCCATGGCCCGATGATCACGGTCATCGGATCGTTGACGTCCAGTGGACAGCGCGATGCCCGCGCCGATGAAATGTTTCTGTCCATGGCGCGCCGCTCATGTGCGGCAGTTCGGGATCACCGGTCGATCGATGTCGCCTAGGAGGACGGAACGTGTCTCTACGTACGGCGGGCATAAACCTGAGCAATGGCACGGGCTATCCCCGAGGCTCGGCCGGCAGGGCGCCGTTTGCCAATCCATCGATTTCAATCGGACGAGCCAGGGTGCACTATTGCGCAGCTCTCGTTCAGATGGCATGATTTCGATGTCGAAGTCAACCCGGAGGAGCTCACAGCGGGCGGTAGTGTCCAGTTCGGATTCCCCTCCCGCAAAGGGCCTTCCGGGCGAGCGCGAGTGATAGGTCCATCGAAGACGGGGGAGTACGAGTGCAGCAAGTTCCGATAGCAGAAGGCCTTTTCTCGTGGCCCGCTGACGCGCCTCGACTCCTTGGGTCTCGCTGTGGCGAATGTGGCGCCTACGCTTTTCCGTCGCAGGACGGGTGCCCGAGGTGCAGTGCGCAAATGGAGGTCGTGGAGCTTTCTCCGACCGGAACGGTCTGGACCTGGACCAGTCAGGAGTTCTTGCCAAAGGCCCCTCCGTACGCCGGAGAGGAAACAGCTGAGACGTTCCAGCCTTACTACGTGGGATACGTGGAACTCGAGGGTGAACTTCGGGTCGAATCGAGGCTGGTCGGCTTTGCCGACGGGCCTCCGCACATCGGCCAGCAGGTGCAGACGGTAGTGCTGCGATTCAGGACCGACGAGGAAGGGCGCGAGGTCATGACGTATGCCTTTGCGCCGTCCGAAGAAGGAGTGACCAAATGACTGACGTCGCCATCATCGGAGTCGGACTCCATCCCTTCGGCCGCTTCCCCGGGAAGTCTGCGATCGAAATGGGAGCGGATGCCATCAGGGCCGCCCTGTTGGACGCCGGCCTCCAATGGCGGGATGTCCAGTTCGCCTTCGGTGGAAGCTATGAGGTCGACAACCCCGATGCCGTCGTGAACCTCCTTGGCCTCACCGGCCTTCCGTTCACCGACGTCTACAACGGTTGTGCCACGGCCGCCAGCGCGATCAGCCTCGCCGCGCAGACCATTCAGTTGGGGGCATACGACATCGGGGTCGCGGTCGGCATGGACAAGCACCCAGTGGGGGCCTTCTCGGCCGATCCGGTGCAGTACAGCCTTCCGAGTTGGTACGGAGAGTTGGGCCTGTTCCTTACTCCGAAATTCTTCGCCATGAAAATTCAGCGCTATATGTACGACCACGGCATCACGCGGCAGTGTCTCGCCGCCGTCGCGGCCAAGGCGTACCGAAACGGTGCGAGAAATCCCAATGCCTTTCGGAAGTCGCCCATACCTGCCGAGCAGATAGCGGAGTCTCGAATGGTGAATGATCCGCTGACGCAGTACATGTTCTGCAGTCCGGACGAGGGAGCGGCCGCAATCGTGCTCTGCAAGGCGGACATCGCGCACCGTTTTACCCCGAATCCCATTTTCCTTCGAGCGTCCGAGGTGCGCACTCGGCGCTACGGTGCTTTCGAGGTGCATAGCCCGTCAACTCCGCTCCAACGGGGGGACGCTCCGACGACCGACGCATCGAGAGCGGCGTACGAACGCGCCGGTCTTGGCCCGGAAGACGTCGATGTGATCCAGCTTCAGGACACCGATGCCGGTGCCGAGATCATCCACATGGCGGAAAACGGATTCTGCAAGGACGGCGAGCAGGAGCAGTTGATCGCGGACGGTGCCACTGAAATCGACGGTCCTTTGCCGATCAACACGGACGGTGGCCTCCTGGCGAACGGCGAGCCGATCGGTGCCTCCGGCCTTCGGCAGGTCCACGAGCTAGTCCTCCAGTTGCGCGGGGACGGCGGTGATCGACAGGTACCGGGAAACCCCAAAGTCGGCTACGCCCAGCTCTACGGCGCGCCGGGAACCGCCGGCGTGACCATCATTTCCCGTTGAACCTCCGATGGAGCATCGACACATCAAGGTTCTGCTGATCGCCACTCCGGTTCATTCAGGGTCGCCCGGATAACGGGTGAAGGTAACCTTTGGCGAGGCCAACATCGAAGGAGGTGCGCGGTGCTCGATGTCGCAATCGTAGGTGGTGAGGTCGTCGACGGCACAGGGCGGCCGCGCCGCCGTGCGGACGTTGGGATCAGGGACGGCCGCATCGTGGCGATCGGTGAGCTGGACGAAGTTGCGCGGCGCCGAATCGACGCCAGCGGGAGGATCGTTGCGCCCGGCTTCATCGACGTGCACACCCACTACGACGCCCAGGTGGCGTGGGATCCGTACCTGACGCCGAGCCCCCTGCACGGCGTCACGACGGTGATCGGCGGAAACTGCGGCTTCACGCTCGCTCCGATGGAGTCGGAGGCGGTCGACTATGTGACCACGATGCTCGCACGGGTAGAGGGAATGCCGCTCGACAGCGTGCGCGCGGGCGTTGACATTCGGTGGCGGACCTTTGCGGAGTACCTTGCCAGCCTCGACGGAAAGACGGCGCTCAACGCCGGGTTCCTCGTCGGTCATTCCACAGTTCGGCGCATCGTCTTGGGTGATGATTGGCGCCGTCAGGCGACCGACGACGAGATCGGCGCCATGGGCAGAATGGTCTCGGACAGCCTGGCCGGAGGCGCCCTGGGGTTCTCGTCATCGTGGTCGGAAACCCACAACGACGCGGCCGGTGATCCCATCCCATCCCGATTCGCCACTGAGGAGGAGCTGTTACGACTGTGCTCTGAACTGCGGCAGCACCCGGGAACCTTCCTGGAGTTCCTCCCGCTGGCGGCCGGTCCCTTTCCGTACGAGCGATCGCTGCTCATGGCCCAGATGTCGGTAGCTGCGCAACGCCCGCTCAACTGGAACCTGCTTACTGTGCGGCCTGATATCACGGACGAAGCCATCCAGAGTCGCCTTGGAGCATCCGACGTGGCGACAAAGCATGGGGGCGCGGTGTACGGCCTCACCTTGCCGATCCCCCAAACGCTCCACATCAACCTTGACTCCGGTTTCTTGTTCGACTCCGCGCCAGTGTGGGCCGAAATCCTCGGACACCCACGCGAGGAGAAGCGGCGGATGCTCGCCGATCCCGATGTCCGGCGTCGACTCGCGACCACCGCGGCCGAGGCGGGGCGGATCTGGTACGACGTCGACCGGCTCCGCTTCGAGAGTGTGGGCGCGGCCACCTATGCCGATATCGCCGGCCGAACGATCGCCGAGGCGGCAAGGAGCCGGGGCGTTGAACCGTTCGACCTCATGTTCGATGTCGCCGTGGCCGATGACCTGGCCACCGTGTTCGTGGTACCGCCGCAGGGCGACGACCCTGAATCCTGGAAACGGCGGGCCTCGCTGTGGGATGACCCACGCACCATCATCGGGGGCTCAGATGCCGGCGCCCACCTCGACATGGTGGACACCTTCTCCTATTTCACGGACTTCGTCGGTCCGACCGTACGGGAGCGTCAGCTACTTTCTCTTGAGTCGGCCGTACGGATGTTGACCGACGACGCCGCCCGAGCTTTCGGACTCTCCGGCAGGGGTCGCCTCGAGGTCGGATTCCACGCCGATGTCGTCGTGTTCGACGAAGCACAGGTACGAACCTCGCCCACCGAGGTCCGGACGGACCTCCCTGCCAACGGAATGCGCCTCTACGCCGAGGCACACGGCATCGACACGGTGCTCGTAAATGGCGGCCTCATCGTCGAGGACGCAGCTCTGACCGGAGAGATGCCCGGCACCGTTCTGCGGTCAGGTCGCGATACCGACACCGTCGCGACAAAATGATCGCCGGCCGTGCCGCGATCTGCGGTATCGGCGAGATAGCTCCACGCCGAGACACGGGAAACCAGACGACGGTCGAACTCATCAGCCGCGTCGCCGACCTCACCGTGCGCGACGCTGGGCTTTCCTTGCGCGACGTGGACGGCCTCGTCGTCCACCAGATCCGTTCTATGTCGATGGGGGCGGTGGCGCTCGTCGAGATGCTGGGATTGCAGGCGAGTTTCGTCGACCGAGTCGACCATGGCGGTGCCACGGGCGCCGCCATGGTGGCCCGAGCTGCGATGGCCGTGGCCACTGGGGCTTGCACTACCTGCCTCTGTCTCACCGCGTCGACCCGTCTCCCGGGGGCGCCCGGTCCCCGCGTTGCCGACCAGTCGCCCACTGCAGAATTCGAGGAGCCGTACGGTGGCATCGGGGCGAACTACGGGTACGCCCTGATCGCCCGCCGTTACATGCACGAGTACGGCGCCACTCCGGAGCAGCTTGCGAACGTCGCAGTTCAGCAGCGTGCCAACGCGTGCGTGAATCCTGATGCGACCTTCTACGGCCAGCCGTTGACCCTTGACGACGTGCTGTCGTCACCCATGATCCTCGACCCTCTCCACCTCCTCGAGATCGTGATGCCAACCGGGGGCGCCGCCGGCGTCCTTGTGACGACGAATGAGCGGGCCCGGGATCTCCGCCCTCCGGCTGTTCGGGTTCTCGGCGTGGGCGAGCACGTCAGTCACTGGTCGGCGACGTACGCGCCAGACCTGAGCACCTCAGCGGTAAAGCCGGCAGCCGAACGCGCCTTCACCATGGCCCGTGTCAACCCGGCGGATATCGGTCTCGTTTCGGCCTACGACTGCTACACCATCACCGTTCTCCTCACCCTCGAAGACGCCGGATTCTGTTCGAAGGGCGAGGCGGGACATTTCGTCGAGCAGCATGACCTGCGGTGGAACGGGGACTTCCCACTCAACACTCACGGCGGCCAGCTGTCGTACGGCCAGTCGGGCATCGCGGGGGGGATGAGTCATGTCACGGAGGCGGTCCGCCAGCTGCAGGGCCGAGCTGCCGACCGAACGGTACCGGGCCTCGAGCTGGCCTTCGTTCACGGGAACGGGGGGATCATGGGTGAACAGGTGAGCCTCATACTCGGTGCTACCCGGTGACGGCGCGGCCGCTACCCGACCCCTCGCCGTTGACCCAGCCGTTCTGGGCGGCCGCCAAAGAGCGCGAGCTCCGTATACAGCGCTGTCACGCGTGCGGGACGCACCTCTTCTATCCTCGGTACCTCTGCACGGCCTGCGGCAGCGACGACCTTCGGTGGTGCCCTGTGTCGGGACGGGGCACGGTTTTCACCTTCACCGTGGCTCGCCGGCCTACCCATCCCGGGTTGGCCGACAAGGTTCCTTACATCATCGCGGTGGTCGAGCTCGCGGAAGGCCCGAAACTCACAACGAATCTGGTCGACATTGATCCCGATGACGTCGTGATCGGCCAACCCGTACAGGCGACCTTCGAAGACGTCGACGACGCGACGCTCGTCCAGTTCCGCCCGGTCGGACCCGGGCGATAGCGTGCCTACCACTCTGCGCTGGGTTCCGGGTCCGGCATTTCTGCCCGAGCGGCGCCACTCTATGATGGGGCCGGGAGGGCCCTTTGAGATCGTCGAGGAAGAGGTGATGGGCACCCGCCACGAGGTGTTCGCTCGCCGCTACCCACATCTCCGGGCACTCTTCGAGGACGGGACGACCCGCAACGGCGACCGTCCGTACCTGGTGCACGGCGAGCACACGATCACGTTCATCGAGGCGAGGCGGTTGGTCGCCGCCACCGCCGCCGCCCTCCGCAGCGAACACGGCATCGGCCGGGGGGACCGCGTCGCTATTGCCTCGGCCAACCGTTACGAATTTGTCATTGTGGCGTGGGCGGTCATCGTGCTCGGCGGGGTCGTGGTGGGCCTGAATGGTTGGTGGACCGGCCCGGAGCTCGAATACGGTATTGGCCTCACCCGACCGAAGTTGCTCATCGGCGACGGGGAACGGCTGGCCCGTCTCACGGGCCTCGTTCCGGACCTGCCCCGCCGTGATCTCGACGACGCCACCCCGATCTGGTTCGAGGGTGACCCTCCTCTTCCCGACGTGGCCATCGACGAGGACGACCCCTTCGTGATCCTCTTCACGAGCGGGACGACGGGACGCTCCAAAGGAGCCGTGCTCACCCATCGAAACAACATCCACTGGGCGCAGTCCATTGCTCTTCGCAGTGCCGCATCAGGTGCCATGGCCACCGAGACGTGTGAGATCGCCGCCCTTCCCTTGTTCCATATCTCCGGGCTCAACTGCCAGGCCATTTCATCCGTCGCCACGGGCACGAAGCTCGTCTACATGCCGCCGCCCGGCCGGTGGTCACCGGAGAGCCAGCTCGCACTGACCGAGCAGCACGGCGTGACGACGTGGCGGTTGGTGCCCACCCAGGCCTGGCGGCTCCTCGAACATCCACAAGTCGACCAGTACGACGTCTCGAGCCTCCGCTCCATCGTCGGTGGCGGATCCCTCTGGTCGGCGAATCTGCTTGAGCGACTGGCGGAGCAGTGGCCGCACGCCCGCTCGGGCCTGGTGGTCGGGCTCGGGATGACCGAGACGGACGGTACCGGTGCCACCGCGGTCATGCCCGGCCTTCTCGACATTCCCGGCAATGTAGGGGGGCCGCCGCCGGCCGCGCAGATCCGGGTGTGTCAACCCGGCTCCGATGTGCAGGTGGAAGACGGCCTGGTCGGCGAGGTACAAATTCGCAGCGCGTCCGTGTTCCTCGGGTACGACCGAGATCCGGTGGCGAGCGAGGCCGCGCTCGGAGAGAACCGTTGGTACCGGACGGGTGACTTCGGCCGCATAGAGCAGGATCTGCTGTTCCTCGAGGGTCGTCGCTCCGATCTCATCCTCCGTGGGGGCGAGAACATCTACCCGGCGGAGATCGAGGATCGCCTGCACGAGCACCCCGCTATCAGCGATGTCGTCGTCGTCGGCGTACCCGATCGGGTGCTCGGCGAACAGGTCAAAGCAGTCGTCGTCCGCCATCCCGGGTCGGCGCTTGACGCCGACGAGGTGCGGGCATGGGCGGCCGCAGCTCTGGCGCCGTTCAAGGTGCCCGCACTCGTCGAATTCCGTGACAGCCTCCCCCGAAACGTCACCGGCAAAGTCATGAAGCACCTCTTGGATTCGCTCGATCCGGTCCCCTTCGCGGAGGAGTAATTGCAAAGAGGTGAGGGGGTGGACAGCAAACCAACGGTCTTGATTGCCGGAGCAACCGGAGTCGTTGGTCAGGCCGCGGCTCAGCACTTCGCCTCGATCCCAGGCTGGCGGGTGGTGACCGTGTCACGGCGACGTCCCTCTGTCTCGGTCGCATCAGAGTGGCTGCCCCTCGACCTCGCGGACGAGGGGCAGTGCAGCAGGGTGCTCTCCTCCCGGCGGGATATCACTCACGTCGTCTATGCCGCATTGTACGAGGCAGACGGCTTGTCGGCTGGCTGGCTCAATCAGCAGGTGATGCATCGCAACGAGCTCATGCTCAGCAATCTGATGGAACCGCTGCTCGCCTCTTCACCCATAGAACACGTCTCTCTCATGCAGGGGACAAAGGCCTACGGGATGCACCACCCGTCCATCGGTTGGACTGGAGTAAAGAACCCCCTACGGGAACGAGACGGCCGTGCCGCTCATCCCAACTTCTACTTCCTCCAGGAGGACTACCTGAAGGGGCGACAGGAGGGCGCCTCGTGGGGTCTGACGATCTTCCGTCCCACCGTCATCTACGGCGACGCCATCGGTAACAACATGAACCTCATACCCGTACTCGCCGCGTGGGCAGCTCTCCTCCGCGAAGAGGGTCGGCCGCTGGACTTCCCGGGGCGCCATATTTCAACGATGGTCAAGGAAGCGGTAGACGCCGATCTGGTCGCCCGGGCGTTGGCATGGGCCGCTACGTGCCCGGACGCCCGAGGGGGGACGTACAACCTCACGAACGGTGACGTGTTCCTTTGGCAGAACATCTGGCCGGTGATCGCCGAGGTCATGGGAATGGCAATCGGTGAGCATCGCCCTGTTCAACTCGCCCAAGAGATTCCCCGGCGGGGCGACCAGTGGTCCCATCTGGTCGATCGGTTCAATCTACGGGCGCCGAGGGACATTTTGGCCTTCGTCGGCCAAAATTCACTTGTCTATGCTGACGGTTTGCTCAGCGGCGAGGATCCTCCCGTCGGGCCGGTCTTGAACAGTACCGTCGCTGTCCGGCAGGCCGGGTTCCACGACTGCATGGATACCGAGATCATGTTTCGCAAGTGGTTCCAGAGACTCCTGGACCTCCGCTTGCTCCCTTCCTCCACGGCGATGCCGAGTTGAGGCGACTGCTCGAGGTCCTCTCTCAGAGAGACGAAAATGGAATCAAACACTGCCGTACTTGGTCTGTCCATGCTGCGGCGAGTGAGGCTCAGGAGATGCCGCACCGGAGACCCTCGGGCTGGTTGCAGTCATGAAAGGGTGGTTGAGCCGGTCTTCATTCCCCGTGTGGCCGAGGGCCCGCTGATGACGAGCGAGAACGCGCTGGCGCTGACATTCGGGGACTCGCTCGGCCGGGAAGATCGGTTGACAGATGGACTCGACATTGATGTCGACCTGTAGTAGACACACAACGTTCATATAACCGACAGATCTGTAAAACGGGGGGCAAGGTTAT
>ODAK010002230.1_pt1 | contig 20446 bp, 15 predicted proteins | sample 1539591 | NCBI WGS metagenome assembly ODAK01 (sample SAMEA3539303, study PRJEB22396) | soil metagenome | biome: tundra; feature: field; material: soil | place: USA | collected 2010-05 | depth 0.15 m | reverse complement strand
CAAATGTTGGTCTGGGAACACGCGGAAGCGTCCGCCGCCGCAGCGGCTTCGTTCAAGTCGCCATTTCGAATGTATTGGGGCTCCTTTGCAGCGCGTTCCGGGCGGATCACCGCCTAACCGGCAGTTACTGTTTGAGCAATATTCCCTACCCACTCAACAAGCGGCGTGCGGATCCAAACGCGTCTACTCAGAGTTTTTTGGGCAGGTCCCCGACTTCCTGGGCAAAAAGGTAGAGGGAACGTTTTCTTCCTGAATCATTCCTTTTCCGCAGCCTTTTTAGGGGGGATATCTAAAAAATCTCAATGCCGGAAGTGGCGAACGCCGGTGAAGACCATGGCCATGCCCAGCCGGTCTGCTGCGGCGATCACTTCATCGTCGCGAACAGAGCCGCCGGGCTGGATAACGGCGGTCGCTCCGGCTTCGGCTACAGCTTCAAGGCCGTCGGGGAAGGGGAAAAAGGCGTCGGAGGCGGCTACTGAGCCCTTGAGCGGCAGCACCGCTTTCATCGCGCCAAAGCGGGCGGCGTCCACACGGCTCATCTGGCCGGCGCCGACGCCGAGGGTCTGGCCGTCTTTGGCATAGACGATGGCGTTTGACTTGACGTGCTTGCATACGCGCCAGGCAAAGAGCAGGCTGCGCAGCTCTTCCGCGCTGGGGGGGCGCCAGGTAACTACCTTCAGTTCGGCCTCGGTCACCCGGCCCGTATCGGCGTCCTGCAGCAGCAGCCCGCCAGACACGTGCTTGACCAAGGGCTTCGCTGGAGCGGAGTGGACCTCGACCAGCCGCAGATTCTTCTTGGCCGCGAAGCGCTCACGGGCCTCGGCGGTAAACGCCGGGGCTGCGATGGCCTCCACAAACAGCTTCGCAATCTCCTCTGCGGCCTCGCCGTCCACTTCGCGATTGATGCCGATGACCCCGCCGAAGGCCGAGACCGGGTCGGCTGCCAGCGCTTTCTGGTAGGCGGCAAGGATCGTTGGGCCGGTAGCCGCGCCGCAGGGGTTGGTGTGCTTGACGATGATGACCGCAGGCTCGTCGAATTCCCCGGCCAGTTCCCAGCAGGCATCGAGATCGACGAGGTTGTTGAAGCTGAGTTCCTTGCCTTGAATTTGGTGTGCGCCGGCGATGCCCAGGCCGCTGCCGTCGGCATAAAGGGCGGCGCGCTGGTGAGGATTTTCGCCGTAACGCAACGACTGAGCGAGGGGCAAGTTGATGCGCAGGGTAGTGGGAAAAGTCGCGACATCCGGAGCGGCGGGCGATTCGGGTTCAGGCGCCTGGGAAATCCGGTCCAGAGTGTTCGCGATCGCGGTGTCGTAGGCAGCGGTGGTAGCAAAGGCCTGGCGGGCGAGCCGCCACCTCGTTTCCCGGCTCAGGCTGCCGCTGGTGGCCTTCAGTTCTTCAATCAGGGCGGGATAGTCGGCCACACGAGTGACGATGGCCACGTCCGAAAAGTTCTTGGCCGCGGAGCGCACCATCGACGGGCCGCCAATGTCGATGTTCTCAATCAGGTGGCCGAATGCGACGCCGGGTTGAGCGGCGGTCTTCTCAAAGGCATAGAGATTGACCACGACCATGTCGATGGGCTCGATGCCGTGCGCGGCCACTGCGGCTTCGTGTTCCTTGTTGCCGCGGATGTAGAGCAGGCCGCCGTGGACCTTGGGATGCAGGGTCTTCACGCGGCCGTCGAGCATCTCCGGAAAGCCGGTCAGGTCGCTGATGTCCTTGACTGCCAGGCCCGCCTCGCGCAGCGCCCGCGCCGTACCGCCGGTCGAGACCAGTTCCACGTCAAAGCTCGCCAGCGCCTGGGCAAACTCCACCAGGCCAGTCTTGTCGGTAACGCTCAGCAATGCCCGCCGAATCCGCTTTTCCGTGCTCACTTTCCGCTCCTTGAAGGTCTTTGGCGCCCCGCCAGTACTTTGTCCAACCTGGCGAGTAGGAGGCCAAAGACTAGACTACATTGAATTATTCCGGCGAATACCAGGGCGCATTGTGGGGAAGGAGTCAAATGCTCTGCTCGCAGGCGAGGGGCTGCGAGACGCTGTTTGGAGCAAAGGGCATTCCGAACTACCCCCAGAATCGTCGCAAAAGGCGGCAATTTCGGCTGAAAAGTGGCTGAAACGCAGGTGTGTTGGTTACGATTGGTTAATATGTAAGTTTTACAAACCATTCATTCTTTGTGGCTTATTGACTCGGATGGGTCGAAAAATGGGGTCACGGAGGGGGAGGGGGGTGGGGGTAGGCGGATCTTTTGAGGGTTGTCGGCTCGCAATCGAGAGTAGCCAGGGCGCTCCCGAGGTGGGTTCCGCTGTGTATGTTTCGGTCATCGTGGGGCCTCTATGTATAGTGTGCGCCGGATGAGCGTAATCAAATGCAAAAGATCAAGGGAAGAGCGGTGTGAGTTGCGGTTGATGCCTGAGAGCGATCCCGCAGGCGGTTGGCCCACGATTTGCCCGCAGCCTCGCGGAACTTTCAAAAAACATTTTGCAAATCTATTCGATATCGCGCTAGAGTGTTTTGAGGTCATTGCGGGTGGGTGTGACTCATGAGTCCTGTCCTTGCAGACGACCTGTCTCACTAACCGATCCCCCGTATCCAATCCAAGAGTGGCAGGCTGAAGCTTGATTTGTGGTCTAACCCAGGTCTAACCCAGGTCTCGCCTTGCCAACATTCTCAAACAAACCGATCAACGGAGACCGACATGAGATCTTCCCCTGAAATTCTTATGCCTTCCCAAGCGGTACGCAGGCCTTTCTCAAGAAGGCGACGGACGGAAAAGATGGTTGCAATTGCCCTGGCTTCTCTCGTTTGTTGCGTGGCGGTCGGTCCAACCGGCTGCACCAGTGGTTTACAAAACACAAAAATAGGCTTCGGTCCGTCCGGGGCCGCGGTCGCCGCAGCCGCAATCGGTGTTGGCGCCGGGGTGGTCGGAGTTGTCATCCTGGTGCATCACAATAGCCACACGAAGAAGGGATGTATCCTCAGCGGCCCGAGCGGGCTCGAGGTCCAGAATCAGTCCGATGCGACAACTCTCGAAATTACCGGTGTAACAGCGAACGCCAAGGTGGGCGACCTCTACCGCCTGCACGGATCGATGCTGAAAAAAGCAAAACATGCCACGGGCAATCGGACATTTGTGGTGGAAAAGGTCGGCAGGGACTTTGGACCTTGTCCGGTAAAGGCAACTGCGATCGCTAACAGCGCGGGCTACAGGTAGCTTGCAGCTGCAAAACCTTGTGTTGCGAGGCTTCCGTCACCCGAATTTTTGGGCAGGAACGGGTTTTTTGGCAAAGGCTTTGGAGTCGTGCCCTTTTGCAGGGCGCCATGGATGGAGCTTTTTGCAGCTTCTGAAGGCCGGTGCTCCCTCCGCTGGGCCTTAAAGGCAAGACACCAATGGCCATTACACAGAGTTCTCAAAATGCTTTAGAGTTAAGGCATGGGTGGTTATCGACCCGTTCCGCAACCCGAAGTTCTGCCGCCGGACGACAGCTATTTGCCACCGCCTCAACCGGTGAGGAGATCGCGTCCGTCATGGGCGGCCGCGCCGGCAACTTATCTGCTGGTGGGGATCAATTGCCTGGTTTTTCTGGCCATGTTGTTGAACGGGGTCAGCATCTTGAGCCCCACCTCAGACCAGTTGATGCACTGGGGAGCCAACAATGCCGGCGCCGTGCTAATTAACGGCGAGTGGCTGCGCGTCGTGGCTGCCATGTTTGTGCATGTGGGCATCATTCACCTGGCCACCAATATGTGGTGCCTGTGGAACCTGGGCATGCTTGCCGAGCCACTGGTGGGCTCGGCGGGATTGCTGGCGGCATACGTTCTCTCCGGCGCGGCGGGCAACCTGCTTTCCACCTGCGTCAACTGGGTGTGGCCGCTCCATGACGCGATGGGAAACGTGGGATTTCCAGCTGGCGCGGGCGCTTCAGGAGCGGTGTTCGGACTGGCCGGGGTGTTGATTGTTCTGCTGAAGTCGCCGCGGTTGCCGGTGCCGCCTATCGAGCTGAAGAAGCTGCGCAAGTCCGTGATTTACTTTGCCGCCATCAATTTCATCATCGGCATAGGCACCATGGCCCCGGGATTTGGGGTGCATATCGACAACATGGCCCACCTGGGCGGGTTCCTTTGCGGACTGCTCTTCGCCGCGCCGCTGGTGCCCAAGTTTGGCTCGCCGCGAATTCTGTTTGAGATGCGCAGGCGTGTCGCCGTGGGAATGATTGTGGGAGTGCTGGTGCTGTTCGGGTTTTTCCTGTCCAAACTGGCGGGGTGAACCAGCAGGGGCTAAATCCAATTGATTTTATTGGCTTTATCGGTACGACTGTAGTCGTGCCCTGTTACAAAACTCCCGAAGTTAGAGTTTTCCGCAGCCTGTTCTTTCCCTAGAACCTGTGCAAGAATATCCACAGAACGCCGCTCGACTCATCCGCTTCCCTGGAGGTAAATCATGAAACGTCGCGAATTTCTCAAGAATGTTACCGCTGCCGCGGTGGCTTCAACCAGCCGGCTGAACGCATCGCCGGCGAAACCAATCGCCCGACGCACACTGGGCAAGACGGGCGAGAAACTCTCCATCATCGGGTTCGGCGGAATCGTGGTGATGAACGAGGACACCGGCGCGGCCTCGAACATTGTGGCTGAGGCGGTGGACCGCGGGGTCAACTATTTCGACGTCGCGCCCAGCTACGGCAATGCCCAGGAGCGGCTTGGGGCGGCCCTCGCGCCTTATCGCAACAAGTGCTTCCTGGCCTGCAAGACCGACGGCCGGATGAAGGACGATTCGCGCGCCGATCTGGAGCAGTCGCTGAAGCTGTTGAAGACCGATCACCTGGATTTGTACCAGTTTCACGCGCTCACAAAAATGGCCGATCTGGACAAGGTGCTGGGACCGGGCGGCGCGATCGAGACCTTCGAAGCGGCGAAAAAGGAAGGCAAGATCCGCTTCATCGGGTTTTCGGTTCATTCGGTGGAGACTGCGCTGGCGGCCCTGGACCGCTACAACTTCGACACGGTGCTTTTCCCGGTGAATTGGGTTCTGTTTTCGCAGGCCAACTTTGGCCCGCAGATCTTGAAGCGCGCGCAGGAAAAGAATATGGGCATTTTGGCGCTGAAGGGGATGGCCAAGACGGTTTGGGCGGCTGACCAGAAGCAGAATCACCCTCAGCCCAAGTGCTGGTATCAGCCGGCTGCTTTCCCCACCGAGGCTTCGCTGGGGCTGCGCTGGACGCTGGGACACCCGATTACGGCCGCCATCCCGCCGGGCGACGAAGGCTACTTCCGGCTGGCCATGGATGTGGCGCAGAACTACAAGCCGCTGGAGGCTCACGAGGAGCAGGCGCTGCTGAGCGGCGGTCACGGGCTGGAGCCGATCTTCCACCTCGGAAACGACGTCTAGCGAGCTTGCACGGGGACGGGGTCAGGCAAGCGGAGGAGCTTGCCGGAGCTTTCTGTGACCGTGACGGCGACTCCCTTGGGAAGGAAGCGGGCAACGACGGCTGGCTGTGTCAAATCAAGTTCCCAACCGGCCTCGATGGCTACCACCGTGTATCGGCCGGGAGCGACATCGTGAAGGGTGAAGCTGCCGTCGGAGTCGGCCTGATCGCGGCGAATGAGCCCCGCAGAGCCTTCTGCGCTCTTTGGCAGCAACACCACCATCGCGCCCGAAGCGCTTTTGCCGTCTTTCACGGCATGGCCGTCGATCCGAGTTTCTCCCTGCGCTATAACGGCTGCGATCGAGAGTGAACGGTCGCGTACGATGAGGACGTTCCCGGTGCGGGGCGCTCCGTTCGAGGTGATGGAAACGACGGGGAGGGATTGGCCTGCGCCCGAGGTCGAGAGCTCCCAGCGGCCCGGCAAAACCTTGTCGAATCGGAACTGGCCTCTTTGGGCGGTCGTTACCACCTGGTTCTGGCGACTTGAGCCGTCAATCGGACTGAGAGCGACGCTTAGTTCGTCGGGCAGCGCGGAGCCGGTGACAGAACGAAGGGTTCCGGAGATAGAGACGGCGGGTGCGCCTTCCGCCGGGTCCACCCGCCGGCTGACGGAGGCGTCAAGAGCTACGATGCGCGGCGGGTCGCCGTGTTCCAACTCGTAGCGGCCGGGGGCCACGCCGGTGAACTCGGCTGCCACGGAGTGAGCCGGATCGGAGGTGGCGGCGGCGGTTGACGCGGGGAATTCGATGCCGAAGATGGTCTGCATCAGCTCCGGCCGGGCAAACGACCCGTCCTGTTTGACCGGTGTGTCGACCACGAGATGCAGGGCGGGAACCGCGTGCAGAGCGATGTCTGCCTCCTCGTGGCCGCCGGGCAAGAGGGCGATCGGCGTGGCCGAGGCCTCCTCGGTGGTCGAATCGTAGAAAGTGGTCGAGTAGGCTACGTCGAGCGTCGAGCTTCTCCCTGCTCGCCGGCCGGTTTGGCTGGCGGACTGGTGAAGCGCATACCATGGCTCCGCCATCACCGCCAGCAAGTATTTACCCGCAGATAAACTGCTGAATTCGTAGGCGCCGGTGTCGTCGGTGGTCGCGGAGTCTACCTGGGTGATTCGTTGGCTTGGAGCGCGGCCAAGGGCAGGGCTGCGGCCATGCTCGGGCGGGACAAGGAAGAGGTTTACCCTGGCTCCTTCGACAGGATCGCCGCCATCGGCCGTGACCACACCGCGCAGAACTGCGTTGGGTGACAGGCGGAACGCGAGATGGCTCGTATCCTGACCGGGCCCAGTGACGATAGCTGTGCTGAACTCGCCATGTTCGTCGTAAAAGGCGGTGCGAAATCCACGCTTGGAGGCGGTCAGCTTGAATTTGGAGGCCGGCAACTGGCAGAGCGCAAAGCGGCCATCGGTGTCGGATTCGGCGGTTGCTACGGTTTCGCTGTCCTTCTGCGCCAGCAATGCCAGGGTCGCGCGGCTTACCGGCTCATTGGTGACGGTGTTGACCACGATTCCGGCGATGCAATGTGTGCCGCCGGTTGCTGCCGGTGGCGCGGCTTGCGGCAGGGCGGACAAAAACGCCAACGCAAGCAGGGGGAGGAGGTGCGGCAAGGAGCGAGCGAGACTGCGGGGCATGTTTACTGCGCCTCGAGGACGAGGTTGCTGGTGGATCCGGGCGAGAGCGTCACGGATTGACCTGGGTGACGGAGCTCTGCGAGAACCGCCGGGTTGCGGTATTCAAAGCGCACGGGACGGTCGAAGACATAGACATGGTAGCTGCCCGGCGTGAGCCCATCGAGTGTGCGGGTGGGTCCGGAAGAGGGGTGGATGTCGATGGGCGGGATGTCTGCGGTGGTGTCGAATTCCGGAACCACATAGACAGTGTAAGTGGGCTCCTCTCCGGGAACGAAGTCGGCGAGGGCCGGAGGCAGTTCCAGCGCCAGCGAGGAGCAATCGTCGCGCAGGGTCAGTTCCAAGGCGGGCGGCGCCGCTGCCAGGCTTAGGTTCAGCGGCTCGCGGGCCAGGTTGGTTCCTCCGGCGGTGAACGAGGCCACACACATGCTTCGGTCGTTGACCTGGGCGTTCAACCAAACGGGGCCCATTCCGGCGCCATTCAATTCCAGCACGTCCGGTCCGGCCGCCTCCGCTGTGCCGCTTCCCGCGCCGGCATCCGCGGGTAAGTCGCCGGCATCGGTGGTTGAGACAGTGACAATACTCTGAAGCCTCTGGCCTGAGTGCCCAGCGGATTGCGCGGCGCGCATGGAGGTACGCTCTGCCCTGAGGCGGACCGGCCAGCTTGGATTGCGCGCCAGAGGGATGCGCAGGTTGACGGCCGCGTTCCCTGCGAGCCAAAACTGAACAAAACCGGAGTAACCGCCCGACCGCTGATTCGCTCTTCCCGAGGTGTCCATGTTTGGATCGTTTGTTGTGACAGAGACCATGAGAGTGTATGCACCATCCGGCAGGCTGACCTGAATGGTGTGCGATTCCGCGTCGAATTGCCCCGTGTAAGGCAGGCGGTGTCCCGAGGCATCCATCACGGAGACAGCTTGCAGGGATGCTTCAAGGCCGCTTTCCGATGGGGCGTTGGGCACGAAGGGGCGGCCGTTGGGAAAGTAAGCGGTGGCCATGACGGTATGAAAGGCTTCGAGGGTGAGGGAGAGGTTGGCCTGCGCCTGTTCTCCGCTTGCCAGGCGGATGCGCGAGGCTCCGGCAAAATCGTGCGCATCGGGGTAGAACGCGCTGCGGTAGCCGCCCCGCGCAACGCCGGCGGCACGGCCCCGCACCACCGGCGTCACTTCCGGTTCGCTTTCCATGGCAGGCTGCGTGAAAACGACGTACACGCCGGCGGGCAGGGAGGCAAAGCGGTAGGCTCCTTCGCCGTTGGTTTTGGTTGTTCCGTTCTGCGCCCAAACCGCTCGGCCGTTGTGCATCACCCGCTTGACCAGCGTTACAGTCATCCCTTGTGTAGGGTCGCCGGTCGAGAGGTCCACATGTCCGTATATGACGCATGAGGGCGTGAGACTGAAGACGAGTTCCGGCATCATTGCGGCTACCAGTACGCTGCGCGCAGGGCCGTCGGCCTGATATGCGACATCTTCCGATGCGTAGGAACGATCGTGAAAGCCGGGCTTGAGCAGGCGGAAAGACTGGGCACCCACCGGCACGGCGGGAAATTCAAATCGTCCTCCGCCATCGGTCAAGGCGCCGGCCTCGGCGTCGCCTTCAATTTTGACCAAAACCCTGGGCAGCGGCTGGCCGGTGGCGGAGTTGTGGACAACTCCACGCACGGGTGCAAATGCGGATGTGTGGACCGCTTCCTGGGGTTGGGATTCATTTTGGGAGGGGTCCTGAGGGGCCGGGGTGCAGTGTCCGGAGGTTAGTGCAATGAACAGCACAACCATTGAGGATAGAGACTTGAAAAGTTGTTTGATTGATGACGAATTCCCGGAAAATCCCCCCTCAGGGGCTAAAGCCCAGCGGGATTTATTGGCCTTTTCGGCACGACTGAAGTCGTGCCCTTTCAAAGCGACGCCTTCCTCGGCAGACTGTGAAGCCCTTCCCAAATTGCGGATCGAGTTTTCCGCGGCATTTCGCCATTCATGGATTGTCCGGAGGTCCACTCTTTATTGTGACGGGTTGCGGCGGGGAAGGGAATCGCGGGCTTGCGGAAAATTCGGGGCGGGCTTGCGAACCGGGAGGGACACATCGCCCTCAATTCAAATACCACGGAATATTGATGACGATGATTCGGCGGTTGCCGCGCAGGAGAAGCATGACTTTGAGAAGGTCGGCACGACGGTTGTGAAGGAGATTCTCCCACCAGTGGCGCACGACGAGTTCCGGAACGAGGACACAGATCTTGTTGAAGCTGGACTCGCGCTCCACATCCAAAATGTACTCGACCATCGGATGGAGCACGTAACGGAAAGGCGACTGCAAGGTGATCAACTGGGGCACACACTTGCCGGCGGCGCGTAGGGGACCGGCCACGTTCAGTTCCCAGTCCCGGCAGATTTCGTCCGGTTCTTCGCCGATCTGCACATGCACGCAGCGGATTTCGTTGGACATGGACAGAGCGAACGATAGGGCTTTCTCCGAGATGCGGCTCCAGCGGTCGAGGGGAACCACCACAATGGGTTCGGTGACCTCGGCAGGTACGATGGGCCGGTTGAGGGCGGTTTCGCGCGCCACACGGTTGTAGTGGCGCTTGACCGCGTGCATGGCAGCGATCATGGCGGCAACGAGCAGCGCCGTGATCCACGCGCCCTCAGTGAATTTGGTGATCAGTACGACGAGGGTTGTGATTCCCGTGGCTACTGCTCCCAGGCCATTTACAAAAATGTGGGCGAGTGAGCCGCCATGGCGCTTCCAGTGAACAACCATTCCGGCCTGAGAAAGCGTAAAGGCCAGGAAGGCGCCGATGGCATAGAGAGGAATGAGCCGGTCGGTAATGCCGCGAAAGACGATGAGCAGCACAGCGGCAAGCGCGACGAGGACATAAATGCCCCAGGAGTAAAGCAAACGGCGACCACGAAGCATGAAAACATGCGGCAGGTTGTTGTTGAGCGCGATGGCGCGGGTAAGGCGGGGAAAGTCGGCAAAGGCGGTGTTGGCGGAGAGAGCCAGCACCAGCAGTACCGAGCCAATGGTGACGTAGTAAAACCAGCCGTGGCCCATCACCGCGCGCGTCAGCATGGAGAGTACACTCTCGTAGCCGGGACCCTCAGGATTGGTGGCTCCGATTCCATAGGCGCGGCACATGAGTGCAATGCCTGCCAGCAGGGCCGTCAGCAGAAGGATGATGATGGTAAGCGTGATTTTGGCGTTCTTGCGGGTGTCGTCGCGGAAGGCCATGACGCCATTGCTCACCGCTTCGACGCCGGTCATGGCCGCGCAGCCGGAGGAGAATACCTTGAGCAAAAGCCACAGGGTCAAGGTGGCCGTTGCCGCAGGAAGCGGGGGCAGCGGGGTAACTGGAAGCGGATGACCGCCGCTTTCGAGGAAGTGCCACGCGCCCACGGCAATCACGATGAGCAGCGTTCCCGTGAAGAGGTAAGTGGGAATCATGAAAACAACGCCGGTGTCGTGGACGCCGCGCATGTTGATGAGGGTAAGAATGGCCAGCACGCCCAGGCATAACCCGAGCTGGTGCGGCTGCAACGATGGCACCGCAGAGATGAGCGCGCCCACGCCGGCCGAGACGCCTACGGCGGCGGTGAGGATGTAATCGATCATGAGCGCGGCGGCGGCGAGCAGGCCGGCGTTTTCGCCCAGGTTCTCAGTGGCTACGGTATAAGAGCCGCCGCCCTGGGGATAGGTGTCGATGGTCTGCCGGTAACTGAAGTAGACGATGCCCATCAGGACGAGGATTGCCGCGCTGACCGGAACGATGTACTTGACGCCCATGAGCCCCAGGGGGATGAGCAGCGTGAGCGCGGCCTCCGGGCCATAGGCGGCTGAGCTGAGCGCGTCGAGGCCGAAGATTGGAATGCCGGCGGACGGGCCGATGTGCTCGGCGCGCTCCTCGCTGGTGGCGAGGGGGCGGCCGAAGAGCAGGGTTACTATGCGTTCGGATATAGGCATGAGGTTGTCAGGCGGCAGGAGTTAGAGCGGGGAGGCCACCGAGGGCATTGTCTCATGGCGATGCAATTCGGGCCCTGATGGAGTGCAAGGCTGCAAATCGAAAGCCGCGCAGGGAGCAGTGGACTTCAGCCCGCTGGAAGAGGTCGATATTGCGGGGGCTTGTGGACTATGCGGATTTGCAACATAAAACCGGCTTGACAGGAGCAGCGGAACCGACGAACATTGGGCCACATTTCCATGGTCAAGAACTGGCATTGAGGTGATGCTGCTCACGTTTTACTTACACGGCAAGGGTTTAGCATGGGCTGTCCGATCTTTCGAGGTGAAAGCATGAAGTCAAAAACGTCTCGCCGTGCCTTTTTGTCCGCCGGGTTGATTCTTCCTGTGGTGAGCGCCAGTTCCCGCATGGGCCTGGCGAGTACCGGGATGGGGCTTCTGCAGCCATCCGAGGGAGCCCTGGAAAAAACCGCAGCCCCGGTCAAGCTCGATTACAGAACCCTGGGCCGCACGGGTTTGAAGGTGACCACGCTGGGATTCGGATGCATGATCACTTCCGACCCCAGCGTGATTGAGCGCGCCGCCGACATCGGCATCAACCTCTTCGACACCGCCCGCGGCTACCAGCAGGGCAACAACGAGCGCATGGTGGGCGCGGCGCTGGGAGCGAAGCGCAAGCAGATCGTGCTTTCGACCAAGTCGGAGGCCTCGACTGTGAAGGGCTTGCAGGAGCAATTGGAGACCAGCCTGCGCGAGCTCAAGACCGATTACATCGACATCTGGTATCTGCATTCCAAGGACGACCCGTCTGAAGTCTCCGACGAAATGATCGAATTCCAGCAGCTTGCAAAAAAGGTGGGCAAGATCCGCTTCGCCGGCCTCAGCACGCACAATTCACAGAAAATGCTGCCGTTTCTAGCGCAGAAGGGCGTCTTCGACGTGGCGCTTGTGGCCTACAACTTTTCCATGGACGCCGGCATGGACCAGGCGATCGAGACCGCAGCCAAGGCAGGCATTGGCATCGTGGGGATGAAGGTGATGGCGGGAGGATTTCGCAGCCTGAAGCCTGCCGATTCCACTTATGCGAAGCTGAAGCGGGACGGCGCCATGCTGGCGGCGCTGAAGTGGGTACTCCACAAGCCGCACATCGCGACCACCATTCCCGGCATGACGGACATGGACCAGTTGGACGAGAACCTGCAGGCCATGGCGAATCCCTACTCCGCCGGGGATGAGAAGGTGCTGGCAGCGCAACTGGAAATGATTTCGCCAATTTATTGCCGCATGTGCCGCAAGTGCGATGGCGCTTGCCAGAAAGGCCTGCCGGTGGCCGATATGCTGCGCATTCTTACTTACGCCGACGGATATCGGCAGTTCGCGCTGGCGCGGGAGAGATTCCAGGAACTGGACCCGAAGCATGTTGCGGTCCGCTGCGGGGACTGCGACGAATGCACGGTGAAGTGTCCTAACGGCGTATGGGTTTCCGATCGGATGGCGCGCGCCCAGGAACTGTTTGCATGAAGGCTGTCGGCTTGCGGAATAAGGGAACGATTTCGGGATTAGGGCCCGGGAGCATCCCCGTGGAGGCTAAAGAGGCTGCGGAAAAAGGCTTGATTCAAGAAGAAAACCGCGAAAATGCGTCCCTCAGGGGCTAAAGCCCGTCTGATTCTAAGCCACTTATGTGCGGGCTAAAGTCCGTACCCTTCACCGGATTGGAGTCCTTCCGCAGTTTTTGGAGCGAGGTTACCGGATGAAGTTGATAAAGACGTCCCGCCGCGCATTTTTGTCCGCCGGGCTGGTTCTTCCTGTTGTGGGTGCGAGCTCGCGCATGGGACTCGCGAATACGGCCATGGGGATTTTGCGGACTTCGGAAGAATCCCTCGATAAGACTCCCGGCTCCCCCGCCAAGCTCGAGTACAGAATATTGGGCCGCACTGGGTTGAAAGTGAGCGCGATCGGATTTGGTTGCGGGTTTACATCCGATACCAGCGTGATTGAACGGGCCGCCGACGCCGGTATCAACTACTTCGACACCGCGCGCGCCTATTTGCAAGGCAATAGTGAGCGCATGGTGGGCGTGGGCCTCGCGGGCAAGCGCAAGCAGATTATCCTTTCCACCAAGTCGCTCGCTTCAGACAAGCAAGGGGCATTGAAAGATCTCGACACCAGCCTGCGAGAGCTTAAAACGGACTACGTCGATATCTGGTACTTCCATGACAAGGCCAGCCCGGACAAAGTTACCGACGGCATGATTGAAGCGCAGCAGATCGCCAGGCAACAGGGCAAGACGCGCTTTTCCGGCTTGAGCATGCACGGCAACCAGCAACAGATGCTGCCGTGGATGGCGAAGAAAGGTGTCTTCGACGTGGTGATGACCGGATATAACTTCTCCATGGACTCGAGCATGGATCAGGCGATTGAAATTGCCGCCAAGGCAGGCATCGGCATCGTGGCGATGAAGGTCATGGCAGGAGGATTTCGGTACCTCAAGCCGAGCGATCCCATCTACTCGAAGCTGAAGCAGGACGGCACTTCCCTGGCCGCGTTGAAGTGGGTCCTTCGCAGGCCGAACATCCAAACTACTGTGCCAGGCATAACGGACATGGACCAGTTGGAAGAGAACTTGAAGGCGAATTCCGAACCATTGACGACCGGCGAAGAAAAGCTGCTGTCTGCGCATCTTGAGACCATCAAGCCGATTTATTGCCGCATGTGCGGAAAGTGCGAGGGCGCCTGCCAAAAGAGCCTGCCCGTGGCCGATGTGCTGCGCTTTCTTACTTACGCCGACGGCTATAAACAGTTCGCTCATGCGCGGGAGAGTTTTCAGGGGCTGGCGGCGGAGCATCGTGCGGTACGCTGCGGCGACTGCGCGGAATGCACGGTTCAATGTCCGCATGGCGTGCGGGTATCGGATCGGATGGCGCGCGCGCAGGAGTTGTTTGCATGAAGGCTGTTTGCTTGCTGTTGACGGTTGTATTTGCGATCGGAAGCGGACGCGCGCAGGAGTTTCTCAACTGCCATGATGTGCCGGGCTGGGAGCAAACGGGGACAAAGCGCGCGTACGTTCCCGACAACCTTTACGACTACAAAGACGGCGGGGCCGAGGGTTATCTTGCGTTCGGGTTCGTGCGCATGCAGGGAATCGACTGCAAATCGGACGGCGACTCGCTAACCATCGATATTTCGGAGATGAGCGACGCCGACTCTGCATACGGCATGTTCACCGCCAATCGCGATCCAGACAAGCCCATTGTCAAAATCGGGATGGGGGGACATATCCAGCCGCACAGCGCTCTGTTTGCCAAGGGGAAGTACTACGTCGAAATCGCCGAAGTCGCCGCCAACACGGATAGCGACCATAGCACGACGATGAGGGCTTTTGCGACAAAGATCGAGGAGCGCATCGAGGGCCGCACCACCACCCCGGAGACGCTCGAGTGGTTCGCCAAGGAGGATTTGATTTCCGCCAGCCTGGTCCCGGAGAGCGTGCTGGGCATGCGTCTGCTCAAGCGTGGGTACGTGGCGAAGTACAAGGTGGGGCAGGCGTTTATTGTGCTTGAGGCCTCGCCGGAGTCGGCAGGGGAAGTGATGAGGAAGCTCCGCGAGAAGTTTGCCGGCTCAGCCCCCGCAAAAATTGCCGACGAAGCATTTCAGGTCAAAGACAAGTACCTCGGCGAAATCTGCATTTTTCGCAAAGGGCGCTACGTGGCGGGGTATGCGAATATGCCGGAGCCAAAAGAAGCTGCGGCTTTGGCCGGTCAACTCGCGGCTCGCATTCCGTAGAAAGCTTGAAATGATCGGTGCATTGCCACCGAAATCGCGGTCATTCGGAAGTCGAAGGGTGAGGGTTCGTTGCTTTCCCAGGTCTCAAAATCGAGACCTGGGGCACCCATCTGGGCGCACCCATCTGAATGCACCCATCTGAGCACTGGATTTACATCCTGAGATGTGAACCCGCCAGAGCGGCTACGCAATGGTTGAGGTGTCGAACTTTGTGTAATTGTCGAGATAGTCTTTGATGATCAGGTAGCACTCGCAAGAGGCCTTCGTGAGTCCAGGGACGTCGAGGATGCGGATCTCTTCGCGGGTGTATTCGATGAGTCCTTTTCGCTTTAGACGCCCGGCCGTCGTGGAAATAGTAGGACGTCCCCCCCCAAGCATGTCTGCGAGAAACTTATGCGATATCTTGAAAGTGTTGCTGTGCGAGCGGTCCGCACAGATGAGCAGCCAGCGGGCGAGTCGCTGTTCGAAGTTGTGCTTCGCATTGCATCCAGCCGATTGCATTGCCTGAATCAGTTGTGACTGAACATAGCGCAAAGCCAGAGCCTGAAATTTGCCGCCAAGGCGGAACTCTCTTCTCGCGGCCTCCACTTGGCAGGTATAGCCATGGCCGGCAATCTGGGTGTAAACGCGATTCAGACTCTTTCTTGTTCCCATCAAAGCTGAGACGCCGATGACCGACTCATGACCGAACATCCCTACCTCGACCTGAGACCCATCCTTGAACGTTGTGGTCATCGACGCCATCCCCACTTCGAGAAAATAGAGACCACTGATCGGATCGTCAGGGTATTCGATTTCGTGTTTCACCTCGAATTTGACCGGCTGTAAACGAAGGCGCGCAATGATCTCCTCGTCGAGAGCCTTCAAAAGCGTGTTCCTAAATCCGTTCGCGTGCAAGGGGTCCTCACTTTCAGATAAAACTCTATCCCAGTGAGTATGCCCGATGCTTACCATTCATAACAAAGTTCGGGCTGTGTCCTAGACCGGACAAAGATGCCGAAACCAAGCATGTAGGATTAAGGTGTCCATGTACCTTCTCTTTCAAGGTGAGAAGCATGACCTTTGATCTCGCTACCTTTCTGGATCAAGTTGGAGTGGGACGACAACTCGTTCAGTTGAAGCCCAAACAAGTTTTCTTTTCGCAAGGAGAAGCGGCTGACGCCGTCTTCTACCTCAGGACGGGCCGCGCAAAACTGACTGTAGTCTCGCCAGACGGGAAGGAGGCCACCATCGCCCTTCTCTTTGCCGGAGAATTCGTTGGAGAACAGTCCCTGGCGAGTGTGGGTGCGGTCCATTTGGCCACTGCAACTGCTCTTGCGGTTTGCACTGCGCTCAGGATCGAGAGGACGGAGATGATCCGCGTGATGCACGAGGAGCGCGCCTTCTCAGAATTGTTCGTGAAATTCCTGCTTACCCGCAGTATGAGAACCCAAGCCGATCTTGTCGATCAGCTTTTCAACTCCAGCGAAAGGCGTTTGGCGAGGATTCTCCTGTTGTTGGCCGAATATGGCGAACCGGGAGAACCGGAACCCTTTGTTCCTCCCATCACACAGGAAACTCTGGCAGAGATGGTGGGCACCACCCGGTCCCGTGTCAGCTTCTTCATGAATCGCTTTCGCAAGCTCGGCCTTATCGAATACAACGGCCGTATACGGGTCCACAAGTCGCTGTTCAATGTGGTTTTGCACGATCATTTCACCGAACCCAACCCCGAGAAGCCTTCCGGTTCGGCCGCTCCGCGTATTCGATCGAAGCCGGCCAGACGCGGCTATAGCAGGGTTACTGATACCCGCCATTGACAGCAGGTCTATCCGGTGAGAACCGAGCGCATACGAAGTGACTACTAACCATTCGGGGATGTGCAAATCGACCGAGCGCGCAGTGACGAATTCAGTAACGGCAATCCGGACACTGAACCTCGGCAGACGCAAACAGGGCTTTGAGTTAATTTGCTTGACTGCCATCGCGCATTGTTGCGCAAAGGCGCAACAGGTCGCCTACCGCGGGTTGGGCGCAGCAGCGGGCAAGGTAAACAGGAAGCGGCTGCCTTGGACTGGGGCGCTTTCGGCCCAGATGCGGCCGCCATGCTGTTCTACTATGCTGCGGCAGAGGGCGAGGCCGAGGCCGGTGCCGCCAAGGGCGCGGGAGTCGGAGGCGTCGCCTTGCTGGAAGCGGTCGAAGATGCGCTCGAGCTTTTCAGTCGGGATGCCGCGGCCCTGGTCTTCGACAATGAAGCAGACCTCATCCGCGCCTACTGAGCCGGCAGCCGAGGGGCCGCTCGCGGTAGACAGGCCAAAGCCTGATGGGTCGGCGTCGGATAGGCCTGATAGTTGATAGCCGAATGGGTTGGGCTCGAATGGCTTTGCGCCGGCGGGTTTGGCGCCGCAAATCTCATTGGCGAGACGGATTTGAGTCTCCGGCGGCGAGAATTTGATGGCGTTCGATACCAGTTCGTTGAGTACCTGCAGGATGCGATCCGGATCGGCCAGGACCAAAACCGGCGAGGCATCTATTTTGAAGCTGATGTGGACTTGGCTGGCGGCGGTGTGAGCCACGTCCGCGGCGCGGCGCAGCAGGTCGATGGCTTCGACGGACTGGCGGCGCAGCGGCAGGCGTCCTTTTTGCACGCTGTCGAAGTCCAGAATGTCGTTGACGAGCCGCACGAGGCGGTCGCAGTTGCCGATGGCCATTTCGACCATCTGGCGCTGCTTCTCCGGGCGCTTGTCCAGCGAACCCGAGGAGATAAGCCCCAGGGAGGCGCGCAGCGAAGTGAGCGGAGTGCGCAGTTCATGGCTCACGGTGGAGATGAATTCGTCCTTCATCTTCTCCAGGCGGCGGCGCTCGGAGACGTCCTGGAAGGCTACGACCATGCCGGAAATCTGGCCATCCTCAATGAGCGGGTTGGCGTTGTATTCGACGGGAATGGCCGTGCCGTCCTTGCACCAGAAGACCTCGTCACTCATGCGAATGGTTTCGCGGCGGCGCATGGCCTGGAGGATCGGGCTCGTGGCCTTAGAGTAGGGGGTGCCGTCGGCGTGGCTGTGGTGGATTACCTCATGCACATCGCGCCCGGTCAACTGGTCGGGCGTGTAACCCAGTGCGCGGGCGGCGGCCTCGTTGATGAAGGTCAGGTGGCCTTCCAGATCGATGCCGTAGATGCCGTCGCCCACCGATTCGAGGATCAATTCGCGCTGACGCGTGGCCAGGTTCAGAGCCTCCTCGGCCTCGTGCTGCTCGGTTACGTCGATGCCATGGTTGAGTACAAAGGGCCGCTCGCCGGGCAGTTCCATGCGGCGGCTGCGGAAGGCGATGCGGCGATAGATGCCGTCGCTGCGGCGCAGCGGCAAGGCCCCCTGCCACTCTTCTTCAGTCTCCAAGGTTCGCAGGCATTCCTGAAAGGCAGCGGCGCCTCCCGCGTCCAGAAGCTCTGTGACGGCGCGGCCGGTCAGGCTTTCGGCGCGATAACCGAGTGTCTCCGCGGTGAAGGCGTTCAGAGAGGTGAGCCGGCCCTCCATGGAGCAGGTAAAGACAAATCCGAGGCTATTTTCAACGGTTTGGCGGTAGCGATTCTCGCTGGAGAGTAGGGCCATCTCGACCTGGCGCTGGTCGGTGACGTCCTGGCCGCTGACAATCAGGTACTGAATTTCGCCGTTGGGTCCTTTCAGCGGGCGAAGGGTCCAACTGATGCGCCGGGTCAGATTTGGCGAACCTGGACCGGCGGCGATGCGCCAAGCGGTTTCGTGCGGGCCGGAGACTTGTCCCGTGGCTGCCTCGCGAATCTTTCCCGAAGCCCAGGGGCGGTCGTCCGGTTCGAGAACTTCCTCAAGAAAGGGCCGGCCTGCTGCGTCAGCCAGGCTCAGCCCGGTCAGTTGCGCGCAGGGGTAGTTGAGCCGCACCATCCGGCCGGCGGTGTCCAGTACAGCAACCAGGGCGGGAATGGAATCCAGGGTTGCGGCTACGAAGCATCGCTCGATAGCGAGAGAGCGCTCCGTCCGCTGGCGAGCCCGCTGTGCCTGCTCCTGGGCGCGAATGCGGCTGTAGAGCTCGAGGCGCGTGGCCGCCTGGCGACCCACAATCTCAAGCAGGGCAAGATGTTCATTGCTGAACTGATTGGGCGTCTGCGACAAGATGGCCAGCGTACCCACAACCTGGCTTGCCCCGGTGATGAGCGGTGTCCCGGCATAGGAGCGGCAAGGCTTGGCTCCTGGAAGCGGGATTCCTTCAGGGGGAAAGCGGGGGTCTTGCCCGGCATCCCGGATGAGCAGGGGACGGCCTTTCTCCAGGAGCCATTGGCAGGCGGTGGTGGCGCGCGGCTGATCGGTGGCAAGGAACCCATGTTTGGATTTGAACCACAAGCGATTGAAGTCCATCCAGCCCATATAAGCGTAGTCGGCGCCGCCCAACACGGCGGACAACTCGGTCAGCTCATCCAGGGCAGGATCGGGGTTCCGATCGAAGATGTCGAAATCTGACCGCGAAGCCATGATCCGGTGTACCCCAAGCTGTTGGCTTTGCATCGCGAACATAAGGCGCACGCATCCGATTCCTAGTATCGGCCACACGGCGCGGGAATGCTCTGGCACAAAAGGGGCAGATTCGGCGAAACCTGTTGCGACCTAAGTAATTAGTCTGCTGGGCAAGCGAAGGTTGCGATGCGTTACCAAAGGCACTTTGAGGGTGGGCGATTCCGTTTGATTTCAGTCGCCTGCGGGCAGTTTGCAGCAGTCGCCGGCATTCAGCGGCTCGTTGCTGCCCGCGTCGAGGACGACTTTCCAGTTCCCGTCAGGCTGCTTGCGCCAGATGGTCATATAACGGCCGGTGGTGACCACCGGGTTTCCATTGGCGTCCTTGCTGCGGCCTTCAAAGTGGCCCCAGGTGTAGCCCATATCGCCCGAGGGGCCCATTGCGGCGTCGGTCGGGGTCCAAACAAGCTGATAAACCTGGGGAGACCAGTTGGCGGATTTTACGATTGCCACCCGGCCCACTACTGGCGGCTGCCCGTTGCCCAGGGACACCCCGTCCTCAGCAAACCAATCGGCAAAGGCTGCGCCGCCACGCTCAAGCACGTCTTTGGCGAAGCGCGCCTCGAGGTCGAAAAGCAGCATCTTACCGGGCTTGACGGTTGGGTCGCTGAGCGGGTTGGGTGCGGCCGATTTTGCGCCTGGCTCCAGCAATTGGCCGACAGCGAAGGGGGCCGCGCCGGCAATCGCCGCCAGCGCCACACCGCAAACGAACCTTTTCCACGTTCGATTCACGTTCTTTTGTCCTCTCGCATTGCATGAGGGTTTACTTGATCATCCTACAACTATGGGTTGCTGTGGCCGGTGTCAAGAGCGTGATAGGGGTTTGGGAGGAATGACGGTGGGGCGACGAGTTCGAATCTGGGTGTTGCTTATGTTCGCGGGTCTATTCGCCTTGGGACGGCCGGCGGCGGCTTACACACTGCTGACGCATGAGCAACTGATCGACCTCACCTGGAAGAACTCGATTGTCCCTCTTCTTTTGAGTCGCTATCCGACGCTTACGGCCGAGCAACTGGAGCATGCTCGAGCCTATGCGTACGGCGGATGCGTGATTCAGGACATTGGTTACTACCCGTTTGGCGATGCGGCCTTCTCGAACCTGACCCACTATGTGCGCTCCGGCGACTTCGTGGTGAATCTGT
>ODAK010002228.1_pt1 | contig 20470 bp, 17 predicted proteins | sample 1539591 | NCBI WGS metagenome assembly ODAK01 (sample SAMEA3539303, study PRJEB22396) | soil metagenome | biome: tundra; feature: field; material: soil | place: USA | collected 2010-05 | depth 0.15 m | reverse complement strand
TGGGACTGGTGATGGTGTTCTCCGCCTCGGCCGTGGTGGCGCAGGAGCGCTATCATTCGCCCTATGCGTTCGTGGGCCGTCAGGCGGGATGGGCGCTGGCCGGCGTGCTGACCATGGTCGCGCTGATGCGCGTCGACTATAGCCGCTACAATTCTCCGCGTTTTATTTATCCCGCACTCTCGGTCACCACGATGCTCCTGGTGTTGGTTTTCTTTTTTCGCGATTCACACAACACCCATCGCTGGATTCGCTTTGGAAGCTTCTTCACGTTTCAGCCGTCGGAGATTGCGAAGCCAGTCATCATCCTGTTTCTCGCATGGTTTTTGCACACGCGTCTCGAAAGCATAAGCGACTGGCGCCATACTCTCATTCGCGCGGCCATCATGCCGGTGGCCTTTGTATTGCTGATCGTGAAACAGCCGGACCTTGGCACGGCGTTGGTGGTCGCAGGCGTTACGGCTATGATGATGGTGCTCGCCGGCATGGAGTGGAAGTATCTCGCCCTCGCGGTGGGAGCGGCATTGCCGCCGCTTGCCGCGCTGCTGTTCTGGGTTTCCTGGCGTCGTCAGCGCATGCTGGTCTTTCTCCATCCGGATTCCGATCCGCAGGGCGCGGGGTTTCACATCAATCAGTCTTTGATTGCGGTCGGCACGGGCGGCGTGATGGGCCGCGGTTACATGGAGGGCATGCAGAAGCTTTTCTATCTGCCTGAAGCGTCCACCGACTTTATATTCGCTAACATTGCGGAGGAACTCGGATTCATCGGCGCCATCTGCATCCTGATTCTGTTCCTGGTGCTTGGCTATCGCGGCCTGCGCACAGCGTTTCGCTCCACCGACCCCTTCGCCCGCCTCACTGCGTTCGGCATTACCACGGCGATTTTGCTGCAGGCTTTCTTTAACATAAGCGTGGTGCTATCGCTACTGCCGACCAAGGGGATTCCGCTTCCGTTCATCTCTTCCGGCGGCACGTCTTTATTTTTCACGCTCGCCGGGGTTGGGATATTGCTGAATATTTCAAAGAAGGTCAACTGACGAGATTCCCGTCTTGGACCGGCTGGTCACGGGACGCGCCTCAGAGTCAAGAGCGGCAAACCAACCAGTCGCTTAGCGCGCTTGCTGTTCGGCTAGAAATTGTTGGAACTCCGGCAGATTGAGCAGGACTGCAAAAGACCGATCCGCCACGATTTTTTCTGGTTTGACGAAACCCTCGCTGACCGATCTGCGCAGGTACTCAAGAGCACACCCGTTCCTTCCGGATCGAACGCAGCCTTTGGCCATGTAATAGTTCATCGCCCCACGTTCTGCGACAGCCGCATTGTTGGGCACGATCGCCGCGACGTGGCTTTCAAAGATCTTAGGATCGAGATCGAGCGCGGCCTGATAGCTCTCCCAGCCTTGCTGATATTTGTGTTGGGAGATCAGGCTGGTTCCAAGGTTTTTGCGAACAAGGGCATTTTTCGGTTGCAGTTTGAGGGCTTTGCGATACATGTGTTCGGCCCTGCCGTAATCCTTAATCCAATCGTAGGCAGTGCCGAGATTGTTCATAGCGTTGAAGTTGGAAGGATCGATTTTCAATGCTTTCTGATAACTGCGAAGAGCTCCGTCGAAATTCAACATTATCTGGCAGGCTATGCCAATCTGATTCCACGCGTGCGATGAGGCGGGTGCCTTTTTGTATTCCTCGATGGCCGCCTGGTAGCGTTTGTGGAACATCAGCGCATCGCCCATCTGCTCAGGTGTGAACGGGGCAACTTGATGGAGGGAGGGATTTTCTGTGGTAGATGCCGGGAATACCCTGCTCTCAGGACTGGGTTGGGCAGATGCTGCAGCGGCGTAGAGCAGCAGAGCCGCGACGAGGCCTGAAGCGAATCCAAAGGAACGTGAACGGAAGCGGAAGGTGTATCCGAGAACAGGGTGTTCAGGTGTACAAGCGCGCGAATCAAATGGATTCAATAGCATAAGGGCTCTCGTTCTCAGCAACTCGATTCCTATTTCAGAAACCACCAGCTACAGAGGTCGGAAGAAGGTGATAGCCCAGAGATGACAGACTTCTGCGCGTTGCGCGGTTAACGTTCATTCGCCGGACTCCGAATATCCCGACCCGAAATTCTGCAAAACCCAAATCATATTTTGCAGCTCAATATTGTGCCTGAATGTCCCCTCGAGATGTGACGGTTGACATACAAGATGAGGGCCATCGGTGCCGCTTTGTGGTTTCGCCGGTGCTCCGGCGCAGGGGTGGGCATGAACGCACTTGATCCGGGAGGGTTGAGTAGGAGAGACTTTGCGCATGAAAAATCTCTACGAAGGTGCGACGGCCACCGAGGTCAAAGAACGCATCGCGCGACTCACCCCGGAGTGTGAGCGGCAATGGGGAACCATGAATGCAGCGCAGGCGATGGCGCATTGTTCAGGAGCGATGGAGTGGGCCGTCGGAGAGACGACTCCGCCGCGCATGTTTGTGGGGCGAATCATCGGGCAGTTGGTGAAGCCGATGGTGATTGGCAATGATACCCCGATGCGCCGCAATGCGCCGACCGCGAAAACGCTGATTGTGACGAATCAGCGAGATTTGAAAAACGAACAGAATCGCTTGTGTACATTGATTGATCGATTCGCTACAGCCGGGGCCGAGAAATGCACTGCACATCCGCATAGCTTCTTTGGTAAATTGACCGCCGAAGAGTGGGCCATCCTGATGTATAAGCACCTGGACCATCACCTGCGGCAGTTCGGGGTCTAGAGACAACTCGCGATTTACAGGATTTGAGATGAGGAGAACAGCAAAGTGACCGGCGCAACGATCCAGCCATTTCTCTTATTTGAGGGCAATGCCGAAGTAGCCGTAAATTTTTACGTGTCGCTGTTTGCGGACGGCAGGATTATCGGACATCATTCGCTACGGAGAGAATGAGTCCGGCGCGAAGGAGTCGGTCAAAAGGGCCACCTTCTCCATCGCCAATCAGATCATCCATTCGACCGACAGCACCGTAAAACATGGGTATACGTTTACCCCGTCGCTATCGCTCTTTGTAGAGTGCGAGAGCGAAGACGAGATCGACAGGCTCTATGCCTCGCTCGCGGAGGGAGGCAGCGCGCTGATGCCGCTCGGGCGTACGGTTTGAGCAGTAAATTCGCTTTGGGTGAGCGATCGATCGGAGTTTCGTGGCAACTGAATCTTCGGTAGTCTCAACGCGAATGTGATTTCGCCCGAATGCCTCACAGTGCCTCTGTGGATTCCAAGCCACTCCGCACCGGGACACAGAAACCGTGAATCTGCGAAACTGTATGCAGTTCCCGAGAGAGGCAGAGCTTGTCGGAATTGCGCGTTCTTATCGCCGGAGGCGGCACCGGCGGTCACATCATTCCAGCACTCGCCGTGGCTCGTGAACTGGTGTCGCGCTATGCAGCAGAAGTGCTGTTCGTGGGCACTGCGCGCGGAATGGAAATGCGCATGGTACCCGAGGCGGGATTTCAGCTGCGCCTTATAGATGTTGGGCCGCTCAAAAATGTGTCGTTCTATACCCGGCTGCGCACCATGCTCGAACTGCCGCGCAGCGTAGCCGGCTGCAGAAAGCTGATCAAAGAATTCAACCCCAATGTGGTTTTCGGTGTGGGCGGTTACGCGTCGGGCCCGGGTATGGCAGCGGCTTTGCAACTACGCGTGCCTGCAATGGCGTTCGAGCCCAATGCTGTGCCAGGCTTGGCAAACCGGCTGGTAGGCAAACGCGTGCAGGCTGCCGCTGTGAATTTTCCGTCGGCGGCAGCATGGTTTCACAATGTCGAGGTGACGGGTATTCCGGTGCGTCCGGAGTTTTTCACGCTCAAGCCACCCGACGGCGAAGCGCCTCACCTGCTGATTTTTGGCGGGTCGCAGGGAGCACGTCTGTTTAATGCGACACTGCCTCTCGTCATTGCCGACCTACTCGATGTTGTACCGGGACTCACAGTGCTGCACCAGAGCGGAATGCGTCATGTCGAGTCGACGCAGGCGGCTTACGTTGCGAGCGGCGCCGACCCACGGCGGTGGATGGTGAGCCCGTTTTTTGACGACATGCCGGCGCGTTTTGCGCAGGCCAACCTGGTAATGGCTCGCAGTGGAGCGTCGACGGTTGCAGAGTTAGCTGCAGCCGGAAAGCCGGCCCTGCTCGTGCCGTTTGCCGCCGCGGCCGACAATCATCAGAAACGCAATGCAGAGGAAATGGTGACTGCAGGCGCGGCCGTAATGCTGGAGGAGTCGGAGCTGGCAAATCCAGATAAATTGCTGACCGCTTTAAAGCTGCTCCTGATTTCGCCTGCGCGGTTGGCGTCGATGGGGGTTGCAGCCCGCACCCAGGCGCATCCCGGAGCAGCGGAGCGAATCGCCGATCGCCTGGCTACCCTCGCGGGTCAGAGAGTCGAATCCATTCGATAGAACTCCGCGACTTTTTCAAGGCGGATTTTCTGACGGCGTTTCAAACACAAAAAAGCCCGGCCGCCGAAGCAGCCGGGCTTTTGGGTGATTAAGCGTAGGTCTTACCGATGGCCGCCACCCCCGTGGCCACCGCCGCCAAATCCACCACCTGCATGTCCGCCGCTGAAGCCGCCACCTGCACGACCTCCGAAACCGCTGGACACGTGACCACCACCGCTAAATCCGCCGTGAGGGCCGCCACTGAATCCACGCGTTGCTACGCCACCGCGTGCACCGCCACTGTAGGCATATCCGCCACGACCGCCGGTGTATCCACCCCTGCCGCCGCCGTATGCGTATCCGCCGCGCCCGTAACCACCGCCGCGGTATCCGTACCCGCCGCGATATCCGTACCCACCACGGCCCCAGCCGCGACCGCCCCAGCCCCACCAGGGGCCGGCACCGAGGAACAGGCCGCCATTGAACCACTCAGGGCCGTAATAACCATAAGGAGCGCAAGCGTACGGATAGTAGCTGTAATAGCCCCAATCACATACGGGAGGCCCGTACTCTACAGGGGCGCCGACTATGGCCGGGCCCACTCCAATACCGACGGCAACCTGGGCCTTGGCCGACGCGAACGGCAGCGCAAGAAGCATTGCAATAAGAACCAAACGAAAACTCTTCATAATGTCCTCCCATGTGCTGCCCGTCCTGCCGTTCCGGCCCCGGGATATTGTTTCACAGCACCTGCCGGTTGAGGTCGTTCTGTTCTAACCGGCTTCTGTACGTTTAAACAATACAATCGCAAATTAGTTGCGGTCGCCCTAAAAGAATCCGCAAGCCCTGCAGACGACGGGAGTTGAGGGCCTGGTTCACTCCAAAAAGTGCGCTGGAGAAGCTCAAGTGCGCTGTCTATTGAGCTTATATGGAAGGAGCCCTGAGTTAGTGTGAGACAAAACGGCCTCCCGCAAAGGGAGGCCGTTTTGGGTAAGTCTCTAATTTAGAGATTAGCGGCGGAAGTCGCGATCGTGGTTGCGATCCCGATCTTCGTGCCGGTCAAAATTCCGGCCGCGATCGTCGTGGCGTTCGAATTCACGACCGCGGTCGCGATCAAATCTTGCGTAGCGGTCGCCGTCGACGTGAGCGTAGCCGTACCCTTCGCGGACGCCAACGAAGTTCCAGCGCCCGGGAATCCTATAGCCATCGTTCATGTAGCCATTTACCCAGACATATCCGTCGCCGGGGGATGGAGGAACATAGGCCACCGGCCCGCGAGCATAGATTCCAAATTCGGCTGCCTGGGCCGTGGTTGCTCCAAGGCCCAACCCGCCAGCCAATACCGCTGCACCAAGCATCCAGTTCCTCATGCTGCTCATATTTCCTCCATCCCTGCCGGCCAGATCGCATTCAAGTGAAAAGGCCCTTCCGGCTGCCACGTCCTGAAGGCTTGTCTCTTGCTGCCTCCCGGTTGCGCCGGTTATGTGTAGTGCAAACACCGCCTATTCAGAAGGTTGCGGATTAGGATCAAAATAAATCGGCGCAACTTTTCGCGGCAGTGCGTGTCTGGCGTCGCCGAAATGCGGGGACGAAAAGCGGCACAAGGTTCCAAGTGAGACCTATTTTTGGTGTAGGATGACACTGGAGGGAGAAGACATTATGGCAGACGCCAAGACAGTGCACACGGCACCGGAAGACATAAGTTCCGCGAAGAAGCGGAAGCCGCATCGCAGCGCTTCGGCGGCCAAGCCCGGCCTTCGTCCTGAATCTGCGCGGAGCCTCGTGACCCAGGCGTTTGAGGCTGACCGCGGATTCTCGAAAGTCGACGCCTCTCACCTGTTCGAGCGGGTAGCAGCGACCTCGGCGTTGCCGCTCGGCAAGCTGCGGGCCGAGTTGATCCCCGACTCAAGCTGGAAGCGCGCCCGCAAGACGCTTGGTCCGCAAGCCAGCCAGACTACGGCGCGCTTGCGGCATGTGCTGGCGGTGGCAGAGCGGGTATGGGGCAATGAAACCGACGCTACCGAATGGCTGAACAGTCCGCATCCGGAATTGCAGGGTTGCACGCCGCTATCGCAGTTGCGCACTGAAATGGGAGGCCGGGCGGTGGAAGCGCTGCTGGGCGCTCTCGAATTCGGTTTCCCAGTCTAGGCCCGCGCGGATGATTGTCTTCAGGATGCATGCAGTCAGCCATGGTGTTTTCGATACCGCGGGCGCTTTCTTGCAGCCGGGCCGCTGGCACTCGGCGGGAACGCGGGTGGTCTATGCCGCCGAACACGCCAGCCTTGCGGTACTCGAAACGCTGATTCACGCCGGAGGAAGGAAGATGCCGCCGCGATCGATGACGCGGATCGTTATTCCAGATGACCTGGTCGTCGAAGACGCGGCGTGGATGGAGATGCCCGCTTCGCAGGCCTTTGGAGATGCGTGGGTGAAGCGGGGCAGCAGCGCGGTTTTGCGCGTGCCCAGCGTCGCCGTAAATCAGATGGAATCCAACTTTGTATTCAACCCCGCCCATCCCGATTTTGCGCGGGTGATACATGAGGCTTCGGAGAAGTTTGTCTTCAATCCACGTTTCTTTCTGATGCCCTGAGCGTGTCGGCTCTGGGACTGCTCAAAAGTAGCGCCCCGCGGGTGATAGCCTTAATTTTCAACCTCAATGTTTGCCACCTCTCAGCACGCGCACTTCATCGGTATCGGCGGCATCGGCATGAGCGGCATTGCCGAGATTCTGCTGAGCATGGGAATTAAAGTGTCCGGTTCCGATTTGCGGCGAGGGCCGGTGACCGACCGCCTCGTTGAACTAGGCGCGCAGGTCTACCAAGGACATCAAGCCTCCAACGTCGTTGGCGCAACCGTGGTTGTGACCAGCTCTGCGGTGTCTCCCTTAAATGCTGAAGTTGTCGAAGCGCGTGCGCGGAAAATTCCCGTCATACAGCGCGCTGAAATGCTGGCCGAACTGATGCGCCTCAAGTACGGCATCGCCATCGCCGGCATGCATGGCAAAACGACTACTACCTCAATGGTGGCTTCGGTGCTGGCCGCCGGCGGGCTCGATCCGACGGTGGTTGTAGGTGGACGCGTCGATGCGCTGGGGTCAAACGCCAAGCTGGGCACTACGCAATACCTGGTTGCCGAGGCCGATGAGAGCGATCGCTCGTTTCTCAAGCTTTCGCCGATCCTGGCGGTGGTTACAAATCTTGATCGCGAACACATGGACTGCTACCGCGATATGGCCGACGTCGAGAATGCGTTTCTCGCGTTCATGGACAAGGTGCCATTCTATGGGGCGGTGACGGCCTGCATCGATAACGCCGCATTGGCAGCAATACTGCCGCGCGCGCGGCGGCGTGTTTTCACGTATGGAGAATCCGCAGTTGCGGACTATCGCCTCGATCATCTTGAGACCGAGCCCGGTTGCAATTCGCGCTTCACTGTCACGACTGCAGCAGGCCCACTGGGCCCGTTTGAACTGCATGTACCGGGGCGCCACAACGTGCTCAACGCCACGGCGGCAGTGGCGATTGCACATCAGCTCGAGGTGGATGCAAGCAAGATCGCGGCGGGGCTGAAAAGTTTCCGTGGGGTCGACAGGCGTTTCCAGATTCGCGGCAAAGCGCGCGGAGTCACAGTCGTCGACGATTACGGACATCATCCGACAGAGATTCGCGCCACGTTGGCGGCAGCCCGCGAGTGTGGTCCGAGGCGCATCCTCGTTGTCTTTCAGCCGCACCGGTATTCGCGAACGCATGATCTGCTCGAGCAGTTTGGCGGAGCATTTACAGATGCCGACAACGTGGTGCTGCTTCCTATCTATGCGGCCAGCGAAGAACCCATTCCTGGTGTATCGGCGGAGCTGCTGGTGGAAAAGATCAGCGGGCCAAAGGTAGAGTTCGCTCCCGACTTTGCAGCGGCGATTGAGGCAGTGACCCGGCAAGCTCAAGAGGGAGACATGATCCTTACCCTTGGCGCCGGAAATGTGAGCCATCTCGCGCCGCAGATACTCACGGCATTGGAATCGCACTAAGACTTGCACCCAATATCCTGCGTTCAATGTGACGCCCACCACATTCTACTCAAACGTTTTACCATGATGCTCTGGCTCTGGTATTATCCCGCAGACAAAGCTTTGTCTATTGCAAGGAGCACGGAATGATTGTCGGTTCACGCAGAGGGTTTTTGAAGGCAGCTTCGGCTGTGGCGGCTGCACTCGCGGTTTCAGGCCGCACCAAGATTTGGGCTGCAGACGATAAGGCAGAGGGGCCGGTAAAGGTGTGGGGAAGTTTTCGCGATCGTCGGCATACGGCGCTTGAACCGCTGGCGTGGAAGCCGACAACGCAGATTGCTGCTGACGCAATTCTGTTGAATGTTCATGTGCCGCGACAGGAAGTGCTGGGATTCGGTGCTGCGATCACCGATGCTTCTGCGTACGTGTTGAGCCGCCTCAACGACACGGAGCGGCAGGCGGTAATGCATGAGCTGTTTGCTCCCGAGGAGCTGGCCCTCAATGTTTGCCGTACCTGCATCGGTTCGAGCGATTATTCACGCACGGCGTACACGTTTGATGAGAGTCCCGAGCCCGATCCTGAGCTCAAGAAATTTTCGATCGACCACGACAAGTCGTACTACTTGCCGATGCTGCGCGAGGCGCGCAAAGCGAATCGGGATCTATTTTTGCTTTCTTCACCATGGACTCCGCCGGGATGGATGAAGTCGAGCAACTCGATGCTTGGCGGTGCGATGCGTAAGCAGAGCTACGATCCTTACGCGCGCTACTTCCTCAAGTTCCTCGAGGCGTACAAGGCCGAGGGAGTGGTCATCGACGCGGTGAGCGTGCAGAACGAAACGGATGCCGAGCAGGAAGGCCGCATGCCGGCTTGCCTGTGGTCTCAGGAGCACGAGATTGAGTTTGTAAAAAGCCATCTCGGGCCCACGCTACGCAAGGCCGGCCTCAATACGAAAATCTGGGTGCTCGATCACAACTACAATCTGTGGGGTCGCGCGATTGATGAGCTCAGCGATCCCGCTGCGTATGAGTACATCGATGGAATCGCGTGGCATGGTTATGTTGGAGAGCCGTCGGCGATGAGCCGCGTGCACGACGCATTCCCGCAGAAGAATGCGTATTGGACCGAGGGCGGCCCGGACATCACCGCGCCTGATTATCAGACCGACTTCACCAAGTGGGCTGATCAGTTCAACGGCATTCTCAACAACTGGGCACGATCGATTACGGCGTGGAACATCGCGCTCGATGAGAAGGGCAACCCGAACATCGGGCCGTTCCCATGCGGCGGCGTGATCACGGTCGACAACACAACGCACAAGGTGACGCGGAGCGGGCAGTACTGGGCTTTCGCGCATTACTCCAAACATGTAAAGCGCGGCGCTCGGGTTTTTGCGACGGACGGCGTCGGTGGTGTGGGAGCGGGCGTTGACGTTTCGCACACAGGATTTTGCCACCCCGACGGCAGTTGCGTCGTGGTGGTTGCGAACCGCGGTGCGGAGAAGCGCGTGCAACTAGTGCTCGGATCGAAGGCGCTGGATGTAGATCTGCCCGCAGACTCGGTGCAGACTCTGCATTGGTCGTAAAAAGTTTGTCGGCTAGTAAATTGAACCGCCAGGCTGTGTGGAATGCATGACGCCATTTTCTACCGAGAGCGTGTAGGAGATGGCGTGTCCTTTCCAGGTCACCAGGTTGAACGCGTGAGCCGGTGAAACCTTTTGCACATCGACGTTGCGCAGCATGAGCGGTTTGCCTGGCTCAAGCACTTCGACCGGACCTCTCGTTTGCAAAAAGTAAGAGCTTCCGTGGCCTACGACGGTCGCTTGTCCAGTCGCATCGACGAGGACTGCGGCGCCTTCCTCGACGCCGATGCCGCGAATTTTTAATCCAGGTCCAGGCGTTGGCTTCCCGTCCGGTGCTGTGAGACGCGCAACAAAAGCGAGCAGCCTGCCCATGCGATCCCGTTTGGCGAAATGCGAATCGGTGACGACGTTTTTCAAAAGCGGTATGTCGAGAAACCCCTTCACCAGCGTCACGCGCGGACTGTACGGGTTGGTCATGGCGGTCTTGCTGTCTAGATTTGGATCATCCGGCTTGTCGCCTTGAGCGGTATAGGCGTATTCGCCTAGCACTGCAAGCCCGGCGCTGGTGCCTCCAATGGGCACGCCCCGGCGAATGGCCCGGTTCAGTTCTGACTCGACCGGCGTTCCCATCCAGAAATTGATGTAGTTGGACTGATCGCCGCCGGCAATGAAGACCGCGGTCGCATGCGCGATGGCTTGCGCTACGAACGGGTCGGAGGAAGCCGCGCGACTGGGAATGACGAGTGTCGCGACCGAATTCAAAGGACAGCGCTTTTGAATGTATGGGTTGTAATCGTCGTCTCCGGCGGCGCGCAGGACAAGAAAATCTCCTCCGGCCGCCCGCTCACAAAGCCAGCGAAAGGCTTCGTCGAGATCTTTGCCGCCGCCCATCAGCGCAAAGCCGGCCTTCGGCGTCGATGTTGCATTGGCCGCATTGCCGGCCCGGATGTATTTGTAAGCAGGTGTTTGCGACGAATTCAAAACGGCATTTGACAGGAACGAAAGTCCGGCGAGCGCAATTAGCAAGATACGCATTCGGTTAGCTTATTCCATTGAGTTTTCCACGCCCCGTAACGGTGCGGATTCCCTTTAACGGGCCTGCGGAAAAAAGCCGCTGAGCGCGGGCTATAGTTGAGCTTGGCGATTCTCCCGACCTAGCTCAGGCGTGGCACAACGCGATAATCAAACTCGGCCCCTCGTGTGGGAAGACGATACCTCTGCGGAACCTCGTTTCCGGCGCGTGCAATCGGGTGTGCCCCTTTCGGGGCGCGGATTGCCGGGCATGCCGCTGGACATGGATGACGCAGACGGCGATGGTTTTACGGCTCGCGGCAGGGTGCGAAAATTCTCTGAAGATCCGCACCGACCCTGGTGGCGACCGGCAAGCTCTCTGGGCCGCGTGTCCCTGGCTGCAGGCGCATTATTCGTCGTCACCGTGATGGCGGTTTCAGCTTTTGCGACGAAGAGATTTTTCGAGCGCGATTCTCGTTTTCGCATTGCCGGAACCAGCAACATTCAAGCAACAGGTCTGGCGGAGCTCAACCGCTCCGAAATGCTGCCCGTCTTCGGCGAGGACGTGGGGCGCAACATCTTTTTCGTTCCGCTGAGCGAACGGCGCAAGCAGTTGGAAGAGATTCCGTGGGTCGAGCGCGCAACTGTGATGCGCCTGCTGCCGGATCAGATCCGCGTGGCGATTGTGGAGCGGCAGCCCGTGGCTTTTGTGCGCCAGGGGCAGCAGATCGGCCTGGTCGATAGCAATGGAGTGCTGCTTACCATGCCGGCTTCGACGATGGCGAAACATAACTACTCGTTCCCCGTGGTCACGGGCATCGATGGCCGCGACCCGATTGGTTCGCGCAAAACGCGCATGGCTGTGTATCAGCGACTGTTGGGTGAACTCGATGCGAACGGACAGCACTTGTCGGACCAGCTATCGGAGATTGACCTGACCGATCCTGAAGACGCGCGCATTCTGATGCCGGAGCAAGGCACCGACATTCTCGCGCACTTTGGCGAAGACCGCTTTCTCGAGCGCTATCAGCGCTACAAGGCGCACATAGCGGAGTGGCGGCAGCAATATCCGAAACTTGCTGAGGTCGATTTACGCTACGACCAGCAAGTGGTGCTGCAGATGACGCCCGGCAGCAATGCGACGCCCGCATCGGTGAATGCCACAGACGGCAAGCCGGAGAAAGCGGAAGCGCAGAAGCCCATTGTTGAGAAGCCGAAAGCAAAGCCGGCGACAGCGAAAGCCGAAGCGCCAAAGCATGCACAGGCCAGCAAACCGGCAAAGGCGCACACAGCGAAGCCTTCAACAAAATCAAAATCCGCAAAGAACAAGAGCGCTCAGAAAAAGAAGCGTGCTGAAGCGAACCGTGCCGCGATGAACGTGACTAAACCAAAATCCGCTGCTAAACCGCACCCCGCCGCGCCAGTAGGGCTGGGTCAATGAGCCTTGACCGATGAACGAGAAGCAGGACAACCTGATCGTAGTGCTGGATATTGGCAGCTCGTGGACGCGCGTGCTCGCAGCCGATGTCAACGAGGGCGCACTGCGGTATCGCGGCCATGGCCTGGTGGAATCGGCCGGCATGCGCAAGGGGCTCATTTCTGACCTGGGGCCCGCCGCCAAAGTTGTGAAGTCGGCCAACGAGCGTGCCGAGTGGGTGGCGCGCGCCAACATCGATCAATGCGTGGTCGGAATAGGTGGCCCGCACATTCGCGGCCTCAATACCAACGGTGGCCTTGATCTTGGCAGCCGCATGCGCGAGATTACGCGCGACGATGTTCGCGCCGCCGTGGAACGCGCACGCGCGGTAGAGCGTCCGCCGGATCGCGAGATTTTGCATTTACTTCCGCGCCAGTTCATCCTCGACGATCAGCCCGGCATCTTCGATCCTGTCGGCATGGTGGGCGCGCGTCTCGAGGTCGATCTGCATATCGCGACCTGCTCGGGCAGCGCTTTGCAGAGCACGGTCACATGTGCCAATCGGGCCGGGCTCGAAGTTTCAGAGGCGGTGCTTGAGTCGATTGCTGCCGCAGAGGCTACGCTCTCGGCCGATGAGCGGGAGCTGGGTGTGTGCCTGCTCGATATCGGCGCACACTCGAGCGACCTCGCGGTGTTCTTCGAGGGTGCGGTGGCGCATACGGCTTCTGTCCCAATCGGCGGAGCGCACTTTACCAATGATCTTGCGGTGGGTTTGCAGATGCCGGTGGCGCAGGCTGAGGAACTGAAGCGTCAATATGGCCATGCAGTTGTGACCGCTGTTCCCCTCGAGGCGGAGATTGAAATTTCAAATCCGGAACCGCGGCGTCTCGCTTTGCGCAACCTTGCGGAAATCCTCGAGCCGCGCGCGCGCGAGTTGCTCTATTTTGTAAAAGAGAGTTTGCGCCAGGGTGGAGTGGTGGACGCGCTGGGCGCGGGTTGTGTGCTTACCGGCGGCGGCGCGATGCTTCCCGGTATGCTGGATGTGACCGAAAGCCAGCTGCGGGTCCCCGCGCGAACTGGAATGCCGGTTCGTCTTTCAAATATGCCCGGCGAGCTGGTTCACCCGGGTTTCTCGACAGCCATTGGAATGCTGCTGTATGCCCATCGCACGCGGGTGATTCGCGCGGCAGAGAATAACGGTTTGCGCGCCAAGTTGCGTGCCATTTTTGCAGCAAGTTTCTAACCCAGGAGTTGTATCTGTGATGAATCGAGAGTCGGAAGCCGCTATGGATCAGCAGAAGAACGACGCCGGAGAGATGCGCATCCAGTTTCACGAAGAGAGCCCGCGCGGAGCCCGCATCAAGGTCATCGGTGTCGGTGGCGGCGGCGGCAACGCTGTCAATCGCATGATCCAGGCGGGATTGGAAGGCGTCGAATTTATCGCCGCCAATACCGATGTGCAGGCGCTCAAGCTCTCGCAGGCTCCGGTTAAGCTGCAGCTTGGCGTACGGCTCACCTCCGGACTTGGCGCTGGCGCCAATCCCGACGTGGGACGCCGCGCCGCGCTGGAAGACTCGGAAAAGATTATCGAAGCCCTCGAAGGCGCGGACATGGTGTTCGTCACTGCAGGTTTGGGCGGCGGCACGGGCACCGGTGCGGCGCCGGTTATCGCTTCGCTGGCCAGCGAGATGGGCATTTTGACAGTGGCTGTGATTACGCGTCCGTTTGGCTTTGAAGGCAAACGCCGCTTGCAACAGGCAGAACGCGGCTTGAAGGAACTTCTCGAGAGCGTGGACACGATGATCGTGATCCCCAACGAGAAGCTGCTGGCCGTGGCCAAGGACGCCGGCTTCTTTGAGAGTTTCCGTATTGCCGACGATGTGCTGCGCCAGGGCGTGCAGGGGATTTCAGACATCATTACGATTCCCGGTATCATCAACCGCGACTTTGCAGACGTGAAGACCACCATGGCCGGCATGGGCCACGCCGTGATGGGCACGGCGGTTCGCTCGGGTGAAAACCGGGCGGTTGAAGCGGCGCAGGCTGCAATGGCTTCGCCTCTGCTTGAGGCGGGCGCGATCGATGGAGCCCGCGGCATCCTGATCAACATTACCGGCTCCAGTTCGCTGAAGCTTTCTGAAGTCAACGAGGCTTCTTCGCTGATTCAAACCTCAGCGCACGAAGACGCCAACATCATCTTTGGCGCGGTTCTGGACGAGCGCATGGGCGACGAAGTCAAGATCACTGTGATCGCGACAGGTTTCCGTGATCAGATGCCCGAGCGTCGCGCGCGCATGCTGAGCGTTGACGAAACGCCGGTCGTCTCTGTTCCAGTGGTAGCTCCCGACACGTGGCTGCGCGAACCGGCAGGTCCGCCTCCGCCGCCCCCCGCGCCGGCTCCTCCAAGGTTTATGAGTGAAGACGAAGATGAACGCGGTTCAGACTCGTTTCTTTCCGCTCAGCCGACACCATCGACCGCACCGGCAGTCAAACATGCGGTGGCACCCGAACCCGAGTTGGTAACTGCGCAGGGCCGTCCACACTTTGCCGAATTGGCAGAGCAAGCATCGTTCGCTCCCCTTCCCAGGGACTACGCGTCAGACTTTGGTAATGGGGTGCAAGCCTCGCCAACGCCCACGGAACAAATCGCTCAGCCGTCCGTAAGTCCTTTCGCTGAGCAACATGAAGACACAGACAGAGATCTTGATGTTCCGGCATTCATGCGCCGATTAAAGTTCTGAGCGCATGGAACTCCGAAGACACTTGCGATTGTTTAATCCGGCTGTATAGTTCATGTAGCTCTTGAAAACATGAATGCAAACAGGGCCCCTTGGATGGTCTACTTGTCTTTTCTGCTATTGTGAGACTAGTTAACATCTGATCTCCGGGTGACACTACTCACATACTTTTTCCAGGGCTTCTGCGATAAGGGTTGTGACAAAAAGTTAAGAGTGCGGACTCGCCTGGCGGACGCATGGCACGAAAATCATCTTCGGGGGATTTAGCTGGATGAGACTGTCTTGCGTTTTGGCCGTGGGGCTCGCAGTGGCCGGGTGTGGTGCATACGGAAGCCGCGCGGTTGCGCTGAATGTTCCCCGCACTCTGCATCACTCGAAATCATCGGGCCAGCGGCTCAATTCGAGCAGGCACGCAAGAAGCCATAGCGCCGGCGCCGCGCTTCACTCTTCCACACCCAAGCTTTCCGTATCGCGTTCTGCTGTTTCGCCGATCCACCACGGAGTTCATTCCTCCGCCGCCGACAAGGCCACGATTCGCCGTCTCGCCATTACCACTCGCCGTCATCATTACTACGAACGTTTCACTGCGAGTTCCTTTGCCAACGGAAACATTTTCGAAGGCGACGTGACTGCCGGTGAGGATCCAGTTGTCCGACAGGCCGCGATCGACGCGCTGGGCGACATGAATGGCACAGCGGTTGTTATCGACCCCTCCAATGGCCGCATCCTGGCAATGGTGAACCAGAAGCTCGCACTCTCGCCGGGCGCGGAACCTTGCTCGACCATCAAGCTATCGGTTGCAATGGCCGCGCTGTCTGAAGGCCTCGTTACGCGCGACACCAAGGTGCAGCTGGCGGGTTTCCGCATGAACATGACAGACGCGCTGGCCAAGAGCAACAACCTTTATTTCGAAGAGCTGGGACGCGAACTGGGTTTTGACCGCGTGCGCCACTATGCTACGCAGTTCGGTCTCGGTGAGTTGGCGGGCTACAACATCGCCGGCGAGCAGCTGGGCGTCTATCCCGACACGGTTTTGCCGGCTTCAGAAGGCGGCGTTTCGCGCATGTGCAGCTTCGGGCAGGGAGTTTCAATGACTCCTCTGCAACTGGGCGCATTTGTAGCCTCGATGGCTAACGGCGGCACCCTTTACTATCTGCAGCATCCGACCACGGCAGAAGAGCTCGCAAACTACACGCCCAAGGTGAAGCGGACCCTCGACATCGCACGCTACGTTCCCGAACTGCAGGACGGAATGGCGGGTGCGGGCGAATATGGAACTGCTCGCCGCCTGCGTGCCAACTTCCAGGAGTTTCCAGTATTTGGCAAGACCGGAACGTGTTCAGACAAGGGAACGCGCTTCGGATGGTTTGTTTCGTTTTCTGAATCGTCGCAGGGCAGCCTGGTTACGGTGTTCTTTCTCGAAGGAGGAAGGCCGACGTTTGGTCCCCGCGCTGCGGAGCTGACCGGTGAGTTCTACAAGAATCTCTGGGACCGCAACTACTTTGCGGGCAAAGGTTCGCAGCAGGCAGCGCACGCCGCTATGCCCATCCCGGTTGTTGCCGCCGTTCAATAGTTATCGACGATGTCTAGAAAAGCCGCCTTCGGGCGGCTTTTTGTATTTGCAGGTGCAAAGAGTTTGATTACGCTGAAACAAATTGGCCGCTGCTTCATCCGATAGGAGAGAGCCCTCGACTATCTGCCTGCCACGATTGGCAGAGTTACCCGGTAGCCACACTCAATTCGACAGCGAATGGAAATTCCCCTATGGCACTCCCCACACACATTCTCCTCACCTATAGCTACATACTGCTCTTCGCCTGGATATTGGTGGAGCAATTCGGAATTCCGCTGCCGGCGACGCCGATTCTGCTGGCTGCCGGCGCGCTCTCAGCTGAACAGCAGCTCAGCTTTGGGGGGGCGCTGGTAGCGGGCCTGATCGCTTCACTGGTTGCGGATACCACGTGGTTCCTAATCGGCCGGCGCTACGGCCATCATGTGTTGCGCATTCTGTGCAAGTTGTCGATGGAACCGACAATCTGCGTACGGCGGACGCAGGATTCGTTTGGGCGCCGTCGGGGCGTGATGCTCATGTTTGCTAAGTTTGTGCCCGGTCTGGCCACGCTGGCTCCGCCGGTCGCCGGGCAAAACGGAATGGCCCTCGGTGCCTTCCTGTTCTTCGACGCTGTTGGAGCGACGCTGTGGCTGACGGCATTGCTGGCGGCCGGGCGCCTGTTCGGTGACGCGCTCAAGCGCGATCCGAGCCTGCTGGATTGGGTAGGGCGCTTCTCGGGCGCGATCCTGATACTGGCGATTGTTGGCTTCTTCATCGGGCGGGTATATCGCCGCAGACTTGTATTGCGAAAGCTTGTAGCAGCGCGCCTTGAGCCCCTGGAACTTAAAGAACAACTGGACGCAGGCGAACAGGTGTACATCGTCGATTTGCGTCATCCGCTGGAACTGCTTGCCGATCCGTTTACGCTTCCGGGGGCATTTCACTTTTCGCCGGATGCGCTCGCAGCGCGCCACCTTGAGATCCCTCGCGACCGCGACGTGGTGCTGTTCTGCACCTGTCCCAGCGAGGCCACGGCCGCGAAAACGGCCATGACCCTGCACAAGCTGGGAATCGAGCGGGTGCGTCCTCTGCGCGGCGGCTACGACGAATGGAAGAGGCTTGGCTTCCCGCTCGATGCGGTCGCTCCCGTAATCGTAACCGCACCGATCGTGCAGATAACGAAGTGACCTCAGGCCTTCTTTTCGACTAAAGCAGCAATGGCCGTGCCGATCGGCGAACCAAGGCCGCTGCATGGGTCGGGGCCGGGCGCAGCGTTGTAGAAACCGTTGCCTCCCGACGTGATGTCGTTGAACGCTTTGGGATTTTGCCAAAGCGTTGGAGTTACAAAGCCAAGCTTGGTCCCAAAAGCGGCAAACAGTCCCGCATAAAGCGGCGCAACCGCGCTGGTGCCTCCCACGACGGTCTCCGATCCGTGAACGGTCACGTTGTATCCCGTGTTGGGATCGGCATCGCCCGCGACGTCCGGCACCATGCGACCTTTGCCCGCAGTCGTACCTGTTGGCGCTGGGGGCGCGCCAATCTGAAACGCCTGCACGGGGAAAATGGTCGAATAGCCGCCGCCCGTTCCCTCGCCGTCGGTCTTGCCGGGATTGTCGTTCCACACTACTTCTTCGGTGGACGATTTATAGGTCCCGCCGCAGCCGATCACATGCGGGCACGAGGACGGCACATCAACGTTTGCCGGCGTCGATCCACCGTCGCTCGAGTCGTTATCGCCTGAAGCCGCAAACACCACCGTTCCCAGATCTGTCGCCGTTGCGGCCGCCGACTCCATTTCCTGGGCCGGGAGTGTACCCCAGTTTGCCTCGTCAGCGCCCCAGGAGATGGAGCAGACGGAGCATCCGTCTTCGGCAGCTTTCTTTACTGCCGAAGCGATGTCCTGCGACCAGTACATGCGGATGGTGGCTGCTTTTCCGGTAGCTGCATAGTAGGCCGAGCCGGAGACTTGAATATCAAGCGCGACTTCGTAATCCGGGTCGCTTGCGGAACCGGTGCTCTGGTTGGGGCTGTTCGTCGTGCCATCGACGGAGACGTCGGTGATGTTGGGCACTGGCTGATTGATGTTGTTGAAGTACAAATCCATATCTGACTGCACCCAGCCGCCGCCCAGCTCAACGATGGCGATAACTCCACCCCCGGGCAGGTTCTGGGGCCACATGTAGGCAGTGCATAAGTTTGGAACGCTCCACGGTACAGCTGCTTCAGTACCGAAGCGGATTTGTCGGGTAAACCTGCGTAATTTGAAATACGGCCTGCACTTGACCAGGGGAGGGGGAGGGGTCATGGCGAGCTCCTTTTTATCAAAGATTTGCCACATCTGGCCGCGAGTATGCCACACGTGCGGGAATCAACGCAAAGAGAAACCCAGCAATCATGGGACGGCGGGCTGAGCCAATTCGTTTTGTTATTTCACTCTTTTGTGCAACGGGTCGTTGAGAGCATCAGACCGTGATCTGTATCACATAAACCACTCAAATAAAAACACTTAGTGGATCAGGCGGGCAACTCCGCAACGTTCCCATCCATCTTATTCCCATTCGACCCAGAAAATCGGAGGTGAACGTGCAAGATCATCTATCCGTGTTTACGAACGATCCCGATTTCGTCGCGCTCTTCCAGGGACAGTCTGAATGCATATCCGTTGACGAGGATCGCGTTCTCTTCCTTCAAGGCGAGATGCCAGAGGGTCTTCACATCCTGCACGAAGGGGTAGTTTCGTTTTCCATTGTTTTTGCGGGCAATAAGTTCGTAATCTACAGGCAGGCCAGTTCACCTGCTTTGCTTGGGCTTCCCGGGCTGCTCGGTCATGAACCGCACGCGTTTACTGCCATCGCGAGAAAAGGTGCGCGCCTTAGTTTCGTCGATCGGCTAAACTTTACAGCCCTCATCGCGTCGAGCCCCCTCTTTTCATTGAAGGTTCTGCAACTCTTTGCGGCTGAGGTTGATTCTGCGCGCCACGCTCTTCTCGACCAGGTAAGAAAACCTGCGAGAAGAGCTTTCAAGGACGACGAACTGGACTGGGGGACAGGTCCTTCGGCAGCAGCGCTTAAGGATTAGTATGGGTGGGGTACGGTAACCACCGCCGGAGCACAAATTCCTTGGCCTACAATGATCTGCGCGACTGGATCAAGACTCTTGAAAAAAACGGCGAACTGAAGCGCATTCGCGAAGAAGTGTCTCCAGAACTGGAAATCACCGAAATCACTGACCGGATGTCGAAGGTCGGTGCGCGAGCGGGTGCAGGCGCGGCCGCACTGAAAGGGAAATATGCTCCCGGTGGCCCGGCGCTGCTGTTTGAAAATGTTAAAGGCCATCCCGGCCACAAAGTTCTGATCAACCAATTTGGCAGCGACCGGCGCATGGCTCTGGCGCTGGGCGTCGAGCACCTCGACGAGATCGCCAGCCGCATCACCGGACTGATGAATGTGAAAGCTCCCGAAGGTCTGCTCGACAAGCTGAAAATGCTGCCGCAACTCGGTGCGTTGACCAGCGCTTTTCCCAAGACTGTGAGCGCTAAAGACGCGCCATGCAAAGAAGTCATCCTTCGCGACAAGTTCGATCTCAACGCCTTTCCGATTTTGAAGTGCTGGCCGCACGACGGGGGCAGGTTCATCACGCTGCCATGCGTGCATACCCGCGATCCGCGCTCAGGCAAACGCAATATCGGCATGTATCGCATGCAGGTCTACGACGGGCAGACCACCGGCATGCACTGGCAGCGCCAAAAAGTCGCCGCGGAACATTATCGCG